>Ga0255338_1003275_pt1 | contig 19926 bp, 22 predicted proteins | sample MeOH1_35cm_T4_19_FD_203715 | JGI IMG/M metagenome (GOLD analysis project Ga0255338, IMG submission 203715) | Sandy soil microbial communities from University of British Columbia, Vancouver, Canada - MeOH1_35cm_T4_195 | ecosystem: Engineered > Artificial ecosystem > Sand microcosm > Unclassified ...
TGAGCACTAACCGACCAAAAGAACTAATTGTATGCGAAAATGCGCGCTATGATGCAAATATTGCTAGTTAAAACATCGTCCATGGGCGACGTTATTCACAATTTACCTGTTGTTGCTGACATTCTAGTCCACCATGAAAACGCAAAAATCGACTGGATGGTTGAAGAAAGCTTCGCAGAGATTCCCAAGCTGCATCCCAACGTTAGAAACGTCATTCCTGTTGCCGTTAGGCGTTGGCGTAAATCACCGCTGAGTTCAAACACATGGCGTGAAATTAACGCCTTGAAACACCAACTTGGCTCTATTAAATATGATGCAATCATTGATACACAAGGTTTGTTAAAAAGCGCACTATTGACAAAACTGGCTCAAGGGCAATCTCATGGCATGGACTTTCATTCTGCCCGTGAGCCTCTTGCAAGCTTGTTTTATCACCACCGGCATAGGGTTGAAGTGAATCAGCATGCCGTGATACGGAATCGTCAATTACCGGCGTTGGCACTGCATTATCCGGTGCCAGCCACTGCCCCTGACTATGGCTTATCGGCTATCGAAAACCCGATACCAGGTGAAGTTCTTGATAAAACGGGCGCCGCCTATGTGGTGTGCCTACATGGCACCAGTAGCGACGCAAAACTGTGGCCTACTGAGCAATGGATAGCGTTAGCGCACAAACTTGCAAAAATTAATTTAACCATGCTATTACCATGGTCGAACCCTGCTGAACAAGCACGTGCCACCATGATTGCGACACAGGCCTCCAATGCGACTGTGTTGCCTAAACTTAAACTCACGGATTTAGCTGGTATATTAGCCGGTGCAACGGCCAACATCGGCGTTGATACAGGCCTTATCCATTTATCTACTGCATTAAACAAACCAACTGTCGCCATTTATACCGACACGAAACCTAATCTAACAGGCGTATTTCCAAGCATTAATGACCTGGCTGTTAATATTGGCAATAAAGGGCAATTACCAAGCGCAGATTCTGTATTTGAGCATGTGTTGACGCTCATAAAACAAGTAAAATAATCGCTTATACCCAGAATCAATCATTGAAAACACGAAAGCAGGATTAACATTTTGCAACCTTTAGTATATTTGGTTATCGGTGGAGCAGGCTATATAGGCTCTCACCTGGTCAAGGCGCTGCTAGAAAAAAATCATCAAGTGATTGTTGTAGACAACCTGTCTTCAGGCAAGGCAAACGCATTGCTAGGGGGCGAACTGCTGACCGAAAACTTTGCGGACCGTGAATTCCTTGATGCCTTATTTAGCAAATACCAATTTGCCGGCATTTTTCATTTTGCTTCACAAATTGTAGTGAGTGAATCTGTAAAAGACCCGGGGAAATACTATAAAGAAAATACAGTTGCTACATTAACGTTACTGGAAGCTTTGCGTGACCATCATGCTGGTCCGCTCATTTTTTCATCGACTGCCGCAGTGTATGGCGAACCGATTACCTGCCCCATTAGCGAATCCCATCCAACCAATGCTATCAATCCATATGGCCGCAGCAAGTTGATGGTAGAACAAATGATGTCGGATTTTGCAAAAGCCCATGGATTAAAATATATCGCATTACGCTACTTTAATGCTGCCGGTGCAGATGCCTTGGGGAGGATTGGCGAGCAACATGAGCCGGAAACACACCTGATTCCACTCGTACTGCAAGCTGCATTAGGGGTTAAGCCGCCACTGATGTTATTCGGCAACGATTATGACACACCTGACGGCACCTGTATCCGCGATTATATTCATGTGGATGATCTGGCAAGTGCTCACTTACTAGCCATGGATTACCTGAACGCGGGGGGGGAGTCTGGTGCATTCAATTTAGGCAATGGCGCAGGGTACAGCGTAAACGAAGTGATAGAAACAGCTAAAAGAGTGACTGGCAGAGAAATCCCACTGACATACGCTCCCAGAAGAGACGGCGACCCTGCGCGACTGGTTGCAGATGCCACTCGCGCAAAACAAATTTTAGGCTGGCAACCCGCCTATTCAGACTTGAATACCATTATTCAGCATGCCTGGAATTGGGAAAAGAAAAGACACCCGAACTGAGTGATCAACATTTATTAAATTACCCGTCAAATTTTGCAGTTTTTTTACATAACTGCTATTGAAAACTATCGGTTAGACTCCATATTCTTACAATTAATTGCTTAAAAACCATTTACCCTATCCGTATCAAAAGGAAATAACGCATGCAACAAGAGAACCAAAAAGCTGAACCTAATGCAGAACAAAACACAGAAACAGATTCACAAAATTTCGGTGCGGCAAATGCATTAGATAAGCGTATTGAAGAACTTGAAAAAGAACTTGCTGAAGCACAAGCCTCTGTACTCTATGTAAAAGCAGAAGGTGAAAACATCCGCCGCCGCGCGATGGATGATATCGACAAGGCGCGTAAATTTGCTTTGGAAAAATTTTCAAATGAACTGCTGGCAGTAAAAGACAGCCTGGATGCTGCATTGTTAATTGAAGCTACCGATGTGCAAAGCTACAAAGATGGCGTTGAACTTACAGCTAAACAGCTTGCCAGCGTATTTGATAAATTCAACATCGCTGAAATTAATCCTGTTGGCGAAAAATTTGACCCCAACAAGCACCAGGCGATTTCAATGCTGGAAAACAGCGGCGAGCCCAATACTGTCACCAGCGTATTGCAAAAAGGCTACACCCTGAATGAACGTGTGTTACGCCCAGCTTTAGTGATGGTTGCTAAATAGCCGCTAATTTTACGGTTAAAACTTGTAAAGCCAGGCACTTGAATTTAGAAAAACAATCACCATCTAGCAATCAAGGTTAAAAATTTAAACTGCCCTTATATCAATAGCATTTATGGACAGTTAAACAAATTAAAGTAAAAGGAATATAAAAAATGGGAAAAATTATTGGTATTGACTTAGGTACAACGAACTCTTGCGTCGCGGTAATGGAAGGCGGCAAACCTCGCGTGATTGAAAACGCTGAAGGTGCGCGCACTACACCATCTATCATCGCATATCAGGAAGATGGCGAAATTCTGGCGGGTGCTCCTGCAAAACGCCAGGCTGTGACTAACCCAAAAAATACGCTTTACGCAGTGAAGCGTTTGATCGGTCGCCGTTTTGAAGAAAAAGAAGTACAAAAAGATATCGGCCTGATGCCTTACACCATTGCAAAAGCTGATAACGGCGATGCATGGGTTGAAGTACGCGGCACCAAGATGGCTCCTCCACAAATCTCTGCTGAAGTATTACGCAAGATGAAGAAGACTGCCGAAGACTACCTCGGTGAAGAAGTGACTGAAGCTGTGATTACCGTACCGGCTTACTTCAACGACAGTCAACGTCAAGCTACCAAAGATGCCGGCCGTATCGCCGGTTTGGAAGTTAAACGTATCATTAACGAACCTACAGCTGCTGCATTAGCTTTCGGTTTGGACAAACAGGAAGGTGACCGCAAGATTGCGGTGTATGACTTGGGCGGCGGTACGTTTGACGTTTCCATTATTGAAATTTCAAGCATCGACGGCGAACACCAATTTGAAGTGCTTTCAACCAATGGTGACACATTCCTCGGTGGTGAAGACTTTGATAACCGCTTGATCGACTTTTTGGCAGATGAATTCAAGAAAGAAAACGGCTTGGATCTACGTAACGACTTATTGGCAAAACAACGCCTGAAAGAAGCTGCAGAAAAAGCAAAAATTGAGTTATCAGGTGCGCAACAAACTGAAGTGAACTTGCCTTACATCACTGCAGATGCAACGGGACCTAAACACTTGGTGGTGAAAATCACCCGTGCAAAATTAGAGTCTCTGGTAGACGACCTGATTGAGCGCACAATGGCGCCATGCCGTACTGCGATTAAGGATGCAGGTATTTCAATTGCTGATATTTCTGACGTGATTTTGGTCGGCGGTCAAAGCCGTATGCCAAAAGTACAGGAAAAAGTAAAAGAGATCTTCGGCAAAGAGCCACGTAAAGACGTAAACCCTGATGAAGCGGTAGCCGTTGGTGCCGCAATTCAAGGCGGCGTGTTGCAAGGCGACGTAAAAGACGTATTGCTGCTGGACGTAACGCCATTGTCACTGGGTATTGAAACGCTGGGTGGCGTGATGACTAAACTCATCAAGAAAAACACCACGATCCCTACCAAGGCGTCACAAGTTTTCTCGACTGCCGATGACAACCAAAATGCCGTGACCATCCAAGTGCTGCAAGGTGAGCGTGAAATGGCTTCTGCCAACAAATCACTTGGCCAGTTTAACCTGAGCGACATTCCACCGGCTCCACGTGGCATGCCACAGATTGAAGTGACTTTTGACATCGATGCTAACGGTATCCTGCATGTGTCTGCAAAAGACAAGGCGACCGGCAAAGAAAACAAGATCACCATCAAGGCAAACTCTGGTCTTTCTGAAGAAGAAATCAAGAAGATGGAAGAAGATGCCATTAAATATGCCGATGAAGACCGCAAATTGCGCGAACTTGTTGACGCACGCAATGCAGCCGACGGCATGGTGCACTCTGTGAAAAAATCACTTACCGAGCACGGCGATAAACTGGATGCTGCTGAAAAAGAAGCGATTGAAGCTGCAATCAAAGACGTTGAAGAAGCGCTGAAATCAGATGACAAGGCAGCGATTGAGGCGAAGACAGAAGCACTGACTACAGCTTCACAAAAACTGGGGGAAAAAGTTTACGCTGCACAACAAGCAGAAGCTAATACTGAAAGCGCTCAGCCACAAGGTGAAAAAACCGTGGATGGCGACGTAGTTGATGCCGAGTTTGAAGAAGTGAAGAAAGACTAATTAATGTAATAGAGGCACAAGGCTGAGCTCGGGGTAACCTGCACTCAGCCTTTAGTCTTTAAACTAACCTTTAAAACTCAAGCTGTTAGACTTAAATAAATATGGCAAGCAAAAAAGATTACTATGAAGTCCTTGGCGTAAATAAGGACGCCTCTGAAGAAGAGATTAAAAAAGCTTATCGCAAACTTGCGATGAAGTATCACCCTGACCGCAACCCAGACAATCCAAAAGCCGAAGAACAGTTCAAAGAGGCAAAAGAAGCCTATGAAATGCTCTCCGACGATCAAAAACGCGCTGCTTATGACCAATACGGTCACGCTGGCGTTGACCCAAGCATGGGCGCTAGTGCTGGCGGCTTTGGCGGTGCAGGTTTTGGGGACGCATTCGGCGATATTTTCGGCGATATTTTTGGTGGTGGTGCACGAGGCCAGCGCAGCAATGTGTATCGTGGTGCAGACTTGCGCTACAACATGGAAATTTCGCTGGAAGATGCGGCTAAAGGCACTGAAACCAAAATTCGCATCCCCGTGCAGGCCGCATGCGAGCCATGTAAAGGCACTGGTACAAAATCAGGTAAATCTCCTATCACCTGTACTACTTGCGGTGGTCATGGCCAAGTGCGTATGCAACAAGGCTTTTTCTCCGTGCAGCAAACTTGTCCCAAGTGTCACGGTAGCGGCAAAATCATTAAAGATGAAGACAAATGCCCTAGTTGCCACGGCGCTGGCCGCACAAAGCAAAACAAAACACTCTCAGTCAAAATTCCTGCTGGTGTGGATGAGGGCGACCGCATTCGTCTCACAGGTGAAGGTGAAGCCGGCGTCAATGGCGGGCCAACAGGTGATTTATACGTAGTCGTTCATTTGAAATCACATGAGATTTTCCAGCGTGATGGCGGTAACCTGCACTGCGAGATGCCGATCAGCTTCAGTACCGCCGCACTAGGTGGCGAGATTGAAGTGCCGACGCTGGGCGGCTCCGCCAGGATGAAGATTCCAGCTGAAACACAAACGGGCAATGTGTTCAGATTACGCGGCAAAGGTATCAAGCCATTACGCTCAAACGAGCATGGTGACCTGATGGTACACGTAGTCGTAGAAACACCGGTAAAACTTACTACACGTCAAAAAGAGCTGTTGCGTGAATTTGAAGAAAGCACGCAGGCAGACGCTGGCAAGCATAGTCCAAAAAATAAAAGCTGGGTAGATAAAGCCAAAGACTTCTTTGGCTAATTAGTGTTCTTGATGTAATAAAAAGGCTCGCAATGCGAGCTTTTTTATTATTAACGGTTTCATTTTGTTGTTTTGCGAAGAATCAATCCCCACACCACAAGCTGCTTTACTTTAAAGTATTCTGTATTGCTATCAGCTCATCCTCGGCATTCGCAAAATCCTCATACTTTTTACCGGCCGTTCGCGCATACCAATAATTACTGTTCCACACGTCGCCTTCAATTTTATGCAGAACTGCATGTAACCAATTAGCCACGGTGTCGCTGTAATCTTGTGCAATTTTGTGCGAGGTATCCCAATCACCATCCAGTGCAGCTTGCACTGCAACCTTTAATGCTTCTTTATTCATCATGTTGCTCATTAAAGAAATTAAGCTTCTTGTGCCTGGGTAGTTGCTTTAACTTCGCTTCTGCAACACTGGCAGCAGAACGGTCTGGGTATAATTTGGAAGCGACGATTTTAATGGGCGGATTAGCACGCGTGTACTTTGCGCCCTTGCCGGACAGATGCGTAGCAAAGCGAGATTCCAAATCATTGGTAATCCCTGCATAGTAGGCGCCGTTGTTGCATTCCAGCAGGTATAAAAACCAATTCATGAGATTAAAAAAGTTAAAAGGTACCTGCCTGAATAAACTCAACTTTATAACCGTCAGGATCTTCGATAAATGCAATCACTGTGGTGCCGTGCAGCATTGGGCCGGCCTCGCGTACGACTTTACCGCCTGCATTCCGAACGGCATCACAGGCTTTATAGGCATCCTCAACTTCAATCGCAATATGGCCATAAGCCTTACCCATGTCATAACTTTCCACACCATAATTATAGGTAAGCTCTAAAACGGTATGATCACTCTCGGCACCATAGCCTACAAATGCCAGAGTGAATTTCCCTTCCGGAAAATCATGCTGCCGCAGTAATTTCATACCTAGGATTTCAGTATAGAACCTGACTGAACGTTCAAGATTTCCAACGCGAAGCATTGTGTGTAACATGCGCATTTTAAGTGTCCTTAGCTATTATTTAGCTGCCGTTAACTGATAATACTTATTAAGCAACTGTTCTTTGGTTTCAACCACCTCAGGGTTAAAAGGAATGCAATCAATGGGGCATACCTGCTGGCACTGCGGCTTGTCGTAATGCCCTACACATTCCGTACATAAATCCGGGTTGATTTCATAAATCTCTTCACCCTGAAAAATTGCACCATTTGGACATGCAGGCTCGCAGACGTCGCAGTTGATGCATTCATCGGTAATCATTAATGCCATATTTTTCCTTTATAAATCCACTTAATAAGCGAATTGCTGCGCAACGTCCTCGCTCACTCCTGGTCTATCAATGCGATATGCCTGCGTCGTTCGCTCCGCGGCTCCTTGCACTTCATCTTATTTAATGAATTTCTAAAACGAAAAATCACACTTTTAATTTATTTTTAATCGCATTTTCAACTGACTGCGAGACAAACTGGTCTACATGCCCGCCCAGTTTTGCGACTTCGCGCACCAAACTGGATGACACAAACATATACTGCTCCGAGGGCGTTAAAAACAGGGTTTCGAGTTTAGGGTAAAGCTTACGGTTCATGCCCGCCAATTGAAACTCATATTCAAAGTCCGAAGCTGCGCGCAATCCGCGAACTACCACTTGTGCATGCTGGTCCTGCACGAACTGCATCAACAGGCCGCTAAAGCCCACCACTTTTACGTTTCCATAATCCGCAAAAACATTTTGGGCAAGCTGCACCCGCTCCGCCAAACTAAACAGGGTCGCTTTATTGGTACTGCCGGCAACCGCCACAATCACCTCGTCAAACAGATGTGCGGCGCGGCGCACCAAATCTTCATGTCCCAGGGTAATGGGGTCAAAAGTGCCGGGGTAAACAGCTATACGTTTTTTAATTTCATCCATGATGTAATTTTAACAGATGATAAAAAACATTACCTGCTTTGCTTTGCTTTAAGACCTGCCAAGCGTCACTTGGTTTGATTGCGTACTCCGCCTCTGCATATACGACGCCATCTTTGCCCAGGTGTGCGGGGAGCAAGGGGAGCACTTTATCCAGCCAGCCCTGGTTGTACGGCGGATCAAGAAAGATCACATCAAACAATTGCCGATTCTTTTCTAAAAAGCCCAAGGCATCACCATTCAATACCAGCGCAGCATCAGCTTTAAGCGTAGATTTATTATCCAGAATCGCTTTATAAACTGCTGGCGTTTTTTCTACCAGCACAACCATTTTTGCATTGCGTGACAGCGCTTCAAACCCCATCACCCCGGTGCCCGCAAACAAATCAAGACAATTCATCCCGGTTAAATCCTGACCCAGCCAGTTAAATACAGTCTGGCGCACACGTTCCGGCGTTGGTCGCAGACCTTCAGCGTCAGGAAATTTAATCAAACGGCTGCGCCACTCCCCTGCGTTAATGCGAACCGTATTCTGTTTTTTATCACTGCGTATGTTGCGAGGCAAGCTGTCGTCTCATTTAAAAGCCATAAACGCATAGATTGCCATGCCGTGCCACACATCGCAATACTTATATCCATAGCAAAAACTATTTAGCGTTAGGGTCACCAACAATAATTGTCACAAAATTTTCGGGTTTGAGATGACGATTAAATGCTTCTTTGATTTGCACAGTTGTGACTTTTTCTACATTTTTATTGTATTCATCCAAATAATTAAGCGGTAACTTATAGAAACCAATCACAGCCAGGTATTCTAAAATCTTGCTATTACTGTCAATGCGCATCGGGAAACCACCAATAATGTTAGCTTTAGCAGCTTTCAGCTCGACTTCAGTGACACCATTTTTAATAAAATTATCCAAGACTTCCCTCACCAGTTTCAGTGCAGCTTCAGCTTGATCTTTTTTGGTTTGCAAGCCAATCTGGAATGGCCCTAACTCAGCCATCGGCATAAAATAGCTATATACGCTGTAAGCCAAACCCCGTTTTTCACGCACCTCTTCTGTTAAACGCGACACAAAACCGCCGCCGCCCAACACGTAATTACCCACGTACAATGGCAAAAAATCCGGGTCGCCACGTTTTATGCCAGGATAGCCCAATAAAATATGGGATTGCGATGCTGGATGGGCGATACGCTGCTCTTTAGGCTGATCTGGCACAACCACTGCCGGAATTGGCGCTGCTGCATCAGCTTTAGGTAAACCATTACTGATGGTTTCGGCAATCTGATTGGCTTGCTCACGCGTCAGGTCGCCAATAATGGCAACCACCGCGCCTTTGGCGCCGTAATATTGATTGTAAAAACCCTGCAAGTCTTCACGTTTGATTTTACCTACCGTATCAACTTCACCACTTTCGTCCAGGCTGTAAGGGTGATTGCCATAAAGTGCCGACATGAATGCTTTACTGGAAATGCTCTCGGGCTGGGTGGCTGCTTCCTGCAGACCCGAAATGATGCGTGCCTTTTCGCGGATCAGGACATTCTCAGGAAAATCCGGCTGCTGCAGAATTTTGGTAAACACATCCAGTGCCTGCGCCTGTTCGCGGGTGCTACTCAAGGTGCGCAATTTAAACGCCGCACGGTCAGCATCAAAATCCCCGCCTAGAATGGCCCCCACATCAGCCATGCTGTTGGCGATTTTTTCGTCAGACATGCCCGCAGCGCCCAATGTCATCAGGTACCTTGTGATACCTGCCAAACCGGATTTTTCGGCCGAATCCCGTGCGCTGCCTGCCGCAAAATTGACGCTGACATCCACAATGGGCAAATCATGATTTTCAACAAAATAGACTTCCGAACCCGCTGGCGTTTGCCATTGCTGGATTTTGACACCGGCTTGAACACTGGTGCTGAATGCTAAAAAACCAATATTCAAAACTGTAAAACCTAGTACTGTAAAACTTAGTACTGCTATTTTTCTTATGTATTGCAAGTTCATTGTTTTTTTACCTTATTAAAGAATCTAAAGTTTTAAACTTTTAATGTACGTGCGGCTTGCCTTGCGGTTTTGCATTGGGGTCTATGGGTTGCGGATCCAATGTGGCGATTGTCAGGTTGTCATCCAGCAGGTACTTTTTGGCAACCGCCTGCACCTGCTCTGGCGTTACGGCACGTAGTTTGTTCGGGTAATCCTCCAGTATTTTCCATGGAAAACCGATGGTTTCCACAGTGCCTAATTGCATGCCCTGATAGAACATCGAGTCGCGCTTGTACACCTCGGCTGCGATCACACCTGCCTTTACACGTTCAAGTTCTTCCGCCGTCACGCCGGACTCTTTGATTTTTTTGATTTGCTCTAACAATGCAGCCTCTACATCAACCACCGTTTTACCTTCGCTTGGCGTTGCATCCACAGCGAAGATGCTTTGATGGCCTCTTGATAACAAGTCATAACCGGCACTGGCATCTATCGCCAACTGGGTTTCACGCACCAAGCGCTGGTTAAGCCGCGCAGCCGGGTTGCCGCTCAACACACCAGCCAGCACCTCAAGTGCATATGGCTCCCAGTCGGACTCCGGATTCGTTAATGCCGGAACGTGATACCCCATCAGCAAATAAGGCAACTTGGCCGGAGCCTTGACCACAACACGTCGCTCACCGATTTGAACAGGTTCTACCTGAGGTTTACGGGCAGGCAGCACAATAGGCTTCAATTTACCAAAATACTGTTTAGCCAGCTGATACACTTCCTGCGCATTCACATCACCCACCACGACCAGCGTAGCGTTATTTGGCGCATACCAGGTGTGATACCATTCGCGCGCATCTGCAACCGTCATGTTCTCAAGATCATTCATAAAGCCGATGACGGGCCGTGAATATGGATGTGCGATATAGGCAGCGCTCTGGAACGCTTCATTCACTTTTGACTGCGGCTTATCGTCAGTCCGCCAGCGGCGTTCCTCCATCACAACTTTGATTTCCTTGGAAAATTCTTCATCGGTTAATTGTAAATTTGCCATGCGGTCCGCTTCCAGCTTAAAAGATAGTGGCAGATGAGATTTTTCGAGCTGTTGAAAGTAGCAGGTATAGTCCGTGCTGGTAAACGCATTTTCCTTGCCGCCAGCGGCAGCTATCAGCCGTGAGAACTGTCCTGCCTTCACTTGCTTGGTCCCCTTGAACATCATGTGTTCCAGCACATGCGCCACACCGGTTTTACCATTCACCTCATCCAGACTCCCGGCACGATACCAGACTTGTGACACCACTACCGGTGAACGATGGTCTTCCTGCACGATCAGCTTTAAGCCGTTATCAAGTTTAAATTCCTGTATGGTGGCATTGGCAAAAACTGTTAAAGGCATGATTAACAAAAAAATCAAAAAGCTTTTTGTACGCACTGTACTAATCTCCTGTTATTTTTAGTGGTGTTCGTGTTAGTAATATTCCTGGATTATGCACTGTCATTAATACACAGTTTTATTTATTCAAAATCAAACTGCAATTTCTGACAAGGATAACACTTTGTTAGTTCTTTCATATTTTTAGTAAATCAAAATACTCCCACACAGGTTTTTTATTCCAATAAGTTATATAAACATACGTATATATTATTTATATAACTTAACGCCCATTGATAGAATCTCGAAAAATTTCAATTAATTAAAACAATATGAAAGCCAGACAATGAAAATAACGCACAAACTATTACCGCTACTTGCAGTTTTTGCAGGCACCAACGCGTATGCCACCGATGGCTACTTTGCGCATGGCTATGGCGTAAAATCCCAAGGCATGGGCGGCGTAGGTATTGCCCTGCCACAGGATGCAATCGCTGCTGCGAGCAACCCTGCCGGATTGGGTTTAGTGGGTGATCGTGTTGATTTTGACGTAACCTGGTTTCGCCCGATTCGTGAAGCTGAAATTTCCGGTAATGCGGGTCCTGCAAATAACGGCACTTTCAAAAGCAATGACACTGAAAACTTTATCATTCCGGAGTTTGGCTACAACCGAGTGATTACTCCGGAGGTAACTTTGGGTGTCAGCGTTTACGGCAACGGTGGCATGAATACCGACTACAACAAAGTTATTAATTTACTAGGCACCACGAAACCTGGTATTGACTTGGCACAGTTGTTCATTGCGCCTACTGCAACATGGAAAATCACCCCATCCAATACAATCGGCGTTTCGCTGAATTTGGCTTATCAGCGTTTTGAAGCAACTGGCCTGCAAAATTTTGATAATGCAGGCTATAGTAAAAACCCCGGCAAAGTCACCAACAATGGTCACGACTCATCATACGGCGCAGGTGTGCATGTAGGCTGGATTGGCCAACTGAATGACGTAGTGACATTAGGTGCCACTTACCAAAGTAAAACTTACATGAGTAAGTTTGATAAGTACAAAGGCTTGTTTGCTGAAGACGGTGACTTTGATGTTCCTGCAACTTACGGCATAGGTATTGCCGTCAAAGCAACACCTGCATTAACAGTAGCGGCGGACGTACAGCGCATTGAATATAGCGATGTAAATTCCGTTGGAAACCCGATCAGCAATCTGACAGTAAAAGGCTATAAACTTGGTACAAACAAAGGCGGTGGTTTTGGCTGGAATGATGTTACGGCGGTAAAATTAGGTGCCAGCTATGCATGGAACGAGAATTTAACCGTGCGTGCCGGGTACAATCACTCTACCCAGCCTATCCCTGAAAAAGAAACTTTCTTCAATATTTTAGCGCCTGGCGTTGTCCAAAATCACGTCACACTGGGCGCAACATATGCATTAGCAGACAAATCCGAATTGTCATTTGCTTATGTACATGCATTTGAAGACAAAGTGCGCGGCAGCGGCTCCATTCCATCAAGCTTCGGCGGCGGCGAGTCAAACCTGAAAATGTATGAAGATTCACTAGGCGTCGCCTACGGCTGGAAGCTTTAATTTAATATATAATGCTATCCCTAAGGTCGCGTACGTTATGTGCGCGGCCTGTTTTCATTTATAGCTGAACTGAACATTATGTTAATCGACTGGAACAACTTTACCCCATGGACGGCACTCGCTGGCGGCGCACTCATCGGCGTGGCATCTGCACTGTTTGTGCTGTTTAATGGGCGAATCGCAGGCATTACCGGTATCTTGGGCGGACTGCTCAGACCAAAAATCCGCGATATAGGCTGGAGGCTGGCATTCATACTGGGGTTAATTGCTGCGCCATTAATATGGCAGTTATTTGCACCGTTACCTGCTATCCAGATCGACGCAGGCAACACCTTGCTCGCAATAGCCGGACTTATCGTCGGCATTGGCACTCGCTACGGTTCCGGTTGTACCAGCGGCCATGGCGTTTGCGGCATTTCCCGTTTGTCACCCCGTTCCATTGTTGCCACGCTGGCTTTCATGGGTACTGGATTTTTAACGGTATATGTCGTACGTCACATACTGGGAGCATAAGCCATGAAAAAGCATATAAGCAACATCTCCGCCCTATTGTTCTCCTTGCTCGCCGGCTTGATATTCGGCATCGGACTGATCTTGGCTGGCATGGCGAATCCTGCCAAAGTACTTGCCTTTCTTGACCTGGCGGGCTTATGGGATCCTTCTTTGGGTTTAGTGATGGGCGGTGCCATAGCCGTTGGTTTGATCGCATTTACTATCGCAAAAAAACGCAACCTCAGTTATTTGGGATTTTCCATTCAATTACCCACCAACCGCATCATAGATAGGCGCCTGGTTTTAGGAAGCCTTGCTTTTGGCATAGGCTGGGGCTTGGTTGGTATTTGTCCTGCCCCGGCATTTGTGCTGCTTGGCGTAGGCGGTATAAAAGCGGCCATTTTTGTTATCGCAATGGTGGTTGGCATGGGCATATACGAACTGCTCGAAAGTTACGGTAAATCAAATAACAAGTAAGCCTTAACCTGGCACGTCTTGCGTTATAGAATTAAGCTAAAATAGCGTAACTTTATCAGCTGAATTTCTATGTTCAATTTTTTCAAAAAAGACAAACCCGAGCCAAGTACGGAACCGGACAAACTCAAACCCGCCGCAGCGGCTCCCGAAGCGGAAGCCAGCAAAAGCTGGGCGGAACGCTTAAAGCAGGGTTTGTCCAAAACGCGTAGTCAGTTAGGCAATCAACTGGCGGGCCTTTTTGGCGGCGGCAAGATTGATGCCGATGTTTATGAAGAGCTTGAAACTATCCTGCTGACTTCGGACGTTGGCATAAATGCAACGCAACATTTGCTGGATGACATCAAGAGTCGTGTTAAACGCCAAAGCCTGGATGACACAGCACAGCTTAAAGTAGCCCTGAAAGATGCGCTTTCTGACTTGCTTTCACCGCTACAAAAGCCACTGGACACCGGCACACATCAGCCTTTCATCATCATGCTTGCCGGTGTGAATGGCGCCGGCAAAACCACCACTATAGGCAAGCTTGCCAAATTTTATCAGTCACAAGGCAAAAGCGTACTCATTGCCGCTGGTGACACTTTCCGTGCTGCCGCACGTGAGCAATTGCAAATATGGGGCGAACGGAACAACGTACATGTCATTGCCCAAACGAGTGGTGACGCGGCGGCTGTGATGTTTGACGCTATTAACTCGGCACGCGCCAAGAATATTGATATCGTACTGGCCGATACTGCCGGCCGCTTGCCAACGCAACTGCATTTGATGGATGAAATTGCAAAAGTTAAGCGCGTGATGGACAAAGCCCTGCCAGGCGCACCGCATGAAGTGTTACTGGTACTGGACGCCAACACTGGGCAGAATGCCGTTAATCAAGTCAAAATTTTTGATGATGCGCTCGGCGTGACTGGCCTGGTGTTAAGCAAACTCGATGGTACCGCCAAAGGTGGTGTAATCGCTGCGATTGCACAAGCGCGCCCTATCCCCATCCGCTACATTGGCATTGGCGAAGCGATTGATGACCTCAGGCCATTTGATGCCCGTGAGTTTATTGATGCGATGATTGATTCATAAGTCATCAAAAGCAATAACCAGTAAATTAGCGATACAATACGTGCATGATTCAATTTGACCAAGTTACCAAACGCTATCCCGGTAGCGATGAGATATTAAAAAACATCAGCTTTAGTATTGATGCCGGTGAATTTGTTTTTATCACTGGTCACTCCGGCGCCGGCAAAAGCACGCTACTTAAACTCATTGCAGCCACCGAACGGCCAACCAGCGGCACGGTACTCATTGCCAATCAGAATGTCAGCAAACTCAAACCTTCGGCAATCCCATACTTGCGCCGCAGGTTTGGGCTCATTTTCCAGGACCATAAATTGCTGTATGACCGCAATTGCTTTGAAAATGTAATTCTGCCGTTGCGAATCAATGGCGTCGCCGAGCAGGAAGCCGCCAAGCGCGTACGTGCTGCCCTTGATAAAGTCGGATTGCTGAATAAAGAAAGAGCAATGCCAATCACCTTATCGGGCGGAGAACAGCAACGCCTTGCAATTGCACGCGCAGTAGTCAGCCGTCCGTCCATACTCCTTGCCGATGAACCGACTGGCAACCTGGATGCAAGTTATGCCGCCGAAATCATGTCGATTTTCTACTCGTTTAATCAGGTCGGGGTGACCGTCATCATGTCTACGCACGACGCTCTGGGCATGAGTGCAAATCAGAATAGAGTGCTACACCTCAATCAAGGCAAGCTGACGGAAAGCTCACTCGATCAAACTGGTTTGAATCAGAACACATTACCAACAGAAACATTTTCATCATGAGCAATTGGCTAAATCATCACTTGCAGGCAATTAAACTCGTGCTTTCACGTATGCGCAGCAACTTGTTGTCATCATTCATGATTTGCCTGGTCATAGGTGTAGCCCTGTGTTTGCCGAGTCTGTTTTATCTGGGTGTTGATAATTTATCTAAACTCACAGACCACATGCAGAATGAAACGGAAATCAGTTTGTTTCTCAAACTGAATGCGAGTGCGGATACGATCGCTGAAATTGATGCCTTGTTAGCAAAAAATCCTGCCATCAAACAATATCATCTAGTCACCAAGGATGAAGCCTGGAAGCAGTTGCAGGCAAAGTCTAAAGACAACCAGGATGTCAGCGATGCAATCAATCAACTTGGTAAAAACCCGCTTCCCGATGCATTTTTTATCCAGGCAAAATCCGCAAATCCTGAAACCCTGGAAGCACTTAGAAATACGCTGCAGAATATTCCCGGCGTTGAACAGGCCATACTTAATGCCGAATGGGCTAAACGCCTTGCAACATTGTTAAGTATCGGTAAAAAACTGATATTTTTTATCGCTGCCTTGCTCACTATCGTGCTATTGGTAATCATTGGCAACACCGTCCGCATGCAGATACTCACGCAAAAGGACGAGATCGAGGTCAGCTACCTGATTGGTGCTACCAATAGTTTTATCCGCACACCCTTCCTTTATGCTGGCGTCTTTTATGGTTTGTTTGGCAGTGCGCTCGCAATTTTAATGATTGCCGGCATGATTCAGACTTTCAATTATTCCGTGCTGGAAATCTCACGCCTTTACAATGGCGATTTCAGCTTAACTTTATTCAACGCCAGCTTGTTTTTAACAGTGATTGGTGTAGCCGTCGGCATTGGCTGGATAGGCTCATACTTTGCCGTTACGCGCGCGATTAATGTCGTTAAAATTAATTAATCGTTTTATTTAACGGCATCCTTTTGCTCTACCAAGCTCTTGATTAACGATACTAATCCTGAAGGCAAATCAATCATAGTCAGCGCAGCTGCACGCGCTTTCGTCGACATTTTCCTCAAAGTCTTATTCAAAATATCAATGAACTTCGCCTCGTCATAATCGCTATGAGCGGTGACAAACTGTTCAAGATAGCTCTCCAGAAACACTAACACGACAACATCTTCCAACGTTTGCGCTTCGCTATCATTCAACGGCGCTGCTTTCCTGACCAATGAACAAACACGCGTGATTGCAGCCTCATCATAACCAATTTCACGAAGCACGGTTTGAGCAATATCCGCATGCAGGGATTTAAGCTCATTACGCCACTGGTGATATCCGACCTTTGTCATCGGGTAACTTGCACGCGCTATCTTCCAGCGCTGGATATGCTGACATCTGGCTGCCAGCTGCAACTCTTCCGATGCGTCTGATGCGTAACGCTTAAGCATCGCGCTCATGCGCTGGGCGTAAAGCAGCTCCTTGGGATACTCTGCACCGTCTGAAACTTCCAGGTTCGGGTCTTGTTTATTCAAGGCATCAAAGCTTGCGACGGCCTGATCGAAACGTGTTTGGTCTACTATCATTGGTTTAAAAGGTATTTATCTGAATCGTTAGAATGTTATCAGCTGGCAGGCAACAGCGCTTAAAAATATTACGAATCATCTATCAGCGTACATTATGAGTGCAAATGCCAGTGCACTCGCACTGGTTTTGTGCACTCAAGCAGTTTTATGATCGCGCACTGATTCCAGTGGGTTTTATAATTTATGATGTAATTTCAATGAGTTAATAAACAATTTAATCATGGCACAGCAATTGCTTATACTTAATTCAAATAGTATTTAAGAACTGCCATGTTAAAAGTAATGATTGTTGATAACGATTTGGAGCGCACCACACCGTTAAAGCAGTCACTGCTTGATTCTGGTTACGAAGTGATCGCGCATCTAAAGGATACCGTCAATTTAGACAGTGCGTGCCGTGAGCTGCAGCCGGACATTGTGATTATTGATACGGATTCCCCTAGTCGCGATACCTTAGAGAATATATGTGTAATGACCATGCATGAACCGCGGCCAATCGTGATGTTTACGCATGACGGCAATAAAGAGCAGATTAAACAAGCGACACGTGCGGGCGTCAGTGCTTATGTGGTTGGCAGCATACCAAGCGAGCGGCTTCAGCCCGTCATAGATGCTGCAATTGCACGCTTTGATGAATTCAAGCTCCTGCGCGCAGAATTGAATGAAGCTAATGAGAAATTGAATGAAAGAAAAGTAGTAGAACGCGCTAAAGGCTTGTTAATGAAACAGCGCGGCCTGGATGAAGAACAGGCCTACAACATGCTACGCAGCATGGCGATGCAAAGAAACATGAAAATAGCTGATTTAGCTAATCAGTTGATGAATGCAGCAAAACTATTGATTGTGTAATTTACACGGTTTTTATTTAGCCCTTTTTATTTAGCCCAATGGTGGGTTAAATAAAACAAGTTTCAACATAAACACTTTATGCCAATGGCGGTATAAAGCGCTCAAAACGAGCAACTGGAATTAAAGACAAAGGCGTCTTTTTGGTTGAGTGAATCACTCAGCTGAAAAGACGCCTTTTTTTATTGTCCGGATTTAGTTACCCGCATTTAGTTTTTCAAGGTTTTATAGTTTTTTTTAATTTTTTAAGGAGTTAGAAATGAGTGATCAAGATAGCAAAACACTAATAACTACCGAACCAATAACGACTGTTGATAACGCACGTCGTGATTTTTTCAAACAAAGCATTACCGGAGTATTTGGTGCAGCTGCGTTAATGAACATGGTACCTAACGGCATCCGCACCTCAGCATGGGCTGCAGGTACCGACGCCCCGGAAATCACCGAGGTCAAAATCGGCTTTATCCCATTAACCGATTGCGCACCTATCGTTGTTGCCGCAGAAATGGGCTTTGATAAGAAATACGGCATTAAAATCACTCCGAGCAAAGAAGCAAGCTGGGCGGCGATTCGCGACAAGACTGTCAACGGCGAACTGCATGCTGCCCACGTGCTGTACGGTTTGGTGTATGGCGTGCAGTTAGGCATCGGCGGTCAGCAGAAAGACATGGTGGTATTGATGAACTTGAACCATAACGGTCAAGCCATCACGCTTGCTAACCAACTCAAGGAAAAAGGCGTTAAAGACGGCAGAAGCCTCAAACGTCTGCTCGACAACGAAAACCGCGATTACACATTCGCACAGACCTTTCCGACCGGCACTCATGCGATGTGGCTTAACTATTGGCTCGCAGCCAATGGCATTAACCCGATAAAAGACGTTAAAAACATTGTAGTGCCGCCGCCGCAGATGGTCGCCAATATGCGCATTGGCAATATGGATGGCTACTGTGTGGGCGAACCCTGGAACGCTCGCGCGATTTACGACAAAGTAGGCTATACCGTTACCACCACGCAGGACATCTGGACAGACCATCCGGAAAAAGTACTGGGCACGACTGCTGAGTTTGTAGCCAAAAACCCCAATACCGCACGTGCCATGATCATGGCCGTACTTGATGCTTGCAGATACATCGAAGCACTTGAGAACCGTGCCAAAGTTGCCAAATTGATTTCAGGAAAATCATATGTGAACGCACCGGAAGATGTGATTGGCGGTCGGTTTATTGGCGATTACGACAATGGTATCGGTAAAAAATGGAAAGACCCTAACTACATGAAGTTCTATGGTGATGGCGCAGTCAACTTCCCATACCTGTCTGATGGCATGTGGTTCCTCACCCAGCACAAGCGCTGGGGCCTGCTCAAATCAGACCCGGACTACTTAGGTGTTGCCACCAAGGTCAACCAGATCAAACTGTACTCTGAAGCCGCATCGCAATTAGGTATCGATACACCTAAAAGCTCAATGCGCACCAGCAAGCTCATGGACGGCGTGGTGTGGGATGGCAAAAATCCAGCCGCTTATGCCGCTTCTTTCAAAATCAAGGCTTAACGACTCAAGCTTAAATCATTAAGGATTATTTATGAGCGCGATCAGCATCGGCAAAGAAAACTTAAAAGTCATCATGAAAAACAAAAACACTGTAGTCAGCAAAGGAACTGCAATGACTAACGCTGAAAATAATGTGGCAGCTGCCGGCAAAGGGCCTACACAATATCAATCCAACAAATTTGGAATAAAAGCCTACGGTTTCTTTAGATGGCTATTACCGCCAGTGTTTGGGATATTGCTGTTACTTGCGGTTTGGACCTTGATCTCACATCAGTCACCGAATCTGCC
>Ga0255338_1003276_pt1 | contig 19924 bp, 17 predicted proteins | sample MeOH1_35cm_T4_19_FD_203715 | JGI IMG/M metagenome (GOLD analysis project Ga0255338, IMG submission 203715) | Sandy soil microbial communities from University of British Columbia, Vancouver, Canada - MeOH1_35cm_T4_195 | ecosystem: Engineered > Artificial ecosystem > Sand microcosm > Unclassified ...
TGCTGGCAATGGGTACCTGGGGCCCCGCCGGCGCCATGGTGGTCAATCTCTCCCGCCCCTCGACCCATGCCACCGCGCTGGCGATGCTGACGCTGGCCAACAACATCCTTGGCGCCGCGCCGGCGCCTTACCTGACGGGCCTGCTGGCCGACAGGATCGGATTGCTCGGGGCCCTGCAGATGGTTCCGCTGATCTCGCTGGTCGCAGCCGCCGTGTTCTTTATCGCCAGGCCGCGCTACCTGCGCGACCTGCGGCTTGCCGAGGCGCGCAATGAGGCAGACCGCAGCGGCGCCTGACTCCTCCTTCACCCGCTGAGTAGACAACAAGATGCATCACATTGATTTACCCCCGATCGTCATCGTCCCCGGCCTGCGCGACCATGTCGCGGATCACTGGCAAACCTTGCTGGCCGACAAGCTGCGCGCCGACGGGCGCCAGGTCAGCATCGTGCCTCCGCTGGAGCACAACAAGCTTGACTGCGCCGTGCGCGTTGCTGCGCTGGAACGCACGCTGGCGAGCCTGCGCGAGCCGGCCTTGCTGGTGGCCCACAGCGCCGGCGTCATGATTACGGTGCACTGGGCGCGCCGTTCCGCGCGCGCCGTGCGCGGCGCGCTGCTGGCCGCGCCGCCCGATTTCGATCATCCGTTGCCTGAAGGCTATCCGAACGAAGATGCGCTGCGCCTGAACGGCTGGACACCCGCACCGCGCGCGGCCTTGCGCTTCCCAAGCATCGTCGCGGCCAGCCGCAACGATCCGCTTGCCCGTTTCGAGGAAGTCGCCGCGCTGGCCAGCGCCTGGGGCAGCCGCCTGGTCGACCTCGGCAACGTCGGCCACCTCAACCCGGCCGCCGGCTACGGCGAATGGCCCCGCGCCGAGCCGCTCATTCAGGAACTCTCCGAAATGACCGAACTGACTGGCCAGGGCAAGCAGCGGACGGCTTGACAGTCCAACGCCCCCTCAGGTCATGGCAGGACGCACCGCGGCGCCTGGCTGAACGCGCTGTTGGTGCCTTCCCGCTGTTGGTGCCTTCCATTTCGAAGACCTGGTCGCAAGCCACCTCGGCCCCGGCAAGCAGCACGTTCATGTGGCCAGACATGCGGCCCGCCGCCGCGAGGATCGCGTATTTCACCGCCCCCCTTCCCTACCCGCTTCCCGGTCAGTTCCTGACAAAGCGGAGATTTGCCGCCAAACGATTCTCGACCTCGCGCTGTCAGCGGCAGTGCGGGGCGTGCCGCCTTTCCCGTCACCGTCAGCTTCCTTTGCTTCCCTTTGACAAGCCCTGACCCGCTACGGACCCCCGGCGTCCATTTGCACCCAAGCGCACAAAATCGCTTGGTATCCGGAGAATCCCGCCCCCCTGCCATTGGGGGGCGCACGGCGCCCGATTCTTTGCATGATGACGGCGTCAATAGCAGACGTAAACATGGATATGAGGAGGACAGGTAGTGAAATCGTCTAGGAAACTGAGCAAGCTTAATCTTGCACTCATTGCTTCGGGCGCAATCTGCGCCGGCAGCGCACACGCACAGAGCAGCGTGACGCTGTATGGCGTGGCGGATATGAACGTTGAATTCGCCAACCATGTCGGCGCCGTTCCCACCGCAGCCAACAAGTTCAATGCGGGCCCGTCCAACAACGTCTACCGCGCGAATTCCGGGGGCCTGTCCGGTTCGCGTTGGGGCTTGCGCGGTGCGGAGGATCTCGGCAATGGCGTGAAATCCGTTTTCGTTCTGGAAAGCGGCTTTAACCTGGATACCGGTACATCGCAGCAAAGCGGCCGCCTGTTCGGTCGCCAGGCATACGTAGGCCTGCAGAGTGCGCAGTTTGGCCAGGTGAGCTTCGGCCGCCAGTACACTTCGATGTTCGAGAGCATGGCGAACTTCGTGCCGGCAGCCTTTGCCACCCAGTATGAGCCGATCGTGATGCTGACCGGCGCCAACTTCCGCGAGGACAACACCATCAAGTACTCCGGCCAGTTCGGTCCGGTGTCCGCACTGGCGCACTGGTCCTTCGGTACCGGCCTGGCGTTGCCGACGACGGTAGCCAACGGCCCGCTCCTCGGCGGTAACGGCGAAGTGCCGGGCCAGTTCCGCCGCGATACCGCCTATGGCGCGGCGCTGACCTACATTGCCGGCCCTGTCGGTGTGGCCCTGGCTTACGACCAGTTCAACCCGACCATTTCCAACCCGGCGACCGCGGCTGCCCTCGGCAGCGGCAGCTTCAAGAAGGCGACAATCGCGGGAAGTTATGCGTTCGGCCCGGCAAAGATCATGGGCGGTTACCGCTGGGGTCAGAACAAGGACCAGAATGGCAGCCTGATCGAGCGCGACGACTTCTACTGGATCGGCGCCAACTACCAGGTGACGTCGGCGCTTGGCCTGACGCTTGAGTACAACTACGACAACGTCAAGAGTTTCTTCGCCAACAAGTCGGTGCCGAACCCATGGCAAGTTGCCTTTATCGCGGACTACACGCTTTCCAAGCGGACTGATGTCTACCTGACCACGGCATATTCAAAGAATGCGGGCCTGGGACTGGATTCCCCGATGATTGGCTTTGCTAACAGCCTTTCCCTTGGCAATAGCTACGCGCTTGCCAGCGGCCAAAGCAACATGCTCGGTGTCGCCGTAGGTATTCGCCACAAGTTCTGACGATAGCTCAACGGTATGTGACAAGGCCCTATTTGCGCAGTGATGCGGGCAGTCCCGCAGGGAAGCTCGCGTGCATCCAGCCCCACCCATGCTCTTTGTGCCGCTTCGGCGGCATTTTTTTCGGGTCCGGCAGCGGGTGCCGCGGCACCAGGACCGGTTCGCATCGACTGTGCGCGCACCGGGTTCGCCTTGTGCGGGGCGCGCATAGCATGGAGAGCATTATCTGCATGAAGTTGCCCGGGCAGCACAGGTCGTTCTGCGGATGAGGGTTACTGGACGAATGCCTCGCGATTGGCCTTCACGAAGTCGGCGATGGTTTGCGGTGCCTTCCCGGTTATTTGACCGATGACGCCGTCCGTACCGGAGAAGATTCCGTTCTGATAGTCGACAGCCGTAGCCAGGAAATGCTGAATCACGAACTCCGGCAGATCGTATTTCGCGAGATGCTCGCGGTATTCCCCGAGCGTTGAAGGGCTGTAGGTGATCTTGCGGCCCAAGACCTTGCTCATTTCGTCCGCAATGTCTTCCTGGCTGAGTTCGACAGGTCCGTACAGCGGATAAATCTTCCCGATGTGACCGGCCGGTTGCGTGAGGACAGCTGCAATCAGGCGAGCCTGGTCCTCGGCTGCGATCGGAGCATGACGCCCGGCACCGTACGGCAGCGTGATTTTGCTTTCCTTCGCGATCAGATCCCGCACCCACGGGAACGTCAGCCACTCCGAGAAATAGGTCGGGCGAATGTGGACTGTTGGCACGCCCGACCAATCAAGCACGCGCTCCGCGATCCAGTGATCGCGCGCCGCGTGGCTCTGCGAATCCTCCCGGGCGGAGATTTGCGACATTTCGACGACGACTTCGACACCAGCGCGCTTGGCAGCGTCGGCAAAGTACGCAGTGGCCTGGATATAGCCCGGACGGACGGGGTAGCACAGGTACGCGCCGGTTACACCGTCCATCGCGCGGATGATGTCATCGTGCTCCAGAAGATCGCCGACCACAACTTCGGCACCTTCGTTGCGAAGCGCTTCACTGCGTTCGTCCTCTTGGTGTACGAGGGCCCGGACAGCGTGCCCTTTACCGAGAAGTTCGCGAATTGTATAGACGCCGGTTTTGCCAGTGGCGCCGGTGATGAGGTATTTGCGCTGTTGCATGTTGAATCTCCATTTATGGATATGTGCATTCGTCGCGAATGCAAAGGATTGCGATGGCCGAACTGGTCACCGTTTTTCGGCATCGCTTACATCGCGCCGAGGTGTTGTTTGACATCCCGCAGGACAGCCAGTGAAACGTCCGAGTCTTCAATGATTCTTGACAGCGTGACGGCCCCTACCATGGCCGCGAGTGCGAAGACGGCATCAGATCTGGCAGTTTCTCGCTGCCGGCGGCCAGCACGCTTTGCTAACACGTCGACCAAATCGTTGAACGCTCGCGACGCCGCCGCTCGCGTCTGTTCATCGGCGCGCGCCAACTCACTGCCCATGGCGGCAAGTGGGCAACCGCCTGTAGCGGTATCCCGGTGGGCGGTTGAGACGTAGGCGTCAACGATCGCTTTGAAGCCCTCTTTGCCGTCGCCGTGACTCGCCGCGACCTCCAGCGCATCGACGACATCTTTGGTCGCCTCCGCGCATGCTTCGGCGACCAATTGATCCTTGGATTCGAAGTGCCGATAGAAGCCGCCTTGCGTGAGTCCAGCTTGGGTCATCACATCGGCGAGTCCTGTGGCGTGGATGCCGTTGAGCCGGAATTCACGGGCCGCTACCTCGACGATCCGCCGGCGCGTCTCAGCGGCCTCGACCTTGGATTTCCTCATGCCTTGCTCCGTATAGATGATGGTCACAATCTAATTTGGATTGTAGTCACCATCTAATTGAAAATCAAGGACGATCCGTGGATGGGGCAACCCGCGCAAGAATTCCGCAGTACAACTGGTCCCGAAGTCCTGTGCGCGGCATGTCGCGCGGCCCCCGCGCGCCGGAAGAAATATTCGGATGTCGACCACGACAGACTTCTGTCGTGGTCGCCGCGTGATGAGATCGGGTGCCGTATTGCTGGCGGAGGAATGTGACGAAAGGATCAGCTTGGCTGCAACGACCCGGCCTCCAGCTGGTGTACCGGGCGCCATTCGTCAGTGCGCGATGGGGACCACGGAAGAACCGGGCGAATAGCGATAGCCAGTGACCGCTCGGATCAAGTCAGACGCCAAAGGCACGCATATCGCGATACCAACGGGAGACACACCAGGATCATCGGGAGGACGGCTTGGGCAGCGCAAGGGATGCGCTCCGATCAAAGACCGATGTCGCGTTACGCGAACACTTTCAGGCCCCTCAACACGGCAGGCCTACGCGCAACCTCCCCATACCAGTGAGCAAGTTCTGGATGCTCACCCCATTCGATGGCGTCGTAATATGCGCGTGCAATGGTGAATGCCGCGATGTCGGCAACCGAAAACGACTCGCCTGCCATAAACGGGGAAAACGCCAGGAACCGGCCGCCTTCAAGTAGTGCGGATACGGCGAGTTCGTTGATGGATTTCGCCTGCTCGGACGCTCCGATCTGTTGGAGCTTGAATGCCCCATGACTCACCGCAATGACGTCGGTCAGAAAATAGAAGAACCGCTCGTACACCTTGGCCCGCGCGACTGGATCGGCCGGCAGCAGAGTGGTCGGAGAGGACTCTGCCGCGAACAGGATGATGGCGTTTGACTGTGCGAGGACAAACCCGGCACCAGAGGCACGTTGGACAAGAACCGGAACCTTGCCGAAGGGGTTCAACGACCGCAGTTCCTGCCCCTGGTGCTCTCCAGTTGCCAAGTTGACGGGTCTTGCGGAATAGGCAATACCAGCCTCTTCCAGCGCGATGGCAGCACGGTTGCAATTCCCGGTTTTGGCCCCGTACAACTCCAGTGCATTCTGCATATAGGCCCCTCTCCTTGCGATCATCACTAGATTGGATTGCCGCTCTGCAGTGTATATGAGATCAGGAACAAGGGCAGGGTCATCCATATGCCGCCTCATGCCTGGCTGGGGACAGCGCGGCGCCGGGTGCGGTAATCGAGATCGACGAAGTATTCGCGGCGATCACGGTGCCGGCGCGCGCCATCGACTCAATCTGGCGTCTTCATGACAAGCGCCGCCCCAGCGTTTCGGGCACCATCGCGAGTCCGATCAGTGAGACAACCCCGCAGCCAATGACATAGAGCGCTGGCGCGTTGGGGTTGCCCGTGACCTGCATCAGCATGGTCGAGAACAACTGCGCGAAGCCGCCGAACAGCGCGATCGCCACGTAATAGGTCACCGACATGCCGGTTGCGCGCAGCCGCTGCGGCAGCACCTCGCTGACCAACACCATCGTGGCAGGAGACGTCATCGCCATCGGCACGGCCAGCAGCCCCACCACGATCAGCAGGCACGTCAGGGATGGAATGCTGTTAAGGAGCGAGAAGGCCGGATAGATCATGACGAGCAGCGCCACCCGGGACCACCACACGACTTTCCGGCGCCCGACGCGATCGCAGAGCCAGCCTGACAGCGGTGCGAACACCGCCAGCACCAGCGAGGCGACGAAGCCTGCCCAGATGGCGTCACCGCGCGAGATGTGCAACTGGAAGGTCGCGTAGTTGGCCAGGTAGAAGGCGATGACGTGGATCGAGGCCGCGAGGCCGATCATCAGCAGGATGCTCGCCACCAATTCGCGCCAATGCGCCCTCATCAGCTGGCGGCCGGCGCCCTTCTTCGACGCCTTCTTCGGCTCCGGCACCAGCGTCTCCTCCAGACGGCGCCGGATGACCTGACCGATCGGAATCACCAGAATGCCGATCAGGAAGGCGACGCGCCACCCCCAGGACTCGAGCGCGGAAGGCGGCAGCGCATTGCTCAGCACCAGTGCGACCAAGGCAGCGAACACGGCGGCAACGCCCTGACTGGACGCCTGCCAGCTAGTGTAGAAGCCGCGCGAGCGCTCATCCGCATACTCGAGCAGCATCGCGCTGGCGGAGCCCATCTCGCCGCCGATGGCGAAGCCCTGGATCAGGCGGGCGAGAATCATCAGCACGGGGGCAAGGACGCCAAGTTGGGCATAGGGTGGCGTCAGCACCAGGATCAGGGCGCTGAAGGCCATCAGCCACATCGAGAGCACCACCGCCGGCTTGCGGCCGACGCGGTCGGCATACGCACCGATCACCAGTCCGCCCAGTGGCCGCATCAGGTAACCGGCCCCGAACGTGCCGAAGGACAGCAGCAGCTGGCCGAGCGGATTGCCGACGGGGAAATACAGGGGAACGATCAGCAGGGCGAAGAAATTGTAGACACCCGAGTCATACAATTCCAGGGCGCCGCCAATGGTAATGGCCGAAACGGCCGAAAACTTGGATAGCGGCTTGGGTGCCGTCGCGTCAGGCGGCGCGCATCGGGATGTGGCTCCCATCGCGATTGGATCAGAGGGCATTGGTGTCTCCTGCCTTGCGGCGGTGGATCAGCGAGTACATGGCTCGCCGTCGGTAGTCGTTGCTGAGCGGATGGCAAGCTCAGAGTCGAGGATTCAGTTGCCTGACCATGCTTGCCCAACTCGCCTGCTCCGCCCCGATCAGCGCGGAGAATTGCTCGGCCGTGCCGCCGGCGGGTTCAAAACCCTTGTTGGCGAGGAGCGCATGCACATCCGGCATATTCAGGGCTTTCACGATCTCGCCATTGAGCCGCGCCACGATGTCTTTCGGCGTCCCGGCTGGCGCGACCACGCCATACCATTCGGTTGAATCGACGCCCGGGAATCCCGCTTCCGCCATGGTCGGCACGCCCGGCAGCAGCGCCAGGCGCCGTTTGCCGACCACCGCGAGGGCCTTGAGTTGCCCGGACTTGAGCAGTGGCTGGACCACCGGAAGGCCAGGGAACATCATCTGGATATGGCCGCCGATCATGTCCGTCAGCGCCGGCGGCGCACCCTTGTAAGGCACGTGCACGATATCGATGCCAGCCTGCTGCCTGAATGCTTCGCCGAGCAGGTGCAGCTGGGTTCCGGGCCCGGACGACGCATAGCTGATCTGCCCGGGGCGGGCCTTGGCTTGCACAACCAGCTCCTTGACCGAGCTGGCCACGGCCGGGTTCACCACCAGCACATAGTTCAGCGTAACCAGCAAGCTCACCGGCGCGAAGCTCTTGACCGTGTCAAAGGGCAGGCCGCCGTAGAGGCTCTGGTTGATGAGCATCGGGGTGGTCGCCACCAGCAGCGTATAGCCATCGGGCGCGGCCTTGGCGCCGGCCGCCGCGCCAATATTCCCGCCTGCCCCGGGCCGGTTGTCGACTATGACCTGCTGCCCGAGGCTGAGTGTCAGTTTCTCCGCCACAATCCGCGTGGCGACATCGACACTGCCTCCGGCCGGCCAGGGTACGATCATCCGGATCGGGCGGCTGGGAAAACCGTCCTGCGCCCAGGCCGGGGACAGGCTTGCCGCAAGCGTGATGGCACACAGAGCACGCTCCGCGAGACGCCGTACGAATCTCATAGGGATTCCCTGTAAGTTGTTTCCATGGAGTAGCAACCCAGAAGACAATGGCTCTGCGCTTGCGCACAGGTATCCGCTAATCCAGGCGCACCCCGGATTGCTTGACCACGGTGGCCCACTTCTTCTGCTCGGCAGCGATAAACGTGCCGAACTGCTCGGGGGTGTTGCTGCCCGGTTCATAGCCTCTGCCGATCAACTGATCGCGGACACTTGGCATGTTCAGGGCTTTCCCGATCTCCGTGCTGAGACGAACCACGATCTCCTTCGGCGTCCCGGCAGGCGCCACCAGGCCATACCATTCGCTCGCCTCGATACCTGGAAACCCCGCTTCCGCCATGGTCGGCACATCCGGCAGCAAGGCCAGGCGCTGCTTGCTGGCGACCGCGATGGCTCTGAGCTGGCCGGATTTCATGAACGGCAACACCGCGGGAAGGCCGTGAAACATCATCTGGATATGGCCGCCGACCATGTCGGTCAGCGCCTGCGGCCCCCCCTTGTAAGGGGCGTGGATGACGTTGATGTGGGCGGCTTCCTTGAATGACTCTCCGATCAGGTGCTGTTGCGTCCCCGGCCCTGGCGATGCATAGCTCATCCGCCCCGGCTCCGACCTGGCGCGGGCCACCAGTTCCGTCACCGATTTCGCCACCGCCGGACTCACCACCAGCACATAGGGTGAACTGGCCAGCAGGCTGAGCGGTGCAAAATCCTTGCTCGTGTCGAAGGGCAGGTTGCTGTAGAGGCTCGGGTTGATCGTCATCGGCGCGCTTGCCACCAGCAGCGTATAGCCATCCGGCGCCGCCTTTGCGCCCATACCCGCACCGATATTGCCGGTGGCGCCGGGCCGGTTGTCCACCAGGACCTGCTGGCCAAGGCTGATGGAGAGCTTTTCCGCAACCGTACGGGTGACGGAGTCGACGCCGCCGCCAGCCGGCCACGGTACGATGATGCGAATCGGCTTGTTTGGGTACCCACCCTGCGCCCACGCGCCGGGGACGGTAGCAGCCAGTGCCATGGCGGACAGAAGCAGGCCTGCACGGCGCAGTACGAAGTTCATCACGGTCTCCAGTCTTTATCGTGTTTTGATGATGCTCTACACACAAATCTGCCTATAGGCACACTGGGCACACTGCCTTTGACTCAGGCATTGGCCTTGCGCTTCGGCCTGGCTTCGCTCGGGGCGCCCTGTGCGTCATGCCACTGCGCCATCAGGCGCTCCCATCTGGCCCGCACCGCCACGAGATTGCGTGCCTTGACATGGCCATAGCCGCGGATGTCTTCCGGAAGGCGTGCGATTTCCAGTGCCAGATCGAGATTCTGTTGCGACAGCGTCGGCAAAAGCGCTTCGATGCTCTTGCGGTACTCGCCAATCAGTGCTCGCTCCACCTTGCGTTCCCCGGTGTAGCCGAAGGCGTCGAACGGGGTACCACGCAGGCCTTTCAGCTGGGCCATCACGCGGAACGCAGTGCGCATCCACGGACCAAATGGCCGCTTGACGAGTTCGCCCTTCTCGTTCTTCCTGGCCATCATCGGCGGTGCGAGATGGTGAACCAGCTTGAAGTCGCCCTCGAACATCGCGGCAACCTTCCCGATGAAGGCCGGGTCGGTATGCAGCCGCGCCACCTCGTACTCATCCTTGTAGGCCATCAGCTTGAACAGGTAGCGCGCGACCGCTTCGGTGACCTTGCTGCTGCCAAGGCGCGACTCCACCGCCTGCACCCTGGCGACAAAATCTTCATACTGCGCGGCGTAGGCGCGGTTCTGGTAGCTGACGAGGAACTCGGCGCGCTTGTCGATGAAATCGCCGAGCGATGGCTTCCTGACGAACTGAACCACCTGGGCATCGGCGGATCGCACCGGCACCTTGGCCAGATCGTGCGCGCAGTGCCGGCCCCACTCAAAGGCCGCCTTGTTGTTGTCGACCTGCACGGCGTTGAGTTCGATCGCGCGCATCAGCGCTTCACGCGACAACGGCACCCTGCCCTTCTGCCAGGCGTAGCCGAGCAGCATCAGGTTGGAGTAGATCGACTGGCCGAGCAATTGCGTCGCCACTTGCTCGGCATCGAAGATGCCGAAATGGCCGGCCTCGACGCCTTGCGCGATCGCCGCAATGGCCTGGTCGCTGTGAGACTGCCAGTCCGGATCGCGGACAAAGGCCGAAGTCGGCGTCACGTGGCTGTTGAGCACGACAAAGGTGCGGCCCAGCGACATGGTCGCCAGCGTTGCCTTGCTGGCTCCGACCACCGTATCGGAGGCGATCACCAGGTCCGCCATGGCGACATCGACGCGCGTTGCGTGCAGGGCGTCGGGCTCGTCGGCAATCTGGATGTGGCTCCAGGTCGCGCCACCCATCTGCGCCATGCCGGTGGCATCCTGCGTGATCACGCTCTTGCCTTCCAGGTGGGCCGCCATGCCGAGTACCTGGCCGATGGTGACGATCCCCGTCCCGCCGACGCCCGCCACCACGATGCGCCGGGCCTTGGCGGCATCCGGCAGCTTCGGCTCGGGCAGCACCGGCATATCGGAGAGCTTCGCCTTGCGTGCCGCTTCCGGCTTCTTGAGCTTGCCGCCCTCCACCGTGACGAAACTCGGGCAGAAACCCTTGACGCAGGAAAAATCCTTGTTGCAGGTGTTCTGGTTGATCTCCCGCTTGCGGCCGAACTCGGTTTCGAGCGGCTGTACCGCTACGCAGTTGCTCTCGACCGAACAATCCCCGCAGCCTTCGCAAACCAGCTCATTGATGATGACCCGCTTGTCCGGATCGACCATCGTGCCGCGCTTGCGTTCCCGCCGCTTCTTGGTGGCGCACGCCTGGTCGTAGATGATCACGGTGGCGCCCTCGACCACCCGCAACTCGCGCTGCACTGCGTCGAGCTCATCCCGGTGGCGTATGGTGACGCCAGGCGCAAGGTCCTTGACGACGGCATACTTCTGCGGCTCGTCGGTCACCACGACAATGCGCTTCGCCCCCTCCGACGCCAGTTCGCGCGTCATGCCCGGCACGTCCAGCTGCCCGTCGACCGGTTGCCCGCCTGTCATGGCAACGGCGCTGTTGTAGAGGATCTTGTAGGTGATATTGACGCCGGCATTGATCGATTGCCGCACCGCCAGCGATCCGGAGTGGTTGTACGTGCCGTCGCCCAGATTGGCGAACATGTGCGCGCGCTTGCTGAACGGCGCCTGCCCCATCCAGGGCACGCCCTCGCCGCCCATCTGTGTCCACGACGTGGTCGAACGGTCCATCCAGACCACCATGCCGTGGCATCCGATCCCGGCCATGGCGATCGATCCGTCCGGCACGTGCGTGCTGGTGTTATGCGGGCAACCGGGGCAGAACCACGGGAGACGGTCGGTGCCGCGGCTGTCGCCCTGGGGGAACTGGCGATCCTTGGCTTCGATTTGCGCCAGGCGCACGTCCATCCGCGCGGCGACATCGGGGGGAACGCCCAGCTTCTTCAGCCGGCCCGCGATGGCCTTGGCGATCAGCGCGGGGGTCAGGTCGGCCTTGGCGCGCAGCAGCCAGTTTTCCGCCGGCTTGCGGTGGCTCCATTCACCGCCGCCGCCTTCACCGCCGGCCGGTTCGTACTTGCCGATCACGGCAGGCCGCGCGTCGGCGCGATAGTGGTACAGCTCATCCTTCAACTGCTGCTCGATGATCGGGCGCTTCTCCTCGACCACGAGGATTTCGCGCAGGCCGTGCGCGAACTCGCGCACGCCCGCCGGCTCGAGCGGCCACACCACGCTCACCTTATGGAGCCGCACGCCGATGGCGCGGCACAAGGCATCGTCCAGGCCAAGGTCGGCCAGCGCCTGCCGGGTATCGCTGTAGGCCTTGCCGCTGGCGATGATGCCGAGACGGTCGTTCGACCCTTCAATCACGTTGCGGTTAAGCCGGTTGGCGCGGATATAGGCAAGCGCCGCCGGCCACTTGATTTCCATCATCCGTGCTTCCGCCGCCAGCGGATCGTCGGGCCAGCGGATATGCAAGCCGCCCTCCGGCCTGGCAAAGTCCTCGGGCAGCAGGATGCGCACCCGGTCGGCATCGGTCACCACCGATGCGCCCGCCTCCACCACCTCCTGCACGGTCTTCATGCCGGCCCACAGGCCACTGAAGCGGCTCATGGCGAAGGCATGCACGCCCAGGTCCAGAATGTCCTGCACGCTGGCCGGAAAGAACACTGGCAGCCCGCAGGCGATGAACGTATGGTCGCTCTGGTGCGCGAGCGTACTGCTCTTGGACACGTGGTCGTCCCCGGCCAGGGCGATCACACCGCCCAGCGGCGCCGTGCCCGCCAGATTGGCGTGCTTGAGCGCGTCGCCGCTGCGGTCCACCCCGGGGCCCTTGCCGTACCAGATGCCAAAGACGCCGTCGTACTTCTTGCTCTCGGCATCGAACTCGAGTTGCTGCGAGCCCCACACCGCGGTCACACCGAGTTCCTCGTTGACGCCGGGCTTGAAGACGACATGATTGTCCGCGAGGTGCTTCTTGGCCTGCCACAACGCCTGGTCATATCCGCCAAGCGGAGAGCCCCGGTAGCCGGAAATGAATGCGGCGGTATTGTGGCCGGCCAGCGCATCGCGCTTGCGCTGCAGCAACGGCAGGCGCACCAGTGCCTGGACGCCGCTCATGAAAGCGCGCCCCGTGTCCAGTGCGTACTTGTCGTCGAGCGTGACGATTTCCATGGCCTTGCGTGAGGCGTCTGAGAGAGGAGCATTCATAGGACGGGTACTCGCCAATTATGTTGTGGGGAGGGCGGCCATCGCCCGCCGGGCTCGCAAGGACCCGGTAAGTCTGGCGCTTCTGTGCTTATGCTTATGCCGATGCCGATGCTGATGCTGATGCCGGAAACCGCACGCCGAGCCGTTCGCCAAGCGCGCTTAACTCCTGCGCGATCGCGGCGGGCAGCGCAATGCCATGCTCGCGTGCCTCGCGCTCCAGGGCATCGCCACGATTGCCAGGCAGGCGCGCGTCATCGCCGCCCGCGCAAAGGTAGGTGTCGGTCCACTGCTTCATATAGTCGCCAAACGGCGCCTGGCCGGCGAAGGATTCCGGCTTTACCATCCACAGGAATCCGTCCTGCATGGCGGCGGCACGGCCATGCGGAATACTGCCCGGCGCCGGTGCGTGCGGCACCGCGGTGGCCGCCAGGGCACCGGCGAGGCACTCCACCATCATGGCAATGCCGATGCCCTTGTGCCCGCCCATGGGCAGCAGTGACCCGCCCAGCGCGCGCTTTGCATCGGTGGTGGGCCGGCCGTCCGCATCCAGCGCCCACCCTTTCGGGATCGGCTTTCCCTCACGCGCCGCTAGCAGGATATGGCCGCGCGCGGCCACGCTGCACGCCACATCGAATACGATCGGCGCTTGCCCCGGCAGCGGGCAACCGAACGCGATCGGGTTGTGCCCGATCGCCGCGCGCGGGAATCCCTCCATCGCGAGCGCCGGCGGCGTGCGTTGCCCGATCATGGAGAAGGCGCCGGCCTCCGCCGCCAGCAGGGCGTGGATGCCGAGCGCCCCCAGATGGCCGCACGATTGCAGCACGATCAGTACGGAAGCGCTGGTCTCCAGGGCTTCCAGTCCCAGGCGCACCGCATAAGGACCGGCGATCTGCCCCATGGCGCCATCGGCCTGCAGCACGATGCCGCCGGGGAAGGACCGGTATGCCATCTCCGGCCCGGGATTGAACTCGTTCGCCCGCAGCCGCTCCACATAAGACGCCAGGCGGGTCATGCCGTGCGTCTTGTAGCCCCGCAACTCGCTGCGTACCAGGATCGCGGCGGCTTCGGCCGCTTGCTCCGGCGGCACGCCGCAGCCTTCGAATACCCGGGTCGTCCATTGCTCCAGCGCCTGAACGTTCCAATGCGTGCTCATGAGGCCTTCTCCCGCACCACCATGAGGCGCTCTGAAAACGGGCCGGAATAGACCGTCTGGTAATACAAGGGGCGGTCACGCAGCGTATAGCCACGCAATTCCATGACGAAGCCCGGCTGCCCGGCTTCGAGACCAAGCTCACGGGCTACCGCCGACGGGATTTCGTCGAATCGCACCCACTGGTCCACGCGCAGCGTCGGTAGCGCCAGGCGCTGCCCGAGCAGTTCCCGCAGATTCTTTTCGAGTTCCTCGCGTTCAACGCCGCCCAGTTGCGCGAATTCCTCCTCGCGCAGCCAGAACTCGCTGTACAGGTCGAAGCGCCCGCCCACATTGATGATGCGTTCAATGCGAACGAAGGCTTCGCCATCGAGAAACTCCGACCACGGCCCTTTGCGTTTGAGCCGCTTGACCGAGCGCGCATGGACGTAGGAAGGCAACTCGTTTCCCTCGGCATCGCGAAAGCGCAGGTAGCGCACATCGGCAGGCGCGACCCTGGCGCCCGAGACGAAGGTGCCGCGGCCCTGCTCGCGGGTGATCAGTCCGGAGTTCGAAAGACGCGCCAGCGCCTTCTGGATGGTGCCCACGCTGACGCCGTGCGCCGTGGCAAGCTCGCCCTCGGAAGGCAGCCTGTCGCCCTCGCGCAGCGCGCCGGATTCAATGGAACGGATAATGGCGTCGGAGACGCTGATCAGCTTTGTCATGTTGACTCAGAGGCTAAGTGCAAATCGACTGATTGCGGTTTCCCTGATGTCGAGTATCTCGCTGCTGAGACGGGTGCCGGACGCCACATCCATGGCGTAGGCATACAGCCGATCGCCCACATCCGAGATCTTCTGTCCTTTCTCTAGGATCCCGCTTGCGTCGAAATCAATGTTATCGGCCATGGTTTCCAGCGTATTGACGTTGCCGCAAACCTTGACCGTCGGCGCGACCATGCTGCCGATCGGATTGCCGACCCCCGTACCAAAGAAGGTGAGCTGGCAACCGCCGGCGGCAAGCGCACTGAGATTTTCCACTGCCGCCGCCGGAGCGTCCATGAAATGCAGGCCTTTTTTTACCGGGGCCTCGCCATAGCGCAGCACGCCGACCAGTGGGCTCGACCCGGCCTTGGCCATCGCGCCCAGCGCCTTCTCCTCGACCGTGGTCAGCCCGCCGCGCTTGTTGTCGGGCGATGGCTGGGATTCGCGCATGTCGACGCCGCGCTCAATCGCGAGGTTCTCCATGCCGCGGACCGCCTTGACGAAGGCATCCCTCACCGAATCGTCGACGGCGCGTTCCGCGAAGAGGTGCTCCGCGCCGATGAACTCGGACGTCTCGGAAATAATGATGGTGCCGCCTGCTTCGATCACACGGTCGGCCAGACGGCCGATCGCCGGATTGCAGCTCAGGCCGGAGGTGGTATCCGAACCACCGCACTCGACGCCCAGTACCAGGGCCGAAACCGGGCAGGGTTCGCGCCTGGCACGCGAGGCCGCAAGCGAAAGCTTCAAGGCCTTGCGGGTGCCGGCGGCAATGCAGTCGATCGTGCCATTCGGTTGCAGATGCACCGTTTCCACGGGTTTCCCCGTAGTCCGGATACGGCGCGCCACCTCCTCCGTCGACGAATCTTCAAGTCCCACCAGCAGGACTGCGGCGACATTGGGATTGCGTCCCAGTCCTGCCAGCGACTCATAAGCGAAATCCAGGTCCGCGCCGAACTGCCCACGCACGAACAAGGTGGTGACGGGAATGCAGCCGCTGACGGTTTGCGCGATGGTGCGCGTGACCGGGTTGCAGTTGTCCATCACGGAAATCACCGCTACCCAGTTGCGTACGCCAACTGCGTCGTTCTCGCGGCGGTAGCCAAGGAATGTCATTGCCATTTGCTTACCTCTTTTCCAGATCGCCGCGGGCGCGGGTCGACTCGATGTTGTGCACGTGCATGTGTTCGCCAGCCTTCAGGTTCCGGCTGGCCCGCCCGATGACCTGGCCGTACTTCAGGACATCGGCGCTCTGCGGGGTATCCGCGATACAGACCTTATGGCCGAACGGCACATCCTGGAGCAGGGTCATCTGGCCCGATGCCTCTCCTTGCAAGGTGCAGGGCTCGCCGGCACGGCCGGCATCGAGCAGCGTGGCGACGTTGTCCGCCTGGTTGAGTACGATGGCACGTGGCATTTTCCGGATTCCTATATAGGTGTTTGATGTACTGTAGTTAACCGAAAGCCAGCATGTCAAGGCTTACTGGGGGAATCCACTAGTTCAAAAGTCAAAGTCCTATATAGAAGTTCTTGACAGCAAGGCGCGCTGTGCCTATCTTCACAACAAGGGCGGCACAGCAGTGCCCGCCAATTCAGGAGACAAGGCATGAAGGTGGCTTCCCACATGGAGAAGATTGCGAAACTCGAAGCATTGCGCGAACGCCTCGATCCCCTGCAGGACTTCGAGCTGTGGTTCTGGACCGGGATGACGGCTGGCACGCACGCCGTCAATGCAGCACTCCATCATGCCGCCGTCACGCTGGACGACGACGTGTTCCCGACGCAGCCAGGCGCCTACCTGGTGCCGCAGCCGGACGGCTCGCTGCGTGCGGCATTCGGCCCGCTCGGCGATGTGCTGCACGTGGGCAGGCCGAAGATCGATGCACCGGTCCCGGAGGATGTCGCGGCGATGATGCATGAGATGGAGATCGTCGAACGCCATCGGGATCCTTGCCTGCGCGAGGGGGTGGCGCCAACGGCGGCCATTGCCGGGGAATGCGATGCAGCCCTTTCCCGTTGCCTGCGGCTGCTGGCCTGCCGGATGCAAGGAGAAAAAGATGCACGTTGAAGCCCACATCGCCATCGCGCGCCGGATCGAGCGCTCGCTGCAGAAGTGCGGCCCAGCCGACTACGAGATCAAGATCGAGGCCGCCATGCTGGCGGGCACGCACTGGTTGAACGCCGCGCTGCATCGCCTGCATGCGAACCAGCCGGATAGCGACGTCTTTCACACTTACCTGCTGACCATCAACGAGTTCCGGCGGCTCAGCATCGCGGACGGCGAGTTGATGCAGATGCTGGCCGAAATCGAGGATATCCGGCCGCCCTTTGTCCGCGGCAACCTGGCGGGCGGCGAGCGCGCCGCCGAGCGCGCCCTTGAATTGCTGGCGCTGATCCGCGCGAAGGCCCGCGCCGGCGAGTGATCAATCTACTGCAGCACCATATGAAAAGGAGACCGCAGTGAAAGCAGTACGAGTCATACCGAGCCCTACTGGCGGCAAAGTGGAAATACAGGACATCCCGGCTCCGGTTGCTGGCGCCGGCCAGGTTCTGGTCAGGGTGCGTGCCGCCGGTCTGAACCGGGGCGAAATCAACCAGGCCCGCGAATTGCGCACGGGTAACACGATCACCGCGGGCGTCGAGTTTGCCGGGGAGGTGGAAGCGGTCGGCGAAGGCGTGCACGGGTGGCGCGCGGGGGATCGGGTCATGGGCCACGGCCGTGCGTGCCAGGCCGAGTATGTGATTGCCGATCCACTGGCGCTGATGGCCGTGCCCGATGGTCTTTCCTGGATCGACGCCGCGGCGTTCCCCAATGTCTTCATCACGGCCCACGACGCCGTGGTGACCAATGGCCAGTTGCGCGCCGGCGAGGCAGTACTGATCAATGGCGCATCCGGCGGCGTGGCCATGGCCGCGATCCAGATCGCTTCGCTGATGGGCGCCAGGCCGGTGATCGCCACATCGCGGTCGGCCGCCAAGCTCGATCGCCTGAGCCAGTTCGGTGTCGATGTGGGCATCAATTCATCATGCGAATCCCAGGTCGATGCCGTCATGGCGGCCACCGGCAATCGCGGGGTGGATCTCATTATCGACACCGTCGGCGGCCCGGTCTTCGAAGACAACATGAAGAGCCTCGCGGTCAAGGGACGGCTGGTCAATATTGCCCGATTGGGCTCGAACACGGCGCAGATCGACCTGAGCCTGCTCTGGCTCAAGCGCCTCACGCTGATTGGCGTGACATTCCGTACCCGCTCCGAGCAGGAACGCCTGGAATGCATCCAGGCCTGTGCGCGCGACATGCTGCCCTTCCTGGCGGCTGGGCGGATCCGCCTGCCGATCGACCGTACCTTCCCGATGACAGCCATTGGTGAAGCGCACGCCTATATGCAGCAAGACCAGCACGTCGGCAAGATCGTTCTTGTCGTCGAGTAATTCAGTCTTCCAGTATTCCCCTACAGATTCGAGAAACGAACAGGAGACATCCATGAGTATCCAGATCACACCGCTCACCGGCTCGGTTGGCGCGTCGGTGGAAGGCGTCAATCTGAACGAACCGGTGAGCGACGCTGCCTTCGAAGTGCTGCATCGGGCGTTCCTTGAATACGGCGTGCTGGTCTACCGCGGCCAAAAGCTTCAGCCCGCGGCGCAGATTGCCTTCGCCCGGCGCTGGGGCAAGCCCGTGCAGGGTAACCCGCTGCTGAAAGGCCTCTCGGACTTCCCGGAACTCGCCCAGGTCACCAAGATTCCCAAGGAGACAGCATCCACCGAGGCCTGGCACTCCGACTCCATCTATACCGAGGTGCCGCCCAAGATCTCCATTCTTTCCGCGGTGGTGGTCCCGCGCGGCGGAGACACGATGTGGTGCAATCAGTATCTGGCCTATGAGCGTCTTTCGCCCGCAATGCAACGCATGCTCGAAGGCCTGCGCGTGCGTTTCACGGGACTGCGGCTCGCCAGGATGACGGGGTCGGATGCGGTGCCCTCGGCGGTCCACCCGCTGGTTCGCACCCATCCGGAAACACGCCGCAAGGCGCTCTATGTGGGGCATCCCGAAACGGCTCACTCCATCGAGGGCATGACGCCCGCCGAAAGCCGGCCTTTGCTCGATTTTCTCTACGAACACTCGACCAGCCCCGATAACGTCTACCGCCATATGTGGCAGGAAGGCGATGTCGTGATGTGGGACAACCGGTGCACCATGCACTACGCCGTACACGACTACGGCGAGGCCGAGCGCATCCTGAACCGGGTGACGCTCGAAGGCGAAGTCCCCTGTTGACATGTTGACCTGTTGACAAGCAGCGGGCCTGGCGGCGGCGCATTCGCGGCCGGTGCCCATGCTGTCGGCGGTTTCTTTCCGGCAAGTCCGGATCGAGACCCTGTCCCCAGATGCTAGCAACGGCTTCACGCGAGCCACGCGGGTTCTCCATGATCCGCCAGGGCTCTGCGTGGGGAAGCGCTTCTTGAACTGAAGGCGCCCGGCAGTCCGGTCACGAGGCCGCGCGACGGCAAGACAAGAGCATAGGAGAATACACAATGCAGATGGGTATCCCGACAGAAGTGCGGGCAGGCGAAGCACGCGTTGCCGCCACCCCGGAGACAGTCAGGAAATATGTAGCACAAGGCCACCAGGTTATCGTGCAAGCCGGTGCGGGATTGCGCGCCAGCCAGCCCGACGCTGCCTACGAGGCGGCCGGTGCCCGCATCGGCAGCGCCGCCGACGCCTTGGGCGCGCAGTTGGTGCTCAAGGTCCGCGCCCCGACCCCGGCCGAGCTGGACCGGATGAACGAAGGCGCGGTGCTGGTCGGCATGCTCAACCCTTTCGATGCGGAAAACAAAGCCCGCATGTCTGCCGCCGGCATCATCGGCTTCGCGCTCGAGGCGGCGCCGCGCACCACCCGCGCGCAGAGCATGGACGTGCTCTCCTCCCAGGCCAATATCGCAGGCTACAAGGCCGTGCTGGTCGCCGCCCACCACTACCAGCGCTTCATGCCGATGCTGATGACCGCCGCCGGCACCGTCAAGGCGGCGCGCGTGCTGATTCTCGGCGCCGGCGTGGCCGGCCTGCAGGCCATCGCCACCGCCAAGCGGCTGGGCGCGGTGATCGAAGCCTCCGACGTGCGCCCCGCCGTCAAGGAACAGATCGAATCGCTGGGCGCCAAA
>Ga0255338_1003277_pt1 | contig 19918 bp, 21 predicted proteins | sample MeOH1_35cm_T4_19_FD_203715 | JGI IMG/M metagenome (GOLD analysis project Ga0255338, IMG submission 203715) | Sandy soil microbial communities from University of British Columbia, Vancouver, Canada - MeOH1_35cm_T4_195 | ecosystem: Engineered > Artificial ecosystem > Sand microcosm > Unclassified ...
CCGTGCTGATCTCGGTCACCGAGAGCGAGGAGGTGTTGGTCGCGAGGATCGCGTCCGGGGAGACGATCGCGTCGAGCCGGGCCATCAGGCCCTTCTTCAGCTCGAGGTGCTCGGTGACCGCCTCGACCACGAACTCCGCCGGCGCGACGTCCTCGAGCGCGAGCGTGAACGTGATCCGGTCGAAGATCTCCTTCTGCTCGGCATCGCTGAGCTTGCCGCGCGCGACCGCACGACCCGTGGAGTGCTCGAGGTGCTGGCGGCCGCGGTCCAGCGACTCCTGGTTGTGCTCGACGCCCACCACGGCGTAGCCGCTGCGGGCGAACACCTCCATGATCCCGGCACCCATGGTGCCCAGGCCGATGACGCCGATGGTCTTGAACTCGCGGGGTGCCCGGTCGGAGGCGGCAGCAGTCGTCATGCTCCGCATGATGGCATGCGGACGCCGACGCCGGACGGTGAGGAGGTCCTCACCGTCCGGCGTACGGGACGTCAGCGGTAGTCGTGGAAGCCCCGGCCGGTCTTCCGGCCCAGGTGACCCTCGGCCACGACCTGCTCGAGCATCGCCGCCGGCGCGAGACCGGGCTCCTTGAACTCGGCGTACAGCTCCTTCTGGATCGCCAGGGAGACGTCGTTGCCGACCACGTCGAGCAGCTGGAACGGGCCCATCGGGAAGCCGGCCTCGGCCTTGATCGCGTCGTCGATCACGGACAGCTCGACACCGGTCTCGGCGAGCTTGACCGCGTCGTTGAGGTAGGGGAACAGCAGGCAGTTCACGATGAAGCCGGCCCGGTCGCCGCACGAGACCGCGACCTTGCCGACGCTCGCGCAGAGCGCCTTGGTGGTCTCGTCGACGTCGGCGGCGGTGAGCTCGGTGGTGACCACCTCGACGAGCTTCATCACCGGCGCCGGGTTGAAGAAGTGCATGCCGATCACGGACTCGGGGCGCGAGGTGGCGTTCGCGAGCTGCGTGATCGGGAGCGACGACGTGGTGGTGGCGAGGATCGCACCGGGCTTGCAGATCCGGTCGAGGTCGCGGAACAGCTCGACCTTGATCTCCAGCTCCTCGGCGATGGCCTCCACGACGATGTCGACGTCGCCCAGGGCCTCGCGCTCGGTGGACGCGATCAGCCGCTCGATGACCGCGGACTTGCCGTCCTGGTCGAGCCGGCCGCGCTCGATGGCCTTGTCGAGCGCCTTGGTGACCCCGGCGACGACAGCGCCGACCTTCTCGTCGCTGCGACCGACGAAGACCACGTCGTACCCGGCCTGGGCGAAGACCTGGACGATCCCGGCGGCCATCGTGCCGGTGCCGACGACGCCGACCCTGGCGATCTCGTGGCGCAGCTGCGGCTCGCCGTCACCCGAGCCGGCCGGCTCGTCGGCGAAGGTCCGGCCCTCGGCCACCAGCTTCTCCAGCAGGTCGGCCGGCTTGTGCAGGGTGTCCCCGGTCTCGGCGAAGCGCGCGGCGAGCTGGTCGCGCACGCTCTCCAGGCCGAGCTCGTCGAGGACCGTCAGCGGGCCCTTCGGGTAGCCGCAGCCGAACCGCATCGCGGCGTCGATGTCGGCGCGCGACGCGTAGGACGCCTCGTACATCCGGACGGCGTGGTTGAGGTACGGAAGCACGAGGGTGCCGGCGATCTGCGTGGCTGCGGTCTGCTCAGTCATGCGGGGAGGATGGCACGTCGTTACCCACCGGTAGGTCCAGGTTCCACCAGTCGGGCTGTGGCGTCAGTCACGTGTCGAAGAGGTCGCGGCCCGCGGCCAGCCGCGGCGTAAGGTCGGCAGACGGCGTCTTGTTGGATCCGCTCACAGGAGGCCAGCATGGACACTGATGCCTACTAGGGTTCCACGCATGAACTGGCCACGCCACCTTCGCGCGTCAACACTGGTCGCCTGCATCGCCATTGGCGCCGTCCTGGCTGTCGCGTCAGGCGCCGCGGCAAGTACGGTGCGCGTCCATTTCAAGATGGACTCCAAGACGTATGCCAAGAAGATCGGCTGCAAGCGTGCGTATCGCCCAAGCCAAGCCGGGGCGGCGAAGCGCTTCCACATCAAGAACAGCGTCGTCTGCTGGCTTCACGGCAATCGCCTGAATGTCATCACCTTCAATGACTACACGGGCCAGCAACGGTGGGAGGACTACCTGGCGACGCTCGCTGACGCCGAGTCGGACGGGATCGTCTATTGGGCGTCGGCCCACGGAGTCACGTTCATCGCCAAGAACAACAACAGACAGGCTGCGTGTGCTGGGTATCGAGCAGTGAGAGGTAACCCTGACGCTCATGCCTTCTGGATGACTTCGGACGGCTGGTGGGAGCACGCGGCCTGCTAGCCGCAGCATGTCGGGCCGTGAACTCGACGGGCTCCGGACCCATTCGCTCTCAACGAGGTCCGAATTCGCGCCGCTCGGTCTCGCTGCTCAGAGTCCCGCCTGCGCTTGCGCCATTGGCCGACAGACGCGGGTAGATTGCAGCCGTCGTCGTTGCCATCCGATTCACTCCTGAGGTTGTTGACTTGAGACTCGTCGTTGCGCGCTGCCAGGTCGACTACGCCGGCCGACTGTCGGCACACCTCCCGATGGCCACCCGCGTGCTGATGCTCAAGGCGGACGGGTCGGTGCTGGTCCACTCCGACGGGGGCTCGTACAAGCCGCTGAACTGGATGAGCCCGCCGTGCACGGTCAAGGAGGGCACCGCCGAGGACGGCCGCGTCGAGTGGCTGGTGACGAGCAGGACCGACGACACCCTGCGCATCCTCATCGAGGAGATCCACCACGACTCGTCCCACGAGCTCGGGGTCGACCCCGGGCTGCAGAAGGACGGCGTCGAGAAGCACCTCCAGGAGCTGCTCGCCGACCACCCCGGCACGCTCTCCGACGGGCTCGTCCTGGTCCGCCGCGAGTACCCCACCGCGATCGGGCCGGTGGACCTGATGTGCCGCGACGCGGACGGCCGCGCCGTCGCCGTGGAGATCAAGCGTCGCGGCGACATCGACGGCGTCGAGCAGCTCACCCGCTACCTCGAGCTGCTCAACCGCGACCCGCTGCTGACCCCGGTGCGCGGCATCTTCGCGGCCCAGGAGATCAAGCCGCAGGCGCGGGTGCTGGCCACCGACCGCGGCATCGCCTGCGCCGTCGTGGACTACGACGCGCTGCGCGGCCTGGACGACCCGACCGAGCGGCTGTTCTAGGCAGGGCGGCATGGGTCCGGCCGTTGCGGGTACGCCGTCCTTCGAGTCGGCCGGACAGGCTGACCGACTCCGCGGACCGGAGCCGCGTCCCTCGCGCAGGGGCGCGGCTTCCTCGGGTCAGGTCGCGAGCGGGATCTCCATCCGGAAGGTGGCCCCGCTGGCGTCGCTCTTCACCAGCCCGATGCTGCCCTCGTGGGCCTCGGCGATCGCGAGCGCGATCGTCAGCCCGAGCCCGGCACCGGGCACCTGCTGGGCGATCGCCGAGCCGGAGCGGTAGAGCCGCTCGAAGATCCGCGCGGCGTCGCTGTCCCGGACCCCGGCGCCGGAGTCGGCCACGTCGATCCGCGCGACGTCGTCCTCGGTGTGCAGCCGGACGCGGACCTGGCCACCGGCCGGGGTGAACTTGATCGCGTTCGACAGCAGGTTGTCGACCGCCTGGCCGATCCGGTCGCGATCGACGTGGACCTGCACGGGGAAGCCCGGGATCTCCAGGATCAGGTCGATGTCCACCTCCGCCGCACGCAGCCGGGCGGCCTCGACGGCATCCCGGACGACCGGCTCGAGGTCGATCACGAGCGGGCGCATCGACAGCCCACTGTCCTCGATCGCCACCAGGGTGAGCAGGTCGTCCACCAGCCGGAGCTCACGCTCGGCGCTGCGCATGATCACCTGCAGGAACCGGCGCCCGCGCGGACTCAGGTCCTCCAGGTCGGACATCAGCTCGCTGTAGCCCAGCATCGAGGTCAGCGGGGTGCGCAGCTCGTGGGAGACGGTGGCGAAGAACTCGTCCTTGACCCGATCGGCGTCCTCCTGCATCCGGCGCCGTTCGCTGATGTCGCGCACTGCTGCCGAGATGAGCAGGCCGTCCTCGGTCTCCAGCGGGGCGAGCGAGATCTCGACGGGGAACTCGGAGCCGTCGCGACGCCGGGCGAAGAGGTCGCCGGCCAGCCCCATCGGGCGCGTGCGCGGGCCGGCGACGTACCCGGACCGGAACGCGACGTGCATCCCGGCGAAGCGCTCGGGCACGAGGATCTCGACCGGCTGCCCGACCAGCTCGGCTCGCTGGTACCCGAACTTCTCCTCGACCTGGGCGTTCACCAGCACGATGTGGCCGGTCCCGTCGACGATGACCATCGCGTCCGGGGCCGCCTCGAGCAGCCCGCGGAAGAGCCGCTCCTCGCGGCGCTTGCTGCGCACGTCGCGGACCGCCGCCGAGATCAGCAGGCCGTCCTCGGACGGCAGCGGCGTCAGCCAGACCTCCACCGGGAACTCGGTCCCGTCGCTGCGTCGCGCGCGCAGGTCCAGGCCGGCGCGCACGTGCGGCTCCGCGACGTACTCGTGCCGGTGCCGGCGGTGCGAGTCCCGCAGGTCCTCGGGCACCAGCAGCTCGACCGATCGCCCGACCAGCTCCTCCCGGGCGTACCCGAAGAGCGCCTCGGTCTGGGCGTTGACCATCACGATCGTGCCGTGCTCGTCGGTCACGACCATCGCATCCGGGGTGGCCTCCAGGAGGCCACCGAGGTACGACGGACGTGCCTCTCCCCCCGAGTCCGTTCCCATCAGACTCCGCTCCGTCAACAAAGACGTCCGGCCCCTCCAGCCGGACTGGAGAAAGGCTACCGACGGGTCGCCGGCGGCGGAGCGTTATCCGGAGAGCCGGGCAAGGGGCTCAGGCCAGGCCGTGGGCTCTCCTGATCGCCGCGACGATGCCGGCCATCGCGTCGGTGAGGCTGAAGTCCTTCGGTGTGAACACCGCGGCCACGCCGAGCTCGATCAGGCGCTTGCCGTCGGAGTCGGGGATGATCCCGCCGACGATCACCGGGACGTCGTCGAGACCCTGCTTCTTCATCAGGTCGAGTACGTCGGGGACCAGCTCCATGTGCGAGCCGGAGAGGATCGACAGGCCGACGCAGTGCACGTCCTCGGCGACGGCGGCCGCGACGATCTGCTCGGGCGTGAGCCGGATCCCCTGGTAGATCACCTCGAAGCCGGCGTCACGCGCCCGGACGGCGACCTGCTCGGCGCCGTTGGAGTGACCGTCGAGGCCCGGCTTGCCCACGAGCAGCCGCAGCCGCCCGCCGAGCTCCTCACCGGTGCGCCGGACGCTCTCCCGCACCCGGGTCAGCTCCGCGCCGGCCTCCGCGACTCCGACGGCGCCCGCGACGCCGGTGGGGGCGCGGTACTCGCCGAAGACCTCGCGCAGGGTGCCGGCCCACTCGCCGGTGGTGGCCCCCGCGCGGGCAGCCTCCAGCGTCGCCGTCATCAGGTTCGCGCCGGCCCCTGCGACTCCGGACCGCGCGTCCTCGGCCAGCGCCGCCAGCGCCGCCCGCACCCGGGTCTCGTCGCGCTCGGCCTTCCATGCCTCGAGCGACGCGATCGCCTGCCGCTCGGCCTCGGGGTCCGCGGTCTGGATGGCCGCGTCGAGGTCGGCGGTGAGCGGCGACGGCGCCGTGGTCTCGAACCGGTTGACCCCGACGACGATGTCCTCGCCGTTCTCGATCCGGGCCCGGCGAGCGGCGTGCGAGCTGACCAGCTCCTGCTTCATGTAGCCGGACTCGACCGCGGCGACCGCTCCGCCCATGGCCTGGATCCGGTCGATCTCCGCGCGAGCGTCGGCCACCATCTGCGCGACCTTCGCCTCGATCACCGTCGAGCCGTCGAAGATGTCGGCGTACTCGAGCAGGTCGGACTCGAAGGCGAGCACCTGCTGGAGCCGCAGCGACCACTGCTGGTCCCACGGCCGCGGCAGGCCGAGCGCCTCGTTCCACGCCGGCAGCTGTACGGCGCGCGCGCGGGCGTTCTTCGACAGGGTCACGCCGAGCATCTCCAGCACGATGCGCTGGACGTTGTTCTCCGGCTGGGCCTCGGTCAGGCCGAGGGAGTTGACCTGGACGCCGTAGCGGAACCGGCGCATCTTGGCGTCCTTGACGCCGTAGCGCTCGGACGTGATGCCGTCCCAGAGCTCGACGAAGGCGCGCATCTTGCACATCTCCTCGACGAAGCGCACCCCCGCGTTGACGAAGAAGGAGATCCGGCCGACGACCTTCTCGAAGTCCTCGGGCGAGACCTGGCCGGAGTCGCGGACCGAGTCCAGCACGGCGATCGCGGTGCACAGGGCGAAGGCGAGCTCCTGCGTGGGCGTCGCCCCGGCCTCCTGCAGGTGGTAGCTGCAGATGTTGATGGGGTTCCACTTCGGGATGTTGTTGACCGTGTAGGCGATCGTGTCCGCGGTCAGCCGCATGGAGTGCTCGGGCGGGAACACGTAGGTCCCGCGGGAGAGGTACTCCTTGATGATGTCGTTCTGGGTGGTGCCCGCCAGCTGGGCGTGCACGGCGGCGAAGTCCGCGTCCTGGTCCTGCGCGAGCGCCTGCTCCTCCGCGACCACCTGGTAGAGGGCGAGCAGCCACATCGCGGTGGCGTTGATGGTCATCGAGGTGTTCATCTCGGTCAGCGGGATGTCCTCGAACAGCCGGCGCATCTCGCCGAGGTGCTGGATCGGCACGCCGACCTTGCCGACCTCGCCGCGGCTCAGCGGAGAGTCCGGGTCGTAGCCGGTCTGGGTGGGCAGGTCGAACGCCACCGACAGGCCGGTCTGGCCCTTGGCGAGGTTCATCCGGTACAGCTTGTTCGACTCCGCGGCCGAACTGTGCCCGGCGTACGTCCGCATCACCCAGGGACGGTCCTTGACCGGCTTCGGGGTCTGCTCGGCACTCTCTCCTGCGCTCATGTGAGGAGGGTAGGACGTGGGACTACCGACCGGTACGGGATGTGGACTGTCTCACGCATGTCCGATAGGTCACACCTCACGCGGTCTCGGCGCCGGACCCCGCCGAGGACTCGACCGTCATCAGCCCGCGCAGGTGCGAGAGGTGCAGCAGCCGGCGGATCGCGCCGGGCGGGTCCTGCACGGTGACCCGGTGCCCGGAGCGGTTCGCCATCCGGCTCGCGACCGCGAGCATCTTGAGCACGGTGAGGTCCGCGGACTCCACCCCCGACAGGTCGATCACCACGTGGCCGGGATGGGCCTCCAGGTGGTCGTAGACCGCGATCCGCAGCTCGGTGATGCAGCGGACGTCGAGCTGGCCGCCGATGCTGAGCGTCGGTCCGTCGGTGGTGATCTCCATGGGTTCTCCCCTCCCCAGGGCGGGTGCATCGCCCTCTATGGGCACATTGCCCCGTTTGGCGGCTCCCCAATCACCCCCTGTCCACGAAGCGAGACCGGGCCGCTCCGACCAGGCTCAGCCCGGATACAGGCTCAGCCGGCCTCGCGGACCACGTCGGCGCCCAGTCCGGCGAGCACCTCGGCGAACGCCGGGTAGCCCCGGTCGATGTGGTGGGAGTCGCCCACCGTGGTGACGCCCTGGCCCGCGAGACCGGCGAGCACGAGCGCCGCACCGGCCCGGATGTCGTGGGCGACGACCGGTGCCCCGGAGAGCATCGGGACACCCCGCACGACGGCGTGGTGCCCGTCGGTGTGCAGGTCGGCACCGAGCCGGGCGAGCTCCTGGGCGAACATGAACCGCGACTCGAAGACGTTCTCGGTGATCATCGCGGTGCCCTCGCTCACCGACGCGAGCGCCATCGCGAACGGCTGCAGGTCGGTGGGGAACCCCGGGAACGGCAGCGTCACCACGTCGAACGAGCGCAGCCGGCGCTCGCCGGTGACCGCGAACCCGCCGGGGGTGACGACGATCTCCGCGCCCGCGTCACCGAGCTTGTCGAGCACCAGGTCGAGGTGACGCGGCTCGCCGCCCTCGACGGTCACGGTGCCACCGGCGATGGCCGCGGCGAACGCCCAGGTGCCGGCCACGATCCGGTCCGAGACGGTCGCGTGCTCGACGGGGGTGAGCCGGTCCACCCCCTCGATGGTCAGCGTCGAGGACCCGATCCCGTCGATCCGGGCGCCCATCTCGGTCAGGAAGTGGCACAGGTCCACGATCTCCGGCTCCCGGGCCGCGTTGTCCAGCACGCTGGTGCCGTCGGCCAGCACCGCGGCCATCAGCAGGTTCTCGGTGGCGCCGACCGAGGGGAAGTCGAGCCAGAGCTGCGAGCCGACCAGGGCCCGGGGCACCTCGGCGACCACCTGGCCGTGCTCGACCCGCACCACCGCGCCCAGCTCACGCAGGCCGGCCATGTGCATGTCCAGGCCACGGGAGCCGATCGCGTCCCCGCCCGGCAGCGCGACGCTGGCGCGCCCGCAGCGCGCGACCAGCGGGCCCAGCACCGCGATCGAGGCGCGCAGCCGGCGGACCAGCTCGTACGGCGCCTCCCAGCCCAGCTCCTCGGGCGCGTCGATCCGCACGACCCCGCTCGTGGAGCCCTGGGTGGGGTCGATGTCCGGGTGGACCATCTCGACGACGCAGCCCAGCCGCTCGAGCAGCTGACCCATCACCTCGACGTCAAGGATGTCCGGCACGTTGTGGATCACGCTGGTGCCGGGCGCCAGCAGCGAGGCCGCCATCAGCTTGAGCGCCGAGTTCTTGGCACCGCCGACGTACACGGTCCCCGCGAGCGGCCGCACGCGCGGCCCGGCCGAGGTGATCCGGAAGCTCTCCACGACACGCCACCCTAGACGCCGTCACCTGCGGGCCTGCCCGCCGCGGTGGCCCGGCCGGGTCGGCCTCTACGCTGGGCCCATGGTCAACCTCACCCGCATCTACACCCGTACCGGCGACGCGGGCGAGACCCGTCTGGGCGACATGAGCACGACCACCAAGACCGACCTGCGGCTGCAGGCGTACGCAACCGTCGACGAGGCGAACGCCCAGATCGGCGTCGCGCTCGCCACCGGTGGCCTCGACGACGACGTCGTGGCCGTGCTCACCCACGTCCAGAACGATCTCTTCGACGTGGGCGCCGACTTCTGCACGCCGGTGGTGCCCGACCCGAAGTACCCGCCGCTGCGCATCGAGCAGGACTACGTCGACCGGCTCGAGGGCTGGTGCGACCGCTACAACGAGCACCTGCCGGCGCTGCGGTCGTTCATCCTCAACGGGGGCACCCCGGGCGCGGCCCAGCTGCACGTCGCCCGCACCGTCGTCCGCCGCGCCGAGCGCGACGCGTGGGTGGCCTGGGCCGAGTACGCCGACTCGATGAACCAGCTCGCGATCACCTACCTCAACCGGCTCTCGGACCTGCTGTTCATCCTGGCCCGGCACGCGAACCGCGAGACCGGGGATGTGCTGTGGGTGCCGGGGGGCGAGCGGGAGAAGCCCTCTTCCTGAGGATGCTCCGCCGGCGGTCTGCGCGGGGTCGGGGCAAGCGCAGCGGTCAGCTCACGTCCCGCCGCAGCGTCAGGAAGCGCCCGAGCGCCGCGAACAGCGCCGCGTAGCCGAGCAGCACGACCGCACCCCAGCCCCGGTCGAGCAACGACAGCATGCCGGTGGTGCTGTAGAGGCTCGAGCCGGCGAGGGCCTCGGCGGCAGCGCCGGGGAGGAACTTCTGGGCGCCCTCGAGCGGGTCGAACGCGACCAGCCCGATCCGCAGGATCGGCTCGACGAACTGGGTGAATGCCAAGATGACCACCACGGCGGCCACCTGGTTGGTCAGCAGGGCACCCAGGCCGACCCCGATCACGCACCAGATCGCGAGGGCGACCACCGAGAACAGCAGGTCGGCGAGGACGCCACGGTCGTCGAGGAACGCGCCGTCACCCTTGGTCAGCAGGAACGGCAGCCCGCCGAGGACGGCGCCGGCGGTGCCGATCACGCCGTACAGGGCCCCGAGCACGGCGCCGACCACCAGCTTGGCGCCGAGCACCACCCCGCGCCGGGGCTCGGCCAGCAGCGTCGGGGTGATCGTCTGGTGCCGGAACTCGCCGGTCATCGACAGGGCGCCGATCACCAGCGGGAACACGTAGCCCAGGCTGACCGCGAGGGTGTAGATCGTCTTCGCGACCGCGCGTCCGTCGAGGTCGGGGACGCTGCCCATCCCGCCGGTCATCGCGGTCGGGTCGGTGGTCAGGCTGAAGGCCATCACCGCGCCGAGGAACGCGAGGTAGCCGAGCAGCACGATCGCGAGCAGCCACCACATCCGGGTGGTGGTCGTCTTGCGCCACTCGGCGCGCAGGGCGGTGATCACGGCCGGACGCCGTCGCCGCCGGTCAGCCGCAGGAAGACGTCCTCGAGCGAGCCGCCCTCCTCGGCCAGGCCGTGGATCTCCAGCCCGGCGCGGTACGCCGCGGCCCCGACCTCGGCCGGCGTCGCCCCGGACAGCACCAGCGCGGAGTCGTCGGACTGCGGCTCGACCGCCCAGCCCCGGGCACCGGCAAGGGCGACGAAGCCGGCGCGGTCGGGCGCCACGACGCGCACCTGCGGGGTGGCCAGGGCGACCAGGTCCGCGAGGGAGGACTCGTGCACGAGCCGGCCCTCCGCGATCACCACGACGTCGTCGACGCTGGCCTGCACCTCCCCGAGGACGTGGCTCGAGACCAGCACGGTGCGTCCGCGCTCGTGCGCGAGGTGGCGCAGGAACGTCCGCAGCCAGACGATGCCCTCCGGGTCCAGCCCGTTGGCCGGCTCGTCGAGCACCAGCACCTCGGGGTCGCCGAGCAGCGCCGAGGCGAGCGCCAGGCGTTGCCGCATGCCGGTGGAGAAGCCCCCGACCCGCCGGTCGGCCGCGTCGGACAGGCCGACCTGGGCCAGGACCTCGTCGCAGCGCCGGTCGTCGACGCCGGCGAACGGGGCGTAGGTGCGCAGGTGGTCGCGGGCACTGCGGCCGGGGTGGAAGCTGGCCGACTCGAGCGCGGCACCGACGACGGCGGTCGGGCGGGCCAGGTCGGCGTACCGGCGGCCGCCGATCAGTGCCGTCCCGGCGTCCGCCGCGACGAGACCGAGCAGCATCCGGAACGTCGTCGTCTTGCCGGCACCGTTCGGCCCGAGGAAGCCGGTGACGGCGCCGGGGCGGACCACCATGTCGAGGCCGTCGACCGCGCGGACGGCGCCGAAGGCCTTGGTCAGCCCGCGGATCTCGACCGGCGGGCCGGCCGAGGCGCTACCGGGCACGCCGGCGGTCCCAGTCGGAGCCCGGCGGGCCGGCCTCGAGCCACGAGGAGAAGCCGGTCAGCGCCGACGGGCTCATCGCGAGCTCGACGGGGCCGCCCGGCGTGCGGCACTCGACGACCAGGTGCCCGCCGTACAGCGCGAACGCCTCCTGGCCCGACGGCTCCCGCTGGCCGGTGATCGTCAGGTCGGAGCGCAGCCAGGACCGGCGCGGCCGCGGCGACGGCGAGAAGATCCGGAACCACTCCAGCCGCTCGTCGCGGTAGCGCCCCAGGCCGAGGATCCAGCCGCGCCCGGCCTGCGGCTCCTGACCGCGTACGCCGATCCGCACGCTGAGCTCGAAGGTGCCACCGTGACGGGAGAGCACCCGCCGACGGACGACGAGGAGCAGCCCGTAGCCGATGACGAGGAGCAGCACGACACCAGCGGAGTCGAGCAGCACCTGCCATCCGCTCATCGAACTCCTCTCGGGCGAACCTCAGTTCGCTGCTGCAGACCTCGCCTTGGCTTCCTCGAGCAACCGCTTGGCCTCTTCGTAGTTGCTCTCGTGGGAGATCTCCGCATGCTCGCACAGGAGGCGGACCTCGTTGTGCGCAACCGAGATGAACCCGCCGTCGATGGCGGCCACCCAGTGACCGTCATCGACCGTGCGGACGTCCACCTGGCCCTCGTCGAGCACCGACATGATCGGCGTGTGGTTGGCCATGATGCCGATCTCGCCGGCCAGCGTCCGGGCGTTCACGACGGTGGCCTCGCCGGACCAGACCTCACGGTCGGCCGCGACGAGGGACACCTTCATCGTTGATGCCATCAGCGCACCTCGCTTCGCTCGGACGCTGACGGCGTCATCGCGCTGTACCTGACGATGAGCTCGCTGCGCTCGCTCATCAGAGGCTCTTCTGGATCTCGGCCCACTTCCGCTCGACGTCGTCCAGACCGCCGCACATGAAGAAGGCCTGCTCGGCCACGTGGTCGTACTCGCCGTCGGCGATCTTGTTGAACGCCTCGATGGTCTCCGACACGGGGACCGTCGAGCCCTCGATGCCGGTGAACTGCTTGGCCACGTAGGTGTTCTGCGACAGGAACCGCTGGATCCGGCGAGCGCGGGACACGATGATCTTGTCCTCTTCGGAGAGCTCGTCGACACCGAGGATCGCGATGATGTCCTGGAGCTCCTTGTTGCGCTGCAGGATCTGCTTGATCCGGATCGCGCAGTCGTAGTGCGCCTGCCCGATGTACTGGGCGTCGAGGATCCGCGAGGTCGACGTCAGCGGGTCCACCGCCGGGTAGATACCCAGCGACGCGATCTCACGTGACAGCTCGGTGGTGGCGTCGAGGTGCGCGAAGGTCGTCGCCGGCGCCGGGTCGGTGTAGTCGTCCGCGGGCACGTAGATCGCCTGCATCGACGTGATCGAGTGACCACGCGTCGAGGTGATCCGCTCCTGGAGCGTGCCCATCTCGTCGGCGAGGTTCGGCTGGTAGCCCACCGCGGAGGGCATCCGGCCCAGCAGCGTCGAGACCTCCGAGCCGGCCTGGGTGAACCGGAAGATGTTGTCGATGAACAGCAGCACGTCCTGGCCCTGCACGTCGCGGAAGTACTCCGCCATCGTCAGCGCGGACAGCGCCACCCGCAGACGCGTGCCCGGCGGCTCGTCCATCTGGCCGAAGACGAGGGCGGTCTGGCCGATGACGCCGGCCTCCTCCATCTCGACGATCAGGTCGTTGCCCTCACGGGTGCGCTCGCCCACGCCGGCGAACACGGACACACCACCGTGGTCCTTCGCGACTCGGGCGATCATCTCCTGGATCAGCACGGTCTTGCCCACGCCCGCGCCGCCGAACAGGCCGATCTTGCCGCCCTGCACGTACGGGGTGAGCAGGTCGATGACCTTGATGCCGGTCTCGAACATCTGCGTCTTGGACTCGAGCTGGTCGAACGCGGGCGCCTTGCGGTGGATGCCCCAGCGCTCCTTGACCTCGAGCTTCTCGCCCTCCTCGAGGTTCAGGCACTCGCCGAGGGTGTTGAACACGTGGCCCAGGGTGGCGTCGCCGACGGGCACCGTGATCGGGGCGCCGGTGTCGGTGACGGTCGCGCCGCGGACCAGGCCGTCGGTCGGCTGCAGCGAGATCGCGCGGACCATGCCGTCACCGATGTGCTGGGCGACCTCGAGCGAGAGCTTCTTGGTCTCACCACCGAGGGTCAGGTCGGTCTCGAGCAGGTTGTACATCTCCGGCATCGAGTCGGTGGGGAACTCGATGTCGACCACCGGGCCGATGACGCGGGCGATCCGCCCGGTGTTGGCGCCGCCGGCCGCGGCCGTGGCGTTCTCGTTGATGGTGGCAGTCATGTCTCACTCACTCCCGGCTTGTGCGTCGGCGAGCGCGTTGACGCCTCCGACGATCTCGCTGATTTCCTGGGTAATACCGGCCTGGCGGGCCTGGTTGGCGATACGGGTGAACTTCTTGATCAGCTCTTCGGCGTTGTCCGTGGCCGACTTCATCGCCTTCTGGCGGGCCGCGAGCTCCGAGGCCGAGGCCTGCAGCAGCGCGAAGAAGATCCGGCTCTGGACGTAGCGCGGCAGCAGGGCGTCGAGCACCTCGCTGGCACCCGGCTCGAACTCGTAGAGCGGCAGCACCTCGTCGGGCGCGGGCTTCTCCTCGCCCTCGACGACCTCGAGGGGCAGCATCCGCACGCTGTGCGGCTCCTGCACCAGCATCGAGCGGAACCGCGTGTACACGATGTGCACCTCGTCGACCCCCTCGTCGCCCTCGGCGATGAAGGTGTCGATGAGCGCCTTGCCGATCTCGCGCGCGTTGTCGTACTGCGGCTGGTCGGAGAAGCCGGTCCAGGCCTCCTTCACCGGGCGGTTGCGGAAGCGGAAGTACGCCTCGCCCTTGCGACCGGCGATGAAGGTGGTGATCTGCTTGCCCTCCTCGCGCAGGCGCTCGGCGAGCCGCTCACCCTCCTTCAGGACGCTCGAGGAGTAGGCCCCCGCCAGACCGCGGTCACTGGTGATGATCAGGATCGCGGCCCTGGTGGGGTTCTCCGGCTCGGTGGTCAGGGCGTGGTCGACGTCGGAGTACGTCGCCAGCGCCGAGACCGCGTTGGTCAGCTCGCGGGCGTACGGCGCGGCCTGCTGGGCCCGCTGCTGCGCCTTGATGATGCGGGACGCAGCAATGAGCTCCATGGCACGCGTGATCTTCTTCATCGACTCCGTCGACTTGATCCGCGCGCGGTACTCACGCAGCGATACGGCCACGTCAGCCTCGCTTCTGCTTGACGATCGTCTCCTGCTCGAGCTCCTCGTCGGTGACGGCGTCGACCTGGGGCTCGGTGCCCGGCTTGATCGACTTGCCCTCGGAGGTCTCGAACTGGTCGAGGAAGGAGGTGTAGGCCTTCTCGAGCGCGGCGGAGGTGTCGTCGTCGAACGCGTTCGTCTCGCGGATGCCGCTGAGGATGCCCTCGTGCTGACGCCGCAGGAAGTCGAGGAACTCGTTCTCGAACCGCAGGACGTCCTCGACCGGGACCGCGTCGAGACGACCGGTGGTGCCGATCCAGAGCGAGACGACCATCTCGGGCAGCGGGTACGGCGAGTACGCCGGCTGCTTGAGCAGGGCCATCAGGCGCGAGCCGCGGTCGAGCTGCTGGCGCGAGGCCGCGTCGAGGTCGGAGGCGAACATCGCGAACGCCTCCATCGCGCGGAACTGCGCCAGGTCGACCTTCAGCGAGCCGGTCACGGCCTTCATCGCCTTGGTCATCGCCGAGCCACCCACGCGGGACACCGACACACCGACGTCGATCGCCGGGCGCTGGTTGGCCGCGAACAGGTCCGACTGCAGGAAGATCTGGCCGTCGGTGATCGAGATGACGTTGGTCGGGATGTACGCCGAGACGTCGTTGGCCTTGGTCTCGATGATCGGCAGGCCGGTCATCGAGCCCGCCCCGAGCTCGTCGGAGAGCTTCGCGCACCGCTCGAGGAGCCGGCTGTGCAGGTAGAACACGTCACCGGGGTACGCCTCGCGGCCCGGCGGGCGACGCAGCAGCAGCGACACCGCGCGGTAGGCCTCGGCCTGCTTGGTCAGGTCGTCGAAGATGATCAGCACGTGCTTGCCGTCGTACATCCACTGCTGGCCGATGGCCGAGCCGGTGTACGGGGCGAGGTACTTGAAGCCCGCGCTGTCCGACGCCGGGGACGCCACGATCGTGGTGTACTCCAGCGCGCCGGCCGCCTCGAGGGCGCCACGCACGGAGGCGATGGTCGAGCCCTTCTGGCCGATCGCGACGTAGATGCAGCGAACCTGCTTGCTCGGGTCGCCGGTCTCCCAGTTCTGCTTCTGGTTGATGATCGTGTCGATCGCGATGGTGGTCTTGCCGGTCGCGCGGTCGCCGATGATGAGCTGGCGCTGGCCGCGGCCGATCGGGGTCAGCGCGTCGATCGCCTTGATGCCGGTGGCGAGCGGCTCGTGCACCGACTTGCGCTGCATCACGGTGGGGGCCTGCAGCTCGAGGGCGCGACGGGCCTCGGCCTCGATGTCGCCGAGACCGTCGATCGCGTTGCCCAGCGGGTCCACGACGCGGCCCAGGAAGCCGTCGCCGACGGGCACGGAGAGGATCTCGCCGGTGCGGCGCACGGTCTGGCCCTCTTCGATCTTGTCGAAGTCACCCAGGACGACGACACCGATCTCGCGGGTGTCGAGGTTCAGCGCCAGGCCACGGGTGCCGTCCTCGAACTCGAGCAGCTCGTTGGCCATGGCCGACGGGAGTCCGGTCACCCGGGCGATGCCGTCACCGGCCGAGGAGACGGTGCCGACCTCTTCCTTGCTGGCTGCCGCCGGCTTGAAATCGGCGACGTACTTCGCCAGCGCGTCGCGGATCTCCTCCGGACGGATCGAAAGCTCCGTCATTTCTTCCCTACTCTCTCTTCTGCGAACGTTTTCGGTGTCTGGGTGCCGCTGGGTGAGCCGGCTCGGTCAGCCCGCGAGGCGCCGGGTGGCGTCGTCGAGGCGGCTGGAGACGGTCCCGTCGACGACCTCGTCACCGACGGTGACGTGGATGCCGCCGAGGACCGACGGGTCGACCACGGTGTTGAGGTGCACGGTGCGGTCGTACTGCGCGGAGAGCGCCGCCGCGAGCCGCTTCTCCTCGTCGGAGGTGAGCGGCTGCGCCACCCGGACGAGCGCGACCAGCCGGTTGCGCGTCCTGGCCGCGAGCTCGACGAACGCGTCGATCGCGCTGGTGAGCGTCAGGTGCGAGCCGCTGGCCGCCTGGGCCACCAGGCGCACCGTGGCGGCGTCCGCCTTGCCCTCCAGCAACGTGCGGACCAGCGCCTGCTTGTCGCCGACCGACCGCGCCGGGTCGGACAGCGCGCTGCGCAGGTCGTGGTTCTCGGTCACGGTGCGGCCGAAGGCGAAGAGCTCCTCCTCGACCCGGTCACCGGCGCCCTCGCGGTCGGCGGCCTTGACCACCGCGACCACGCCGAGCCGCTCCAGGGCCGCGGCAAGGTCGCCGCTGGACGTCCAGCGCTGGCCCACGGCCGACGCGACCACGGCGGTCGCGGGGGCCGGCAGGTGCGCGCCGAAGACGGTCCGGGCCAGGCCCGACCGCGCCTCCCTCTCCGACGAGGGGTCGGTGAGGGCACGCCGCAGCGCCGGCTGGTCGGCCAGCACCGTCGACGCGGCGAACAGCGCGGTGCCCAGGTCGGCACCGGCCGCGCCGCCGTCGACCGCCGCGATGACCTCGTCGGTCAGCCGGGCGAGCGAGTCCGCGGACGATCCGTGCATCACTGGACCGACTTCTCGGCCTCGAGATCGGCGAGGAAGCGGTCCACCACACGGCTCTGCCGTGCCTGGTCCTCCAGTGCCTCGCCGACGATCCGGCCGGCCAGGTCAGTGGCCAGGGTGCCGACCTCGCTGCGCAGGGAGGTGACCGCCTGCTGGCGGTCGGCCTCGATCTGCGCGTGGGCGTGCTCGACGATCCGGCTTGCCTCGGCCTGGGCCTGCTCGCGCATCTCGGCGATGATCGCCGCCCCCTGCTCGCGGGCCTCCTCCCGGATCCGGGCAGCCTCGTGCCGGGCCTCCGTGATCTGGGCGCGGAACTCGTCCTCGGCCGACTTCGCCTGGTCACGGGCCTGGTCGAGGTCCGCGAACTGCTGGCGGATCGCGTCCTGCCGATTCGTCATCGCTCGGTTGATCGGGGGGACGATGTACTTCGCCAGGATGAAGAACATGATCGCGAAGGCGATCAGCTCCACCCAGAAGGTGCCGTTCGGCACCAGGAAGTTGTTGGTCTCGAGCGGTGTCATCTACTCACATCCTGTCGATCTGTGACGAACAGTGAGCTCACTTGCCGCCGAGCACGAAGACGAACAGCGCCATGAACGCGAGGTTGATGAAGAACATCGCCTCGACCAGACCGACGGTCAGGAAGAAGATCGTCTGCAGGCGGCCCTGGGCCTCGGGCTGACGGGCGACGCCCTGGATGTACGACGAACCGGCAAGGCCGTCACCGATGCCGGCGCCGATGGCACCGCCGGCGAGGGCAAGGCCGCCGCCGACGAAAGCGCCGGCGAGGGTGATGGCCTGCTCAGTGTTCTTGACTGCCATGTCTCTCCTTGAGTTCCACGTCGATCACTCGACGCCTTGGTTGTACAGCTGGGTGCGACTGGGCTGGTGCTCAGGCCGCAAGTTCGGGTTGTGCGGGGACGTGCGGTTCTGCGGACTCGTGGGCCTCGTCGTCGTGCTCGTCGTGACCGGCACCGGCCATCGCGAAGTAGAGCACCGTGAGGAGGGCGAAGATGAAGGCCTGGAGGCCACCGATCGCCATGTCGAACAGCTTCCACAAGACGTTCGCGATCGGCATGCCGGCGTACCACGGGATCGCGGCGATGAGCGCGAGCATGATGCCACCGGCGAAGATGTTGCCGAAGAGTCGCAGGGCCAGCGTGACCGGCTTGACCAGCTCCTCGAGCACGTTGAGCGGCAGCAGCACCGGGTAGGGCTGGACGAAGTGGCTGAAGTAGCCCTTGAAGCCCTTGGTGCGGATCCCGTACACCCAGACGCTGACGACGGCGAAGATCGCCATCGCGTAGGTCAGGTTGGTGTCGGCCGTCGGCGCGGGCAGCAGGTGCGCCTCCTCGTTGAGCTCGGTGGGCACCAGCTCGAGCCAGTTCGCGATCAGGATGAAGAAGAACAGCGCGATCGCCAGCGGCGCGACGAACGGGTGCACCTTGCCGAGGTTGTCCTCGACCTGCTTGTTGACCTCGCCGACGACGCTCTCCCAGATGATCTGGAGCTTGGTCGGGACGTAGTCGGCGGTCGGGCGGGTCAGCGAGCGGCGGACCAGGAAACCGAGCAGGAGCACGATCGCACCGGCGACCAGCGTGCTGATGACCGTGTCGATGTTCACGGTCATGCCGAACCACTCACGCGTCGGGTGCTCACCCGGGGTGATGTGGATCTCGAGCGGGGCGAATCCGGTCACGTGTTCTTCAGCTCCTTCAGAAGCGGGATCGCGGTCATCACCAGGGAGATCAGGCGGAAGATCGCCAGGCCGAGCAGCAGCCCGATGCCGGCGGGCCAGAAGGCTACTGCGGCACCGATGGCGACCACCGACAGGACCGCCAGGCGGACGATGGTGGTGCGGGTCAGCTGGCCCCGGGTCGGCTGGGCGCCGCCGGTGATGATCCGCAGCAGCCAGTACTCGGTGACCAGGTGGTTGAGCAGGCCGAGGAGCACTCCCCCGGCGATGCAGAAGGCGAGGGTCCACTCGTCGTACTGGCCGAAGAACAGGCCGAGGACCATCATCGCGGCGGCGACGCCGATCGTCTTGCGCTGGTCACGCAGGACGCGTCCGACGGTCGCCTTCTCGGGAAGGGCCGCGGGCACGGTGGTGCGCTCCTCGGTCGCCGGGTGCTTCTTCATCGGCGCTCACCCCCGGAGGGCGTTGCGGACGCGCAGAGCGAAGCCGACGCAGCCGAGGACGACCCCGACCGCGACGCCGACCAGGACGCCGACCGGCGAGGAGTCGAGAGCGTCGTCGACCAGGAGCCCGATGACCATGCCGCCGACGACACCGCCGACGAGGAGACCGCCGAGGCCGATGAGGTCGCGGCCGCGCAGGCCGCTCTCGGTCGGGTCATCGGCCATCCAGTCTGGTCCGTTCGTGCGATGGGCTCGTGGTCGTCCGGTCGCGAGCCCTGCACGTGCGCGAAGGGCAGGTCCGAGAGGGCGTCAGCGGGCGACGACGCTGGGACGCTACCACAGGCGTTCAGGAGATTCTCAGGGTGCACCCGGGCCGGCCAGAGCACCGTGACACGACGCCCCTGGAGGGCGTGGTTCGGTGCTGACGTCATGGCGGCCTTCTTGGTCGTCGACGGCGGTCGGTGAGTGCTTGTGAAAACTAGCACAAACTCCCGGTGACAAGAAAACCGGGTCCGCTCCTGGGACTCAGGCCGGCTTCACGGGCCCCTTCGCGACGTCGTCCAGCGCCGGGACGGGCACCGTGGCCGGCCTCCTGAGCCGCGGTAGCGCGAAGGTCATCACCAGCGTGAGCACCGCCCACGCGAGCGTCACGACCACGCTCAGGACACTCGCGTAGAGGCTGATCAGGACGGCGCCGAACGCGACCAGGCCGGCCCACAGCCACATGATCACCACGGCGACCCGCTGGCTGTGCCCGAACTCGAGCAGCCGGTGGTGCAGGTGCTGCTTGTCGGGGTGGTAGAACATCT
>Ga0255338_1003278_pt1 | contig 19909 bp, 20 predicted proteins | sample MeOH1_35cm_T4_19_FD_203715 | JGI IMG/M metagenome (GOLD analysis project Ga0255338, IMG submission 203715) | Sandy soil microbial communities from University of British Columbia, Vancouver, Canada - MeOH1_35cm_T4_195 | ecosystem: Engineered > Artificial ecosystem > Sand microcosm > Unclassified ...
GCAACTGGTTCCGCAAGGGCGAGGACGGCAAGTTCGTCTGGCCCGGCTATGGCGAGAACATGCGCGTGCTCAAGTGGATGATCGACCGGATCGAAGGCCAGTCGGCCGGGCACGGCCACCTGTTCGGCCTGAGCCCCGCCTATGAGGACATCAACTGGACGGGCCTGGAGTTCAGCCCCGCGCAGTTCAACACCGTCACCAGCATCGACAAGGACGCCTGGCACAGGGAGCTGCAGTTGCACAGCGAGCTGTTCCAGCAACTGGCCTATCACCTGCCCCGTGAGCTGGGCGAAACCAAGGCCGAGATCGAGAGGCGCCTCGCGGCCGCCTGAGCCACCCCGCGGCCCCCAATGGAAAAAGCCACCGCATGCGGTGGCTTTTTTTCGGTCCTGGCGGGGCCCTGAAGGGGATCAGTCACGCCAGGGCTTGAGCTTGTACGGGGTCGGCGCCGCAAGGCGGGAGCGCAACCCGGCCAGCCGGCGCCGCTCGCGCCGCTTGACGGCGACCCGGTGGGACCAGCCGTCCAGCACCGCCAGCCAGGAATCGGGAAGGCGGTGCAGCACCTGGAGCAGCCAACCGCTGTGGGCGAGTGTCCCCATCGTGGCCACCTCAGTAGTAGCGCTTGACGTCGCGCAGCGCGTCGGCGCTCATCGCGCGGCTGATGTCGGCCATGACGCGCGCGTCGGTCATCGCCAGGTTCCAGAGCTGCTGGTCTTCGGCGGCCTGCTTGCGGGCAGAGGCCCAGCGCCGGGCGCCGGCCCGCAAGGCGGTGGCAGCGCGCCTGGCGGGTGCGGCGAACAGCGCGATCGCGGCGAAGGCGAGGGCCCACATCACGATCCACGCGGCGAGCAGGTGGCCCTCGGTCCAGGTGTCGATGACCTGGTTGGCCACGACCATCAGGGCCGCGACGATGGCTGCGAGCAGCATGCTGGCGCCGGCGCGGGTGGCGTCGAAGCGGCTTGCGGCTTGCTGGATGTTGCTGATGACGCGCTCGGCGCGAACCACGCCTGGATGGTCGACGGCATAGTCGATGTGGACGAAGCTGGTCATGATTTCTTCCCCTTCTCAAACGCTTGTGGCGAAATTGCCAGAGGGCGTAAGCGAATACTAGGGTTTATCCTGATATTTCACTACTTTAGATTCATGATGACTATCATTCAGGAGAATGATGAAAGCCCCCAACTTCCGGACGCTGGACCTGAACCTGCTGCGGGTCTTCGACGAGGTGATGCGCGAGCGCAACCTGACCCGGGCGGCCCGCAACCTGGCGATGACCCAGCCGGCGGTCAGCAATGCGCTGAACCGGCTGCGCGATTCGGTGGGCGACAAGCTGGTGGTGCGCAGCGGCTATGGCGTCGAGCCCACCCCGCGGGCCCTGGCCCTGTGGCCGGCGATCGGCGACGCGCTGCGCCAGATGGAAGCCTCGCTCACGCCGGGCGATTTCGTGGCGTCCGAGGCCTCCAACACCTTCGTGCTGGGGATGGCCGATGCCACGGCGGCGGAGCTCGTGCCCGGCCTGGTGGAGATCATGGAGCGCGATGCGCCCGGTGTGTCGATGCGCATCCTGCCGCTGACCACCCGCGACCCGCGTGGGCTGCTCGATGAAGGGCAGATGGACCTGGCCGTCGGATTCTTCCCGGCCGTGCTGGCCGACCTGACGGCGCAGGCGCAGTCCGGCGGGATGGCGCCGTTCGACCACCAGCGCCTGTTTGCGGGCGAATACGTCTGCGTGATGCGCAAGGGCCACCCCCTCGCCAGCGGGCCCTTCACGGTGAAGCGCTACTGCTCGGCGCATCACCTGCTCGTGAGCTTTTCCGGGCGGCCCTTCGGGTTCGTCGACGAGTCCCTCGCCGCGCTGGGGCGCAAGCGGCGCATCGTGCTCACGGTCAACCAGTTCTTCACGGCCGGGCGCGTGGTGGTGAGCTCGGACCTGCTCACTGTCCTGCCGCGCCATTTCGTCAATATCACCGGCCTGGCCCACGAGTTCGTGCTGCGGGACCTGCCTTTCGAAGTCGCACCGGTGCTCGTCGATTCGCTGTGGCACAGGCGCCAGGAACAGCGCAGCGACCATGCGTGGTTGCGGCTGGCGATGGCGGCGGCGGCGAAGAAGGCCTTCGGCGAGGACCGGGCATAGGCCCGCGGCGCCGCCCTATGGCGGCAATGCGCGCGGATGCGGTGCGGCCTGTGCCGTCCCGGCGCGGTCCAGCGCGGCGAGCCGTTCGTTCAGGGCCTTGCCGATCTTGGTGGACGCATGGTCCGAAACGTGGTCGCTGAAGCTGTACAGGAGCTCGTCCCCCTCGTACGCGCCGCAGGTGCCGGCCTCCATATCGCACAGGTGAGGCATGGTGTCGAAGATCGAAACCCTTGCCGGGTCGAGGCGCACGACCTCGCGCAGCAGCTTCAGGTACTGCCCGGCCAGTTCGTTCTGGCGCGCGACGGTGATGGTGCAGCGCGCATCCGGTTTGCCGATCGAGAAGAAGTCGGCGAGCGGGCCGGCGACGGTGATCCGGGCATCGGCGATGCAGCGCTTGGGATCCGGTAGGGTCGGGTTGTCGACGACCAGGACCACCCGCTTGCCGGCGGCCAGGAGCTCGCGCACGTAGCCGCTCAGCCCGTCATGGGCCTGCGGGTAATAGATGCTCTCGGGCAGGTCCTCGATCGACCAGTCGTTGCGCAGGTGGAAGAACGCACGGGCCGACGCGGCGAGCACGACGGTCTGCACGTGCGGGTTGCGTTGCAGGGCCCGCAACGACATGCGTGCCGGTTCCCGGTACGTGCTGTAGCGGTCCGCATCGGAGACCACCGGAAGCACGCTGTCGTGGTCCGTGCTGCCGCCGATGAACAGCCAGCGCCCGTCGGCGGTCGACGTGCGCACGATCCCCGCGAACAGCGCTTCGGCCTTGCTGTCGCCGATCAAGGCGTACCTTTCCGTGCCCCGGGCATCGCGCGTGCAGCGGCGAAACACCCGGGCCTGCGCCGCGGGCATCCGGCAGTCGTCGACGATCCACTCGCGCACGTCGAGGGCGTTGCGTCCGTCGCGGGCCGCAAAAGTCGGGTCGCGGGCATTCACCGGCCTCGCAGCCCAGCCCTCGTCAGCCCTCACGGTGAACCCGAGCACACCCACGAACATCATGGCGGCGGCCAGGCCGAGCGCCTTGGCGCGTCCGCGCCCGTCGCGCCGGATCGGCTTCTCCAGGCAGGCATAAGTCAGCCACGCCAGGGCCAGCGACGCCACGAACAGGACGGCGCCCCTTGCCGCCGTCACAGGGGCGTCGTTGCTGACGATCCTGAAGAACGAGAGCAGGGGCCAGTGCCACAGGTACAAGGGAAAGCTGACGAGGCCGATGCCCACCAGCGTCCGCCGCGACAGCACCAGCCGGTTGAAGCTCGCGCCGGGCCCGGCGGAGATGATCAGGTAAGTGCCTGCTACCGGCAGCAAGGCCCTCCAGCCGGGGAACGAGGCCCCGGGCTCGATGAACGCGAACGAGACCGCAAGCAGCGCGAGGCCGCCATACGATCGCAGTTCGGATTCACCCGCCGACGGGCGATCCACTGCGGGGAGTTGCACCAGCAATGCGCCCGCCATGAGTTCCCAGAAGCGGAACCATGGCAGGTAGAAGGCTGAAGGCTGGCTCTGCACCGTTGCATACAGGCTCGCGGCGATGGAGACGACCAGCAGCGCCACCGTCAGCCGCAACCGGCCGGTTCGCCGCGCGCCGCCCAGTGCCACGAGAAGCAGCGGCCAGACCAGGTAGAACTGCTCTTCGACGCCCAGGCTCCACAGGTGCAGCAAAGGCTTGGTTTCGGCGGCCGCGTCGAAGTAACCGGTTTCGAGCCACAGCACGATGTTCGACAGGAACCCCGCGCCGGACGCGACATGCGTGCCCAGCTGTTTGTATTCAGCGCTGTAGAGGATCGCCCAGCCCATGGCCAGGCTTGCGAGCAGCACGGCGATCAGCGCGGGAAAGATGCGGCGCACGCGGCGGCCATAGAACGCGCCGATGGAGAACGTGCCGGCATCGACGCCGGCAAGGATGATCCCGGAGATCAGGTAGCCCGAAACGACGAAGAAGACGTCGACACCGACGAAGCCGCCCCGGAACCCTGCGGGAAAGAAGTGGTACGCGATGACCGCGAGCACGGCAACGGCGCGCAGGCCGTCGATGTCGGGGCGGTATTCCAGCGGCGGGGGAGCCCCATGGTTCGCGATCCCGTCTACTGCAGCCACAAGGACAATCCTCCGTCGCCGGAGTCTAGCGCCTTGTGGCGGTTGCCCGGCTCGTGTCAGCGCACGACGCGAAGGTAGGCGTAAGCGGCGCGGCGCAGTTCCTGCGCCTGTTGCGGGCTGTAGCCCGCGCGTGCTTCGGCGCTCTCCATCAGGCGCCGGGCGACACCGGTAGGTACCGGGGCCACGGACACGAGGCGGGCCATCTGGGCAAGAAGGGCAAGAAGGGCATACATGGAAGAGCACCCCAACGGGTGAAAGTGACAATGAACCAAGAATAAGGGTTTTCCCTAGGGTTGCAAGCCCAAACTCACCGTCGGCTTGATGCAACTCACGCATGGATGGGCCCGCCACGGACATAACCGTCCCGCCGGGCAGGTCGATAGTTCACGAAAATACCCGCGATGCAGGCGCTATGCTCAAGTCATGAGCAGCCCGCCCCGCACCGCCGCCGCCGCCGAGGCCGGGGCCGGCCCGTGGCTCGCACAGGTCGGCGCCGCGGTGGAGGAAATGGTCTGGGCGTGGGACGAGGGCAGCGGGCGCGTGCTCCATGCCAACGCGGCCTTCGAGCGCTTCTGGGGCCTCGCCGCCAGGGACCTGGGACCGGGCCGCGACGCGCTGCTGGACCGCATCCACCCGGACGACCGCGAACGGGTCCGCCAAGCCCGCCAGCGGCTCGGCGACGCCCCCTATGCCGAGGAGTACCGCGTGGTGCTGCCGGCGGAGGGCGACAAGCCCGGCCGCACGGCGCGGCTGCGCGAGCAGGCCTTCGCCGTCCCCGGCCACGGCGGCGCGCCCTGCGTCACCCACATCGCGCGCGACGTCGCGTGGCAGCTCGACACCACTGCCCAGCTGCGCGACGAAATCAGCCGCCGCGCCGACGCCGAGCGCAGCCTGAACGACGCTACGCAGCGGCTGCAGGCCATGATTGCCGGCGCGAACGATGCGGTGGTCACCATCGACGAGCGCAGCAGCATCATCGACTGGAACACGGCCGCCGAGCGCATGTTCGGCTGGAGCCGGGCGGAGGCCATCGGCCGCGCGCTCACGGACCTGATCGTGCCGCCGGCCTTTCGAGCGCACCACCAGGAAGGGATCGGGCGATTCCTGCGCGACGGCACGGCGCAGATCTTCAACCGGCGGGTGGAGGCGCTGGCCCTGCGCCGAAACGGCGAGGAGTTCCACGCGGAGCTGTCGATCTGGCCGGTCAGGAGCGGCGACGGCCACACCTTCAGCTCGTTCATCCGCGACATCTCGCGGCGCAAGGCCAACGAGAAGGCGCTGGCGGAATCCGAAGCCAAGTACCGCAAGGTCGTCGAGAACGTCAACGAGGGCATCCTCGTCACCGCCGCCGGCCGCATCCTGTATGCCAATCCCCGCGCGCTGGAGCTGACGGGCCTGGACGACGAGACCGCGAAATCCCGGCCGTTCATCGAGTTCATCCATCCCGACGACCGGGAACGGGTGCTGGGCAACCACATGCGCCGACTGAAGGGCGAGCCGGCGGAGAACCACTACCAGTTCCGCGTCGTCCATGCCAATGGCGACGCGCGCTGGCTGGAGATCAGCGCCGTCGTGTTCGATTGGCAGAACGCACCGGCCACGCTCAACTTCCTGATCGACGTGACGGAACGGCGCCAGATCGAGCAGGACATGCGCGCCGCGCTGGCGCGCGAGCGCGAGCTCTCGGAACTCAAGTCGCGCTTCGTCGCCGTGGCCTCGCACGAGTTCCGCACGCCGCTGGCCGCGATCCTCTCGTCGATCGAGCTGCTGGACGATTACGGACCGCGCCTGCCCGACGGCGAGCGCAAGGAGATCGTCGGCCTGATCAAGGACGCGGTGTCGCGCATGAACAAGATGGTGGAGCAGGTGCTGCTGACCAGCAGGCTCGAGGCCGGCAAGTTCGCCTTCGAGCCCCAGCTGCGCGACATCCCCGAGCTGCTGGTGCAGGTGGCCGCGGAAATGGACCAGGCCCACCCGCAGGCCTCGCGCATTGCGATGCGATGCGAAGGCGTCGAGCAGGCGCGCCTGGTCGACGGCAAGCTGCTCAGCCACATCCTGGTCAACCTGCTGGGCAACGCGCTGAAATACTCGCCGCCCGACAGCGCGGTGACGTGCGTCGCCACGGCCGAAGGCGAGCGGCTGCTCCTGTCGGTCGCCGACCGCGGCATCGGCATCCCGACAGCGGACCTGCCGCGCCTGTTCGAATCCTTCCATCGCGGCACCAACGTCGGCAACATCCAGGGCACGGGCATCGGCCTGCACATCGTCAAGGAATGCGTCGAACTGCACCGCGGCAGCATCGAGGTGCGCAGCGAGCCGGGTCGGGGCGCGACCTTCCACGTGCAGCTGCATGCGCCCCCGGCGGGCTGAGGACGGCGGCATGGCGCGCCTCCTCATCGAGTCCGCGGTCGCCTGACCCGGCCTCCCGCGCCGGTCGGCACAATGGTCGGATGAAAATCCAGCTGCTGTCCGACCTGCACCTCGAAGTGCACCCGCACTTCCATCCGCAGCCGGCGCCCGAAGCCCAGCTGCTGGTGCTGGCCGGCGACATCGGCTCCTACCAGACGGGCAGCCTGCTGGACGGCGACGATTTCGGGCTCGAGCGTTTCTCGCCCCGGCGCGGCTGGCCCGTGCCGGTGCTCTACGTGCCGGGCAACCACGAATACGACAACCTCGACTTCGATGCCACGCACGTGCGGCTGCGTGAAACCTGCGATCGCCTGGGCATCGCGTGGCTGGAACGCGAGGTCCTGCAGTCCGGCGGCGTGCGCTTCATCGGCACCACGCTGTGGGTGGACTTCGATGCGCTGGTGACGGATTCCGACCGGCTCGACGGCAGCAATGCGCGGGTGCTGAAAAAGCGCGAGAAGGCTTTTCGCGCCGCCAATTACTACCTGCAGAAAATGGGGACGACGCGGCGCGGCCAGCCGTTGCTCGCCGACGGCTGGCGCGAACTGGGACTCGAATGCGAGCAATGGCTGCGCCGCGCGCTCGCCGTTCCTTTCGACGGCACGACCGTCGTCGTCACGCACTTCGCCCCGAGCCTGCGCAGCGCGGATCCGCGCTACGGCCTCACGCCGGGCACAGCGGGCTTCTGCAATTCGCTCGACGAGCTGCTGCCGCTGGCGCAGTTCTGGCTGCACGGCCACCTTCATTGCCAGCAGGACTACGAGGCCGGCGCCTGCCACGTCATGGCCAACACATTGGGGTATGCCGCGCGCGGCGAACAGGAGGGGTTTCGCGAGCAGCTCGTGATCGATCTTGGGGCGTCGCGTGCTTTCTTGTGAGGTTTCGCACCGGAAGTAAGACCTGCGCATACATCTTCCGCGAGTTCTTTACAAGCCGGACGTGGTGCGAACACGGTGCGCATGGAACACTGGCCTTCAGCACCGGAGGCCGCGATGAACAGGACAATCTGGACCCCAACCCTCGCGTGGCTCGGCGCCGCGGCCGGCGCGCTGATGCTCGCCATCGCCACGCCCGGCGAGTCGAACCTCCTGGGGCGGCTGCCCACCCTGACAGCGAAACGGCTGGACCAGCAGCTCGTCGTGCTGCCGCATGGATTGCCGGCGGAACGTACGCTGGCGCTCGTGGCCTTCCAGAGCGGCCAGCGCGCCGAAGTCGACAGCTGGATCCACGGCCTGCGCCTGGAGAGCGACCCGACCATTCCCTGGTTCAAGATGCCGGTGTTCAACGATCCCGGCAACGAGCGTGCGCGCGACGACATCCACAACCAGGTGCTCGCGCGCCATCCCGCGGGCAGGGATCCATCACGCCTGATCCCGGTGTTCACGGATCGCCAGGCCTTCATCCGCGCGGCGGGCCTCTCGGGCACCGAACACGCCTGGGTGCTGGTGCTCGATCGGGAAGGCAAGGTGCTCGCCCGCGCCGAAGGACCGTTCGACGAAGCCAAGGCGCAGGCGCTGCGCGAAACGCTTCTGGCGCGCGGCGACTGAAAGAGTCCCCACGGGCTGCGCCGCCCCCCGAGGGGGCGCAGCCGGCCAGGGCGGACCGTCGCCGGCCCTCGCGCCATCACGCGCCGGCGAGGGCCGTGCCGGCGGCTTGCGTCAGCGCGGCGGAGAGTGAATCCAGCACTTCCGATTCCAGGTTCCAGCAGTGCCAATAGAGTTGGATCGGCAACGTGTATGACGGCGCGATGTTCACCAGCTGGCCCTGCTCCAGCAGCCCGCGCGCCAGCAGCTCGGGCACCACGCTGGCGCCCCACCCGGCCAGCACCGCGCGCACCTGGCCCTCCGAGCTGGGCACGAACAGCTGGTTGAGCGTTACGCGCTTGAGGCCGAAGGCCTTGCCCACGAACTCGCTTTGCATGTCGTCCTTGCGGTTGAACGCAATGAACGGCGCATCGCGGAAGTTGTGCGGCCCCAGGCCCTTCGGGAAGCGCTGGCGCGCATAGCCCGCCTGCGCCACCGCCACGTATTCCATCGCGCCCAGCGGCACCACCTTGCAGCCGCGCAGCGCCTGCTTCAGCGTGGTGACGCAGCCGAGCACCTGGCCTTCGCGCAGCCACTCCTGGGTGAAGTCCTGGTCGTCCGCGATGATCTCCACCGGCAACCCCTGGCGGACCAGCTCGTTGAGCGCGGGCAGCGCCCAGGTGGCGATGCTGTCGGCGTTGACGGCGATCGAGATGCGCTCCTCCTCGCGCGCGCCGCCGGAGGGGCTCGGCGCCAGCTCCTTCAGGTCACGCTCGAGGTCGGCGCGCAGCAGGCGCATCTGCTTGGCGTGCTTGAGCAGCAGCTGGCCGGCGGAGGTGGGCTTGAGCGGACGGCTGCGCACGATGAGCACCGTGCCCACCTGGGCTTCCAGCGCCCGAAGCCGCTGCGACACGGCCGATTGCGTGATCGACAGGCGCTGTGCCGCGCGCTCGAACCCGCCTTCTTCGACGATCGCCGCCAGGCATTCCAGCGCATCCGGATCGAATGTGCTCATGGTTCCCTCTCATTAGCATCCCTGATGCCCTGAAGGGAGTTTACTGGGGGGCTCAGTCGTCCCTTTCGCCGGGTTCGTACAGCGTCTCGCGGCCCATGCGGTCCAGCACCAGTTCGGCCGTCCAGGGCAGCATCAGCGAGCCGCAGCGGCTGTCGCGGTACAGGCGCTCCAAGGGCAGGTGCTTCATCATGCTCTGGCCGCCGCAGGTGCGGATGGCGAGGCGCGCGATGTCGTTGGCGCCTTCCATCACGCTGTAGTGCGCGGCGTACAGGCGCATGCGAGCGTCCTTCGAGGGGTTGGGCCCCGCCTCGAGGATGGCGCGGGTGAAAATGCTCTTCATCGCTTCGAGCTGGATGCGCATCTGCGCCACCGCGATTTGCTTGGTCGGGTACATGCGCCGCTTGACCGGCGGCTCGCCGGGCACTTCGCCGCGCAGGTAGCTCACCGTGAAGTCGTAGGCGGCGTTGGCCAGCCCGAGGTAGGTGGGCGCGAGCGTGAAGAACATCGCCGGCCAGGTCTGCGCGCCCTTGAAGTACACACCGCGCGGCATGAGCTGCTCATCGTCCGGCACGAACACCTCCTTGAATGCCAGGTTGCGGCTCACCGTGCCGCGCATGCCCAGCGGGTCCCATTCGCCGCCGATGGCAAAGCCCTCGCTGGTCGCGGGCACGGCAAGATACAGGGTGTCGCGCGCGTCAGGGTGCTGGTCGCTGTTGTCCTCGGTGCACAGGACGCCGTAGTAGTCGGCGGCGCCGGACAGCGAGGCGAAGATCTTGCGGCCGTTCACCACCCAGCCACGGTCCACCTTGCGCGCCGTCGTGCCGAAAGGTGCGCGTCCGGCCGCCGCGGCGCTGCCTTCGGAGAACGGCTGCGCGTAGACGGCGCCGTCCTTGACCACGCGACTGAAATGCAGTTCGCGCCGGCGCGCATGTTCGGCGCGTTGCTCATCCGTCATCGCGATGCCGTCGGCCAGCATGCCCGTCCACAGGGTCGAGCAGATGTGCATGTTGTAGGTGAGCGCCGTCGCGCCGCAGAAGCGGCCGATCTCCGCCGCCACCATCATGTAGGTGGCGTAGTCGGCCCCCAGCCCACCGTGCGATTCGGGCACGCACAGGGCCAGCAAGCCCGAAGCGCGCAGGTCGTCGTAGTTGGCGAAGGGGAAACTCGCCTCGCGGTCCCACCGGGCCGCGCGCGGCGCGAACCTCTCTCGCCCCAGCTCGTGGGCCAGCGCCAGGAGCGAGCGCTGCTTCGGGGTGAAAGCCAGGTCGCCGACGGCGGGCGTGAAGCTCAGGGCGGGCAATGCGTCCATCTCGATCCTTCCCAGACTTCAGTGCAGCAGTTCGCGCGGCAGCGCAAGGAAGTTCAGGAGCAGGCCGTCGAAGTCGTCCGGCGCCTCCAGGTTCTGCAGGTGGCCGATGCCGCGCATCTCGAAATAGGTGCTGTTCGGGATCGCGTCGGCCATCTTCTTCATCACCGCGGGTGGCGCGTTGCGGTCGTGCTCGCCGGCCACCAGGAGGGTGGGCACACCGATCTGCGCCAGGTTGGCACGCCGATCGAAAGTCACCAGCGCCTCCAGCGCGCGCCGGTAGGTGGACGCCGGCACTTGCCCCATGCAGTGCGTGGCCAGCCGCACGCCTTCGGGCAACGACCCCGGCCCGACCATCTGGGGGACCAGCACTTCGGCCAGGTCGGCCATGCTCTTGCCCGCCTCCAGGGACGCGGTGCGCTGCTCGATGAATTGCCGCTGCCAGTCGCCGTCCGGCTTGCCGAAGGAAGACGAGGTGCCGCACAGCACGAGCTTGGTCACCAGTTCGGGCCGACGCGCCACCACTTCCTGGGCGACCATGCCGCCCATGCTGTGGCCCAGCAGGACGATGCCCCGGCGTTTCACGTCATCGGCGTCGAGCAAGGCTTCGATCAGCTGGATGCAGCTTTGCGCCAGTCCCTTGAAGGTGTACGGTTCGATCGGCGCGCTGTGGCCGTAGCCCGGCATGTCCCAGGCCACCGCGCGGTAGCCCGACGACGCGAGCGTCTCGACCTGCGGCGCAAAAGCCAGGTGCCCGCCGCCGATGCCGTGCAGCATCAGCACCGTGGGGCCGGCCCCGAGCGTGGTGAAGGCCGGCAGCTTCACTGGGCCACCTCCGCATTGCGTGCTGCGGTGCCATGAGCCTTGGGAGCGGGCCGGCGGCTCATCCCAACTTGCCTTGCTCCACCACCGCGACCCCATCCAGCGCCACCGTGCAATTGCGCAGCGGCAGGTCGAAGTGGCCGCGGGTGTAGCGGCCGGCGACTTCGTTGGCGCCGGTGCTGTAGAGGAAATTGCCGGCGAAGGCACGCAGCTCGGTGCCGTTGAAGTCGCGCTTGTCGTACAGGGCCATGCTGTCCCAGCGCGCAGCGGCATTCAAGCCGTAGCCGAGGTGGCTCACGGCATAGGCCTCCTTGTCGCCCCAGGCGGCGATGTAGCTGCGCATCAGCTCGGCATCGACCCCCGCGCCTTCGATGCGCGTGACATAGTCGTTCTCGATGCGCAAGGTGATCGGCCGCTCGATGTAGCGCTTGAAAGTCAGGTTGACGTCGCCTTCGGCCAGCACCAGGGTGCCGTTGACGCTGCCGGCCGCGGGGAAGGCCAGGGCGAGGCCGCCCGGCCAATGGGTCATGGTGCCGGGCCTGGTCGTGTAGCCCCAGTTGCCGCCGCAGGTGGCGCCGCCCATGGCGACCGTCAGGTCGCTGCCCGCCGCCGAAGTGACGCGCATCGACTTCGCGGCGCGCAGCCGCTTGACGTGCTCCTTGACCAGGGGCTCGATCGCATCGTCGGGCACGAGGCGGGCCAAGACCTCCGGGTGCTCGTTGCTCACGTAAATGACGCGGGCGCCGCCTTTCAGGATGGCCGGGAGCTCGGGCGCGTGCATCAGCCCTTCCACGGTGCAGTCGACCACCAGCGTGCTGCCCGCCAGCGCCGCGACCACGGGGGCCATCCGTTGCAGGGCCGTGGAAGCGCCGGTGGAACGCACGGCCGGCCCGGCTTGGAACGGCGTGGTGACGACGAGCCGGAAGGCCTGGCAGCCCATCCTTGCTGTGGCCAAGCGCGCGAGTTCGGGAAGCTCGGGCCGCGTCTGGCTTTCGCTCAGGATGGCCACCGTATCGCCGGGCCGCAGCGCGCAGCGCGACAGCACGGCTTCGAAGGCGTCGACCCAGGCGGGTTCCAGGGAATGCTGCAACATGGGTTTTCCGGTTTGCCCCATAATACATGAAAATTCATGCAATCAGCCCGATGAACCCACCCCGCAAGGCCCAGCCGCCGAGCTTCTCCACGCAGGAGTTCCGCACCGCGCTGGGCATGTTCGCCACCGGCGTCACCATCGTCACGGCGCGAACGGCCGACGGGCAGGTGCTCGGGCTCACGGCGAATTCATTCAACTCCGTCTCGCTCGACCCGCCGCTGGTGCTGTGGAGCCTTGCGCAGGCGGCCGCGTCGCTGCCGGCGTTCCGCGCCGGCTCGCACTACGCGATCAATGTGCTCGCCGCCGACCAGAAGCCGCTCGCCGAGCGCTTCGCGCTCAAGGGCGCGGACCGCTGGGCCGGCGTGAGCTTCACCGAAGGCATGGGCGGCGCCCCGCTGCTGGCGGGAGCGTCCGCCACCTTCGAGTGTTTCAACAGGAGCCGCTACGAGGAAGGCGACCACGTGATCTTCGTGGGCGAGGTCGAGCGCTGCAGCTGGCGCGCAGGCGTCGCGCCGCTGCTGTTCCACGGCGGACGCTACTTCACCGAGCATCCGTTGTGAGCCATACCGCGACCGAGCGCCGCCGCGCGGGCTCACGTTTCGTCGAGGATTACCTGGGCTACCTGCTCGGCCAGGCCAATCACGCGCTGTACAAGGATTTCGACGCGCAGGTGCGTGCCGCCGGCCTGAGCTCGATCGAGTGGCGCGTGCTGGCCACGCTGCACGATGGCGATCCGCTCACCGTGAGCCAGCTGGCTCACGAGGTGCTGGCCAAGCAGCCCACCGTCACGAAGCTGGTGCAGCGCATGAGCGAGCAGGGCTGGGTGGCGCTGCAGGCAGATCCCTCCGACCAGCGCTGCACGCTGGTCACGGCCACGGCCGCGGGCAAGCGCCTGGTTCGTCCCTTGGTGGACAAGGCGCGCGCGCACGAAACCGCCATGCTGCGCACCCTGGCCGCCTCGGAGCAGGTCGCCCTCAAGAAGCTGCTGGGGAAGCTGGCGCGGCACGCCTGAGCCGCGCCGGCGCTCAGTGGGGCAGCTTGGTGGCCTGCCAGCCGGCGTGATCGAAGTGCTTGCCATAGGCATTGGCGGCCTGGGCCACCTTGACCACACCGGCGGCGCGCTTCTTCTCGCCTTGCTTGCCCTGGGCGGCTTCGACGCCGTTCATGATGTCGGCCACGATGAGGTGGAGCTGGGCATCGGCCTTGGGGTCGAGCTTGCAGTTTTCCACCATGTAGGCGACTTGCGCCGAGACTTCCTTGCCAAAGGCGTCGTAGTCGGCGGCCGTGGCCTTGCCCGAATGGGCGGCCGGCAGCGTGTGCGCCACGGACTTCTGGATGCCCGACATGGCCTGGCGCAGCGCCGCGTCGGTGCCCCATTTCTTGCCGGCATTGAGCTCGAGCTTCTGCGGCTCGGACTTGCCGTGGCCGTCGTGGCTGTCGGAGGCGGCCATGACGGCCAAGGGAGAGGAAAGGACAAAGGCCAGCATCAGGGCGATGGGTGATTTCATGAGGGCTCCGGAGAAGTTGATGGAATCGGGGCTGCACTCGCACCCCTGCTTCCTTCAACGAACCGCTCGCGCGAATGTTCCATCTTTCTTGGCTGCCCCTGCTGGCCGCGCACGCTACCATTCGCGGCGATGACCGAACGAAAACAACATCTGGACACGCTGGCGGTATCGCTGCTTCTGGCCTGCTGCGTGTTCTGGGGCTTCCAGCAGATACTGATCAAGACCACGGTGGGCGAGGTTCCGCCGCTGTGGCAGGCGTCCATCCGTTTCGTCGGCGCCACCGCGCTGCTGTGGCTCTGGTGCGTGGTGCGCGGCGTCAAGTTGTTCGCGCGCGATGGCACGCTGCGGGCCGGCTTGCTCGCCGGCGTCCTCTTCGCCGGCGAGTTCAGCTGCATCTACCTGGGCTTGCGCGACACCACGGCCTCGCGCCTGACCGTGTTCCTCTACACCTCGCCGTTCGTCGTGGCCTTGCTGCTGCCGCGGATGGTCCCCGCGGAAAAACTGCGGCCGATCCAATGGGTGGGGCTGGTGATCGCTTTCGCGGCGGTCGCCGTGGCGTTCAGCGAGGGCTTCACCGGCGCCAGTACGGCGCGCCAGTTGCGCGGCGACGCGCTTGCGCTGGCGGCCGGGGTGTTGTGGGGCCTCACGACGCTGGTCATCCGCGCCTCGAACATGGCGAGGGCAAGCGCCGAGAAGACCTTGTTCTACCAGGTGGCGGTGACGGCCGTCGCCGCCCCGTTGATCTCGCTCGCGCTGGGCGAGACCTGGTCCCTGGCCTACTCGGCGTACGCGTGGGGGTCGATTGCATTGCAGACCGCCATCGGCGCCTTCGCCAGCTACCTCACGTGGATGTGGATGCTGCGTCACTACCCGGCGACGCAGATGTCGTCCTTCACCTTCCTCACGCCCGTGTTCGCGCTGGTGTTCGGCGTCGTCCTGCTCAAGGAGCCCCTGACGCTGCAGCTGATGCTCGCGCTCTGCGGTGTGGCCGCGGGGATCGTGCTGGTGAATCGCCGGCCGGGTTGAAGCCTCCCGGCGGGCGCCGGTGCCCACCTAAGCTGTCAACGCCGGAGCCGCTTCCTTCGTGATCAGCTGGTCGAGCGTGCGCCTGAAGTGCGCGAGCGGCGCGTCGGCGACGACCGCGAGCAGCTTGAAGTCCGGGTCTTCGTCCATCGCGCGCTGCTGCGCCTCGATGATGTGCTTGTCCTCCATGAAGCCTTCGATCAGGCTCGCGTGCAGCGAGCGCGAGATGTTGGCGTCCTCGCCCTCGAAGTTGTTCAGGTAGATCCAGAAATGATGGGTGGTCTTGCGCGTCTCGGGCGTCATGAACTGGCAGTTGCGGTAGTCGCGAGCCCCTTCGGTGTTGCCCTTCTCGGCGCCGGTGCCGGCCGGCGTGAAGGTCGTGTAGAGGAAGAAATTGCCGGGGATGTGCATGTGGCCGATGTTGCGGCGGTCCACGTTCTGCGCCTTCTCCACGCCCGGCAGCACCTTCTTGTGGAAGGGCGGGGGCGGCGCATTCATGTGCCAGCGCTCGACGCGAAAGCCCCGCTCGAGCCGCTCCATCGCCAGCGGCTTGGTGACGAAGGCGTATGCCTCCGAGCCGCCCAGCGTCTTCGTGTGCACGAAGGCCAGGTGGGCGAAGTCGCTCAGGTTGTCGACGATCAGCAGGTAGTTGGCGTCGTAATGCAGGTAGCCGGGGATGCCCTTCCACTGCTTGTCGCGCAGGAACGGGAAATCCAGGATGTCACCGGGGTTCGCGAGCTCGGGCTGCCCCATCCAGATCCACACCAGGTGGTCGCGCTCCACGACCGGGTAGCTGCGCACCCCCAGCTTGCCCGGGATGTTGTCCTGCCCCGGGATCTGGATGCACTTGCCCGTCGGGTCGAACTTGAGGCCGTGGTACATGCAGCGGATGCAGTCCCCCTCGCGCCGGCCCAGCGACAGCGGCGCGCCACGGTGGCAGCAGCGGTCCCTCAGCGCCACGACCTGGCCGCTCTCGCCCTTGTACAGCAGCACGCGCTCTTCGAGCAGGGTGCGCGCCAGCAGCTTGCCGTCGATCAGCTCGTGGTCCCACGCAGCCACGTACCAGCAGTTCTTCAGAAACATGGGTTCTCCACGGCCCGGCAGCGGCCTGCGATCTTTTGAATGGACAATCGTAGGAACGCCGGGGGCCGGGATCAACCGCCTGCGCTGGCTTCTGTGTTCCGAATCCTGAACAATGAACTGGGACGACTTCGACGCTTTCTGCCAGGTGGTGGAGCACGGCGGCTTCACGGCGGCGGCGCGCGCGCTCGAGCGTCCGAAGTCCAGCCTCAGCGCCTCGGTGACGCGGCTGGAAGAGCACATCGGCACACGCCTGCTGGAACGCACGACGCGCAGCCTGCGCCTGACCGAGGCCGGCGAGTCGCTCTACCGCGACATCTCCGGGCCGTTCTCGCAATTGCGCGAGCTCGCCGTGGACGCGGTGGCCCAGGGCGCGCAGGTGCAGGGCACGCTGCGCATCGCCGCGCCTTACGAGTTCGGCGCGCACCATCTCGCCGGCGTAGCGTGCCGGATCATGGCGCGGCACCCGCAGCTCAAGGTGCACATCGACGTGGAGCATTCGCGGGTCGCGCTGTTCGAGCGCCACTACGACATCGTGTTCTCCGCAATCGAGCACACCTTTGCGCCTGCGAGCATCGTGACGCGCAAGGTGTACTCGCTCGAGCGAGCGTTGTTCGCTTCTCCGGAGCTGCTCGCCCGCCATGCCGCGCTGGTCGGCCCGCAAGACCTGAACGCGCTGCCGCTGCTGGCGGGCGCGGACGACACCGACTGGAACTTCTCGGCGGCGGACGGCACGGCCGTGAAAGTGGAGGTGCGCAGCCCGCGCCTGCGCAGCGGCAACGCGGGCGTGCGGCTGCAGGCGGCGATGGCGGGGCTCGGGGTCGCCCGCATCACGGCCACGTTCTGCGCCGCCGCCGTGCAGCAAGGCCGTCTGGTCACGCTGCTGCCTGGGTGGCGCTGCGCCCCGCTGCGGATCTACGCGCTCTTGCCCGGCCGCCGGCTGATGCCGGCGAAGGTGCGCGAATTCATGGACGCGCTGGAGGCGCTGCCGACACACCAGGGCTAGCTTGCGCGCGGTTCCGGGCGAACGACACATACCAGTCCAGGCATCCGGGGTTGGCCATCGCGTCGCGGTTCACCACCTTCTCCAGCGGCTGCCCGAGCAGCAGCTTCTTGATCGGCAGTTCCTGCTTCTTGCCCGAGAGCGTGCGCGGGATCTCGGCGACTTCGAAGATGCCGTCCGGCACGAAGCGCGGCGACAGCGCCGTCTTGATCGCGTCGTTGATCTTCGCCTTCATCGCATCGTCCAGCGCCACGCCGGGGCGAAGCACGACGAACAGCGGCATGTAGCTTTCGCGGCCCAGGTATTCGAGGTCCACCACCAGCGAATCGAGGACCTCGGGCAGCGCCTCCACCGCGCTGTACAGCTCGCTGGTACCCATGCGCAGGCCGTGCCGGTTGATGGTCGCGTCGCTGCGGCCGTAGATGATGCAGCCGCCTGTGGGCTGGATCTTCAGCCAGTCGCCATGCCGCCACACGCCGGGGTAGGTGTCGAAGTAGGAGGACAGCAGGCGCTTGTTACTTTGGTCGCTCCAGAAGTACAGCGGCATGGAAGGGATCGGCTGGGTGCAGACCAGTTCGCCCACTTCGCCGATGACGGGCTCACCTTGCTCGTTCCACGCTTCCACGGCGCAGCCGAGCAGGCGGCACTGCATCTCGCCCGGAACGAGGGGCAGCTCGCGATGGCCGCCGATGAAGGCGCCCGCGAAGTCGGTGCCGCCGGAGATGTTGCACCACCAGATGCCGGGCCGGCCGATCTTCTCGAACTGCGCCGTGCCCCAGCGCTGGACGTCCTCCGACAGGGGCGAGCCCGTCGTGCCCAGCGCCCGCACGGCGCGTAGGTCGCCGCAGGCCGACAGGTCCACGCCTGACTTCATGCAGTTGGCGAAGAACGCCGCGCCCGCGCCGAAGAACGTGACGCCCAGTTCCGCCGCGAAGCGCCAGAGCACCGTCCAGTCCGGCTTCTCCTTCGAGCCGCCCGGGTTGCCATCGTAGATGCAGCAGGTGGTGCCGTGGAGCAGGCCGCTGGCCTGCGCGTTCCACATCACCCAGCCGGTGGAGCTGTACCAGTGGTAGCGCTCGCCCCAGCTGTTGGCCTCGTAGCTGCAGCCGATGTCGTTGTGCAGCGCCTTGAGTGCCAAGCCCACCAGCACCGTGCCGCCGTGCCCGTGGACGATGGGCTTGGGCAGGCCGGTGGTTCCGCTGGAATAGACGATCCACAGCGGGTGGTCGAACGGCAGCCAGAGCGGCTCGAACGCCGCGGTGGCGGCGTCATTTCGCGCTGTGGCCGCCGCCATGTCGGTCCAGGGCGACAGCGCATCCAGCGCTGCTTCGCCCACGCCCAGGTTGCGATGCAGGAGCAAATGCGTGACGCTGGGCAACGCCACGCGCATCTCCTGCACGACCGCCGTCCGGTCGAATTCGCGTCCGCCGTACTGGACGCCGTCGCAGGCGATCAGCACCTTGGGCTCGATCTGCCGGAAGCGGTCGAGCACCGCGTTGGTTCCCATGTCGGGCGCGCAGATGCTCCAGATTCCGCCGATGCTCACCACGGCCAGGAACGCGACCATCGCTTCGGGGATGTTGGGCAGGTACGCGGCCACGCGGTCGCCGGGCCGGACACCGTGCGCCTTCAGGTGCAGCGCAAGCGACGCGGCCTGCCGCCGCAATTCCGGCCACGACAGCTCCCGGTACTGGCCCTTTTCGTTGCGGCTGATCACGGCCGCGAATCCGGCCGCATGCGCCTTGTCCACGTGGCGGAACACCTGGTGCGCGTAGTTGAACTGCGCGCCGTCGAACCAGCGGGTACCGGGCATCTTCGCTTCTCCCAGCACCGCCCGGTGCGGCGTGGGCGAGCGCAGGCCGAAGTAGTCCCACACGCTTTGCCAGAACGCGGACAGGTCCGTCACGGACCAGCGCCAGAGTGCGTCGTAGCCGTCGAACGACAGGCCGCGCGTCTCGCGCAGCCAATCCTGGTAGAGGCGGATCTGGGGGACGAAGGGGGCGGCCATGGGCGAAAGATTAGCAGTTCGTCCGGTTCGCTGGACGCGTTGCCCATGCCAAGGCTACATTCGCGGGGCGTGCAGACGAGGAGACCCCATGTATCTCAGAGGACGGAGAGCCTTGCTTCGCACCCAGCTGCGTCGGTTCGACACCACGCAGGGGAACAGCTGGTATGCCTACTACCACTCGATCCGCTGGGCCCCGCAGGCCACGACGCGCCTGATCGCGCAGCGCATCGTGCGCAATTCGAAGTGGCTGCGTGTCGACGACAACGGCAAGGAGCACAAGGAGGTGCAGGACGCCACCATGGAATATTGGGAATTGTGGGAGGTGTTCGGCCATGTGGTCTACCCCTTCAACATGGTGCGGGGGCAGGCGCCGTTCGTCCCCGGGGGCCAGGCGCCCGCTCCTTACAGGCTCGCGTTCCAGGTCCCGGCGCTGGTCCGCGACGACACGCCGTTCCTGACTGCCGTGGGGCAGCCCCGCAATCCCGCCACCCAGGACCAGATGAACACATCCACGCATGACCGTTTCACGGAGTCGGGTGCCGCCGAGCGCAAAGGGGTTTTCAAGATCTATGCGGAGGTCTACGAACTGACCGGGCCCCAGTGCCAGGCCGAACGCATCTGGCTCAACCAGTTCGCCGTGCTTCCGAACGGGCAACGGGGCTTCAGCGCGGGCAACCTGCCGGCCAAGTTCGGGCGCGATCCGAAAGAGCTTCTCGAAACCCCGACCCTCGTCCGGTACGAGGCCGGGACCTTCGACCGTACGGGGATCGCTACCGCGGCCGAGCGGGACTTCCCCTGGACCAGCGGCATCTCACGCTACAGCGCCATGTTGGGCACCCGCGTCGCCTGAAGGGTCATTGCCGCGGGCGCCGTATTTCGCACGAGTGTGCT
>Ga0255338_1003279_pt1 | contig 19906 bp, 18 predicted proteins | sample MeOH1_35cm_T4_19_FD_203715 | JGI IMG/M metagenome (GOLD analysis project Ga0255338, IMG submission 203715) | Sandy soil microbial communities from University of British Columbia, Vancouver, Canada - MeOH1_35cm_T4_195 | ecosystem: Engineered > Artificial ecosystem > Sand microcosm > Unclassified ...
AAGGCAAGCTCGCGTCGGGAGCCCTGTCGGCCGCCGAGATGAAGGAGCTGGCCGTGCGCCACTCCCAGCTGGCGCCGATGATGGCCAAGGTGCGCGAGCTGCTGCGCGTCGAGGGCGAGCTCGAGGGCCTCAAGGCGATGGAGGCCGACCCGGACATGAAGGCCATGGCCGACGAGGAACGCCCGAAGCTCGAGGAGCGCTGGAACGCGTTATCCTCCGACATCGCGGCCGACCTCCTTCCGAAGGATCCCAACGACGTCAAGAACTGCTATCTGGAGATCCGCGCGGGCGCGGGCGGCGACGAGGCGGGCCTGTTCGCCGGGGAGCTGCTGCGGGCGTACATGCGTTACTGCGAGACCAAGGGCTGGCGCGTCGAGACGCAGGAATTGTCCAGCAACGGAAAGGGCGTCAAAGGGGCCGTCATCTTCGTTTCGGGGAAGGAAGTCTTCTCCTGGCTGCGCTACGAGGGCGGCGTGCACCGCGTCCAGCGCGTGCCGGCCACCGAGGCCGCGGGCCGCATCCACACCTCGACGGTCACCGTGGCCGTGATGCCCGAGGTCGAGGAATCGGCCGAGATCGTCATCCGCCCCGACGAGCTGAAGGTCGACACCTACCGCGCCGGCGGCGCCGGCGGCCAGAACGTCAACAAGGTCGAGACCGCGGTGCGCATCACCCATCTCCCGACCGGGTTCATCGTCGAGTGCCAGGAGGAGCGCTCCCAGGGCCGCAACCGCGAGAAGGCGATGAAGCGCCTGTACGCGATGCTCGCCGACGCCGAGCGCATCAAGGCCGCCGCCGCCAACGCCTCCCAGCGCAAGTCCCAGGTCGGCACCGGGGACCGCTCGGAGAAGATCCGCACCTACAACTTCCCGCAGTCGCGCGTCACCGACCACCGCCTCGAGCGCTCCTGGCACAACCTCGCCGGCATCATGGAAGGCGACATGGGCCAGGTCTTCGAGGCCCTGCGCGACGAGCAGCGGCGCCTGCTGATGGCTGAATCGAAATGAACGTCGGCGAGGCCCTGAGGAAGGGAGAGTCCTACCTCACCGACCGCGGCGTCCCGGAGCCGAAGGCCAACGCCGAGTTCCTGATGGCCGAGATGCTCGGCGTCGGGCGTCTGACCGCGGTCACCCAGGGCACGCGCGAGCTCACGGCCAAGGAAGGCCATCAGTACCTCGACTGGCTCAAGTGGCGCGGCAAGCGCATCCCGATCGCCTACATCCTCGGCCATCAGCCTTTTTTGGGCATCAAGATCGAGGTCACCCGCGATTCCCTCGTGCCGCGCCCCGAGACCGAGGAGCTCGTCATCGAGTGCGAGCGCCTGGTCAAGGCGTCCGGCGCCGCCTCGCCGAAAATACTCGAGATCGGCACCGGCACGGGCTGCATCGCCATCGCCTTGGCCCAGCTCCTGCCGTCGGCCACCATCTTCGCGACCGACCTTTCCAAGCAGGCCCTCGACCTCGCCCAGAAAAACGCCATCGCCCACCACGTCGGCAACCGCATCAGATTTGTCCGTGAAGACCTGTTTTCGGATAAGCAGGGTCTCAGAGGCTGGGCCGACCTCATGGTCTCCAACCCTCCCTACATCCCGACCAAGGACCTCGACGGCCTCGAGCCCGAGGTCCTCAAGGAGCCGCGCATGGCGCTCGACGGCGGCAAGGACGGCCTCGACGCCATCCGCGCCATCACCGCGATGGCGCCGAAGATGCTCAAGCCGGGCGGCGTGCTGGCCATGGAGATCGGCTCCAAGCAGGGGCCGGCCGTGACCAAGCTGTTCGCGGCCGCGGGGCTCAAGAGCATCGTCATCAAGAAGGACGCCCAGGGCCTCGAGCGCTTCGCGATCGGCGCCCTGCCCGCTTGATGTCGAGGCGATTCCTCCTGGCGGCGCTCATCCCGTGCGCGGCGCACGCCCAGCAGATGCGGAGCGTTCAGGACGAACGCCGCGCGGAGGATTACGCGCAGTCCGAGGTCGACCGCAAGCAGGCCGTCCTTGATAGAAAAGAACTCGTCACGCCTCCACCGAAGGATTTTCACCCTTCCGCCACCGCCCATAGCATCAAGGTGAAGCTGAGCTTGGAGAAATCAAAGGTGCGCCTCGGCGAGCCGCTCCAGTATCGCCTGGAAATCATCAATCTGGGATCTGAGCCTTTTAATTATTTTGAGCGACCGAGCTTTTTTAAATCAGGAAGGATGCCCCACGATCGAATCAACTTGATCGTGCGGACACCTGATGGGAGCACTGCGACCCTACGCTCACCCTACGGCAGGACCTCCTCTCTAGGGGGTGATGAGATTGAATTTCCTTCTGGAACTTCCGAATCGCAAAAAGCCAAAAAAATGATCTTAATGCAGCGCGATGCCAATGCGGCGAGCACGCTATTCGTCACGCTTGCGCCGGGGGAATCTCTTCGAACCCGTGGAGATGACCCGAAAAGCACCTTCCGTCGGTTAATTACGCGCGACAAGTTCGCATCGCTGGGAGAGTACGAATTGCGCGCCGAGCTCGATGGCCTGCTAAGGCCCGGGCTGTCTTCGAATACCGTTAGGTTCACGGTTACGCGCTGAAGAAACACTGTTCCAGCAAGGACCTCTGGTCCCGCCGCTAGCCCGGGTGGTTCTTTGCTTTTAAGCATAGGGATCCGCGGCAACCTTCAAATTTCGCGTCGTTCGAGGCCGGTTATGCTTATAAGCAAAGAACCACGGCTCATGCCGTCCGTCGGACCCGGAAGGGTCCGACACGAATGCCATTACGGAAATCCTCATAGCATTCAGGAAATGGTAAATTGGCTTTCCCATGGATAAGCTCGTCATCGAAGGCGGAATACCCCTCAACGGCACGATCAAGGTCAGCGGCGCGAAGAACGCGGCCCTCCCCATCCTGATCGCGACCCTTCTCACCGACGAGCCGTGCGTGATCGAGAACGTCCCCTCGACCTTGCGCGATCTGCGCACCACCTTCCGGCTCCTCGAGAGCCTCGGCAAGAAGGTCGTCGTCGAGGGCTCGACGGTCAAGGTCCTGTCGACCGGTTCTCTCAAGACGCAGGCCCCGTACGACATCGTCAAGCAGATGCGCGCCTCGGTGCTGGCCGCCGGCCCTCTGCTCGCCCGCTTCGGCCTCGTGCGCGTGCCGATCCCCGGCGGCTGCGCCATCGGCCTGCGGCCGATCGACATCCACCTGAAGGGCTTCGAGGCCATGGGCGCGCGCCGCATCGCCGACCAGGGCGACATCATCATGTCCGCGCCGAAGCTCAATCCCGTCGCGATCAAGCTGAGATTCCCGAGCGTCGGCGCCACGCAGAACCTGATGATGGCCGCCGCGGCCACCGAGGGGAAGACGGTGATCAAGAACGCGGCCCGCGAGCCGGAGATGGAGGACCTCGGGAGGTTCCTGCAAAGCCTGGGTGCGACGGTCCACGGCGCGGGAACGGCGGTGGTGACCATCGTCGGGAAGACGAAGCTCCACGGCGCGCGCCACCGCGTCATCCCGGACCGGATCGAGGCGGGGACCTTTTTGCTGGCCTGCGCGGCGACGCGCGGGCGCGTCAAGCTGCTGGGCGCGGAACCCTCGCACCTGACCTCGGTCCTGTCCGCCTTGAAGAAGGCGGGGGCTTCCATCAAGACCGGCAAAGCTTGGATCGAGATCACGATGGACCGCCGTCCCAAGGCGGTCACCATCGTGACGAAGCCCCATCCGGGCTTCCCGACCGACCTGCAGGCGCCGTGGATGAGCCTCATGACCTTGTGCACCGGCTTCGCCAAGGTGACGGAGACCGTTTTCGAGAATCGATTCCTGCATGCGGCCGAGCTCGGCCGCATGGGCGCCCAGATCGCCGTGTCGGGGCGCACCGCCGTCGTCGCGGGGCAGGAGCGCCTGTCGGGCGCGCCGATCATGGCCTCAGACATACGCGCGGGCGCGGCCTTGCTCGTCGCCGGCCTCGCCGCCAAGGGAAAGACGACCATCGCGCGCGTCTACCACATCGACCGCGGCTACGAGACGGTGGAGCAGAAGCTCGCGGGAGCGGGCGCCCGCCTCGAGCGGCAGAAATGACCTTCGCCGCCGCCCTCGCGGTCCTCGAGGAGCGCCAGGAGACGAAGATCGTGCTGGGCCTGGACCGCGTGCGGGCGCACCTCGCCGCCCTCGGCGACCCGCATCTGGCCGTGCCCGCCTTCCACGTCGCCGGGACGAACGGCAAGGGCTCGACGTGCGCGATGCTCGCCGCGGTATTGACCGCCTCCGGCCGCCGTACCGGGCTGTTCATCTCGCCCCACCTGCTCGACATCCGCGAGCGCATCACCGTCGACGGCAAGAAGATCTCGGAGGGCGAGTTCGCCCGGCTCATGGCGCGCGCGCTGCGCGCCGACCGGAAGAAGCGCCTGACCTACTTCGAGCTGCTCACCTCCATCGCCTTCCAGCACTTCGCCGAGAAGAAGTGCGACGCCATGGTGCTCGAGACCGGCCTCGGCGGGCGCCTCGACGCCACCAACGTCGTGCCCGCGCCGCTCGCCGCGATCGTGACCTCGATCGACTACGACCACCAGGCCTACCTCGGAGACACCCTGGCCGCGATCGCGCGGCAGAAGACCGGCATCTTCAAGGCCGGCCGCCCCGCCGTGCGCCCGGATCTCCCGGTCCTGCGCCGCGCGGCGCTGCGCGGGAGCCCGGTCGTCGTGCGCTGGCCGTGGAAGACCGTTCGCATCGACTGGGCGAAGGGCCGCCAGACCTTGCGCGCGCCCTCGGGCCGCACCTACGCGTTGTCCCTTCTCGGTGCCCGGCAGGGCCGCAACGCCGCGTTGGCCCGCGCCGCCGTCGAGGCCTCGGGCCTGCGGGTCCCCGAGAAGGCCTGGGCCCGGGGCCTCGCCGCGGTGCGGTGGCCGGGGCGCTTCCACGCCATCAAGCTCGGCAAGAAGACCCTCATCGTCGACGGCGGCCACAACCCCGAGGCCGCCCGCGCCCTGGCCGCGACCTGGAAGTCCTCCCCGCTCTCGAGGAAGCCCGCGCGCTGGATCATGGGCATCATGAAGGACAAGGACACGCGCGGAGTGCTCTCTCCTCTGGCCCCGTTCATCAAGGAGGCCGTGCTCGTGCGCCCTCCGAGCCCCCGCGCCAGGGAGCCGCTGGATCTCGCCGATTTCGTCCGCCGCGCCGCGCCGAAGGCGCATGTCACGATAGAAAGGGATCCTGCGACGGCGATCGAAGCTTGGCGAAAAGACACGAAGGCTCCCAAGGTCGCCGTCTGCGCCGGTTCTTTGTATCTCGCCGGCGCCGCTCTCAAGGCCGTGAAATACAAATGAAAAAATATTCCGTCGGCATCGACGTCGGGGGGACTTACACCAAGCTCGGTTTGGTCGCCCCCGATGGCGCCTTGATCGAATCCCTCCAGATCCCCACCGAGCCCTCCAAAGGCCCCGCCGATTTCAAACGCCGCGCAGCGGCGATCGTGAAAGGATGGAGCTTTGGATCCGTCGGGTTAGGCTTGGCGGGGGGCGTGGATGCGAAGACCGGTTCTCTTCTGTTCGTTCCTAACCTGAAGGGCTGGACGGGCTATCCGTTCAGAAAGGCTTTCGAGAAGTCGTTGGGCGTTCCCGTTCACGTGGAGAACGACGCCAACGCCGCCGTCTGGGGCGGCTATCAAGTGGCGTTGAAGGGCGTCCCCCGGACCGTCATCGGCGTCACCCTCGGCACCGGCGTCGGCGGCGGCCTCGTCATCGACGGCCGTCTTCACCGTGGAGCCTCCGGCTCCGCCGGCGAGATCGGCCATCTCACCCTCGAGCTGAACGGCCCTCTCTGCCATTGCGGCCGCCGGGGCTGCCTCGAGGCCTACGCCGGGACCTACGGGATCCTGCGCTCGGCCAAGGCCCTCATGCGCCGCGTCCCGTCGCCGCTCACGCCCAAGGCCGTCGCCGAGGCCGCCCTGGCCGGGGACCGCGGCGCGCTCAAGGTCTGGGACGAGGTCGGCACGCGCCTCGGCCAGGGCCTCGCCGGCCTCATCCTCGTCCTCAACCCCGACGCGGTCCTGCTCCTCGGCGGCGTGGCCCGCGCGGGCCGCCTCGTGCTCGACCCCATCCGCCGCGTGTTCGCCGCCCAGCCGTTCCGCGAGCCCTTCAAGGCGGTCGTCCTCTCGGCCCCGGCGGAGCGCGACTGGGGCGTCGTGGGCGCCGCGCTCCTGTCCCGGGAGAAGCGGGGGTGATCCGAGCGGCCCTGCTGTTCCTGCTCCTCGGCGGCGCCGCGCGCGCGGAGGAGTACGCGCTCCCCGATCCGCCTCCCGGCCCGCGCCTGGACTACGCCGCCGACGAGGTCGAGTTCGACGCCGACCGCCAGCAGCTGCATCTCCAGGGCCACGTGGTCCTCAACGAGTCCACCTGGACCGTGAAGGGCCAGGAGCTGTGGATCGACACCGAGAAGCGCCGTGGGCGCTCCGAAGGCCCGCTCCTCGTCGAGGACGGCATCTCCGCCGTATACGGCGAGTCCGGCGAGTTCGACTTCGCCAAGCACACGGGACGCCTCCAGCGCACGAGCGCCGGGCACGCCGACTGGCGCATCCGCGCCAAGGAGGCGAAGGTCGGCGAGAACCGGCGCCTCGACTACCTCGGCGGCGAGTTCACGAGCTGCGGCAACAAGCCGCCGCATTACCACTTCCGCGCCTCGCGCATCACGGTCAAGCCCAAGAAGCACATGATCGCGCGCAACGTCCTGTTCTACCTGGGCGAGGTCCCGGTGTTCTATCTGCCGTTCCTGTACAAATCCCTGTCCCAGCGGCACTACCTGCGCTGGAAGAGCCAGCCGGGCTACGACCAGCGCAACGGGCCGTTCCTCAAGAACACCTTGACGACCGACCACGGCGACACGATGTACAGCAAGCTGTACGCCGACTACTACCTGAAGCAAGGGGGAGGCTTCGGCGGCGAGCTGCACCGCCGCGACGGAGAGGACTCGCGCGGCGCGCTGTTCGGCTACACGATCAAGGAGACCTCGACGCACGACCGCCGCTGGGCGGTCCTCGGCCAGCAGTACCAGGCTCTGTTCTCCTCGACCTCCTTCCAGGGGCGGCTGCAGGTGCAGTCCGACTCCGATTTCAACAACAACTACTCCCGCGGCAACTCCTTCCGCGTCACCCAGGAGCTCGTCAACGGAGGCGCCTTCACCCACCGCTTCGCGCAGGCGACCGCGCGCCTCTCCTATTCGCGGGTCGACACCGCCGACGAGAGCCGGGTCCGCTTCCTGAAATCGAGCGAGAGCTATCCCCGGCTCGAGGTCCTGAGCCAGCCCCTGCGCTTCGGCCGCCTGCCCTGGCTCAACACGCTGAACGGATTCGCGGACAACTCCTTCTCCCGGGGCCGCTCCTATGTCGAGAAGACGGTCGGCGCCGGCTGGGAGGGGACGCGCACGTTCGTGCTCATGCGCGGCGTGAGCCTCACGCCCAAGCTCGGCTACCAGGAGACCTATTACAACCGCTTCGATCAGCTCTCGATCGCGAGCACGACGGTCACGAACTACGACGCCGTGATCGGCCGCCCGTCCGCGCAGGGCACTTTGCGCTTCGACACGCCGCTGGGCGGCGTCGATGTGACGGAGTCCTATCGGGAGCGCTTTCAGCCCGGGAGCTTCCGTCAGGACCGCGGCGCCGTCGACAAGGGCGTCGAGGAGAACCTTCTCACTTTGACCGACGTGTTCATCCCGGCGCCGCGCATGTACGCGCGCCTCTCCTCCGGCTACGATTTCCGCACCTTCCGGGACCGGACCGTCGGCTTCCGCCGGCGCGTCCAGCCCATCACCGCCGACGCGAGCTGGGCGCCGACCTCGCGCCTGAACCTGACCGTGCGCGACACCTACGCGCTCGACGACGGCAACCAGGCCGCCATCATGGACGCCCGCTGGGGCGACGACGAGGGGGCGGCCATCGGCGGCGGCTTCTCCTGGAACGCCCTCGACTCCCGCAAATACGTGGGCAGCTTCGATTTCGCGATCGCCCCGTCGAGCCCGACCTGGCGCCTGGCGTTCGGCATACGGGGCCAGGCGGAGAGCTCCCGGGGCGTCGGCGGCCTGCACGGCTGGCGCATCTTTGAAAAAGAGTTTTCTTGGACCAAACGCTGGCACGACTTCTACACCAAGCTCGCCGGCCGCTTCCGCCCGGGCGGCGTCGGCGAGGCGTCGATCCGGGTCGACTTCAAGTTCGGCACCTTCGACCCGAAGCAGGCCCCGCGCCGCGACTGGGAGACCGAGCTCTTCCCCGAGCGCGCCGTCCAGGACGACCTCAGGCCCTAAAACGGAGGAGCTCCCCGCCGAGAACGGGGAGCTCCGTGAAACGCGCCAAGTCCGAACGTCGGGCTCTTTCTATAGCGTGTCCTCCTGTTTCCGTCGAAATCAGGATAGCAGGCGCCCCCGTTGCGGACAACCAAACATCCGCCAAACTTCGAAATGCTAATATGGCTTTCACCATGCCCAAACCTCTCTGGCTCGTCACCGGCGGCGCCGGCTTCATCGGCTCCCACATCGTCGCGGAGCTCGTGCGCCGCGGGGAGCGCGTCCGCGTCATCGACAACCTCTCCACCGGCCTGCGGGACAAGCTCGCTCCCGTCCTCTCCAAGATAGACTTCATCAAGGGCGACATCACGCGTCCGGCTGACTGCGCGAAGGCCTGCAAGGGCGTCACCTACGTCCTGCACCAGGCCGCCATCCGCTCCGTGCCGAAGTCCATGGACCGCCCCCAGCCCTCGAACGAGGCGAACGTCACCGGCACGCTGAACATGCTCGTCGCCGCGCGCGACGCCAAGGTCAAGCGCTTCGTGTACGCCTCGTCGAGCTCGGCCTACGGGAGCTGCAAGGTGTTCCCGCAGCGCGAGGACATGCGGCCCCAGCCGATGTCGCCCTACGCCGTCTCCAAGCTCGCCGGCGAGCATTACGCGATCGTGTTCGCGAAGTCCTTCGGCCTCGAGACCGTCTCCCTGCGCTACTTCAACGTGTTCGGCCCGCGCCAGGACCCGGAGTCGCTCTACTCGGCCGTCATCCCCAAATTCATGGAGCAGGCCTACCTCGGAGTGCCGCTCGACGTGCACTGGGACGGCAAGCAGTCCCGCGACTTCACCTTCGTCGCCAACGTCGTGCGCGCCAACATCCTCGCCGCCAAGGGGCCGAAGGCGACCTCCGGCGAGGTCTACAACGTGGCCAACTCCGAGACCTACAGCCTGCTCGACGTGGTCGAGGGGATCGAGACGATGATCGGCCGGAAGCTCGCGCGGCGGCACCACCCGATGCGCGGCGGCGACGTCCGCCGCACCTGGGCCGACAACCGCAAGATCCGCAAGCAGCTCGGCTACAAGCCCGTGGTCGGCTTCGACGCGGGCCTGAAGCTCACCTGGGACTATTTCGTGGATGAATACTTCCCGAAGAAGCACGGGAAGCGGAAATGAAGGTCCTCGTCACCGGCGGCCTGGGGTTCATCGGCTCGAACTTCATCCGCCACCTGGTCAAGGCGCGGCCGGCGTGGAAGCTCGTCAACCTCGACAAGCAGACCTACGCGGGCAATCCGGCGAACCTGGCGGGGCTGAAGGTCGCGACGGTCAAAAAGGACATCTGCGACGCCAAGGCCGTGGACGCGGCCATGAAGGGCTGCGACTTCGTCGTCCACTTCGCGGCGGAGACCCATGTGGACCGCTCCATCCTCGACGCGGGCGCCTTCCTGAAGACGAACATCATCGGGACGCAGGTCCTGCTCGACGCGGCGCTGCGTCACAAGGTGACGCGCTTCCTCCATGTCTCCACCGACGAGGTGTACGGCTCCATCCCCAAGGGGTACTCCAAGGAAGGCGACCACCTCGAGCCGAACAGCCCGTACGCGGCCTCGAAAGCCGCCTCGGACCTGCTGGTCCGCTCCTATTTCGTGACGCACAAGGCTCCGGTGCTCACCACCCGCGCGTCGAACAACTACGGCCCCTACCAGTACCCCGAGAAGGCGCTGCCCCTCATGATCACCAACTTCATGGAGGACAGGCCCTTCCCGCAGTACGGCGACGGCAAGCAGGTGCGCGACTGGCTGCACGTGCGGGACCACGCGCGGGCGATCCTGACGGTGCTGGAGAAGGGGACGCTCGGCGAGGTGTACAACATCGGCGGCTCGTACACCTGTCAGAATAGAGAGCTCATTCAGAAGGTCCTGAAGCTCATGAGAAAGCCGAACGGATTGGTCACTCGCGTCGAGGACCGGAAAGGCCACGACCGGCGCTACGCCCTGGACTGCTCCAAGCTCAAGCGCCTCGGCTTCAAGCATGAGTACGATTTCGAGCGCGGCCTGGCGCAGACCATCTCCTGGTACATCAACAACGAGGCCTGGTGGCGGCCGCTGAAGGTCGCGGGCGGCTACCGCGCCTACGTCAAGAAGGCCTACAAGCGATGAGCAAGAGGAAGACCGTCGTCAACGGCCACCGCCCCGCGGCCCCCATGTCCTGGAGCCACGGCGGCTGGATGGAGATCGTCGTCGGCTCGATGTTCTCCGGCAAGACCCAGGAGCTGATCCGCCGTCTGCGCCTGGCGCAGATCGCGCGCCAGAAGGTCCAGGTTTTCAACTCCGCGCTCGACGTGCGCTACGCGAAGGACCACATCGTCTCCCACGACCTGGTCAAGACGCCCTCGATCGCGGTCGCCAAGGCGAAGGACATCCTCACTCGGATCGATTCCGATACCCAGGTCGTCGGCATCGACGAGGTGCAGTTCTTCGACGCCGAAATCATCGGGGTCTGCGAGAAGCTCGCCGGCGAGGGCCGCCGCGTCATCGTGGCCGGCCTCGACCAGGACTTCCGCGGCGAGCCCTTCGAGACGACCGCGCGCCTCATGGCCCTGTCCGAGTTCGTCACCAAGAACCTCGCGATCTGCATGCTGTGCGGCAACCCCGCGAACCGTTCCCAGCGCCTGTCCGGCGGCCGCAAGGTCGTCGAGGTCGGCGCCGCCGACAAATACGAAGCCCGCTGCCGCCGCTGTTTTAAACGATAAAAAGGTGCCTGGCATTCCACTTTTTCACTTTCGGGACTGAAAGTGAAAAAGTGGAATGCCAGGCACCATCAAAGAGGAGATCAAAATGGCCGACCGCCCCTATAAGACCGACAACCCCGTCGTCGAGATCGCGAGCACCCTCGGCAAGATCGCCGTGGAGCTGTTCCCGAAGGAGGCGCCCGACACGGTCGCGAACTTCCTGAAGCTCGTGGAGAAGGGCTATTACGACGGCGTGCTCTTCCACCGCGTGATCCCCAAGTTCATGGTGCAGACCGGAGACCCGACGGGCACCGGCCGCGGCGGCCCCGGCTGGACCATCCTCGACGAGTTCCACCCCAAGCTCAAGCACAACAAGGCGGGCATCCTGTCCATGGCGAACGCGGGCCCCGACACCGGCGGCTCGCAGTTCTTCATCACCTTGGCCGCGACGCCGCACCTCGACAACCGCCACGCGATCTTCGGCCAGGTGATCGAGGGCCAGGACATCGTCGTCAAGATCGGGGATTCCCCGCGCGACGGCTCCGACCGGCCGCGCACGCCGGTCAAGATGGAGAAGGTCACGCTCGCCCAGCCGCTGAAGAAGTAGCTAAGCGGCGCGGGGCGTCCCGCAGTCCGGGCAGAACTTCGCCGCGGCGGGCACCTCCGCCTTGCACTTCGCGCAGGCGGAGGGGACGGGGGCCATCGGCTTGCCGCAGGAGCCGCAGAACTTGCCGCCCGTCGCGGGGGCGGCGCAGTGCGGGCACACGGCCGTCCGCTGGACCTTAACGTCGGCGTTCCCGACGAGGTCGGCCTCGGCGGCCTTCTTCTGGAACTGCTCGGCGACCGCGCCCTTGAGCGCGTCGGCCTGGGCGGCGGCCGATTCCTCGGCGAGGTCCGGGGCGCACCCCTTGCACAGCGAGGCCTTCGCGTTCCAGCACACGGCCGGGCAGACCCAGTTGCCGCAGCGCGTGCACTGGGAGAAGCGGGGCTTGATCTCGTTGACCGCGGTCTCGAACGCGTGGTCCCAGTTCTGGCCGCGCAGGGTGTCCTTGAGGCTCTCGCCCGCGTTGGCCGCCTGCCCCATGATGCCCCCGAAGAGGTTCGAGGCGGCGCCGAGCAGGCCGGTCGCCAGGCCCATCGTGCTCGTGACGTAGCTCGAGCGGTATCCGTTGCCGCACTTGTCGCAATGGAACTCGAACTGGTAGCCCTGCGAGTTCGAGTGGTCGGTGTGGTTCTTGGTGAAGGCGATGGGGGCCATGGTCTATGTCTCCGTTCTACGGCTTGAGGGTCTTAAGACCGTCCTCGAGGACCTCGAAGGCCTCGGCCAGCTGCTCGTCGGTGATCACGAGGGGGAAGAGCAGGCGCACGCAGTTGCCGTAGGACCCCGCGGTCATGATGACGACGCCGCGCTCGTAGCAGTGCTTGACGAGGGCCTTGGCGCCGTCGGCGAACGGCTCCTTGGAGGCGCGGTCCTTGACGAGCTCGAGCGCCAGCATCGGCCCGAGCCCGCGCATGTCGCCGACCACGGGATACTTCTCCTTCCAAGACGACAAAGTCTTCAGCACCGACGCGCCGAGCGCGCGGACCTTGGGCAGGAACGCCGGGTCCTCCATGAGGTCGATCACGGCGAGCGCGGAGGCGACGGCGACGGGGTTGCCGCCGAAGGTGCCGCCGATCCCGCCCTCGATGGGCGCGTCCATGATCTCCACTCGACCCGTCACCGCGGAGATGGGCATCCCGCCTCCGAGGCCTTTGGCGGTCAGGATCAGGTCGGGCACGAAATCGAGCTGCTCGGACGCGAATAAGGTTCCGGTACGGCCGAAGCCGCATTGGATCTCGTCTGCGATCAATACGATGCCGTTCTTGGCGCAGTACGAGGAAAGGCTGGCCAGGAATTCCTTCGGCGCCGGTATGAATCCGCCCTCGCCAAGAACAGGCTCTATGATGACGGCGGCGATCGTGTCGGGCCCGGCCTTAGCCGCGAGGTCGGTAAACGCTTTAAGCGCCGTTTCCGCCGTGACGTCGTGATAAGGGTAGGGATAAGGAGCCCTCAAAACGTTGCTGTTAAAAGGCGCGAAGCCGATTTTGTATGGCTTTTCTTTCGCCGTCAGCGTCATCGCCATGTACGTTCTGCCATGGAATGCATGTTCAAAGGCGATGACGGACGGTCGGCCCGTGTGGGCGCGCGCGATCTTTATCGCGTTCTCCACCGCTTCCGCCCCGCTGTTCGCCAGGAAGGACTTCTTCGCGAACTTCCCCGGAGCGAGCCCGTTGAGCTTCTCGCACAGCGCGACATAGGACTCGTACGGCGTGACGTTGAAGCTCCCGTGGATCAGCTTCCCGGCCTGACCGGCGATGGCTTTCACGAGCGCCTCCGGCGTGTGGCCGGTGTTCACGACTCCGATCCCCGCCGCGAGGTCGATGAGCACGTTGCCGTCGACATCCGTGATCAGCGCGCCGTGGGCGCGGTCGACGAAGACGGGGGTCCCGTGGAACGGTCCCCGCGCCACGGCGGCTTTGCGCCGGGCCATGAGCGCGACGCTCTTGGGCCCGGGGATGCTCGTCTTCAAAACGATGTTCTTCACTTTAGTACCAGCCAAGGGGAGCCTCGTCGAGATTTATATTTATCTGTTTGGTTTCCAGGTAGGCTTGAATGCCGTACAAACCGAGTTCTCTTCCGTTGCCGCTCTGCTTGTACCCGCCCCAGGGCATTTCGTTGAACGTCGGATGGTACGTGTTGAGCCAGGTGATACCCGCCCGCAGCTCCTTCAAGACCCGGATGCCCCTGTTGACGTTGAGCGTCCACACGCCGGCTGCGAGGCCGTACTCGGTGTCGTTGGCGATGCGGATCGCCTCCGCCTCGTCCTTGAACTCGATGACCGACAGCACCGGCCCGAAGATCTCCTCGCGGGCGATGCGCATCGTGGGCTTGACCTCGTCGAAGATGGTGGGCTCGACGAAGAAGCCCTTGGCGAGCTCGGCGCCCTTGGGGCGGCCGCCGCCGCAGACGAGCTTGGCTCCCTCGTGCACGCCGGCCTTGATGTAGCCCTCGACCTTGTCGCGGTGCGCGGCGGTCACCAGCGGCCCCATCTTCACCCCGGCGCCGAGGCCGTGGCCGAGCTTGATGCGGGGGATCTTCTTGAGCATCGCCTCGACGAACTTCTTGTGGATCGCCTTCTCGACGAGCAGGCGCGAGCCCGCGGAGCAGACCTCGCCCTGGTTGGCGAAGGCGGCGAACAGGGCGCCGTCCACGGCGGACTCGAAGTCGGCGTCGGCGAACACGATGTTCGGGTTCTTGCCGCCGAGCTCGAGGGTGACCTTTTTGAGGTTGCCGGTGGCGGCGGCCGCGATCTTGCGGCCGGTCACGGTGCCTCCGGTGAAGGCGACCTTATCCACCAGGGGACTTTCCGCTAATTCCTCGCCCGCGCCGGCGCCGGGGCCGGAGACGACGTTGACGACGCCGGCGGGAGCGCCGGCGTCGACGATCAGGCGGGCCAGGACGAGCGCGGTGAGCGGGGTGAACTCGGAGGGCTTCAGGATGACGGTGCAGCCGGCCGCCAGGGCGGGGGCGAGCTTCCAGGCCGACATCAGGAGGGGGTAGTTCCAGGGGATGATCGCCGCGCAGACGCCGACGGGCTCGCGCACGACGAAGCTCATCGAGTTCGCGGGCACCGACATCGTCTCGCCGTGGATCTTGGTGGCCAGGCCGCCGTAGAACTCGAAGCAGTTCGCGGCGTCGGCGACGTCGTACTCGGCCTCGGCGAGCGGCTTGCCCATGTTGCGGACCTCGAGCTCGGCCAGCGCCTTCGCGTTGGCCCGGATCAGGTCTCCGATCTTGAACAGGAGCTTGCCGCGGTCCTGGGCGGTCGTCTTGCGCCAGGGGCCCTCGTCGAAGGCCTTGCGGGCGGCTTCGATCGCGAGCTTGACGTCGGCGCGTCCGGCCTCGGGCACGACGGCGAGGAGCTCTCCCGTCCCGGGATCGACGATGTCGCGCAGGCCGCCGTTCTTCGCCTTCACGAACTTGCCGTTGATGAGCATCTCGTACGTCTTCACGGGATTCTTGACCGCGGTTTTCATGCCAGACTCCTAGACGTGGTATTGGGGGCCCTTGAAGTGCGTCCGGGACCAGAAGAACCAGATGGCGAGCAGGACGGCGAGGACCTTGAGCATCATTTGCCCGGCCTGCTGGTTGGGCGGCAGGACGAACACGACGGAGATGAACGCGATCCAGAGGATCGCCGTGACCGCGATGGGCGTGCTGAAGCGGCCGAGGTTCCAGGGGCCGATCTCCCCGCCTTTGCCGGCGAGGCGGGCGTACATGCGCGCGACGATCGGCAGGCCGTAGGAGAGGTAGAGGCAGATGACCGCGATCGAGAGGATCGCGCTGTAATCCTTGACGGAGACGGCGAGGAGCAGCGCGAACCCGAAAAGGCCCCAGATCGCGTTGGCCGGGGTCTGGAACCTCTTGCTCACCGTCGCCCAGACCTTATGGGCGGGCAGGCCGCCGTCGCGGGAGAAGGCGAACACCATGCGCGAGGCCGAGGTCATCGCGCCCAGGCCGCACAGCCACATCGCGCCGCAGATCAGCCACACGAGGGCGGCGCCCATCCCGGGGCCGAGGCGGAGCTTCATCACCTCGATCAGGGCGTTGTCGCCGAAGGCCGTCGCCTGGGCGAGGTCCGGGATCGAGAGCGTGATCGCCGCGAGCATCAGGAAGCCGAAGACGATGGAGATCGCGACCGCGATGAAGATGCCCCACGGGGCGTTGCGGCGCGGGTCGTGGGTCTCCTCGGTCACGTGCGCCGAGGCGTCGTAGCCGGTCAAGGTCCATTGCGCGAGGAGGAGCCCGACGATGAAGCTGTATGACGGCCTGAAGCCGTCCGTCGCGTTGAACTGGAAGAGGAAGCTCACGGGCTGGGCGAAGCCCTTGATCCCGAGCACGATCAGGATGAAGAAGACGACGGCGATGTGGTACCAGGCCGAGAAATCGTTGAGCCAGGCCACGACGCGGATGCCGAGGTGGTTGAGCAGGGCGTGCGAGAACAGGAGCACGGCGAACACCGCGACGGTGACGGACGGTGAAGGCGTCCAGCCCAGAAGGCCGATGACGAAGTTGGAGAGGCCCCAGTCGATGCCGGCCAGGATCGCGAACTGTCCCATCGTGTTGAGGCAGGCGGTGACCCAGCCCATCGCGCGCCCGCCGAGGAAGCTCGACCAGTGATACAGCGCGCCGGCCGTCGGGTAGGCCGAGGCCAGCTCGGCCATGGAGAGGGCGACCGTCATCGTGAAGAACGAGACGAGCAGCCAGCCGAGGCTCATCTGGACGGGCCCGCCGTGCTGGAGGCCGTACCCGAAGAGCTGGGTCGCCCCCGTCAGGATCGAGATCACCGAGAAGCTGATCGCGAAGTTCGAGAAGCCCCCCATGTCGCGCAGGAGCTCCTGCGCGTAGCCCATCTTCTGGAGGTCCTTCGCGTCACGCTCGCTCTGGGTTGTCACTGTGGTCATTTTAGCAATGAAAAGGCCCCGCCGGGGTCCGCTCCCGGCGGGGCCTTACGGTCGGCGCGACGCCCGTTAAGGGACGATGCGCGCGGTCTTGATGTAGTCGAGGCGGGGGAAGGCCGACTTGAGATAGGCGTTGCCCTGGCTCTGGATGGCGCCCTGGTCGGGGGCCTCGCCGTACTCGAGGTTCAGCGCGCCCAGGACGGGGCTGCCGTCGATCACCTTGCCGAAGGGCGTGAAGCCCTGGCCGTCGAGGAAGCCGTTGTCGCCGAAGTTGAAGAAGAACTGCGTGGTGCGGCTGTTGGGCATGCCGGTCTTGGCGAAGGTCACGAAGCCCGGCTTGTTGGACTGACCGGCGGAGGGGTCGTCCTGGATCGTCGAGGGGCGCCACTTCGCGTTGACCGCCGGGTCGCCGTGGATGCCGATCTGCGCCATGAAGCCGTTGACGATGCGGAAGAAGGCGGTGTCGTCGTAGTAGCCGATCTTGACGAGGTTGTAGAACCGGTCGGCCCCGTTGGGGGACCAGGCGCGGGTGACCTCGATGGTCAGGTCGCCCTTCGTGGTGACGAGCTTGACCTTGAACTTCTCAGGGGCCTTCTCGTTCGCCTTCTCCGGGGAGAGCAGAGCGGGGTTGGCGGCGGCGACCGGCATGGTCTGAGCCGGCGCGGCGGCGGGGGCGGAGGCCTCGGTGCCGTCGGTCTTCTTGTCGCAGGCGGCGAGGGAGAGGGCGGCGGCAACGGCGAGCATCGGGAGCGCGAAGCGCTGGTTCTTGTTCATGGGGCCGAGTTTACTAGAATCCCCTCGTGACCGTCAACGAATACGCCGCCTGGCGCCGGGACAAGACGCCCCACTTCCTGCTCGACGTCCGCCAGCCGGAGGAATTCGCGACGGCGCGGATCGAGGGCGCGTGCCTGATCCCTTTGCCCGAGCTCCCCGGCCGCCTGTCCGAGCTCCCCAAGGACCGGCCCCTCGTGGTCCTGTGCCACCACGGCATGCGCTCAGCCCACGCTGTGCGTCACCTTCGGGAGGCGGGCTTCGACGCCCTGAACCTGACCGGCGGCATCGACGCCTGGTCCCGTCAGATCGACCCGGAAGTCCCGAATTACTGAGCGATAATAAGCGGAAAACAAGGGGTTAATAAAGGTCCCAGGGGCCTTTACTTCGCGCCCCGGCGCTGGTATCCTTCAGGCGTGAAGGGCCTCTCGCTCGACGACCGCACGACCGTCCTCGCCTTCCGCGGCGTCCTTTTCCTCTCCATGATCCTTATGCTGGTCCACAGCCAGCGCCAGGAGCGGATCTTCGAGTCGGCGCCGTTCCTCCTGGCCGCCGGATACCTGCTCACGAGCCTGTGCCTGTGGAAGGCCGACCATCGCCGCCTGCACGCTCCGCTCGCCCAATCGGCGTCCTTCCTGTGGGACATCGGGGCCGTGGCCGGCGTCATGTACTTCAGCGAGGGCTTCGATTCAGAGCTGTACCTGATGTTCTTCCTGATCCTGTTCATGTCGGCCTTGATGACCAAGGTCTGGCATAGCTTCCTCATCGCCGGAGTCGCGTCCTTGATCTACGCCGGGCTGTGGTCGCAGGGCAAGGTCGCCGCGGACCTTCCGGTGACGAACCTGCTCCTGCGCTTCGCCCTGTTCCAGGCCACGGCGTTCTTCACCGCGGTGATGGCCGCGCGGGTGCGCGAGCGCGACGAACGCATCCAGAAGCTCGAGATGCGCCTGGCGCTCGAGAAGCTGGCCAACGGCGGTTGGGGCATCCGCTTCGAGGATGACCTCGATCCCGAGGTCGCGCGCTCGGTGAAGGCCGTGAACTCGGTCATGGACAACCTCGCGCAAGCCCTCGAGCGCGTCGTCAAGCAGAACGAGGAGCTGCGCGAGGCGGCGGGCGAGGCGCTCAACCAGCTCGCCCATGAGAAAGAGCGCCTCGAAGCCCAGGCGCCCAAGCCCCGGACCCCCGCCGAGTGAACGAACCGTCGATCGAGCCGTCGCGCAAGGCGTTCTTCCAGCGCGCCAGCGGCGCGGCGATCCTCTCCGTGGATTGGCTGTGCTTCGGCCTCGAATGGCAGCTGGGGCCCCTGTCCATGGCGGTGATGAGCGTCGCGGCCTTCGCCGTGACCTACGCCGTCGTCTGGAAGGTCCAGACCCGCTTGGGCGGCGACGACGCGCGCCGGGCGCACGGCAAGGCCTTCCTCGGCGCGCTGGCGGCGGGCGTGCCCTTCCCGGTCACCGGGACCGTCGTCGGCGGGCTGATCCTCGCGCTGTCCGGGCTCAGGCTTCCGTCGTCGCGCTGACGGCGGCGGGCGCGTCGAGCCAGCGGAACTTCCAGGTCAGGTCGAAGCCGCGCTTGCGCGCCTCGTCGATGAAGGCCTCGGCGGGGACGCCGATCTCGACGGGGTACGCGCCGGGCTTGATGCGCCCGCGCCCGTCGGCGGCCATCTGGGCGACGATCGAGGCGGGCCAGCCGGTGGTGCGCATCATCGCGGTCATGCCGTTGGCCTTGTCGCCGCGGTCCACGAGGCGGTGCACGATCTCGGCGGGGCGCCCGTCCTTCACGCCGCGCACGATGTTGTTGATGACGACCATGTCCTCGTCGCCCGGCCGGTGGAAGTGGCGGCGGAAGAGCTTGGCGGCGACCTCGCGCGGGGCGACCTTCACGCCCTTGCGGACTTCCATCGGGGCATCATCGAAAAAGCCCATGGCGGCCATCGCGTTGATGACGGCGATGTGGCCCGGGTAGCGGATGAGCTTGTTGTCCATCGTCTTGACCTTGCCGGCGTAGGTCTCCGCCATGGTGGACAGGCCGCCGGCCGCGTGGGCGGCCTCGCAGCGGCCGAGCGGGGCGGGGAGCTCGATGATCTCGGTCTCCGAGAGGCCGGGGAGCTTCACGAGCTTGCCGTCGCGCAGCGCGGTGGCCGGGGCGACGTATTCGTTGATGAGTCCGTGCTCGGAGAAGGTGAGCATGTAGTTCATCGGCGGGACGGGCTTCTGCGGCAGGCCGCCGTCGCGGATCAAGACCTCGTCCGCGCGGTCGAGCATGGACATGGCGTGAACGGCCAAGGTCGAGATCATGCCCGGTCCCAGGCCGTTGTCGGGCAGGACGGAGACGCCCGCCTTCACGGCGAGAGGGTGCAGCGCGATCTCCTTCTTGACGATGTCGGTGTTGCCCCCGAGGTCCACGTAGTGGACGCGCGCGGCGATCGCGGCCTTGGCGAGGGGGAGGTTCAGGAAATAGGGCACGCAGGACACGAGGGCGCTGTAGCCCTTGAGCGCCTTCTTCACGGCGGCGGGGTCCCCGGCGTCGAGGCGCTTGAACTTGGCGCGGCCGCCCGACACCTTGGCGAGGAACTTCTTCGCGGAGGCGAGGTTGGCCGCGGACATGTCGCACAGCGCGACCTCCGTGACCGCGGGGTTGCGGAGCATGTCGTAGGCGCAGGCGCGCCCC
>Ga0255338_1003280_pt1 | contig 19897 bp, 18 predicted proteins | sample MeOH1_35cm_T4_19_FD_203715 | JGI IMG/M metagenome (GOLD analysis project Ga0255338, IMG submission 203715) | Sandy soil microbial communities from University of British Columbia, Vancouver, Canada - MeOH1_35cm_T4_195 | ecosystem: Engineered > Artificial ecosystem > Sand microcosm > Unclassified ...
TTGTCTCTGACGGCGAATACCCTGCCAATTGACACCCTGCCGTACCGGCGCTGGCCTTGCGTGCACATCAGCCGTCTTCGTTTCGGCGTGGGCACCGTGGCCCGGTCAGCGAACACGGAAGAATCTGACGATGGTGTTGTGCGCTTCGCTACCACTTCATGAGCGAGGCCGCAGGCGAGTGAGCGCAGGCCACCGCGCCCACCACGAAACCCATCCTTGCGAAGTCGCGCGGCGCCCACCCTGCGAACGGCAGGGACCGAACAATCACCGCGCTTGCCGTCAGAGACAAAACCACGAAACCAATAAATCTCGAAGAATCGTGGTCCGTTGCACCGCGAACGGCAGATGGCCGACTGGGCAGGGCGCCCGCCATCGGGGGCCGCACCACGAAACCTGTGTGGTGTGCAGGCGTGCCGCCGTTAAAGCCGGTAGAACATGCCAGCCGAAGCCACTGCCCGCACGACGGAATCACTGCCGCTGAATCGCCTGATTGCTCTGCCCCCGGCAGGGTCGGCTTTCTTCTCGTTAGTCTTCTTTGCCGAACGCAAAGAAGAGTGACCGGCGTCCCCCGCAGGGGGATGTCGTACGCTGTTGGGTGCAACAACCAACGCCGCCAAAACCAACCAACCCGCAATCAAAAGCCAACGGTTTTACCCCCCCCCCGCCCCTCACACTCTTAATCCACCAACGCACACTCCACCACCTCCGCCCCCACCAGCACCGTCAACACCTGCGGATCAACGCTAACCAGATACCCCCTGCGCCCGCCATTGATATAGATCCTCCCCAGCGCCAGCACACCAGCCTCCACATACACCGGCATCCGCTTGCGCGTCCCGAACGGCGAAGTACCCCCCACCATATACCCGCTATGCCGCTGCGCCACCTCCGGCTTGCACGGCTGCACGCTCTTGCGCCCTGTCTGCCGAGCCAGGTTTTTGGTCGACACCGAACAATCCCCATGCATCAGCACGATCATCGGCTGCGCCTTCTCGTCCTCCATCACCAGCGTCTTGATCACAGCGTGCTCATCCACGCCAAGCTGGCGCGCCGACTCCCCGGTGCCTCCATGCTCGACATACTCATAGGCATGCTCGCCAAAGGCAACGCCATGCCGCTTGAGGAACTGGGTAGCGGGGGTTTCCGAAACGTGTTTGGACTTGCTCATGATGGAATGACTGTTCGCAATGACCGCGCAAAAAAACCTACCCGCGCGGATGATGCTGCTGATGCAGATCCCGCAAGCGCTCGCGCGCCACATGCGTATAGATCTGCGTAGTGGAAATATCGGCATGCCCCAGCAGCAACTGCACCACGCGCAGGTCTGCGCCGTGGTTGAGCAGATGGGTGGCAAAGGCATGCCGCAACGTATGCGGGGACAACGGCGCGTAGATCTCGGCATCGCGCGCGTGGCGCTTGATCAGGTGCCAGAAGGCCTGCCGCGTCATGCCCTCGCCGCGCTGGGTGACGAACAGCGCGTCGCAGGTGCGCTCGCCCAGCAGCGCGGGCCGGCCTTCGGCGAGGTAGCGGCGTAGCCAGTCGCCGGCTTCGGTGCCGAAGGGAACCAGCCGTTCCTTGTTGCCCTTGCCGCCGACCACGCGCGCCACGCCTTCGTTGAGGCCGACTTCGATGGTCTTCATCTGCGTGAGCTCGGACACGCGCAATCCGCTGGCATACATCAGTTCCAGCATGGTGCGGTCGCGCAGGCCGAGCGGGGTGGCGGTGTCCGGCGCTTCCAGCAGGGCCTCGACCTGGGCTTCCGTCAGCGTCTTGGGAAAGCGCGGCGGCTGCTTGGCCGGGCGCAGCAGCAGGCAGGGATCGGCCGTGATCATGTGCTCGCGCACCGCCCACTGGTAAAAGCGCTTGAACACGGTGAGCCGCCGGTTGGCCGACGATGCCCGCGTCTCAAGGTGGCGCGATGCGAAGTAGCCATTGAGGGCGGTATCGTCCACCCCCAGCAGCGTGGCCGTAGCCGTGGCATGCAGCCAGCGCGACAGCAGCGTCAGGTCGCGCCGGTAGGCGTCGATGGTGTTGCGCGCCAGCCCGTCTTCCAGCCACAGCGCGTCGCAGAAACGGTGGACCAGGTCCAGGTCGGCAAGCAGTTCGGGGCTGTCCTGGGCTTCGGCGCCGCCTTCGATGTGGGCGATATCGTTCATGCCAGCATCACCCCTTCGTGGATCAGCAACCAGCGTTTGATGTCAAGGAAGAAGCCATCGCCCTGGTGGTTGGCAAAGCCGCCAATGCCGCTGGCGCCGACCACGCGGTGGCAGGGAATCACCACCGGGAAGTAATTGGCCCCGCACGCCTGCCCGACCGCGCGCGGCGCGCTGGCGATCTGCCGCGCCACGGCGCCATAGGTGGTGACCTTGCCGCGCGGCACGCTCGCGATGGCTTGCCAGACCCGGCGCTGGAAGGCGCTGCCGACCGGCGCCAGCGGGATATCGAAGGGGGCATCCGGATCGGCGTAGTAGGCCTCGAGTTGCCGCGCCAGCCGTCGCGCGACCGCATTGGCGGGCTCGATCAGCTTCATGCTCTCGGGCAGGTAGACGATCTCGCGGATGGTTTCGCCGTCGGTACGCACGCCGATCTTGCCGAAAGGCGCGGGAAGGATGGCGTCGAAGATGGAGTCCATGGCAGGGTGCGGAAGGCGCGAGCCTGGATTTTAGAGCATGGCCGAGCCGGTGGGATGCCCGGTGGCGTGCGAGGCGCTCGGACGGCGCTCTGAGGGCGCTTTAGTGGTGGCATGCAACCGCTTGCCTGCGGGTTTCCCCTTCCTTGAGTTCTACCTCTCCGTATTATTTAATTCAAACTGAATTAATTAATGCCGTGGCGAATCCATCATGTGATCCGGGCGGCGCTCAGAACAACACCGGAGACGATATGAACAGTGCCAAGGCCGGCCGCGGCGTGAATTCCGCCAGCCTGCGGCTGTACAACGAGCGCGCGTTGCTGTTGGCGCTGCGCCGGGCCGGGGAGGCGTCCAAGGCCGATCTCGCCCGCATGGCCCAGCTCACCAACACGGCAGTGGGCAGCATCGTGCAGACGCTGACCGAGGATGGCCTGATCGAAGTGGCCGGCCGCCGGCAGGACGGGCAGCGCGGCCAGCCGGCCAGCCTGATCCGCCTCCAGCCGAAGGGGGCGTTCGGCATCGGCGTGCGGCTGGACCGCGCCAGCATCGAGTGCGTGATGGTGGATTTCGGCGGCGAGATCCTCGCCGCCCGTGCCCACCAGATGATCCTGCCTCACCCGGATCAGGCGCTCGAGATCGTGCGCGGCGATGTGGCCGCGCTGCGCGCGCAGCTGACGCCGGCCGAACGCAAGCGCCTGCTCGGCATCGGCGTGGCCCAGCCCTACAACCTCGGCGCCTGGCTGCGCGAACTGGATCTGCAGGACGAGGCTTCGCAAGCCACCTTCCGCGCCTGGGATGCGGTGGACTTCGCCGCCGAACTGGCGGACGCCACGGACATGCCGGTGTTCGGCGAGAACGACGGGACCGCCGCCGCCGTGGCCGAACTGTTCTACGGCCGCCACCACGCGCAGAGTTTCCTCTATGTCTTCCTCGGCCCGGCCATCGGCGGCGGCGTGGCGCTCAACGGCGACTGCGTGCGCGGGGTGTCGGGCAATGCCGGCGATATCGGCATGATGCCGGTCCAGCCAAGCACGCTGGCCTCGGCGCCGCGCACCGTCAAGCGGCGCGACATCCTGCTGGCACGTGCTTCGCTCAATGCGCTGACCCGGCACCTGCGCCATCACGGTGTGACCATCGACGGCCACGCGGATCTGGAAGCGCAGGTGCGCAACCAGCATCCGGCGGTGGGGGAGTGGCTGGAAGACTGCATCGACGCGCTCGCGCCGGCCATGCAGTCCGCGCTGGCGGTGCTCGACGTGCCGCTGATCATCCTTGACGCCGACATCGATGCCGGCCTCGTGGCGGCGCTGATCGGGCGCCTGCAGGCCGAACTGGACGAGGGCGCGCCGGAGGCGCGGCGCCCGCCGCGCGTGGTGCGTGGTTGCTTCGGCGCCAACGCCGGCGCGGTGGGTGCCGCCTCGCTGCCAATGTTCATGAACTTCTCGCCGCGGGCCGAAATGCTCAGGGGCGCATCCGCCATGATTCCGGAGGCCAACCATGCCATCGTCTGACCTGTCCGATTTTTCCGGCGCGTGCGCCAACCCGCCCTTGCTCGCGCTGCGCAATATCTGCAAGACCTTCCCCGGCGTGCGCGCGCTGCGCAATGTCGAGCTGACCGCCTATGCCGGCGAGGTCCATGCCCTGATGGGTGAAAACGGTGCCGGCAAGTCGACCCTGATGAAGATCCTGTCCGGCGCCTACACGGCGGATCCCGGCGGCGAATGCCATATCGACGGCCAAAGGGTGGAGATCGACGGGCCGCAGTCCGCACGCGATCTCGGCGTGGCGGTGATTTACCAGGAGCTGAGCCTGGCCCCCAACCTGAGCGTGGCGGAGAACATCTACCTTGGTCGCGCGCTGCAACGGCGCGGGCTGGTGGCGCGCGGCGAAATGGCGCGCGCCTGCGAACCGACGCTGACCCGGCTCGGTGCGGATTTCTCGCCCGTGGCCTGTGTCTCCAGCCTGTCGATCGCGCAGCGCCAACTGGTCGAGATCGCGCGTGCCGTGCACTTCGAAGCGCGCATCCTGGTGATGGACGAACCCACCACGCCGCTGTCCACGCACGAGACGGACCGCCTGTTCGCGCTGATCCGCCAGTTGCGCGGCGAAGGCATGGCGATCCTCTATATCAGCCACCGCATGGCCGAGATCGACGAGCTGGCCGATCGCGTGACGGTGCTGCGCGATGGCTGCTTCGTCGGCACGCTGGACCGCGATCACCTGTCGCAGGCGGCGCTGGTCAAGATGATGGTGGGGCGCGACCTGTCGGGCTTCTATACCAAGACGCATGGCCAGTCGCGCCAGGGCGAGGTCATGCTGTCGGTGCGTGATGTCGCGGACGGGCGCCGCGTCAAGGGCTGCAGCTTTGATCTGCGTGCCGGCGAGGTGCTGGGACTGGCGGGCCTGGTCGGCGCGGGCCGCACGGAACTGGCGCGTCTGGTCTTTGGCGCCGATGTGCGTACGCGCGGCGAGGTGCGTATTGCAAGCCCGGCCGGGCTGGTCACGCTGCCGCCCGGCGGCCCGCGCCAGGCCATCGATGCCGGCATTGCCTACCTGACCGAGGACCGCAAGCTGCAAGGCCTGTTTCTCGACCAGAGCGTGCAGGAGAACATCAACCTCATCGTGGCCGCGCGCGATGCCCTCGGGCTCGGGCGCCTGAACCGCCCGGCCGCGCGCCGGCGGACCACGGAGGCCATTGACACGCTCGGCATCCGCGTCGCGCATGCGCAGGTCAATGTGGGTGCCCTGTCGGGCGGCAACCAGCAGAAGGTGATGCTGTCGCGGCTGCTGGAAATCCAGCCGCGCGTGCTGATCCTCGATGAGCCCACCCGTGGCGTGGATATTGGCGCCAAGTCGGAAATCTACCGCCTGATCAACGCGCTGGCCGAGAGCGGCGTGGCGATCCTGATGATCTCCAGCGAGCTGCCCGAAGTCGTGGGCCTGTGCGATCGCGTGCTGGTCATGCGCGAAGGTGCGCTGGCCGGCGAGGTCCGGCCAGCCAGCAGCGCCGCCGAAACCCAGGAACGCATCATTGCGCTGGCCACGGGCGCGGCGCAGCCGGCGGCGGACTGGACTGGCACGCCATTGGCCGCGCCCGGCAATGCCGCAGCCGGCAACGCAACCAGCAGCATGCTGCACTGAGACAGGGCGGAGCCTCTCCGCCACCCGCAAGAGATATTGACGCCGGCCTGCAGATTCCCGCAGCCGCCGGCGCAGGAGACAACCATGCACGAATCCATCACCCGTCCCGTTCCTTCCACCGGTCCGGCCGCGCCGTCGGCGTCCCTCGGCCGCATCACTACGCAGGAGCGCCTGCGCGCGCTCGGCATGCTGCCGGTGCTGGTGCTGCTGTGCATCGGCTTCACGGTGCTCACCGAGAACTTCGCCGGCTGGCAGAACCTGTCGATCATCGCGCAGCAAGCTTCGATCAATATGGTGCTGGCCGCGGGCATGACCTTCGTGATCCTGACCGGCGGCATCGACTTGTCGGTGGGGTCGATCCTGTCGATCTCGGCGGTGGTGGCGATGCTGGCATCGCTGTCGCCGCAGCTAGGCATGCTGAGCGTGCCGGCCGCGCTGCTGTGCGGCTTGCTGTTCGGCATCGTCAACGGAGCCCTGGTCGCTTTCATGAAACTGCCGCCGTTCATTGTTACGCTCGGCACGCTGACCGCCGTGCGCGGGCTGGCGCGGCTGGTTGGCAACGACAGCACGATCTACAACCCGGATATCGGCTTCGCCTTCATCGGCAACGCGGAGGTGTTGGGCGTGCCCTGGCTGGTGATCATCGCCTTCGCCGTGGTGGCGTTGTCGTGGTTCGTGCTGCGCCGTACCGTGCTGGGCCTGCAGATCTACGCGGTCGGCGGCAATGCGGAAGCGGCGCGGCTGTCCGGCATCAAGGTGTGGGTCGTGCTGCTGTTCGTCTATGCGGTCTCGGGTTTGCTGTCCGGCCTCGGCGGCGTGATGTCCGCCTCGCGGCTGTACGCAGCCAACGGACTGCAACTGGGCCAGTCGTATGAGCTCGACGCGATCGCGGCGGTCATCCTTGGCGGCACCAGCTTCGTCGGCGGCACCGGCTCGATCGTCGGTACGCTGGTGGGGGCGCTGATCATCGCGGTGCTGTCCAACGGGCTGGTGCTGCTGGGCGTGTCCGATATCTGGCAGTACATCATCAAGGGCCTGGTGATCATCGGCGCGGTGGCGCTCGACCGCTACCGCCGCAAGGGCTCGGCACGTACCTGATGCGCTTGCGCTGAACACACCGGCTACTGGAGACACGACATGTCCAAGCATTACCTGGCGGCACTCGCGCTGGCGGCAGTCAGCATACTGTGCACCGGCGCCGCGGCGCAGGGCGCGCCGGACCCGGCATCGGCGCCCGCGGCCGCGCAAAGGCCGTTGAAGAAAGTCGGCGTCACGCTCGGCTCGCTCGGCAACCCGTACTTTGTTGCGCTGGCGCACGGCGCCGAAGCCGCGGCCAGGAAGATCAACCCGGAGGTCAAGGTCACGGTGCTGTCCGCCGACTATGACCTCAACAAGCAGTTCTCGCATATCGACAGTTTCATCGTGTCGAAGGTGGACCTGATCCTGATCAACGCGGCCGATGCGCGCGCCATCGAACCGGCGGTGAAGAAGGCGCGCAAGGCCGGCATCGTGGTGGTGGCGGTGGACGTGGCGGCGGCGGGCGCCGACGCCACGGTGCAGACCGACAACACCCGGGCCGGCGAGATTGCCTGCGGCTTTCTCGCCGAGCGGCTGGGCGGGCGCGGCAACCTGATCATCCAGAACGGCCCGCCGGTGTCCGCCGTCCTGGATCGCGTGAAGGGCTGCAAGACCGTGCTGGGCAAGCACCCCGGCATCCATGTGCTCTCCGATGACCAGGACGCCAAGGGCTCGCGCGAGGGCGGCCTGAACGTCATGCAGCTCTACCTGACCCGTTTCCCCAAGGTTGATGCGGTGTTCACCATCAACGACCCGCAGGCGGTCGGCGCCGACCTGGCCGCGCGCCAGCTGAACCGGCGCGGCATCCTGATCGCCTCGGTCGACGGCGCGCCCGATATCGAGGCCGCGCTCAAGGCCAACACCCTGGTCGAGGCCTCGGCCAGCCAGGATCCCTGGGCCATCTCGCGCACCGCGGTGGAGATCGGCGTGGGGCTGATGAACGGCACGCCGCCCGCAAGCCGCACCGTGTTGCTGCCGCCTACATTGGTTACGCGCGCCAATGTGAACGACTACAAGGGCTGGTCCGCGCCGCGCTAGCGTGGCCAGCGGCCACGCCAACCCGCTTCAAACCGATGAATCGAATAACCAACCGACTGGTGACATGATGCAAAGCAATGCTGTAGGCGCAGTACCCGAATTCGACTTCGTGCTGTTCGGCGGCACCGGGGACCTGGCCACGCGCAAGCTGCTGCCGGCGCTGTTCGACGCGCACTGCGTGGGCTCGTTGCACCCGCGCGGGCGCATCCTCGCGCTGGGCAGCCAGCCGCTCGGCCAGGAAGCCTACCTGGCCATGCTGGAGGCCAAGGTGCGTCCCGCGCTGCCGGCGGCCGCGGCCGCCGAGACATGGCGCTCGTTTGCCGAGCGCATTCTCTACCTGCAGGTGGATGCCAATGCGCCGGAGGGCTTCGATTCCCTGGCCGAACTGGTGCGCGCGCGCGCCGCGCCGGTGGTGGTGTTCTACCTGGCCACGGGGCCGCACCTGTTCGTGCCGATCTGCGACCAGCTGGCCCGCACCGGGCTGAATCACGCCGGCGTGCGCATCGTGCTGGAGAAACCGCTGGGCCATGACCTGGCCTCGTCCGACGCGATCAACTCCGCGGTGGCGCGCCATTTTGCCGAAGACCAGATCTATCGCATCGATCATTACCTGGGCAAGGAATCGGTGCAGAACCTGATGGCGATGCGCTTTGGCAATGTCCTGTTCGAGCCGCTGTGGCGGCGCGAATGGGTGCGCGATGTGCAGATCACCATCGCCGAGGAAATCGGCGTGGAAAAGCGCGGCGCCTTCTACGACGGCATCGGCGCATTGCGCGACATGGTGCAGAACCACCTGCTGCAACTGCTGTGCATGGTGGCGATGGAGCCGCCCTCCAGCCTGTCCGAGGACGCCATCCGCGACGAGAAGCTGAAGATCCTGAAGGCACTCAAGCCGATCGCGCTGAACGAGGTGGCCGAGAAAGTGGTACGTGGACAGTACTGCCGCGGCGCGGCGAGCGGCGATGCGGTGCCGGGCTACGTGAACGAGCCGGCCGTCTCGCCCGACAGCCAGACCGAAACCTTCGTCGCCATCAAGGCGGAGATCGCCAACTGGCGCTGGGCGGGCGTGCCGTTTTACCTGCGCACCGGCAAGCGCATGCAGTCCCGCGTGGCCGAGATCGTGATCCAGTTCCGCGACGTGCCGTATTCCCTGTTCCCGCGCCCGCTCGACCACGAGCCTGGCAACCGGCTGGTGATCACGCTGCAGCCGGAGGAAAGCATCCGCCTGCATTTCCTGGTCAAGCATCCCGGCGACACCCAGGCGCTGCAGCCCGCCACGCTGGATCTGCAACGCATGTTGCCGCGCGGGCAGGGCGGCCGCCATGAGCGCAAGACCGGGGCTTACGAGCGCCTGCTGCTTGACGTGATCCGGGGCCGCCTCGGGCTGTTCGTGCGGCGTGACGAACAGGCACAGGCCTGGCGCTGGGTCGCGCCAATCCAGCAGGCATGGGCGCAGAGCAATCTCGCGCCCAAGCTCTACACCGCGGGCACCTGGGGGCCGGCCGCGTCGAGCGCGCTGCCTTCACGCGATGGCGCGGTCTGGCATGAAGAGCTGTGAAGGCAATCTGACGAGTACCGCTGCGCTGGCTATGGCCTATGTCCTATGACCTATTGCCTATGGCCTATGGCCTGTTGCCCGTGCGGCGGCGAGTACAGGAGTTGAACCGATGTCCTATATGTCCCATCACCTGCCCAGCTGGCAACGGCTGCAGGCACATGCGCAAGTCATCCGCGATGCCCACCTGCGCGACTGGTTCGACGGCGAGCAGGGCGAAGCCCGCGGTGCCCGCTTCGTGGCCGAGGCGGCAGGCCTGACGCTGGACTATGCCAAGAACCGCGTCACCGACACCACCATGGCGCTGTTGTTCGAACTCGCCAGCGAGGCGGGCGTAGCCACGCGGCGCGATGCGATGTACCGCGGCGAAGCGGTCAATACCACCGAGCGCCGCGCCGCGCTGCACATGGCGCTGCGCGCGTGGCCGGAGGATGGCTTCCATGCGCAGGGCGTGCCGGTGGCCGGCGACGTAGCCGCGGTGCTGGCGCAGATGGAACGATTTTCCGGCGCGGTACGGGGCGGCACTTGGCGCGGCTGGAATGGCCGCGTGATTACCGATGTGGTCAATATCGGCATCGGCGGCTCGGACCTGGGTCCGCGCATGGTCTGCCGCGCGCTCGCGCACCTGGATAGCGGAGGGCCGCGCATGCATTTCGTCGCCAACGTGGATGGCAGCGATCTCGCCGCGGTGCTCGCGCGGCTGGATGCCGCCAGCACGCTGGTGGTGGTTTGCTCCAAGACCTTCACCACGCTCGAGACCATGGCAAACGCGCAGACCGCGCGCGCCTGGTGCCTGCGCCACGGCGTGCCGCAGGCGCAGCTGGCCAGCCATTTCGTCGCCGTTTCCACCAACCGGGAGGCCGTGGTGGCGTTCGGCATCGATCCCGACAATATGTTCCCGTTCTGGGATTGGGTGGGCGGGCGCTTCTCGCTGTGGTCGGCGGTGGGCCTGTCGATTGCGCTGGCGGTCGGCTTCGACCGCTTCCGCCAGTTGCTCGACGGCGCCCGCGCCATGGACCGGCATTTCGCCGAGACCGACGCGCCGCGGAACATGCCGATGATCCTCGGCCTGCTCGATGTCTGGTATCGCAGCTTCCTGGGCACTGGCAGCCGCTGCGTGGCGCCGTACTGCGAGCCGCTTGAATTGCTGCCGGCCTTCCTGCAGCAGCTTGAGATGGAGAGCAACGGCAAGTCCGTGCAGCTCGACGGCGCCGCCGCCGCGCAAGGCACCGCGCCCGTGGTGTGGGGCACCACCGGCACCAACGGCCAGCATGCCTACTTCCAGATGGTGCACCAGGGTTCGCACTGGATGCCGGTGGATTTCATCGCCGCGCTCGAACCGGTGCACGCGATGCCCGGCCACCACGGCAAGCTGCTCGCCAACTGCTTCGCGCAGGGCGAGGCGCTGCTGCGCGGCCGCACCGCCGGGGAGGTCAGGGCGCTGGGCGTGCGGGACGAGGCGCTGGTGCCGCACATGGTGTTCGAAGGCAACCGGCCCAGCAATACGTTGCTGCTGCAGCGGCTCGATCCCTGGCACCTGGGGGCGCTGATTGCGCTCTCGGAGCACCGCACCTTCGTGCAGGGCGTGCTGTGGAACATCAATTCGTTCGACCAGTGGGGCGTGGAACTCGGCAAGCAACTGGCTGCGCCGATCGCCTGCGAGCTGGACGGCGGACCGGTGCGGCCCCACGATGCTTCCACCGCCGGCCTGATCCGGCGCGCGCTGGCGGCGGCGTCAGCGTGGCAAGGCTGAGGCGCGGCGCGCGGCGGCTATCCAACACAGTAGAACAGTAGAGGATGCAATGACAACGACACCATGGCCTGCGTACGTCGTGTTCGGCGAGGCGTTGACCGATATGGTCCACCAGGGCGGCCAGGACTGGCTCGGCCTGCCCGGCGGCTCATGCTGGAACGTAGCCCGCGTGGGCGCGCGGCTGGGCATTCCCACCGCGTTCGCCGGCGCGATCAGTTGCGACACGCTGGGCGACCAGCTCGCCCTGGCCAGCGAGGACGCCGGCCTTGACCTGCGTTTCCTGCAGCGCGTCGAACGCTCGCCGCTGCTGGCTTTTGTCGGCGCGCAGCACCCGCCGCAGTACTTCTTCGTGGGCGACGACAGCGCCGATCTCTACTTCGATCCCGCGCGTCTGCCCCAGGGCTGGCGCCAGGCCGCGCGCACGGTGCACTTCGGTTCGCTGAGCCTGGCGCGCCAGCCGCTGGCCGCGCGCCTGTGCGAAGAAGCCACGCAGGCAGCGGCAGCGGGCAAGCGCATCGCCTTCGACCCCAATTTCCGCACGCCCATGCGCGCGCCCGCGTACCAGGCGGTCTTTGCCCATATCGCCGGACTGGCGGACTACATCAAGGTCTCGGACGAAGACCTGCGCGGCCTGTATCCGGCACTCGACGAACACGCCGCGCTGGCCGCGCTCAGGGCGCTGGCCCCGCGCGCGAGCGTGCTGCTGACGCGCGGCGCCGATGGCATGACGCTGCTGCATGGGGATGAGGCTTGCGAACAACCGGTGTTTGCCGTCGATGTGGTCGACACCGTGGGCTGTGGCGATGCCGCCATGGGAGGGTGGATGGCGGGGCTGCTGCTGGATCCCGGGGCGATGCCGGCGCGGCAGGCGCGCTGGGCGGCGGCTAGCGCGGCGGTGGCGGCTACGCGGGCGGGGGCGTATTCGCCCACGGTTGCGGAGGTGGAGGCGCTGCTGGGCAAGATGGCCGTTCCGGCCTGACGGGGCCGGAACGGCAGCCATACGGCGCAGCATCTGTTGAATCTTTCCTTCAATACCGCTAGAATTTTTCCGAACAACCATTTAACGGAACTTAGGTTCCGAAAAACGGAACCAAAAATTCTAGCCGACCGCGCCGCCGGATGACGGGTGCGGCCCGAAGGGAAAGATCCCGCATGAGCATTCTTGAAGGCGTCGAAAGCGTGCTGGGCCTGTTCGAACAGGGCCGGCACGAGATTGTCTTTAACGACATCACCGACGAACTCGGCCTGGCCAAGAGTTCCGCGTCGCGCCTGCTCGCCCAAATGGTGAAATACCGCCTGCTGGAGATGCATCCGGCCACGCGGCGCTATCGCCCTGGCGTACTGCTGATCCGCGCGGCGCAAGCGGCCACCCAGGCACATCCCTTCGACGAGCAATGCCGCGACCTGCTGGCGGCGCTCTCGGAATCCACCGGTTTTACCGCCTACCTTTCCATGCTCGACGGCACCGACACTGTGGTGCTGCAGCGCCTGAACGGCAGCAATCCCGTCCAGGTGCTGTCCCCGCCCGGTACGCGCCGCTCCGCCTTCACCACGGCGATGGGGCGCGTGCTGCTGTCGCGCCTGTCCGGCGAGGCATTCAGCGAGCGCTACGGCAAGTCGGCCGGCAAGAAGCTGCCGGATGCCCCGGCCGGTTGCCCCGCGACGGTGGGGGAATTGCTTGAGCGCGTGGCGGCCGCGCGCGCCGAGCGCAGCGCGATCGCCATCAACGAAGGCATGCCGGGCATCGGCGCGGTTGCCACCACGATTGCCGATCCGGCGTCGGGTGACTTGCGCGGCCTGTGCTTGTCCTTTACCGCCATGCAGGTCGGCCAGGCGCAGGCGCAGGCATTGCGCGACGCGCTGGTGGAGGCGGTAGCCGCCCTCGGCCAGCGCATTGGCGACCCGCTGTGGCGCGACCCGCCGGCACCCACGGATGAATAACGCAGAAAAGCCCCGAACTCCCATGGAATTACTGTTACTGAGCAATTCAAGCAGCGACGAGGGGTACCTCGTCCATGCACACGGCGCGATCGCCGAACTGGCTGGCGGACGCCGGCAGGCATGCTTCATTCCTTTCGCGGGTGTCACGCGCGAATGGGACGCCTACGAAGCCTTGGTGCGCGATGCGCTGTCGCCGCTGGGCCTGGCCACGCACTCGCTGCATCGCGCGGCCGATGCAGGGGCCGCCATTGCCGCCATCGAAACAGCCGAGCTGATCGTGGTCGGCGGTGGCAATACCTTCCGCCTGCTGCAATGCCTGCGCGAGCGCGGACTGCTTGCCGCGATCTCCGCGCGGGTTGCCGCCGGGCACGCCCGCTATCTGGGCTGGAGCGCGGGATCCAATCTGGCTTGCCCGAGCATTTGCACCACCAATGACATGCCGGTGGTCTATCCGGGCGGCTTCGACGCGCTCGGGCTGGTGCCGTTCCAGATCAATCCGCACTACTTCAATCTCACCGTGCCTGGTTTCCGCGGGGAAACGCGCGACCAGCGCCTGGCGGAGTTCACCACGCTGGCGCCGCATATGCCCGTACTGGGCTTGCCGGAGGGCAACTGGCTGCGCGTTTCCGGCGAGCGGTTTGACATGGGCGGGCCGCACCAGGCGCGCTGGTTCAAGGGGCCGTCCACCTGGGACGTTGCGCCGGGCGCACTGGTGCTTCCAGAGTAAGCAGGGGCAATCGGAAATGAGCGCGCGAGTCGCGGGAGGTCAGGCAGGATGTCGATGAAGCAGGTTATTGAGTCGATCGAGTTGCTCTCGGCGGCAACGGTCGACGGCGAGACGGTCGCCACGCTGCTGCGTGCGCGCGGCGTGGCCGATGTCACTGTCACGCGCGTGGAAGAGGGCGGGCTGTACACGGATTTCCTCGCCTGCACGCTGCCTGGCCGGGACCCGGCCCTGCCCGCGCTTGGCCTGGTCGGGCGGCTCGGGGGCGTGGGTGCGCGCCCGGCCGTGACCGGGCTGGTCTCGGATGCCGATGGCGCCATCGTTGCGATTGCCACCGCGCTCAAGCTGGCCGACATGGCTGCCACCGGCGACGTGCTGGCCGGGCCGGTGCGGATTCACACCCATATCTGCCCGCACGCGGCCACGCGGCCGCATCATCCGGTGCCGATGATGAAATCGCCTTTCGCGATGCGCAGGATGATGTCGCATGAAGTGCATGCCGGGATGGCCGCCATCCTGTCGGTGGACACCACGCGGGGCAACCGCTTTGTCAACCGCCGCGGCGTGGCGCTCACGCCGGTGGCCAAGGAGGGCTGGCTGCTGCGCCTGCCCGAGCGCATGCTGGACGTGATGGGCTGGGTCAGCGGCGAACTGCCGGCCGTGCTGCCGCTGACCACGCAGGACATCACGCCATACGAAAACGGCCTCTGGCACGTCAACTCCATCATGCAGCCGGGCATCGTTACCACCGCACCCGTGATCGGCGTGGCGCTGACCGCGCAGACCACGGTGCCAGGCTGCGCCACTGGCGTGACCAACGCCTTCGACCTCGACGTGGCCACGCGCTTCTGCATTGAAGTAGCCAAACTGTTCGGCCCGGGCAACTGCGCCTTCTACGATGAAGCCGAGTGGGCCGAATTGCTGCGCCGCTACGGCTCGCTGGCCCATCTGCAAACGGTGGGGCGTGAAGCATGATGCCGGCCCGCCGTGAACCGCGCGTGGGGTTCGTCACCATCGGGCAGTCGCCGCGCGTGGATGTGGTGCCGCAGATGATGGCGGACCTCCGCATGCCGGTGGCGGCGGAGGAGTTTGGCATTCTCGACGCGCTGGACGCCGCCGGCATCGCGGCAATGGCGCCGGGCGCCGGCGAGTATCGCTTTGCCACCCGCATGCGCGACGGCAGCCAGGCGGTGATCGGCAAGCCCGTTGCGCAAGCGCGCCTCGCGCGGCTGCTGCAATCGCTGGACGACGGCCGCTTCGATGTGCTGGTGCCGCTGTGCACCGGCACGGCGCTGCCGCCGCTGAACACGCTGGTGGTGGAACCGCAGCAGGTGGTGGATCACCTCACCGTGGCGCTTGCATCAGGTTGCAGGCGTCTCGGCATCGTGCTGCCGCTGGAAGCGCAGGTGAAGGACTTCCACCTGATCCAGCCGGTGCCTTGCGAGCTGCGCGTGACCCACGCCTCGCCCTATCTCGATGCCATGAGCGGACGCTTCGCGCAGGCCGGCGAAGCCCTGCGCGGCTGCGACCTGATTGTCATGCATTGCATGGGCTTCACCGAGGCGATGCGCCTTGAGGTGGCGCGGCATGCGCAGGCACCGGTATTGCTGTCGAACCGCATGGTAGCCACCGTGCTGGCGCAGGTGCTCGATCGCACTGACGCCGCGCGGGCACAAGCCGACTAACCGGGGTGCGGGCAACCCGGCAGACCTGTTACCCATTGCCCATGACATAGCTGGAGCGCGACTCAAGATGGAAAAGCTGGTGAAACGCATGCGGCCGCTGCTACGCGGCTTGCTGACGGTGGGCGTAGGCATGGCCGCGGTATCGACGGTATCGGTGGCGCACGCGCAGGAGTGGAAGCCAGCCAGGCCGGTACGGCTGCTGGTCGGCTTTGCGCCGGGCGGCTCGGCGGACCTGCTGGCGCGGCTGGTGCAGGCGCCGCTGTCGGAAAGCCTGGGGGTTCCCGTGGTGGTGGAGAACGTGCCCGGCGCCGGTGGCAATATCGCCGCCGACAAGGTTGCGAAGTCCCCGGCGGATGGCTACACCATCGGCATGGGCGCCGCCGGCGCGATGGCTGTCAGCCATCTGCTCAATCCCAAGGGAACGCCCTACAAGGTGGAGGATTTCACGCCCATCGTGATGCTCGCCACGCAACCCAATGTGGTGATCATCACGCCCACCTTGCCGGTCAGGAACATGGCCGATTTCGTCGCCTACGTGAAGCAGACCCCGTCGGCCACCTTCGGCACGTCGGGCGTCGGCACGTCCAATCACCTGATCGCCGAGACCATGCTGCACCGGCTCGGCATCGACATGGCCCATGCGCCGTACAAGGGCGCCACCCCGGTCATCACCGACCTGATGGGCGGGCATATCGCCATGACCGTGGACAATATCACCACGGCGGCCAGCCTGGTCCAGGCTGGCAAGGTCAAGGCGCTGGCCGTCACCAGCAGCACGCGCTCCGCGTTATTGCCCGGCGTGCCGACGCTGGCGGAAAGCGGGCTCAAGGGCTTCGACATGCCCACCTGGCAGGGCATTTTCGGCCCCAGAGACCTGCCAAAGCCGGTTGTGGAGCGCTTCAACAAGGAACTGGTGAAGGCACTGGCGCGGCCGGAGGTGAAGAAGAAACTGGCCGAGTTCGGCTCCGAACCGGTGGGCGATACGCCTGAGCACTTCGCCAGCTTCCTGGCGCAGGACCGCAAGATGTGGGCGGGGGTGATCAAGTCCGCCAACGTCACGCTCGAATAAGCGGCACCGGGGCGCCAATGCCCGCCAAATAAAAAGGCCCCCGTATCGGGGGCCAACGATGCGCTGAAGCCTGGCGTTCATGCAGGCAGGCGCGGTATCACTGCTCCAGCTTGATGTTCTGCACCTTGACCAGGTGCTTCATCTTTTCGAATTCCTTCTTGATCTCGGCCGAGTGCTCCGCCGGGGTGTTGCCCGAGGGTTCGGCGCCGGCGGCTCGCAGGCGCTGCTGGAAGTCCTTGTCCTGCAGTGCCTTGACGGCGGCTTCATTGAGCTTCTTGATGACGTCGTCAGGCGTGCCGGCCGGGGCCACCAGCCCGTACCAGGCCGGGTCGTTCGGCTCCTTCAGTCCCAGTTCGCCGAAGGTCGGCACGTTCGGCAGCGCGTCGATCCGCTTGTTCCATGCCACCACGATCGGGCGCAGCTTGCCGGCCTTGATGTAAGGCATCGAGGAGGGCAGGTTGTCGACCATGATGGGCACCTGGCCGGCCAGCACGTCGTTCAGTGCCGGGCCTGCGCCGCGGTAGGGGATATGGACCATGAAGGTCTTGGTCGAGACCTTGAACTGCTCGCCCAGCATGTGGCCGAAGGCGCAGGTGCCGGATGTGGCGTACGAATACTTGCCCGGATTGGCCTTCAGCGCAGCCAGGAACTCCTTGTAGTCCTTGGCCGGGAAATTCGGGTTGACCGCGATCACGTTGGCTACGTTGGCCAGGTTGGTGATGGGCTTGAAGTCCTTGATCGGGTCATACGACAGCTTGGGATTGCAAGCCGGGTTGACCGCCATGGTGGACACGGTGGAGATGCCGATGGTGTAGCCGTCGGGCGCGGCCTTGGCGATGGCGTCGGCGCCGATCGAGCCGCCGCCGCCGGCGCGGTTTTCCACCACCACGGGCTGGCCCAGGATGCGGCTCATCTGGTCGGCCGCGCCACGGCCCACGATATCCGTGGTCCCACCGGGCGCGAACGGGATAATCAGCCGGATCGGCTTGCTCGGGAAGCTTTGTGCCTGCGCCAGGGTGGCGGCGGCTGCCAGGCCCAGGGCCAGTGCGATTTTGCTGGATTGCATGAGATCGTGTCTCCCGTCAAAAGACCGGGCGGGGATGTCCCGCCCTAGGTAAAGAACGCCGGCCAGGCATCCGCGGTGGCGGAGCGGCGAGGCCGGCGGCGTGAGTTCTGGCGGGCGGTCAACCGCCCAGGAGTGCGCGCTTGAGTTCCCGGTCGACCGGATGGTCGCCAAGGAAAACGCGCAGCACCGCCTGGTAGAAATCCTCGCCCGGGATCGGCTTGCCGCGCGGCGTGCCGTTGATGGCGACCATGGTGCCGCCATCGGGCGAGAAGTCGAAATTGATCACGTCGCCCTTGCGGGCCGTGCCCATCTGCTCCATGGTCTGCCTGAGCTGGAGCATGCGCTCGGATAGCCGCTGCAGCTGGATCTCGCTGTGGTTTTCGCGAAGCCCGTCGCTCAGCGCCTTGATAAAGGTATCGGGTGCGACTTCGCGCAGCGGCCGGATCTGCAGGCGCTTGGGACCGTGGCCGCCCAGCACCACGGTGGCGTTGCGCGCCTTTTCCGGCAGGTAAAGCGCGGCCACATAGCCCTTGAGAATGAACGCCGAGCGCAGCCCGGTGCCATTGAGCTGCAGTTCCTTGCCGCCGACCCGGATCGCATCGTCGATACGCATGCCCTCGACAACGTTGGCGCGCGCGTGCCCCGGCGGCATGGCCAGGGCCGAGCCCACGCAGAGGGTGAGTGCCAGCTGGCTGGCGCGGCGGCGCAGCGATGCACGCGCGGACGGGGTACGACGGGAAAACATGGAAGCTGGACGGTACGACGGAACGTGCCATATTCGTCGATTTCTGAAACAATACCAATTGGTATCTGCCCTAGTCTGCACTTGGTGTGACGCGGCGGCCATCACAATAAATAAAACGAGACGATGTCTTCTGCTCTCCTGCTGGTGCCTGATTTCAGCCTGATCCTGATAGGCTGGTTGCTGGTGCGATACACCTCCTTCGATCGGGCCTTCTGGTCGGGCGTGGAGCGCCTGGTGTACTTCGTGCTGTTCCCCGCGCTGCTGCTGCAGTCCACCAACAGCGCCAAGTTCGATTTCTCCTCCACCTCCGCGATGCTCGGCCTGGCGCTGCTGACCACGGCATTCGGCATGGTGGGCGGCTATGCCGTCAAATGGGTGCTGCGGCCGGAACCGCTGGATTTCGCCTCCGGGCTGCAGACCGCATTCCGCTTCAATTCGTATATCGGGCTGGCCCTGGCCGCGCGCCTGGGCGGCAGCGAGGGGCTGGCCATGATGGCGGTGATCGTGGGCTGCACGGTGCCGCTGTGCAATGTGGCCGCGGTCTGGGCGCTGGCCCGCCACGCCGAAAGCCGGCTGTGGCGCGAACTGGCGCGCAACCCGCTGATCCTGGCCACCGCTGGCGGCCTGCTGACCAACCTGATCGGCCTGCACCCGCCGGACGTGGTGGCGATGACGCTGAACCGGCTCGGCTCCGCATCGACCGCGCTGGGGCTGATGACGGTAGGGGCCGGCCTGCAGATGAGCGGCGCCACGGGCGCGATAGGGCCGGTGGCGTGGTGGAGCGGAGTCAAGCTGCTGGCCATGCCTTGCTTTGCCTGGGCGGTGGGGCGGATGTTGCCGCTGACCGGGTTGCAGTCGCAGATCGTGGTGCTGTTCGCCTCGCTGCCGACCGCGTCGAGCGCTTATATCCTGGCCGTGCGCATGGGCGGCAACGGACCGATGGTGGCGGCGACGATTTCGGTCATGACCGTGCTGGCCATCGTGACCACGCCGTTCTGGCTGTCCTTGGTCAGCTAGCGCGGGCCTCGGCGGCGCGATCCTGCGCCAGCGCCCAGTCGATATGCTCGCGCACCAGCGGGCTGGCCTCGGGCTGGCGCGCCGCCAGCGCGGCGCGTATGCGGGCGGCAAGCGCCGCGTCGCCGCTGGCATTTGCCGCGCGCAGGCTGTTGCCCAGCCCCACCGCCAGGTTGCGCAGCCAGCGTTCGTGGCCGATGCGGCGGATCGGGCTGCCTTCCAGCCGCTGGTTGAATTCCGCCTCGGTCCAGCCGAACAGCTCGGCCATGTCGGGCGCGTCGAAGCCATTGCGCACGTCGAAGTCGGGCAGCGTGGCGCGGTGGGCGAACTTGTTCCAGGGGCAGGCCAGCTGGCAGTCGTCGCAGCCATACACGCGGTTGCCCATCGGCGCGCGCAGCGCCTCGGGGATGGCGCCCTTGTGCTCGATGGTCAGGTAGGAGATGCAGCGGCGCGCGTCGAT
>Ga0255338_1003281_pt1 | contig 19892 bp, 18 predicted proteins | sample MeOH1_35cm_T4_19_FD_203715 | JGI IMG/M metagenome (GOLD analysis project Ga0255338, IMG submission 203715) | Sandy soil microbial communities from University of British Columbia, Vancouver, Canada - MeOH1_35cm_T4_195 | ecosystem: Engineered > Artificial ecosystem > Sand microcosm > Unclassified ...
TTTCCCGCCATGGCCAAAATCGCCATTCTCGGTGCCGGCAACCTTGCCTCCGCCATCGTCCGCGGATTGCTCGCCAAAAAGGCCTGCACTCCCACCGAACTCGCCTGCACCAGCCGGGGCGGGGCCTCGGCCCGGCAGCTCTCCGCCGACACCGGCATCGGCTGCGAACCCGACCTGACCACGCTCCTGGCCGGCGCCGACCTCGTCATCCTCGCCTTCAAGCCCCAGTCGCTGGCCACGGCCGACCCGCGCCTTGCCGAGCTCACCGCCGGCAAGCTTGTGCTCTCCGTCCTCGCCGGCAAGACGCTGGCGCGCCTCGCCCAGTCGTTCCCCCGGGCCCGCAACGTGGTGCGCACCATGCCCAACACCCCCGCCGCCATCGGCGCGGGCATCACCCCCTACTGCTCCCTCTCGCCCCTGACCCTGCCCGACCGCACCCAGGTTGGCAAACTCCTCGACGCCCTCGGCCAGTATCTCCCCCTCGAGGAGAAATATTTCGACGCCCTCACCGCACTCGGCGGCAGCGGCCCGGCCTTCCTCTTTGAATTTGTCGCCGGCCTCCGCGACGCCGGCATCGCCGCCGGCCTGCCCGCCGACGTCGCCGCCAAGGTCGCCCTCGAGACCACGCTCGGAGCTTCCCGCCTGCTGGCCCGCGGCGACCTGCCGCCCGAGATGCTGCGCGACCGGGTCACCTCGCCCAACGGCACCACGCACGCCGGCCTGCAGGTGCTGGCCACCCGCCAGTTTCGCGAGATGCTCAAGGAAACCATCCTGGCCGCCACCCGCCGGGCGGGTGAATTGTCCCGCGACGCCTGACCCCGCGCCCATGGAATTCGGCTGGCAAGATCGGGATGAGGACGGGACGAAGTGGCAGATCTGCGCGCGCTTTCACGCCGGGCATGTCGTTTTCAGCCGCCGCACGGGGCACAATCTCGGTTGGCAGGACTTCCCCCCGACCGACGCCCAATGGGACCGGCTCATCAGCGAGGCCGAGCGCCGCCTGCCCCGCCGATTGATGAGCACCAAGGAATTTGAGCGGCTCAAGGCCCAGCGCCCGAAGTGAAGATTCCACGGCGAGGTCGCCGTGGCTCCATCTGCGGCTTGCCGGGTGCGGGCGGGCGCTAGATCAGTCCCCTGGCTAGCGGCCAGAGATAGTGCAGCGCCGGGGCAATCTCCTGCGGACGCTCCGCCAGCCAGCGATCAATTTTCGCCGGCGTGAACCAGCCGCCCCGCTCGATCTCGCCGGGCTGGAGCGTGAACGGCCCCTCGGCCTCCACGCGATACACCCAGACAAATTCCCGTCCTGTCTCCTCGCGCGCCTCGATCTTGAAGAGGCGCTGTGGCGGCTTCGCCGGCCGGCAACCCAGTTCTTCCTCCAGTTCCCGGGCCGCCGTGCCGTCGTAATCCTCCCCGGCGCCCACGTGCCCCGCCGCGGAGGAGTCCCAGAAGCCCGGGAAAAGATCCTTCTGCCGCGAACGCTGGTGGAGAAAAACCTGCCCCGCGCGATTAACCACCAGCAGATGGACGGCCCGGTGCCGCAACTTGAGCCGGTGCACCTCGCGCCGGGCCATCTGCCCCGTCACCCGGTCATGCTCGTCCACCACATCGAAGAGCTCGTCGAGGTTTTGACCCATGGGCTAAACCAAAGGGACAAAACCGGCCCGCGTCGAGCCGCACCCGGGTGCACCCCGGGGTCAGGTAGGTTCGTTCACTGACAGGACCTACGCCACGAACGAGTAGTCGTAGGGCTTGCGCATCTCGCGGGCGAGGTACTTGTTCGCCTCCGCGGCGTGCTCGCCGGTGAACTGTTCCGCCGTGTAGTCCCAGGTGAGGTTGCGGCCGGTGCGCAGCGAGATGGCCCCGAGGTGGCACATCGTGGCCGAGCGGTGCCCGGTCTCGACATCGCAGATCGGGAGGGCGCGGGAGCGCACGCAGTCCATGAAATTCACCATGTGGTCCTTGCTCGCGTAGAGGCGCACGGCATTTTCCGGCAGCGGCTTGCGCAGCAGCTCGGGATCGCTGGCCTTGATCTCGTCGCGGTTGACCCAGATCCAGCCGTCAGTGCCCTCGAAGCGGATGCCATTGGGCTGGCCCGCCTTGTTGACGTGCTCGCCGTAGATCGAATCGTCCCGGGTGGTGGCGATGTGCAGACCGGTGCCGTCGGCGTAGGTGTAGTCCACCTCGTATTCAGGGTAGGCGTTGTAGCCGCCCGGGATCGGCTCGGCGAGCCGCTTGGACGCGACCTTGGTGGGCGCGACCTGGCCGATGGCCCAGTAGGCGATGTCGTTGTGGTGCGCGCCCCAGTCGGTCATCGTGCCGCCGGAATACTCGTACCAGAAGCGGAAATTGGCGTGGCAGCGCTCCTTCACATAACTCACGGCCGGGGTCTGGCCCTGCCAGAAATCCCAGTTGAGGCTGTCCGGGGCCGGGCTGGCCTCGAAGGGACCGGCACGCAGGCCGGCCGGCAGCCAGACCTTGGCCTGCTGCAGTTTGCCGAGGCGGTTGTTGCGCACGAGTTCACAGGCGAGGCGGAAACGCTGCATGCTGCGCTGCTGCGTGCCAGTCTGCAGCACCACGCCGTTCTCCCGCACCGCCTTGATGACATGCCGGCCCTCGTCGACCGTGAGGGTGAGCGGCTTCTGGGCGTAGATGTCCTTCTTGGCCTTGGCAGCCGCGATGTTGATGAGGGTGTGCCAGTGGTCGGGAGTGGAGTTGACGACCACCTGGACGTCCTTGCGCTCGAGCACCCGGCGGAAATCGGAATAGATCTCGGGCTTGTGGCCCAGCTCGCGGTATTTCGCGGCGACGGCGGCGCTGTGCGTCGAATCGACATCGCAGACCGCGATAATGTTGCCATGGGTCCCGGCGTTCTGGCCGTCCCAGCTTCCCATGCCACCGCAGCCGATCAGCGCGATGCCGGGCTTGTCGTTGGCGGAGGCAGGCGCCGGCTTGGCATCCGACTCGGCCGCCAGCAGCTGCTGACGCTCGACAAACCAGAGCGGCAGGCCCGTCAGCGCGGCAACGGTGCTGCAACGCCGCAGAAAAGCGCGGCGCGAAATGTTGACGGTCGGACCAAACACGGTCGACGCGGATTCAGGGCGGGGTTTCGAAACATTCATGGGGGGCGGGGTTGAATTCTCGGACAAAGGGAACAGAGACAAAGCAGGTGATTTGGTAGAGGGAAAAGAGTGGGAGGGCCAGAAGCTTTGGCGGCCGGGTAGCGGCCATTCAGACCTGAACGAAGTATCCTTGTGCCCTTTCCAGCCAACCGGGTAAGGCTTGGCGCGCCATCCCAAAAGAGTATGTCTGAAGGCATATCTCCGGCCGCCGGTTAACCGCGCCGCGGGTTCCCCCCTCATGCCTGCCACCCGATGCTCCCTTGTCATCCCCTTCTACCAGGAGGAGGAGTGCATCGCGTCCGTTGTCCCGGGTGCCTGCGCCGCGCTCGGTGCGCTGGACCCGGCATTTGAGGCGATATTGGTGGACGATGGCAGCACCGATGGTACCCACCGCGAACTTTCTCGGATCGCCGCCGCCGACCCCCGCTGTCGGGTGTTCACGATGCCCAAGAATGGCGGCCAGGCGGCCGCCCTGCTCGCCGGACTGCAACAGGCCCGCGGCGAGTTCATCTTTACCATGGACGGCGACGGACAGAACGACCCGGGCGATTTTCCGGCATTGCTGTCCCGGCTTGAGCAGGAGCACCTCGATATTGTCTGTGGCTGGCGCTTCGACCGGCACGACAACGCCCTGCGCCGGATGATGTCACGCCTTGCCAACACCATTCGCTCGCGCCTGCTCCGCGACGGGCTGCATGATGCCGGCTGCCAGCTGCGCGTCCTGCGCCGCCCCGTGCTGGCCGCCCTGCGTCCTTCACCACTCATGCAGGCTTTCCTGCCCGCCATGGCTGTCGCCGCGGGATTCCGGGTGGGCGAAATGAAGGTGCGGCATCACCCGCGCGTGCGGGGCCGCTCCAAGTACAACCTCGGCAACCTCTGGTGGCGGCCATTTGCCGAGATGATGCGCCTGCGCCGCACCTTGCCCCGCCCGACCCCGCCCCGATGAAATGGCCCGTCTTCAACCATGAGGCGATGGCCACCACGTTCCAGATCTTCGTGGCCGGACGGCCGGCGGAATACGCCCGGCAGGCCGCCTCCGCCGCCTTTCGCGAGCTCGACCGCTTGGAAAACGAACTCAGCCGGTATCTCGCCACCAGCGACATTGCCCGCGTCAACCTGCTGGCATCCGGCCAAAGTCTCGTGCTCGGCGAGGATACCCTGCAATGCCTTCTCGGCGCGGCTCAGATCTCGGCCCTGACCGACCGGGCCTTTGATCCCGCCTATGCCACGCCACGATCTGCCGGGTCCGACGAGCCGCTCTTCGCCTTGGATCCCGCCAGCCACACCCTGACCTCGCTCACCGAGCGCCTGCACCTCGACCTCGGGGCCGTGGGCAAGGGCTACGCGCTCGATCGCATGGCGGACATCCTCGCCGAGTGGGACATCGCCTCCGCCTGCTTGCAAAGCGGCGGCAGCACCGCGCTCGCCCTCGCCGCGCCGCCCGATGCCGCCGGCTGGCCCATCGGTGTGGCGGACACCGTGCGCTATTTCGCCCATCGCGCCGTGAGCGGCTCGGGGCTCGCCGTGCAGGGGGAGCATCTGATCGATCCGCGCACCCGCACACCGGCGCAGCGCACCCGCCGTGTCTGGTCCTTCGCGGGCAACGCGGCCGACGCCGACGCCCTGTCCACTGCCTTCTTCGTGATGACCGACACCCTCGTCGCCGATTTCTGCCAGCGTCATCCCGAGTATGGCGCGGTGCTCACCCGCCCTGACGGCTCGCCGCAATGCCTCGGTCAGATCGGTGACCAGAAATCCTAGTCTAGCCGCACGAACACGACCAACACAAAGCCCGGGCGCAGGCCGAGAAAGCTTTCCTGGTAACGGCCCCGCAATCGGGCGCGCACGGTATCCGCCAGGTCCGGCTCGACTAACAACAAGGCACCGTCGCAGTCCGCCGGCGCCTCCGTCCAGTAACCCGTCTCCGGCCGCCCGCGCAGATACCAGGGCAGCGGCCAGAATTCCCGGCTGATCACCTTCACCGGGCCCGCTGGTACCTTGGCCGCCAGGGTGGGCACCTTCAACATGTCCGGCACCGTGTGGACATAGGCGAAGGGATTGCGCTCGTCCGCCGGCCGCTGAAAGACCGCCTGCCGGGTCTGCCAGCCGAGTCCCGCCACGACAATCAACCCCAACGCTATCGCCAGCCAACCCCGCAGGTGCGTCACCGCCAGCGCCGCCAGCACGCACAGGCACGGAACGAGGTTCACGACCTGCCACGGCGTCTTGTACGGCGTGAGCGAGAGCATCAGGGCCACGATCAGCGTGTAGCCCGCCACCAACCGCGGCAGGCCGCGCCGGCGCCACGCAATGACACCGCCAACGAGCGCCGGAAGCAAAAACACCGTCTGGTCCCAGAGATAGCCGCCGTTGCGCTGAAAAACAAACAGGCTGCCGTAATACCACCACGGCTTCTCGTGGCCCGACTCACCGCCGGCGATCCGTCCCAGCATCGACCCAGGCGTGACCGCCGCATCACGCAAGCCCGCCAGGTTGGCACCAAACGATGAATAGAACGCGCCCGCGACGATCAAGGCGCTCACCGCGGCGATTCCGGCCTCGCGCCAAGTGATCTTTCCCACTCGCCAGGGGCGTCCGCATAACGCCAGCGCCACCAAGGCCGCGACACCATAAGGCAGAGCACTGGCCTTGGTCGCCAGCATCAGCCCGGCGGCCACGCCGGTGGCCACCGCCCAAGGCCAACCGCCCTTCCGCCACCAGCTTTGGCCGCACGCCAGCGCGCCCAGAGTGAACGTCACCAGCAGGCTCTCCTGGATGAAATAGCGGCTGTAATAGACCGCGGCGGGCGACACCGCGAGCAACAGGGCGGCGGTGAACGCCGGCCATAAGCCCAGCGGACTCGCCAGCCACCAGAGCAAGGCCACGGCGGCGACCCCGGCCAGCGCCGGGGTGAGCCGCACCGTCGTCTCAGTCAGCGCCGCCAGCGTGGTCTCGCCGCGCAACCGGGCCGGCAGCAGGGCGAAATAGTAGAGCGTGGGCCCGTGATGCTCGCGCGGATCGAACCGGTAGGTTTCCCCCTCGAGCATGGCGCCGAGCTTGACGGCCTGGTTGGCCTCATCGGCATGCATCGGCCGGACTGAGAGGTCGGACAGACGCAACCCCAGCGCAAACAGGGCCACGAGCAGGAGCAGGGCGATTTCCAGCCCGCGCCGCCGCGGCTCGAGGATCTCGCCGTTGCTCGCGGTGGACTGCACGACCGGACCGGCTACGGCTGGCCGAAGACCTCAACCTCCACGTAATGGTTCAGCTCGCTCGTGGTGTTGCCGTTGCTGTAAAGGCGGACGTAGCGGGCGCGAACGCCCTTGGCGTCGATCAGCCGGCCCTCGCTCGTCTCAACGTAGGCCATGTCCTTGCCCGCACCGAGGCCGGCCGAGTTGTCATGGTCGTTGTTGAAGAGCGTTGTCACGCCGGTCTTGAAATCCGCATCGTCCGAGGCCTGCACGATGACATCGTGGTAAACCCGGGCCTGCGCATGGAAATGCCAGCACACGATGGCGCGGAGCGTGGCGGGGGCGCCGAGGTCGATCTGCACCCACTGCACGCCGGGCCCGAATTCCACAAAGGTCCCCTCGGAACCGTCCTTGTCGCCGTCCGTCACGAACGGAATGTCCCCTATGACCGGGAAGGTGTCGCTGGCCGTGACCGTCTTGCCCTTGGAGAGGTTGACGGTGCCGGCCGGGGCGAGGAACGGCGGGCGCTTGGCCCCGCTCGGCTTCTCCAGGTTCGGCACCTTGATGGGCACGGGGGTGCCGACGAAGAGCGGCTTGGGCAGCTCGAGCGGAATCGGCACGATGTCCTGCGCGATGAGCGCGGACGCGGTGACTGACGCGAGGATCAGGGGAAGGAGGCGGCGGATCATGGGATGAAGGTGTAAGGCTTGAGACGTGAGGTGTGAGGCGTTCAGGCGATGAAATCCTCGGGGGCGAACTTGAGCTGGGCGCGGGCGGCGACCGCCTCATTGACCTTAAGCACGGTGACGGCGCTGGCAAACGCGGTCTCGCCGGGGCAATTGAGCTTCGCGGTGCCGCGAATGCTGTCGAAGAAGTTCTCCAGGTGCGGCTGGTGGATCGCCTTGTCGAGGGTTACCGGCATGTCCCAGGAGGACAGCGCGGCGGTCTCGCGGACGTCCACGACGCTGGTCCGGGCGGGCGCACCGAACTTGGGGCGCGGCTTCTCCCACGGGAGGAGCTTCTCGGCGCCGGGTTCGGGCGTGCCGGGCTTGCGAATGAAGCCGCGGTCCACCCACTGGTCCCACTCTGGCGCGCGGGCCTCGCGGAAGAGCTTCGTGTAGGCCGGATTCTCCGACATCTTGAGCGAGCCCTCGCTGCCCATGAAATACTCCATGTAGCCGCCGCCGGCGCTCGTGGTCGTGAGGACCTGGTAGAAGGCGCGCACCGGGCCCTGCGGCGTGGCGAACTCGTAGACCGTCATCACATTGTCGTACCACTCGTGATTCTGGTAATAATCGGCGCCACCGCTGGCCATGACCGCCGTGGGATTGGCGCCGAGGAACCAGTTGTAGATGTCGATCTGGTGCGCCCCGAGGTCGGAGATCGGGCCGCCGGCATATTTCTTGAACCAGCGCCAGTTGCGGAACTCGTGCATGTTGGCGAAGCCGTACTTGGCCAGCGTTGCGGGCGACAGGGCATATTTCTCGGGCCAGCCAAGATCGTCGCTCACGCTGCGGTTCCACTGGCCGTTGATGTTCGTGATGCGGCCGAGGAGCTTCGCCTCGCGGACGACTTTCTCGAGGGCGTGCTGGTAGCGGGGATTGCTCCGGCGCTGGTGGCCGATCTGCAGCAGCTTCCCGGTCTCGCGGGACGTCTGCACCATCGAGCGGGCGTTCGCCACCGTGTTGGCCATCAGCTTCTCGCAGTACACGTGCTTGCCGGCGCGGAGGCAGGCGTTGGTGTGCTCCGCGTGCATGAAGTCCGGCGTCGCCACGATGACCGCGTCAAGATCCGGCACCGCGGAGAGCATCTCCTTGTAGTCCTCGAACGGCTGGGCGTCGTGGCTAAATTTCTTCAGCAGGCGCTCGGCGTAGGTGCGGTTGTAGGGCCAGATGTCGCAGACGGCCTTGAAGCGGATGTCCGGGATCTTGAGCGCGGCGTTGAGCAGCACGCGGCCCTGCTCGCCGCAGCCGATGAGCGCCACGTTGAGCGCGGCGCGGCCGGCGGTCGCCTGGGCCCGCGCCACGTAGGGCGCCACCAAGACGGCGGCGCCGAGCTTCAGGCCGGTGGCCAGGAAATCGCGGCGCGTGGCCTCGGGGGGAACGGGGGCGTCAGTCATTTTTGTCAGGCCAGAGGGCGAAGCGGTTGTGGCGGACGAGGACCAGGGCGGCGATGACCAGACCGAGGTAAACCCCGAGCCACGCCACGCCATCACCCTGCTGGACCGCCATCAGGCCGAAGGCCAGGGCGATGTAAAGCAGGCCCATCACGACCAGCGTCAGGCGGGTCTTGAGGCCCAGGAGCAGGGCCACGCCGAGCACGCCGAGGATGTACCCGAGCGGGAGGGCGAAGGACTTGGTCGCCCAGAGTGGCAGGAACGACGCGCCGGTGATGCCCGTGGCCATTCGCGTCATGTTGGTGTAGTAATTCTGGAACGAGTAGCTGCCGCCGGCCTCGAATTTCTCGACGCAGGACATCAGCGCGCGCGTGGCCAGGAACAGCCGCAGGAGCAGGAAGGCCGCGGTCATTTCGCAACGGTCCGGGGCCGGAGTGGGTGTGGGTTGGGACATGGGGACGGAAGGATGGGGTTGATCAGAAGCGCTGGCAGGCCGGGGTCAAGGCGCCGGAAGGCATATGGCTCAGACGCCGAAGCCGGGGCGGTATTGCTTGGTGATGTATTGGTTGGCGTCCGGGAGGTTCGTGACCTTCAGGTTGGCCGCATCCCAGTCGATGGGCCGGCGCGCGCGGATGGCGACGTTGCTCAGGAGGCAGAGCTCCGTGAGCTTGGAGGCATAGGCGAAGTTCGAGCCGGCGGCGGGCCCGCCCTTGCAGGCGCGGATCCATTCGGCGAAGTGGCCGCCCTCGATGCGGGGGAGCGTCTTGGCGGGCAGCGACGGCTGGGCCTCCTTCATCTTCACCTCCGGCACGATCCGGATGCTCTCGTAGTAGGTGGGGGCCAGGACGGTATTCTTGGAGCCGACGATGATGGTGCCGTTGTCCGGGAAGGTCTTCGGATCCGCCCAGTCGGGCAGGCTCGGCTGCAGGCCGCCGTCATACCAGGTCCACTTGAACGCCGGCCGCTTGCCGCTGGCCGCGAAGTGATAGACCACCATCGAGGAGGTCGGGGCGCTGATCGCGTTGGCGTGGCCGCTGATCGCCTCGATCCGCACGGGGGCGTCGAGGCCGAGGGCCCAGAACGCGCCGTCCATGATGTGGCAGCCCATGTCGCCGAGGGCGCCGGTGCCGAAATCCCAGTAGCCGCGCCAGGTGAACGGCGCATAGGCTGGATCGTAGGGGCGGTCAGCCGCGACGCCGAGCCAGAGGTTCCAGTCGAGGGTGTCCGGCACGACCGGGATGGCCTTCCGGTGGTCGGGCTCCTTGACGCCCTGCGGCCAGATCGGGCGGTTCGTCCAGCTGTGCAGTTCCTTTACCTCGCCCAGCACACCGGCTTCGTACCACTCCTTGAGCAGGCGGGTGCCTTCGTAGGCGTGGCCCTGGTTGCCCATGATGGTCGCGACCTTCTTCTCGGCGGCGAGCTTGGCCAGCTGGCGGGCCTCCCAGATGGTGTGCGTCAGCGGCTTCTCGCACATGACGTGCTTGCCCAGGGACAGGGCCGCCATGGCGATCGGAAAGTGCATGTGGTCCGGCGTGGACACCGTGACGGCGTCGATCTTGTTGCCCAGCTTGTCGAGCATCTCCCGGTAGTCCTTGAAGCGCGGCACGTCCGGATAGGTCGTGAAAGTCTTGGTTGCGCGCTCCTCGTCCACGTCGCAGAAGGCGACGAAGTTCTCGTTCTTGAGTCCGTCCACTGCCGCCTCGCCGCGGCCACCGACGCCGACGCAAGCGACATTCAGGCGGTTGTTGGGCGTGGGGGTGCCGGGAGCCTGGCCCTTGAGGATCTGCGGAAAGGTGGCCGCGGCCATGGAGGCCAAGCCGGCGGAACGGATGAACGAGCGGCGCGTGACGGGGTTTTTCATAAACGGGGAGGTTGAGGATGGAAAGAATCGGCCGGCCGGGACCGGCCCTCGCAGGATACAAGCGAGACGCATCAAGGAAGCTCCCGCAAATCAAAAACCCGGAATCCCTCCCCTTCCCTTGTCCGAAACTCATCGCATGTTGCCGCCCCACCCCGCCGGCGGCCGGGCGGGCGGCGGGTTACCGCACGGTGTAGCAGGTTCCTGCGACTAGACCCGCGGAAACTTGACCCACTTGGCGCCCTTGGCCGAGCTCTTCACCACCGTCTCGATGAAGGCCAGGCCGGCCACGCCGTCGTCGATCGTGGGGAAATCATACCCTTCCTTCGGGGCCTTGCGTCCCTCCACCGCGTCGGCGATGGCCGTGGCCGCGGAACGATAAACGTTGGCAAAGGCCTCGATGAAGCCCTCGGGATGGGCAAACGGGGTGCGCGTGGCGCCCTGCGCGGCGGCGGAGAGGTAGTTGTTGCCGCGGCGCGAGACCACCGGCGGAGCGTCGGCCCGCTTGAACACCAGCTCGTTGGGATCTTCCTGGCGCCATTCCAGCGAACCCTTGGTGCCGTACACGCGGATGCTGAGGTTGTTTTCCTCGCCGCTCGACACCTGCGAGGCGTAGAGGATGCCCCGGGCGCCGCCGGCGAAGCGGATGAGGCAGTTGCCGTCGTCATCCAGCGGCCGGCCGGGGATGAAGGTCGTCAGCTCGGCGCAGATCTCGTCGATCTCCAGTCCGGTGATGTAGCGGGCGAGGTTGTGCGCATGGGTGCCGATGTCGCCCATGCAGTTGGAGGCGCCGGAAACGGACGGGTCCATGCGCCAGTTGGAGATCGCCCCGTCTCCCTTCTGCTCGAGGGCGGTGATCGCATAACCCTGCGGATACTCGGCGACGATCTTCATGATCCGGCCAAGTTTGCCGGAGCGCACCCAGTCGCGGGCCTCCTTCACCATCGGGTAACCGGTATAGTTGTGGGTGAGCGCGAAGACCAGGCCGGTCTTATTCACCAGCTCGCGGAGCTTGCGCCCCTCCTTGAGCGTGAAGCACAGCGGCTTGTCGCAAACGACGTGGATGCCGGCCTCGAGGAAGGCCTTGGCCACGGCGTAGTGCGTATTGTTGCGCGTGACGATGGAGACGAAATCGATGCGCCGGTCCGCCGGCAGCGCGGCCTCGCGCTTCGCCATCTCGACGTAGCTGGAATAAACGCGGGCCGGATCGAGGAAAAAATCGGCACCGGAGGCCTTGGATTTGGCCGGATCGGAGGAGAAGCAGCCGGCAACGAGGTCGATCTCGCCGTCGAGGCGAGCGGCCATGCGGTGCACCGAGCCGATGAAGGCCCCGCGGCCGCCACCGACCATGCCCATGCGGAGTTTGCGATTAAGTTTCATGTGGAATAAAGCAGTGAGCGGTCAACGGGTCTCAGAGCGCCACCGGTTTGCCCGTGGCGCTGGACTTGTAGGCGGCGTCGATGATGCGCATGAGCGCGAGGGCCTGGGCGGGGGTGTTAAGCGGGGGCTCGGTGCCCTCGATGGCACGGACGAAGTTCATGGCGGAGCGCAGGCGGCCCATGGCCTCATCGGGCGGCACCACGATGGTGCGGTTGACCATGTGGCCGTTCTCCAGCGAGTAGAGCTCGCAGGTGTCCTGGCCGGTGGCATCGATGCCGTCCACGCCGAAGAGGCGGCGGACGAGCCCGCCGGCCTTGGTGCCCTGGAAGGCGACCGAGACCTCCTCCCGGTGGTTCATCTCGGCCCAGGAGACCGCGAACGACATCGCCTGGCCGGTCTTGAAGGTGATGAAGCCGTGCGCTGCGGCCTCGACGTCGGTGACGCCCTTGGCCACGTCGGGGATGCCCCACGGGCCCTTGAAGGCCTTGTCGTTGATGTGGTCGTCGTAGGTGCGGGCGAGGACGTGGGCGGGATCGGGATAGCCCATGAAGTACAACCCGAGGTCGATCATGTGGAGGAGGTCGATCATCGGCCCGCCGCCGGAGAGCGCCTTGGTGGTGAACCACCCGCCGAAGCCGGGGATGCCGGCGCGCCGGATCCACTTGGCCTGGCAGGTGTTGATGGTGCCGATGACGCCGGACTCGACGTATTCCATCATGGCGTAGCTCTCGGGCCGGGCGCGGTTGTTGAAATTGAACATCAGCGTGCGCTTCGCCTTCTTGGCGGCGGCCTGCATCTCGGCCATCTGTGTGGCGTTGAGCGCGGGGGGCTTCTCGCAGAACACGTGCTTGCCGGCGGCAAGCGCCTGCAGCGCGAGCGGCGCATGGAACTTGTTGGGCACGATCACCGAGACGGCATCGAGCTCGGGCACGCTCTTGAGCATGTCGGCGACGTCGGTGAAGACGCGGCCGATGGCGTGCTTGGCGGCGGCCTTCTGGGCCGCGGGCTGGTTGACGTCGCAGAGGGCGATGACCTCCGCCCCGGCCGAACGGAAGCCGGGGACGTGATAGTTGGCCATGCCGCCGGCGCCGATGATTCCGATTTTAAGGGACATGAGAGTAGTGGTGAGTAGCGGGTAGTGAGTAGTGAGTAGATAAAAACAGCGAATCTTGGGTGGAGGAGGATTCTGATGCTCGCTACTCGCTACCCACTACTCGCTCCTTTCCTACTGGTTTTCCTTGTCGAAGGCGGCGTCGAAGGCGATCGCGCTGCGGGCGAAGTCCAGCTTGCGCAGGAAGGCGCAGGATTCGGCCGCCCCGTGCTCGCGGTCCATGCGGATGTCTTCCCACTCCACCGAGAGCGGGCCCTGGTAGTTGATGTCATTCAGGGCAACGATGATCTCCTCAAAGTTGATGTCGCCGCGGCCGACCGAGCGGAAATCCCAGGCGCGGCGCGCATCGCCGAAGCTGGTGTGGCCGCCGAAGGTGCCGACCGTGCCGTCCCCGTGGCCCCACCACACGTCCTTCATGTGGGCATGGAAGACGCGCGGGCCGAAGGTGCGGATGAACTTCACGTAGTCCACGCCCTGATAGCCGAGGTGCGAGGGGTCGTAGTTGAACCCGAAGCGCTTGTGCCCCTTTACGGCCGCCACGGCGCGCTGGGCGCTGGCGATGTCGAATGCGATCTCGGTCGGGTGCACCTCGAGCGCGAAGTTCGCGTTCTGCTTCTCAAACTCCTCGAGGATCGGGCCGAAACGCTTGCCGAAGTCGGCGAAACCCTTCTCCCAGTACGCCTGCGAGGTCGGCGGGAAGGCGTAGATCGAGTGCCAGATGGACGAGCCGGTGAAGCCGTTGACGATGGCTGCGGCCTTCTTGTCCTTGGCGCCGGGCTTGGCGTTGAAGAACCGGCGGGCGGCCTTGGCCGTCAGCATGAGCTTCTTGGCGGCGCGCGAGCGCACGCCTTCGGGATCCCCGTTGCCCCACACGTCGGGCGGCAGGATGGACTTGTGGCGCTCGTCGATCAGGTCGCACACGGCCTGGCCGATCAGGTGGTTCGACACGGCGAAGCAGGTCAGGCCGTTGTCCTTCAGTACCTCCCACTTCTCCTTGAGGTACTTGTCGGAGGTCGCCGCGGCATCGACCTCGAAGTGGTCGCCCCAGCAGGCGAGTTCGACCCCGTCGTAGCCCAGGCGCTTGGCCAGGGGGGCGAGCTTGGTGAGGGGCAGGTCGGCCCATTGGCCGGTGAAGAGCGTGATCGGGCGGGGCATGGGAAGAACCCCGCCCGGAGGCGGGGTGAGGGTTGAGGGTTACTGGTTGGGAGTTGAGAGCCCGATCAGCCTGTCATCCTGGGCGCGGCGCAGAATCCCTCGGGATGCTTCGCGTGGCCCAGCATGACAAGCTGCGGATGAGGCAAAAACTTACGCCGCGGCTGGCTTCTTGCGCAGGAGGGCGATGGCAATGAAGATGATCGTGAGCGCCGCGGGCAGGACGGCGACGTTGCCGAGGGCATGCAGGCCGGACGCGGCCTGGATGTCGGCCACCTGCTCGGGCGTCAGCGTGGCGCCGGCCGGGGTGCGGAGAGCGATGCCCTTGTCATACCAGCGGCCGATGATCGGCAGCACAAAGCTGACGCTCAGCATGCCGGCGCCGCCGATGATGGCCATGCCCAGCGCCCCGGTCTTGGGGAAGTTCTCGCTGACGAAACCGACCATGGTGGGCCAGAAGAAGCAGACGCCGAAGGCGAAGACCGTGGCCGCGGCGAAGAGCATGTTGCCGCTGGCGTGGCTCATGGCGTAGAGGCCGAGGGTCGAGAGGATGGCGCTCATGATGAGCATGCCGATGGGCGAGAGCTTGTGGACGAAGGGACCGGCGAACATGCGGCCGACGGCCATGATGCCGTTGATCATCACGAGGACGAGGATGCCGGAGACGCCGGCGTGGCCGAGGATGTTGGGGATCCACTGGCCGGAGCCGAGCTCGGTCGAGGCGGTGAGGAGCATGCAGCCCACCATGAGGATGAAGCCGGGGGCGAGGCAGGCCAGGAACATCGAGCCGGTGGACTCGCCGCGCTGCACGCGCTCGGTCTGGGGCATCTGGTGGTTGCCGCCGAAGAACATGGAACCGTAGGCGGCCAGCGGGATGAGCATGGAGGCGAACTGGAATTTCCAGCCGAGACCCAGCTTGGCGAAGACAAAGGCCAGGAGGCCGCCGATCACGATGCCGCCGGGAAACCAGACGTGGAAGTGGTTGAGCTTGGTCGTCTGGTCCTTCGGGTAGAGCGTGGCGACGAGGGGATTGCAGGCCGCCTCGACCGAGCCGTTGGCGATGCCGAAGAGGAGAGTGCCGCAGAACAGGCTGTTGAAGTCCCAGGCGAAGATGGTGAGCAGGATGCCGGCGAGGTGGCCGATGAAGGCGATGCCGAGGATGCGCTTGAAGCCCAGGCTGTCGACCAGCGGGCCACCGAACATCATGGCGAGGGTGAAACCCCAGAAGGCCGTGCCGTTGACCCAGCCGGCTTGCTCATTGGTCAGGTTGAACTGGGTGATCCAGTCGCCGGTGGCGCCGCCTCGGATGGCGAAGCTCATGGCGGTGGTAATCAGGGCGGCGCAACTGGCCGTGAACAGGCGGGATGGATTCATGGGGTATCAGTGGGGGTTGGGGGGCGAAAACCGCTGCAAGTGAAAACATTAATGTCCATTAATGAACACTAAATTTTTGAGAAGTGTTGTCGGAAAATTGCAAGAAGCCAAAGGGTATAGGATGAGACAGAAAGTAGCTACAAGCGGGGGCGATGCCCAAGGTGCGGGCTGGGATTCGGAGATCCCGCCCGACGGTTCAAGTCAACCCGCGCAGCAATCCCCGGATATAGCCGGCCGACTCCGCGAGGCCGGTCACGGGCTCGTTGGGATCCTTCTCGTACTCGAGCCAGGCGCTGTGCGAATAGCCCATCGCAACCAAGGCGCCGACGATGGCGCGCAAATCCAGCTTCCCCCGCCCCATCTCCACCGGGATGTCCTCCCGCGCCCCGACCGCCGCGACCGTGTCCTTCAGGTGCATGTCATAAAGTCGATGCTGATACTGGTTGATGGCCTCCACCGGGTTCTCGCCCGACCGGAAGCAGTGCCCGACGTCGAGGCAGAGCCCGATGCGGGCATCGAGCGGCGCGATGGCCTCCATGACACCCTGCACAGAAGGCCAGGACTTGTCCTCGGGCCCGTGGTTGTGGATGGCGGCGCGCAGGTCGTATTCCCTGACCATTTTTTCCAACAGCGGGAGGGCGGACGGTTCTGGGCTGCAGCTGAACAGCGTCACCCTGAGTGTCTTCACGTAGTCCATCATCCGGCGCATGGCAGGTTCGTCGTTCTTGAGATAGAGCACGCCGCAACAGAGCGGCGTGATGCCCGCCGCGCGGATCTTGACTGCAATGTCCTTCCACTGCCCCGGCTGGTTTTCCCACGGCGAGTGGGCCCGGTGCAGCGAGATCCGGTCGAAGCCCACGCGGTGAACCGCCGCGAGCATGTTTTCCAGCGGCAGGCTCTTGAGCGTGACCGTGGCGACGCCGAGGGTAAAACGCGGAGCGCCCAGCGCGGAAGGTTGAACACTGGCTGCAGGCTCGGTGGCGAGGGCCTTGGCGCCAAGGAGCGGCAGCGTTGCGCCGGCGGCAAGGGTCTGGAGGGCGGTGCGACGGTTCATAAAGTAGACCTGAGGTGTGGGGCTTGAGGCGTGAGGAAGGTAACTAGCCAGAGTCGGAGAAGATCAGCAGTTCGTTGCCTCAAACCTAGGGCCTCACGCCACGCGCCTCATGCGAGTCCGAGCTTGGCGAGGACCTCGGGCGGCGGGCCCTTGAACTCGGCGAGCGGCAGGTTGCCCACATAGCCGATGTCCTTCATGCCCTCGGGGGTGGTGAAGAATCCGCTGGTGGTCAGGTCGCGGAACTTCGCGAAGAATTTCGCCCCCTCGGCATGCTCCGGCTTGGCGTCGGGCGCGTGGCAGAGATCGTCGCAGACGGCTTTCACCTGCTTTTCGTCCAGGTCGGCGAAGTCCTTCCCAAACCGGCGACGGGTCTCCTCGTTGATCCAGCCCAGGCCGCCGAGGACGATCGCCCGGTCGCCCTGCTGGTCCGGGTAGGGCGAACTGATCCACTCGTCGATGAAGTCATGCACGTGCAGGTCGGCCGCGCTGGGCACGCTGCCCTCGGCGGGGATGATGGCCGCGCACAGGGCGGCGGCGGTGCGGTGCTGGGCGTCGGTCATGGTCAGCGGCCAGAAGTCGCCGGGCTGGTACTCCTTGTTGAGCAGGGCGTCGGTGCCGTAGCCCTTGGTGGCCGGGGCGGCGGCCTGCTGGGCGGCGGCAAACATCTGTCGCTCGGTGATGGCCACGGCCGCGCTGGCGGTGAGCATCCACTTGATGGCCGTGCGGCGGTCGAGGCGGGGGTAATCGCGGTTCATCTTAGAAACTCCCTTTTTTCATCTCGGCGAGGATGTGATCGCTGGCGCGCCAGGCGACCGCCATGATCGTGAGCGTGGGGTTCTTGTCGGCGTTGCCCGCGAAGGGTGCGCCGTCGGTCAGGTACAGGTTGGGCACGTCCCAGGTCTGGCACCACTGGTTAGTCACCGATTTCTTGGCGTCGGCGCCCATGATGGCGCCGCCGACCTCGTGGATCACGCGGCCCCCCTTCTCGATCACGGCCTTGTCGTTGATGCGCTTGCGATTGGCGTTGCGACCGAGGACCTTGCCACCCATCGCGGCGACGATTTCCTTGAACGTGCTTTCCATGTGCTCGGCCTGCTTGAGTTCGTGCTCGGACCACTGCCAGGAAAAGCGTAGCACGGGGATGCCCCACTTGTCCTTCACCACGGGATCGAGTTCACAGTAGGAACCCTCGTTGGGGATCATCTCGCCGCGGCCGGAGAAATACATGAACGAGCCGTAGTAGCGGCGGGCGTCCTCCTTGAGCTTCAGGCCGTAGCTGCCGCGCGTGAAGTTCTGGAGGCCGGCGCCCGCGCCCATGCCGGGCATGCTCCGGCCGCCGCCGAACTCGATGTGGTAGCCCCGGGCGAACCCGAGTTTGCCGGCCAGCTGCTCCTTGTAGAGCCACCAGGGGGAGTAGACGTGGGCCCCGCCGGCGCCGTCCTCGTTGTGCGGGGGCAGCCCCTCGAGTGCCGGGATCTGCGCGCTGAGGCTGGCGCCGACCGTGTCCATGATGTTTTTGCCCACGAGTCCGCTGGTATTGGCCAGGCCCTGCGGAAATTGGGCGGACTTGGAATTGAGGAGCAGGCGCACCGTCTCCATGCCGCTGGCGGCGAGGACGACGACGCGCGCCCTGGCCCGGCATTCGCGGCCGGTGGTCTTGTCGATATAGATGACGCCATCGGCGCGGCCCTGGGCGTTCAGGGTGACCTCGCGCACCATCGCGTTGGCCACGAGGTCGAGGTTGCCCGTGGCCAGGGCCGGCGGCAGGTGGACGGTGGTGGACTGGTAGGTGGCGCGGATTGCGCAACCCCGGCCGCAGGGCGTGGCGAAGAAACACGCGGCGCGCTGGCTCATGGCCTCGGCGAGGATGCGCTGGGCCCGGACATTGCCGGGGTGGATTTTCTGCGGCAGCACCGTGGGATCCTGCCGCTGGGTCAGCACCGCCCGGTGGATCGCCACCACGGGCACGCCGACCGTCTTCATGTGCTTCTTGGCGTATTGCTCACTGGCGCGGGCAATGGGCGGCGGCTGCAGCACGCCGGGGGAGGAATCCGGGGTGTTCTCCATGCCGTCGTTGTCACCGTAGACGCCGATCAACATCTCGACCTTGTCGTAATAGGGGGCGAGCTCCTCGTAGGTGAAGGGCCAGTCGAAGCCGAGGCCGTCGCGGCTGCGGGGCTTGAAATCATAAGGACCGTTGCGCAACGAATGGCGGGCCCAGTGGTTGGTGCGCCCGCCCAGCATGCGGGAACGCCACCATTCGAACTGCCTCGCCGGATCCTCCGAGACCTGCGTGTAGGGCTCGCCCGGCACCTGCCAGCCGCCATCCACCGTGGAGTCGTGAAAGCCAAAGGGCTTGTCCGGCGTGGCTGCGCCGCGCAATGGCGCCTGGCCGTTGGTCTGGAACATCGGGGTCTCTTTCACCGGGTCGTAGTCGCGACCGGCCTCGAGCATGAGGACTTTCGCTCCCTCCATGGTGAGGGTGTAGGCCGTCTGCCCGCCGGCGGCGCCGGAGCCAACGACAATCACATCATAGTCTGATTTGACCTGGGCAGGGGTAATGATCGGCATGGGGACGGGCCGGGAAACGGGGGTGCGCTCAACTGAGGCCACGATGTGGTTTTCAGCAAGTGGAAAGACTGCGCTGCAGCGCCGAACGCCCAACATTCAACGCTGAACATCCACCTCAGCCCTATCCTGAATTGTCGGGGTTTTTTTGAAAGTTGAGTGTTCGAAGTTGAACGTTGCACGTTTTCTCCGCATTCCTGCCCTCCCATGGCTAAAATCGAAGTCAGTCAGGTCGCCGAGATCCTCAAGAAGCACAAGATCGACCCCGCCCTCCTCCGCGAGATCGTCGAGGCGATGAACGAGGCCACGCAGCCTGCCGCGGACGAGGACATCAAGCCCCCCGCACCCAAGAAGCAGTTCGTCGTGCTGCTGTCCGACCCGTCGGGCAAGCTGCCCGCCAAGGACCTCACCGGCTGGGTCGTGCAGATCCCGGAGAGCGCCAGCCCCCACTCCACCACGGACCGCATCTTCAAGGGCGCCTACGATTTCAACGCCTCGAAGCGCGGCCGGCTCCTGCCGGTCAAATCCATCGGCGAGGCCCTCGAGAGCGGCAGCGCGAAGTATTTCAAGGAGTCCGAGCTCTGGGTGAAAACCAAGACGCCCGTCGCCGTCGTCGTCACCGACAACGTCCTGCCGAAGGACGAATTCAAGGTCGAGAAAGTGGACAAGCGCCGTCGGGACGAGGAGTGAGCTGGAGCCACGGCGACCTCGCCGTGGGTTTGCATTGCCGCGGGCGAGGCCACCCGCGCTCCACGATTCAGGCTCCCTGCTCCCCGCTCCCTGCTTTCCTGCACACCAGCAGCACCTCGTAGACCTTGGCGAGGTCCATCAGTCCGTCCACGAACTTCAGCGGCTGCTGGAACAGCAAGCCGAGCGGGAAGAAAAGCCAGTTGTAGCAGCGGAGGGCGGCGACCGGATGGCGGATGAGACCCGTGACCGCCCATTGCAGGAGTCGTGGGTTGTTGGACT
>Ga0255338_1003282_pt1 | contig 19891 bp, 16 predicted proteins | sample MeOH1_35cm_T4_19_FD_203715 | JGI IMG/M metagenome (GOLD analysis project Ga0255338, IMG submission 203715) | Sandy soil microbial communities from University of British Columbia, Vancouver, Canada - MeOH1_35cm_T4_195 | ecosystem: Engineered > Artificial ecosystem > Sand microcosm > Unclassified ...
AGCTTGAGCAGCGTGCTCTTGCCGCTGCCGTTGAGGCCCATCAGGCCGATGGACTCCCCCTGCTCGACGGTGAAGGTCACGTCGTTGACGGCCCGGAAGTGCTCCTTGAGCGGCAGCCGGCGCGCCGTGGCGACCGCCATCTGCTTGAGCGTGCGGTGGTACTGCATGGTGAAGTCCTTGGACACGTGGTCCACGACGATCGACTCGGCACCCATCAGAGACGCTCCGGGAACTTTCCTTCGAGGCGCGAGAAGAACCTCTGCGCGAGGACGACGAGGACCAGGCAGATCGCGGCCATGATGAAGCCGCGCTCCCACAGGTCCGGGGGGAACTCGTTGGCGTACTCGGCCGGCTTCAGCGTCGGCGCCCAGAACAGGCGCTGCATCAGCATCACGGCCTCGGCCAGCGGGTTGGCGAAGTACAGCTCGTAGGCCCAGCGGTGGTTCTCGCCCATCTTCGCGATGTAGGAGTACGAGTACATCATCGGGACCAGGAAGTGCAGGAACTGCGTCATCGTCTGCACGATGTTCTGGAAGTCCTTGAAGAACACGTTGAGCGCCGAGAAGATCAGCGCCAGCGCCATCGAGAACGAGATCACGATGACCAGGCCCAGAGCGCCCGCGGCCAGCCCGACCAGGGAGAAGTGCCAGCCCAGCACGGCGCAGGCGATCATGAGGATCAGGACCTGCGGCCCGGTGTGGTACGCCGCGACCATCATCGTCGCGACGGGGAAGATCTCGCGCGGCACGCGCATCTTCAGCACGAGGGCGCGGTTGTTCCAGATCGACCGGGTGCCGCCGCTCCAGGTCTCCGTGAAGTAGTGCACGAAGACCATGCCGGTGAACAGGTGCAGTGCGAAGTTCGGCGTGCCGCCATGGGTCTTGAGCACCACGCCGAAGATGAAGAAGTACACGACGAACCGCAGCGCCGGCTGGATGTAGGACCACAGCAGGCCGAGCAGCGACGCGGCGTACATCTGGGCGAGCTGCCGGCTCACGATCAGCTTGAGCAGGTACCGCTGCGAGAAGACCTCCCGGAGCCCGCCGCGCGGGGCCGGGCTGACCAGGTCGGCGTCGACCACGCGCACCTCGCGCTGGCCCTCGAGCTCGACCACCGGCATCGAGTCGGCCTTCTTCTCCATCATCCGGCGCGCCTTGCGGGCGGCGTTGCGCCGGCGGCCGGACTCGTCGATCTGGTGCTGCCTGGCGGCCTTGTTGGCGGCCCTCATCGGCGGTCCTCCAGGGATCGGGCGAAGGTGGGCTCCCACGTCTCGGGCGAGGTCACGTCGGTCAGCGCGTCGCGGTAGCGGCGCGACAGGTCCGGCCACTCGCGGTAGAGCCGCTCGTGGAGCTCGATCGTCCGGCGCAGCAGGTCGCGGAACTCCTCGGGATCGCGCTTGTAGAACGCCGCCGAGGTGCCGTCGGGCATGCTCACGATCGCCGAGTCGAGGGTGGCCAGGCGGTACCACCGGGCGTCCATGGTCGGAATGTTGCTCTCGGGGAACTCCCGCGACAGCGAGCGGATGCCACGGAACTGGCGGAGGCCGCCGAGGACGGCCGACACGAGCTGCGAGGGCCGGCTCGGGATCTCCGAGCTGTCACCGCGACGAGGCGGCTTGGAGTGCCGCACCGGCGGGAACGCGTCCGGGTCGGAGGAGACCTGGGCGTCGGGGAACTGCTTGCGGAACTCGCGTACCTCGCCGAGCTTCGTGCCCAGCTGTGCGTGCAGCCCCTCGGGACCGGCCAGCACGTCGGTGAGCGCGAGGCAGCGCAGCTCGACGACGGAGTACTGCATCGCGAGCAGGTGCTTGATCTGGTGGTTCAGGCTCTCCCAGATCAGCCGTCCTCCGTGCGGGAACGGCGAGTGCAGCAGCGCCGCGACGAACCGGTTGCGGTGGTGGAAGTAGGCCTGCCAGTCCAGGGCGTCGTTCTTGTCGGTCCACGGGATGTGCCAGACCGCGGCGCCCGGGAGCGTGATCGTCGGGAAGCCGGCCGCCTGGGCCCGCAGGCCGTACTCCGAGTCGTCCCACTTGATGAACAGCGGCAGGCTCAGGCCGATCTCGCGGACCACCTGGGTCGGGATCAGGCACATGAACCACGGGTTGAAGTCGACGTCGAGGCGGCGGTGCAGCCAGCGCGTGCTGCGCAGGTTGCGGGCCCCGAAGTCCCACTGCTCCTCGGCCGACTTCGGCGTCATCCACCAGAAGCGGTTCCGGTTGATGATCTCGCCGAAGCTGTGCAGCTGGGCCTTGGCGTAGATGCTGAACATGTGGCCGCCGACGATCGACGGGCGGCGCGCGAGGTCGCCGAAGGTGACGGCGCGCACGATGCTCTCGGGCTCGGCGACGATGTCGTCGTCGAGCAGCAGCACGTACTTCGACCGACCGGCCTTCAGCGTCTCGAACTGCGCCCGGGCGAACCCGCCGGAGCCGCCGATGTTCCCCTGCTCGATCACCCGCAGCTTGCCCTCGAGGAGGCTCTCGGCCTTGGCGAAGCCCGGGTCGTCGACGACCTTGTCGGTGCCCTGCTCCATGACGAGGACCTCGTCGACGAGCGAGCGGACATCGTCGTCGGCACCGATCTGGCCCACCAGCGCGGCGCAGAAGTCAGGCTTGTTCATCGTGGTGATGCCGACGGTCACCGAGCCCACGTCGGCACGGTCGGCCGGCACCTCGGCACTCCAGGTGGCCTCCTCGATGACCGCGGGCTCGTCGCCGGCGACCACGTCGAACCAGTACCAGCCGCCGTCGACGAAGGGCACCAGGGTCAGGTCGAAGGAGACCGAGCTCGGGCCCGACGTCTCACAGGTCCAGCCGTCGACGCGCTGCGAACGACCGTTGGCCATCGAGCGGTAGACGATGGCGCTGGCACCGGCGCCACTCAGGGTGAGGTCGAGGCGGACCTCCCCGACAACCGTCCAGCGCCGCCAGTAGCCGGCCGGGAAGCCGTTGAAGTAGGTGCCCAGCGAGATCCGCTGCGACGACTCGACCCGCAGCCGGCGCCGGTCGAGGATCGAGTCGGGGTGCAGCGCCGTGCCCGACGAGATGGCCTGGCGGGCCGAGGCCTTGTTGACCTTCTGGGCGCTCTTGTTGGTGCCGATCATCTCCCTGTCGGCGTCGAGCTGGACTCCCTCGGTGTCGACGTACAGGGGGACGACGTCCAGGTCGCGGTCGGCCGGCAGCACGAAGCGCTGCAGCACCCGCCGCACGGTGTCGCCCTCGTTGGTCCTACTCATCGACGCCTCCGGACTTGAGCTCCGCGCCCTCGGCGAAGTGCGGCTTGAGCTTGTTCTCGTACATCGACAACGCCGATCCGATCGCCATGTGCATGTCCAGGTACTTGTAGGTGCCGAGCCGTCCGCCGAAGAGGACCATCGGCTCCTTGCTGGCCAGGTCGCGGTACTTCAGCAGCTTCGCCCGGTCCTCGGCGGTGTTGATCGGGTAGTACGGCTCGTCGTCCTCGGTGGCGAAGCGGGAGTACTCGTGCACGATCACCGTCTTGCCCGGCAGGTGGGTGCGCTCGGGGTGGAAGTGCTTGAACTCGTGGATCCGGGTGAACGGGACGTCGGCGTCGTTGTAGTTCATCACCGAGGTGCCCTGGAAGTCGTCGACGTCGAGGACCTCCGACTCCAGGTCGACGGTGCGCCACGACAGCCGTCCCTCGGCGTTGCCGAAGTACTCGTCGACCGGACCGGTGTAGACGATCGGGACCTTGCCCTTGAACGCGCCGGCCCAGTCGGGGTCGCTGCCGAGGAAGTCGGTGTCCAGCCGGACCTCGATGTTGGGGTGCGCGGCCATCTTCTCCAGCCAGGCGGTGTAACCGTCGATCGGGAGGCCTTCGTACTTGTCGTTGAAGTACCGGTTGTCGAAGGTGTAGCGGACCGGGAGCCGGGTGATGATGTCCGGGCTCAGCTCCTTGGGGTCGGTCTGCCACTGCTTGGCGGTGTAGCCCTTCACGAACGCCTCGTAGAGCGGGCGGCCGATCAGCGAGATCGCCTTCTCCTCGAGGTTCTGCGCGTCGGCGGTGTCGATCTCGCTCGCCTGCTCCGCGATCAGGGCGCGCGCCTCGTCAGGGGTGTGGCTCTTGCCGAAGAACTGGTTGATCAGCCCCAGGTTCATCGGGAAGGAGTAGACCTGGCCCTGGTACTTCGCGAAGACCCGGTGCTGGTAGTTCGTGAACTCCGTGAACCGGTTGACGTACTCCCAGACCTTCTCGTTGGAGGTGTGGAACAGGTGCGCGCCGTAGACGTGCACCTCGATGCCGGTCTCGGGCTCCTTCTCGGAGTAGGCGTTGCCGCCGAGGTGGTGGCGTCGCTCCAGCACGAGCACCTTGAGGCCGAGCTCGGCCGCACAGCGCTCCGCGATGGTCAGACCGAAGAATCCGGATCCGACGACGACGAGATCGGGGTCCACACACACTCCTCCAACGACAATGAGCCCGGGTCAGTCTAGCCGCGGACCCCACCCGCCCTGTTCGCCAGGAGGCGGCGGTACGCGACCTTTCTCACACCCTCGGGCACCAACCGGTATCCCCCGCGCACCGCGACGTTGCGCAGGTACTCGGTACGCGAGGTGATGCCGAGCTCACGGAACCGGCGCTGCAGCCGCAGCTCGCTGCGCAGGAGCGCCGTCCCGCCGCGGCGGGCGTACGCACCCGCACCCACCCGGTAGTAGACCAGCGGCTGGGGCAGGTTCGCCGGCGCCGCGCCGGCCTCGACCATCCGGGTGAAGAGCAGGTAGTCCTCGAGCAGCGCCATGTCGGTGTAGCCGCCGGCCGCCAGCACCGCGCTGCGGCGGTAGACCACGGTCGGGTGGTTGAAGGGGTCGCGGAAGCGGATCACCCGGCGGATCTCGTCAGGATCCGTGGGCGGCGTACGACGGCCGACGACGTCGTCGGTCGAGGTCCCGAACTCGAGCAGGCCGGAGCCGACGATGTCCGCGCCGGCCTCGATCACCGCGACCTGGCGCTCGAACCGCTCCGGGACGCTGACGTCGTCGGCGTCCATCCGGGCGACGATCTCGTGGCTGCTCGCCGCGAGCCCGGCGTCCAGGGCCGGGCCGAGGCCGATGTTCGCGGGCAGCTCCAGGTGCACCACCGGCATCGGCAGCGTGTCGGCGAGGTGCCGGATCTCGGCGGCCAGCGCCTCGGGCACCGGACCGTCCTGGACCAGCACCACCTCGTCGGGTGGCCGCGTCTGGGCGGTGGTGGACGACAGCACCGCGTCGCGCAGGAAGTCGGGGCGGTCACGGGCATAGGTGCTGACCAGGAGGGTGAACGGCTGCCGGCCACCGGCCGCGACCACGGCGGGTCGGGCGCCGGCCAGCACGGCGGCGTTCGGGCGGGGCCGGCGCAGTCCGGCACCGAGCCCCCGGGCGAGCGCCCGGCGCAGCACCGACCGGTCCGAGGACTTCGCGAACGTGCGCGCCCAGCGCCGGGCCGTCGCCGCGCCGTACAGCGCCTTCTCGGGGACGCTGAGGCTGCGCGAGCGCGAGAACATCCAGACCTTGTTGCGGACCTCGTAGAAGAACCGCTCCCCCGGGTCGGCGTCGGTCGAGCCGAAGACCCTGGTCTTGTGCACCACGACGCTGGCCGGGCAGTACAGGCCGGTGCCGCCGCGCACCAGCCGGGTGGAGTACTCGAAGTCGTCGTTCCAGAGGAAGTAGTCCGCGACCGGCAGCCCGCGCTCACGGACCCGGTCGGCGTCGCACATCAGGGAGACGAACGAGGCCGAGCGGATCGGCACGGCCCCCACCTGCTGCGCGGCGGCGGTCTCCGCGGCGGTGGCTCCGGGCCGGGGACGCGGGGTGTTCATCGGGTGGTCGCGGCCGTCGGTCCAGACGACCCGGCTCGCCAGCACGGCGGGCCGCGGACCCGGGTGGTCCTCCCAGGCGCGGACGAGCTCCTCGGCCGCGGTCGGGGTCGGCACGGTGTCGTCGTCGAGCAGCCAGACCAGGTCGGGATGGTGGCCGAGGGCCCGCTCCATGCCGACGGCGAAGCCGCCGGCTCCCCCGGTGTTCTCCCGCAGGTGGACGACGTCGAGGCCGAGCTCGACCGCGTACGCCGAGTCGAGCAGCTCGCGGGTCCCGTCGGTGGAGTCGTTGTCGACCACGACGATGGCGGCCGGCGGGTGCGTCTGCCCGTGGACCGCGGCGAGCGACTCCTGCAGCAGCGCGAGCCGGTTCCACGTCACGACGACGGCGACGACTCTCGCGGGGGAAGGCACGTGCAGAACCCTAGATGAGGCCGGCCGGGGTCGATCCCCCAGCACTCAGCGGGCCCTCAGCAAGCAGAGCCCAGGTCGTCGGCCTGGTTGGCGGCGTACCCGCTGTGCAGGCTGCCGATCGCGCCACCCGTCGTGCCCTGGGTCGCCGGGGGCTTCGAGGCGGTGCCCGACGGTGCGCTGCCGCCGCCGGCGGACTTCGTCGCCGAGGCGCTCTTCTTCCCGGCCGCCTTCTTGGGCTGCAGCGCCGCCTGGACGGCGTCCTGGATCTTGCCGATGTCCGGCCGGCCGGTGTTGACCAGGGGCGGCACGAAGGACACGGTGCGCACCGGCTGGCTGCGGGCCTTGAGCGCCAGCTCGATGAACCGGTCGACCTCGGAGAGCGGCACGTCGGTGGAGATCAGGTCCTCGCTGGCCTTCGCGATCTTCTCGAACTTCAGCACGACCTTCTGCGGGCTCAGCTGCTGCAGCATCGCGTTCATCACGCACTTCTGCCGCGCCATCCGGGAGTAGTCGTCCGCCGACTCGCGGGAGCGGGCGAACCAGAGCGTCTGGAAGCCGTTGAGCTTGCGCTTGCCCGGCTTGATGTAGCCGGTGACCGGGCCGCCGACACCACCGATCGGGATCCGGTCGCGGACGTTGAGGGTGACGCCGCCGACGGCGTCGACCATCTTCTGGAAGCCCTTGAGGTTCACCATCGCGTAGTAGTTGATCTTCAGGCCGGTGATGCCCTCGACCGCCTCGGTGGTGGCCTCGACGCCGGGGTTGGCGACGTCCTTGAACAGCGCCTTGTGGTCGGCCGCCCAGGTCGCCAGGGAGTTCAGCTCGCAGGTCGGGCCGCAGTCGTAGCCGTGCGGGAACTGCTCGGCCATGATCGAGCCCTTGGCGAAGGGGAAGTTCAGCAGGTTGCGCGGCAGGCCGAACAGCACGGTCCGGCCGGTCTCCTCGTCGATGCTCGCGACCGTGATGCTGTCCGGGCGCAGCCCCCACCGGTCCGCACCGGAGTCGCCGCCGAGCAGCAGGATGTTGTAGCGGCCGTCGTGCGCGTCGCTGGCGGGACCGCTGGAGAACATCGCGGCGAGGAAGTCCTTCTGCACGGTGACCACGTGCGAGGCGAACAGCAGGCTGCCGGCCACGGAGAAGCACAGCACGCCGTTGATGCCGACCATCGCGAGCCGCTGCTTCTGGCGCAGCGCGAGCGGCTCACCGATCCGCCAGGCATCCACGAGCAGCAGCGCCCAGCCGACCGCGAGCCCGATCAGCGCGAACCGGACCAGGCCGAGCACGACCGTGTTGGAGGCGAACCAGAACACGAAGCTCTTCGACATCAGGCCGAGCAGCAGCAGGAGGATGCCGGTGACGATCAGGCCGAACCAGATCCGCATCGCGATCCGGCCGACCTCCTTGCGGCCGGCGACCAGCTGGGCCGACCCCGGCAGCACCAGGGTCATCAACATCAACGCCACGGCGCGGCGGAACCGGATCCGGCCCACCTGCACGCGGGCATCCTGGGACTGCATGGCGCCCAGTATCACCAGTCACATGCGTCACAGGCAGACGGCGCGCCGCGAAACGGCGCTCGAACATCGGCGGTCGTCTCGACTCGACTCCACGCAAGGAGCTCAGTCGAGACCCCGGGCCCTCAGGATCTCCTCCTTGCGGGACAGCCGGTGGGCCCGCCGGATCTCGGCCTCGCGCACCCGGCGTACCTCGTCCGGCGTCTGCGGCGCCAGCGGCGGCACCTCGCGCGGCGCTCCGGACTCGTCGATCGCCACGAACACCAGGTAGGCGGTCGCGACGTGCACGGGCTCGGTGCCGGCCTGGTTCCACGGCTCGGTCTGGACCCGGACGCCGACCTCCATCGAGGTGCGGCCCGCCCAGTTGACCTGCGCCTCGGCCCGCAGGATGTCGCCGACGTGCACCGGCGCGAGGAACGCCATCTCGTCCATCGCGGCCGTGACCGCCGGTCCGCCGCTGTGCCGGCCGGCGGCCGCGCCGGCCGCCGAGTCGACGAGGCGCATCACCTCGCCGCCGTGGATGTTGCCGAGCAGGTTCACGTGGGTCTGGCCCGCGAGCAGGCTCAGGGCGACCCGGCCGTACGACGGCGGCAGCGGCTCCATGGCCGAAGGCTAGCCAAGACCGGCACCCGGGCAGGTATTTGATCTTTGTCTACTGTCTTACTACTCTTTGGGCTCCCATCGATCCCTGGAGCACCTGCCATGTCGAACGCCTGGTCCTTCGAGACCCGTCAGATCCATGCCGGCCAGCAGCCGGACGCCACCACCCACGCCCGGGCGCTGCCGATCTACCAGACCACCTCCTACACGTTCGACAGCACCGAGCACGCCTCGAACCTGTTCGCGCTCTCGGAGTTCGGCAACATCTACACCCGGATCATGAACCCGACCCAGGCCGCGGTCGAGGACCGGATCGCCTCCCTCGAGGGCGGCGTCGGCGCCCTGCTCACCGCGAGCGGCCAGGCCGCGGAGACCCTCGCGCTGCTCAACCTCGCCGAGGCCGGCGACCACGTCGTGTCGAGCTCCCGGCTCTACGGCGGCACCTACAACCTCTTCCACTACACCTTCCCCAAGCTCGGCATCGAGGTGAGCTTCGTCGACGACCCCGACGACCTCGACGCGTGGCGGCGCGCGGTCCGCCCGAGCACGAAGGCCTTCTTCGCCGAGACGATCTCCAACCCGCAGAGCGACGTCCTCGACATCGAGGGGGTGGCCGGCGTGGCCCACGCCGCGGGCGTCCCGCTCGTCGTCGACAACACCATCGCGACGCCGTACCTGATCCGGCCGATCGAGTGGGGCGCGGACGTGGTCGTGCACTCGGCCACCAAGTACCTCGGCGGCCACGGCACCGCGATCGGCGGCGCGATCGTCGACGCCGGGCGCTTCGACTACGGCCAGCAGCCCGACCGGTTCCCGAACTACAACCAGCCGGACCCGAGCTACCACGGCCTGGTCTACGCGCGCGACCTCGGCGTCGGCTCCCCGCTCGGCGCGAACCTCGCCTTCATCCTCAAGGCCCGGGTGCAGCTGCTGCGAGACATCGGCGCCGCGATCGCGCCGTTCAACGCGTTCCTGCTCGCCCAGGGCATCGAGACGCTCAGCCTGCGGGTCGAGCGGCACGTGCAGAACGCGCGGGCGGTCGCGGAGTGGCTCTCGGGACGCGACGAGGTGCTCTCCGTCAACTACGCCGGTCTCCCCTCCAGCCCGTGGCACGCGCAGGCGCAGAAGTACGCCCCGCTCGGCACCGGTGGCGTGCTCGCCTTCGAGATCGCTGGCGGGGTGGAGGCGGGTCGCCGTTTCGTCGAGGCGCTCGAGCTGCACAGCCACGTCGCCAACATCGGGGACGTGCGCAGCCTGGTGATCCACCCGGCGTCGACCACCCACTCGCAGCTGAGCCCCGAGGAGCAGCTCGCCACGGGGGTCACCCCGGGGCTGGTCCGCCTGTCCGTCGGCCTGGAGAACCTCACCGACATCCTCGCCGACCTCGATGCCGGGTTCCGTGCCGCCAAGCAGGCGTGAGCCGGAACCCCACCCGGCCGGTCACTCCACGACCGGCCTCCGGACCGCCGAGCTCGGGTCCCAGACACTCGAGCTCGGCGGTTCGCTCCCCCGTGTGCGCCTCGCGTACGAGACCTGGGGTACGCCGCGACCCGTCGCGCGTCCGCAGAACGCCGTGCTGGTGCTGCACGCCCTCACCGGCGACGCGCACGTCGCGGGCGGCACCGGACCCGACCAGCCGACCCCCGGCTGGTGGGACGGGGTCGTCGGCCCGGGCCGCGCCCTCGACACCGACCGGTGGTACGTCATCGCGGCGAACGTGCTCGGCGGCTGCCGGGGCAGCACCGGGCCGTCGTCGCCGGCGCCGGACGGACGGGCCTGGGGCTCCCGCTTCCCGCGCCTGACCATCCGCGACCAGGTCGAGGCCGAGCGGCGGCTCGCCGACCAGCTCGGCATCGGCCGGTTCGCCGCCGTGCTCGGCGGCTCGATGGGCGGCATGCGCGCCCTCGAGTGGGGCCTCATGGACCCGGACCGGGTCGGCGCCCTGCTGGTGCTGGCGACCTCCGCCGCCGCGAGCGCCGACCAGATCGGCACCCAGTCCACCCAGGTCCGGGCGATCACCGGGGACCCGCACTGGCACGACGGCGACTACGCCGTCCACCGCACCGCACCGACCGCGGGCCTGGGCCTGGCCCGCCGGATCGCCCACCTGACCTACCGCAGCGGCCTCGAGCTGGAGCAGCGGTTCGGCCGTGAACGACAGCCCGACGGCCGGTACGCCGTGGCGTCGTACCTGGACCACCACGCAGACAAGCTGGTGGGCCGCTTCGACGCCGGCAGCTACGTCGCGCTGACCGAGGCGATGAACACGCACGACGTCGGGCGGCACCGCGGCGGCGTCCGGGCGGCGCTCGCCACGCTGCAGGTGCCCACCCTCGTCGCGGGGGTCTCGAGCGACCGGCTCTACCCCCTGGCCCAGCAGGAGCTGATCGCGCAGGCGGTCCCCGGGTCGCGCGGCCTGCGGGTGATCGACTCGCCGTACGGCCACGACGGCTTCCTGATCGAGACCGGCGCGGTCGGCGACCTCGTCCGCGAGACGCTGGAGCACGGCGTCCGGGCGTCACAGGTCGCCCTGTAGCGTCTCGGCCATGTCGGACCGTCACGATCCGCCGGAGTACGACTGGCTCTACGGCAAGCGCCCGCCCGAGGACCCCGAGCCGACGCGGGTGATCCCGCGCGCCCAGGGAAGCACCCAGGGAGGCACCCGCGAGGGCTCCCGGCGCACCGATCGCAGCTCGTACGCCGACCGCCCGCCGGTCGCCCCGGCCCCGGCCCCGCCGGCCCCCCGCAAGAAGCGCCGCTTCCCCTACGGGAAGGTGGTCATCCTGCTGCTGGTCGCCTGGATCGCCTACCTCGTGGTGGTCCCGATCCTCGCGTGGAAGCGGATCGACCAGGTCGACGCGACCCCGGCCGGCGCCCGGCCGGCCGAGCAGCCGGGCACGACGTACCTGCTGGTCGGCTCCGACAGCCGCAAGGGCCTCACGAGGGCGGAGAACCGCAAGCTCGGCACCGGCGGCGTCGGCGACGTCGGCCAGCGCACCGACACGATCATGCTGCTGCACACCGGCGACGGGCCCAGCCTGCTGCTGTCGATCCCGCGCGACTCGATCGTCCCGATCCCCGGCCACGGGACCACGAAGATCAACGCCGCGTTCGCCTACGGGGGCGCGCCGCTGCTCGTGGAGACCCTCGAGAAGACCACCGGGCTGCGGATCGACCACTACGTGGAGATCGGCTTCGGCGGGTTCGTGAACTCCGTCGACGCCGTCGGCGGCATCGAGATCTGCCCGACCAAGCGGATGGTCGACCGGCGCGCGAACCTCAACATCAAGAAGGGCTGCCAGCACGTCGACGGCATCACCGCCCTCGGCTACGCCCGCTCCCGGCACACCTCCGGCATCGGCGACATCGACCGCGCCAAGCACCAGCGCGAGGTGGTCAGCGGGATCGGCGCCGAGGTGAAGTCGCCGTGGACGGTGCTCAACCCGTTCCGCTACTGGCGTGTCAACATGGCGGCCACCTCGTCGCTCAAGGTGGACGAGGACAGCGGCGTGGTGGACCTGGCCCGCTTCGCGTGGGCGATGACGCGGGTGAACGGCAAGGACGGGCTCACCTGCTCGATGCCGATCCGCGACCTCGCCGTGCACTGGGACACCAAGCGCGCGCTCGCCCTGCTGAACCTCATCAAGACCGACCGCACCGGCGACATCCCCAAGAGCCTGTGCCAGCCGACAGGACTGACCAACCAGTGACCTCCCCGTACGCCGACTTCGAGACCCTGGGCTTCGCCCTCGACGACGACGGCATCGCCACCCTCACGCTGAACCGGCCGGACGCCCTCAACGCGTTCACGGTCACGATGGCCACCGAGCTCGAGCGGTTCTTCCTCGACGCCGCCGGGGACGACCGGATCCGCGCGATCGTGGTGACCGGCTCCGGGCGCGCGTTCTGCGCGGGGATGGACCTCTCCGCCGAAGGCAATGTGTTCGGGCTCGACGAGGACGCGGCACCCACGCCGGCGGCCCTGCGCGACCACCTCACCGAGGAGCCGTTCCAGAGCGGCGTCCGCGACACCGGCGGCAAGGTGACGCTCGCGATCCACGCGTGCCCCAAGCCGGTGATCGCCGCGATCAACGGCCCCGCGGTCGGGATCGGCGCCACCATGACCCTGGCGATGGACCTGCGGCTGGCGTCGACGAAGGCGCGGATCGGCTTCGTCTTCGGCAAGCTGGGCATCGTGCCGGAGGCGGCCTCGAGCTGGTTCCTCCCCCGGATCGTCGGCATCCAGCAGGCGCTCGAGTGGGTGTACTCCGCCGAGATCCTGACCGCCGAGCAGGCGCTCGCCGGGCGGCTGCTCCGCTCGGTGCACGAGCCGGACGAGCTGCTCGACGCGGCGTACGCGCTGGCTCGGTCGTTCGTGGTGGGCCGCTCGCCGGTCGCGCTCGGGCTGGCCAAGCAGCTGCTCTACCGCAACGCGTCGGCCCCGCACCCGATCGACGCGCACCGCGCGGACAGCCTCGCGATGTGGCACACGTCGGTCGGCGACGGCAAGGAGGGCGTCGCGGCGTTCCTGGAGAAGCGCGAGCCGGAGTTCACCGGCCGGGCCAGCGAGCTGCCCGAGGTCTTCTAGCCTCGGAGAGTGCGCGCGAGCAGCTCCTCGAGCGCGGCGTAGTGCAGCTCGGCCGCGGTCTCGTCGTACGCCGAGGTGTCGGCCATCGTGTAGCCGTGCGACGCACCGGTGTACACCTCGGTGTCGAACTCCAGCCCGGCGTCAGCCAGCGCCCGGTCGAGACGCGTGATCGCCTCCGGCGGCATCGACCGGTCGCGGTCGGCGTGACCGAAGAAGAACGCGGCCCGGGCGCGGGACAGACCGAGGTGCGGGCTGTCGTCGTCCTCGGTGGCCAGGCCGCCACCGTGGAAGCCGCCGCAGGCCGCGACCACGTCGGGGCGCAGGCACGCCGCCCGGACGGCGAGCCGGGCGCCCATGCAGTAGCCGGTGACGCCGATCGGCCCGTCGGCCACGGTGGGCAGCGCGAGCAGCGCGTCGACGTACGCCTCGATGTCCGGCTCGGCGAGCTCGGGGGTGAGTCGCCGCACCCGCGGCATCGCGGCGGCGAAGAACTCCTCGCGCGCGCCGGGCGCCCGCAGGTCGCCGGTCGGTGCGAGCTCCGCGACGGTGCCCTCGCGGTGGAAGACGTGGGGGGCCAGCACGACGTAGCCCCACCGCGCGATCCGGTCGGCCATCCGCTCGAGCTGCGGCCGGATCCCGAACGCGTCCATGAAGAGCAGCACGCCCGGGTGCCGTCCGCCGGCGGCGGGGCGGCTCACCCATGCCTCCGCGGTGCCGCCGGGCACCGGCACGTTCAGCAGCACAGGCTGCTCACCACGGGCGCGTCTCCGGGTCGGCGTCCTCGTCCGCGTCGAGGAGGTTGTAGTCGGTGTCCGGCTCGGTCTCGGGCCCGTCCTCGGACTCGATGACGTGCACGGCCGCCTCCTCCGCACTGGCGCCGGCCCCGTCGATGCCGACGTCCTCGGCGAACTCGTCGGACTCCTGGTCCTCGCCGTAGCCGGCGTCGGGCGCGACCAGGCGGCCGGCGCGGGGGTCGGCGGTGCCGTAGTCGGTCGCGTCGGCGTAGGGGTCGACGTCCGGCTCCTCCTCGGCGAGGCGCTCGGCGAGGGTCTCGCCGCGGCGCTGCTCGTCCCGGGTCACGCCGCGGCGCAGGTGCGCCGGCTCGAAGTCGGGCGGCGAGTAGCCCTCGTCGAGGACGTCCTCGGGCCCGTGGAAGTCCAGCGTGTCCTCGGGCTGGAGCTGGGTCTCGTCGTCGACGCTCTGCTCGCCGTAGACCTCACGGTCGCCGTCCCCGGGCTGTGACATCTCGTCCTCCTCTGCCGCGCATCCGTCTCTACTCCGAGGGTACGACCGACGGAGCGTCCGAGATCCGGCACCTCGACGTGAGGAGCGGAACAGGGCCGAGCACACCGGCTGGACCATCCCGCGGACGGCCTGGCCGCCGCCGTGATCCGGGACCTCCTCACGCTGTTGGCGCGGTGATGCTTCCCGCGGGGGCCTCGCGGCACTAGATTTCACACAGCTCGTATCAGACGACACGGGGGCGTCTCTGAAGGGGTGTGATGACTGTGTCCGAGGTGCCCGGGTCAACGGCGAGCACGGGCTCCGGGGCGCCGTGGGGGGCTGCGGCGGCCGCGTTCACGCGCTGGCGCGACGGCGACAGCGCGGGCCTCGACGACCTCGTCCGGCTGCTCAGCCCGGTGCTGTGGCAGGTCGTGCGCGCGACCGGCCTGGACCGTGAGCGCGCCGAGGACGTCGTCCAGACGACCTGGATCGCGTTGGTCGACCACGCCGACTCGATCACCAGCGCGCAGGGCATCGCGGCCTGGTTGTGCACGTCGGCCCGTCGCGAGGCGTGGCGCGCCGGCCGCCAGGCGAGCCGCGAACGCCCGGTCGAGGACCAGGTCCTCGCCCACGGGCTCCCCGACCACGAGTCGCCGGAGCGCCAGGTGATCCTCGACGACGAGGCCGCGCTGGTGCGCGAGTGCCTCGGCAGGCTGCCGGAGCGCTGCCAGAAGCTGCTGCGGATCGTGGCGGCCGGGCCCCGGCCCAACTACCACGACGTCGCCAGCACCCTCGGGATGCCGGTGGGAAGCATCGGGCCCACCCGCGGCCGGTGCCTCGACAAGCTGCGTCACGAACTGACGCAGGCAGGGGGGCTGTGAACATGAACGAGACGACTGGTGCACCCCGGTCGGACGACGAGCTGCTCGACGCCGTGGCTCGGCTCTGGGAGAAGATCGATCCCCCGCCGGAGGACCTCGCCGACGGCGTGCTCGCCCGGCTCGCGGCCCAGGACCTCGAGTACGAGCTGCTCACCCTGGTCGAGAGCGACGAGGCCGTCGCCGGCGTACGCAGTGCGACGATGCTGCGCGCCCCCGACGAGACCGGCACCTGGTCCCTGGAGTACCTCGGCCCCGGCTTCCGCGTGCAGCTGCGGGTCTCCCGCCGCGGCCGACAGGCCCGGCTGGACGGCTGGGTCTCCCCGCCGCAGCCGATGACCGTGATGCTCTCCTCGGTGCTGCGCAAGGGCTCCGTGCTCGAGGCCCAGGTCGGCGACTCGGGTCGGTTCGAGTTCCCGGTCGCACCCTCCGGCGCGTGCCGGATGACCTTCGTCACCGAGTCCGGTGGCCGCCCGCAGGCCACGCCCCCCTTCTGGATCTGAGGCACCCATGGCACAGAGCAGCGACAACAACCCCTCCCAGCGCAAGCCCTCTCCCGGATCCCCGCATGCCACCTACCGCGAGCCCGCCGTGCCGCCGCGCCACGTGCTCGACCAGGTCAGCGGTCGCGTCCTCGACCCCGGCACCGCACTCACGATCAAGGGCGTCACGCCCCGCTCCACGGTGTACGTCGGGCCGCGACTCACGATCTCGCGCAGCGGCGACGTCGAGCGGCAGATCCGCCAGCTCGAGGAAGTCGCCGAGGAGCTCGGCTGGGATCTCGACACCTCTGACGCGGAGCGCGAGATCGCCACGCACCGCAGCAAGCTCGGCGTCGTGCGCGTGGGGCTCCAGGTCAAGGACCAGCGCGCCACGCTCGCCCCTGACGGCTGGGTGCTGCTGCAGCAGGCCCGGGCGCGTTTCGGGCTCGAGGCGATGAAGGGTGTGGGGCTGGATCACCTGGTGACGTTGCGGCCGTTCGAGCCGAATCCTTTTCATGACGGGAACCCTTTCCATGACGGGAACCCCTTCCATGACGGGAACCCCTTCCATGACGGGAACCCCTTCCATGACGGGAACCCCTTCCACGACGGGAACCCGGCAGGGCAGGCCAATTCTGCGGCCGTCGCAAGCTATGCGTACGCAGGGAGCGGCGGGCGGCAACCGGTTGCATTTGTCGGTCTAAGGCCGACACGACGGCCCGATAGTGACTACGCCACGACCCGACGACCAGTTGTTGCGACACTCGACACCGGATGCGGAATGCATCCGTGGCTCGATGGCATCGTTCACAAGTACATCACTCTTGATGGCCAGGCAATCGGCTATGTCGATGGCCAAACCGATCCCGAGACCTGGGCCGACCAAGTCGGACCGCTCGACGGCAGTATCGACACATACTCGGGTCACGGGACCTTCATTGCCGGCCTCATCCACCAGGCCTGTCCGGACGCCGACATCGTCGCATGGCGGATCCTTGCGTCAGACGGACCGATCGTCGAGAGCGACCTAGTCGACGCGCTTTCGGATATTGCCGAGCTTGCCCGCCGCCACCGTGACGGTGAGCCAGGCGGCCATGCGATCGACGTGTTGAGTCTGTCGATGGGTTACTACCACGAGACGCCCGAGGACGAACTTTTCGATCCCACGATGTACGAGATCTTGAAGACACTCGGAGAGTGCGGCGTGGTCGTGGTGTGTTCAGCGGGCAACGACGCGACCGCGAGGCCGATGTTCCCCGCTGCGTTCGCGCCGTGGGTCGACGATCAGGGGCCGAGCCATGCAGAGAACTCCGTCGTGCCCGTTGTTTCAGTAGGCGCACTGAACCCGAACCTGACCGACGCACTATTCAGCAATACCGGTCCCTGGGTGCGCGCCTACGCGCAAGGCGCATCGGTCGTAAGCACAACTCCACAGTTTCAGGGCGGCCTGGAGCCGATCGCGCGAACTGAGGCGTACCAGCGCCGGCGAGAGACGATCGACCCGGATGACTACTCGAGCAGGTTCGCACTCTGGAGCGGAACGTCGTTCTCAGCGCCCCTGTTCGCGGGCCGCATCGCCGGCAAGCTCAGCGACATCCCCGGCACACAGAACGAAGACGACCGCAGCGCGGCCGTCGAGCGTGGTTGGGCTGCAGTGGAGCAACTCACGGACATCGCGCCATGATGGGGCGTGCACCGCGCCGCGGAACTCTATGAGAGGGCTCAGTTTGCCCATCGATCCGGCCGCTACCGCGAGGGAATGCGGCTTCTTGAACGTGCTCGTTCCCTTGTTACTGAACCGGACCTTAGCGCGCGGATCGAGTTGTCTCTCGCATTTGTCGAGGCGGAGGTGGCGGACGCGCGCGCAGGTTTGGAGCGCTGCGAACGGATCCTGAAGTCAGTAGAGATCTCACCCACGACTCGAGGGCTCGCCTGGTCCCAATTGGGACTCATCCACATGCGGGCGGGACGTGCTAAAGAGGCCTTCGATGAGTTCGCCCGCGCGATACCCCTCCTCTCCGACGAGAACGAGCCCTTGGGTCGAGCACTTCTCAACCGGGGCAACCTTTACCTCCAGCGCTCGGAGCCGATCGCCGCCGCGGCGGACTTCGTAGCGTCCATCAGTGCATTAAGTAGTGCAGGCGCCACAGTTCAGGCCGCGAAAGCCGAGCACAACCTTGGATATGCCCGGCTCCAAGCGGGAGAACTACTGGAAGCGCTCGAAATGATGGAGTCAGCGGCGACCGTCCTCGCGCCGCTGTCTCCAGTGTCGCGCGCGATCTGCGAGCAAGATCGCGCCGAGGTGCTTCTAGCGGCCGGTCAGATTGCGGAGGCAACGGCGGCATTGGAATCGGCAGCGACCGCATACGGTCTTCAGCGTCTGCGTCGATTCCAGGCTGAGGCCGAGTTCGTGCTGGCGAGAATCATGCTTCACGAGGATCCGGCTCGGGCACAGCGCGTAGCGCGCGCCGCCGCCCGGCGCTTCGCCCGCCACGACAGCAGCATCTGGGCAACGCGCGCCCTAGCCCTTGCAGTAGCGGCCGGCATTACCTGCGGTCGTTCGACACCGAAATTGCGCAGCGAAGCCGATGCAATCGCGGAGGATCTCCGCCGCCACGGCCATCACCGCGACGCCGAGCAGCTCGCCCTGCATGTGGTCCGGCTGTGCATCCGACGCCGCGACCTCGACGACGCGGCGGCTCGGCTCAGGAAGATCAGGATCACCGACGACACCCCGATCGGCACCCGCCTGCTGGCGCGCGAGGTCAGGGCCGAGCTGGCCCGGGCACGCGGGCGGGCGAAGCAGGCGCGGGAGCACGTCCGCGCCGGGCTGCAGGACCTGCATGCGTGGCAGGCGTCGTTCGGCAGCCTCGACCTGCAGAGCACGATGGTCGGGCACGGAAACGCGCTGGCCCGGCTCGGGCTCGAGCTGGCACTCGAGGACGGTTCGCCGGAGGTCGTCTTCGAGTGGTCCGAGCGCGCCCGGGCGCTGGCGTCGAAGGTGACCACCCTGCGACCGCCGCCTGATCCCGACCTCGCCGCCGACCTGACCGCGCTGCGCCTGCTCGACCCGGGCGAGACCGCGAAGGCGCGGGAGCTGCGGGAGCGGATCCGCTCGAAGAGCTGGTACGCCGCGGAGGGCGAGGTGGGCGAGCCGGTGACCCTCGAGGCGCTGCAGGCCCGGCTCGCGAAGGACCGCGCCGCGCTGGTGGCGCACATCGTGCTCAACGACGACGTCACGGCGCTGGTCGTGACCGGCGACCACGCGCGCGTCGTACCCCTCGACGGCGCCACCCGCGTCCGCGACCAGCTGGACCGGATCGCCGCCGACCTAGACTTCGCGGCGCACAACCCCGGCGGGTCGTTCGGGCAGACCGTGCGCGCCTCGCTCGAGGACGACCTGGCCGCGGTCGCGGACGAGCTGGTGACCCCGCTGCTGGACCTGATCGGCGACCGGCGGGTGGTGCTCACCCCGTCCGCGCTGCTCGCCGGCGCTCCGTGGACGCTGCTGCCCGGGCTCCGCGGCCGCCCGGTGACCGTGCCGACCTCGGCCACCCGCTGGCTCGAGCTCGTCGGGCAGCGGCGACCGAGGCTCCGGCGGATCGGCCTCGTGGCCGGCCCGCGGGTCGAGCGTGCCGCCGACGAGGTCGACCGCGCGGCGGCCGAGTGGACCTCGGCCGACGTGCTGCACGGCGACGACGCGAACGCCGCGAAGGTCGGCGAGGTGGCCGCCCACGTCGACGTGCTGCACCTGGCCGGTCACGGGGTGCACGCCGGTGACCACCCGCTGTTCTCCGCGGTCGAGCTGGCCGACGGGCCGTGGTTCGGGCACGACATCGACCTGCTGCCCCGGACGCCGTCGGTCGTGGTGCTGTCGGCCTGTGAGCTCGGCCAGGTCTCGGTGCTGCGCGGCGAGGAGTCCGTCGGCATGACGGCCGCCTGGCTGCACGCCGGCGCGCGCACGGTGCTCTCCTCCCCCGCCCTCGTGGCCGACGAGGTCGCCTGTGAAGCCCTCGCGCACTGGCACCGGCTGGTCGCCGCCGGCGCCGCCCCGGCCGACGCGCTCGCCGAAGTCATCGCCTCCTCCGACGGCGTCGTGCCGTTCCTGTGCTTCGGCGCGGGCTGGTAGGCCGGTCCGTCCTTCGCGAGGTACGACGCGGTCCCGGGCCCACTGCCGGGCAATTTTCCGGCGCAGGGACGCAACCGATCCGGCGTTCGAAGCGTCTGAAGAAAAGACACGCGGCGTGTATCAAACCCGCGCGACAGCGCTCTTGGGCCTCGAACGACTGCAGTTCTGGGGGACCAAGAGCCGGTTGGCCCGTCTCGGGGGGCGGGCCAACCTGTTCTTCCCCGGCGTACCCCCGCATCCCTCCCACGATCCCC
>Ga0255338_1003283_pt1 | contig 19888 bp, 14 predicted proteins | sample MeOH1_35cm_T4_19_FD_203715 | JGI IMG/M metagenome (GOLD analysis project Ga0255338, IMG submission 203715) | Sandy soil microbial communities from University of British Columbia, Vancouver, Canada - MeOH1_35cm_T4_195 | ecosystem: Engineered > Artificial ecosystem > Sand microcosm > Unclassified ...
AGCGGGCTGCTCGGCCTGCTGCTTCTTGAGGGCTTCGATGCCCTTCAGGATGCCGCTCGCCGAGGGCAGGGCGAAGTCGGTGCCCCGCGCGTCGGCCATCTTGAGCCAGTTGATCTTCGGGTCGGGATCGACGCGCTTGACCTCGGCCAGGGCGCGCAGCTTGCTCTCCGCGATGCTGACCTGCGTCGGATGCTCGATGACCACGGCGTTGATCCCGCGCAGCTCGCGCACGACCAGGCCGCCGGCGGCCTTGGCCAGCGCCACGCGCTGAGCCGGGCTCGTGCCCGGCTGGAAGACGACGATGCGGCGCTCGGCGGCTTGCGCCGTGAGAGCGATTGCGGACAACATCACCAGGAGAAGACCTCGAACCATAACACCTCCGATACGGCTGCGCCGCGACCCCTCGCGGCGTTCAGGACGATTCGGATATATCATATTTCTGGGCCGCAAGTCCTATAGGCGTATAGGTCTTATGGGTAAGGTTATCCACACTGGGGATAACCTGTGAATAGGGAGGGCTACTTCGACGTGGCGGTGAACACGCCGTCCCAGCCGGGGGGAGGCGGGTCCGCGCGGAAGGCGTCCAGGCGTTCCTCGTAGAGGTGGTAGAGCTTGTCGAGGCTCCAGGGCCGGCCGAGGACGGCGGCCTCCCTCAGGAGCTTCGCCGCCTGGTCGAAGCGGGCGGCGCGGTACGCGGCGAGGAACTCCGCGTGCTTGACCGCCAGCGCGCGGAAGGCGGGCGCCTCGGCTTCGTCCGGGGTGCCGAGCAGGGCGTGGATGTTGACCGGCTTGGTCTTGCCCTTCACCTTGATGAGGTCGAGCTCGATGGCGGCGAACTCCTCGGTCTGCTCGCGCGTGACCGGGCCGATGACGATGCGGACGCCGTAGGTCTTGGACTGCCCCTCGAGGCGCGAGGCCAGGTTCACGTCGTCTCCGAGGACGGTGTAGTCGACGCGCAGGGTCGAGCCCATGTTGCCGACGACGCAGGGGCCGGTGTTGAGGCCGGTGCCGATCTCGATCTTGGGCAACGAAATGCCCTTCGCTTTCGCCTCATCCTGCCACTGGGCGTTGAGCATGGCCAATTTGTCATGCATCTTGAGCGCGGCTTCGCAGGCGCGGCGGGCGTGGTCCGGGACGTTCATCGGCGCGTTCCAGAAGGCCATGATGCAGTCGCCCATGTACTTGTCGATGGTCCCGTCGTGCTGGAGGATGATCTCCGTCATCGGCGTGAGGAAGTTGTTGATGAAGACGGTCAGGCCGTGCGGGTCGAACTTCTCCGAGATCGTGGTGAACCCGCGGATGTCGCAGAAGTGGAAGGTCATCTCCCTCGTCTCCCCGCCGAGCTGGACGCCCTCGGGGTTCTTCGCGAGCTTCTCGACGACCTTCGGCGACAGGTAGCGGCCGAAGGTGTCGGTGATGCGGCGCTTGTCGCCCTCCGTGCGCACGAAGCCGACGGCGGACCAGGTCGCGTAGACGGTGAACAGGCCCAGCGAGGGGAGCAGCGGGTCGAGGAGCCAGCGCCAGGCGGTGAACGCGTGCCAGGACAGGCCGACCGAGAGCGCGATCGCGCCGGCGGCGAGGGGGCCGGCCCACATCGCGCCCGCGCGGCCCAGGACGAAGAGGAGGAGCAGGCCGAGGGCGAGCAGGTAGACGAGCTCGGCCCCGAGCGCCCAGTCCGGGCGCCGGAGGAAGGTCTGCGTGATGATCTGCTCGGCGACGTTCGCGTGGACCTCGACGCCGGGCGCGGCGGGGTTCAGCGGCGTGGCGCGGATGTCCTTGAGGCCCGTGGCGCTCGTCCCGATCAGGCAGATCGAGCCCTCGACCGAGGCGCGGTCGAAATCCTTCTCGAAGAGCCTCCAGACCGGGATCGTCCGCCCCGGCGCGGCCTTCGTGTAATAGACCCAGATCGCGCCGTTCGCGTCGGTCGGCACCGCGAACCGGCCGACCTTGAGGGCGGTGATCCCCGTGTGCGCGCCTCCCGCGAGCTCGCCGCTGGCTCCGGACGACTTCACCGAGAAGTTCTTCGCGTCCTGGGCCACGCGCAGCGCCTCGAGGACGAGGGAGGGGAGGAGGGTCTTGCCGCGGCGGAAGAGGAGCGGGGTGCTGCGGATGACCTGGTCGAGCTCGGGCTCGAAGCCCACGTTGCCGAGGCCGGCGGCGGCGGCCTCGAGCTGGGGGAGGTTCGACACGGCGCCGGGGTAGTCCCGCAGGTAGGCGAGCGGCCCGTCCCCGCCGAACGCGAAGGCGGCCTTGGAGGCCGGGAACACGTCGTTATGCTCTCCGACGAGCGCGAAGCCCAGCACCGCGCGGCCCTCCTTTATAGTCCGGGCCAGCAACGCGTCGTGGTCGGGCAGCCGGGAGACCCGTTCCTTCAGCGCCGCGAACTCCGCGGTGTCCGGCCAGGAGGCGGCGATGCGGCGGGGGGACGTGCGGTCGGGCTCCGAGAAGAAGATGTCGTACGCCGTGACCGAGGCGCCGAGGTCCTGCAGGCGCTTCTCGAGCCTGGCCACCTGGGTCCGGGGCCAGGGGAACTGGCCGAGCCGGGACAGGGACTCGTCGTCGAGGTCGATGACGCGGACGCCGGCGTCGGCGTAGTCCCGCGGCTTCAGCTGCTGGAACGCGTCGAAGGCCCGGTGCTGGACCCACGTCACCCAGGAGAATCCCGAGGCCTGGAGGACCAGCACGCACGCGAGCGCCGCGGCGGGGAGCGCCCAGTCGGTGCGTTTCGCCAGCTTCTGTCCGAGGGACATGGCGGCGATTGTAGAAAATACGACGGGAATGTGTGATAATCATTTCCCATGAAATTCCTATTATTCTCCCTCGTGCTGGCCGCCTCGTCCGCGTCGGCCCAAACCGCCGCCCCGAACCTCGATCGCGACAGCCAGGACCCCGCGCGGCGCGCCGCCGCCGAGCGCAAGGCCGCCGAGGCCGCGGAGGCCGCCTCCGCCGTCTCCGAGGACATCCCTTTCGAGAAGATCCTGGCCGCCCCCGGCGACCTGGACCTCAACGAGCGCTACGCGCGCGAGCAGATCCGCCGCGGCGACCTGCGCGGCGCGGCGACGACCCTCGAGCGGGTCCTGATCCTCGCCCCGGGACGCGACCGCACCCGCCTCCTGTACGCCGCCGTGCTCTACCGCCTCGACGCCCTGCAGGACGCCGAGCGCGAGCTGCGCATCGTCCTCGCGCGCCTGGCCCCGGCCGAGGTCATCGAGGAGGCGAAGGCCTACCTGAAGCTCGTCGAGGGGCGCAAGCGCAAGACGCACTTCGACGCGCGGATCAGCGTCGGCTACGGCTGGGACGACAACCGCAACTCGGCGTCGGACACGAACACGAACCTGTTCTTCGGGACGCCCGTGCTGCTGAACCCCGACTCGCGCCGCCAGGACGACACGAGCGTCACCTTCTCCGGCGGCCTGGGCGTCTCCCGCGAGTTCGGCGGGGCCAAGCCGCAGAAGGGCTTCCTCAACCTCGGCTATTACCGCGGCGAGCAGACCCGCATCAACGCCCTCGACCTGCAGGCGTACAGCGTCAGCGGCGGGTTCGCCTTGCGCGCCCTCGGCTTCGAGCTCCGTCCCGCGGCCGGCTTCGACCATGTCCTGCTCTCCCAGAGCACGTATCTGCGCAACGCCTGGGAAGGCCTTCGGGCGTCGCGCAAGCTCCGGCCCCGCCTGGAGGCGTACGCCGACTTCCGCCGCGAGGACCAGAAGTTCGTGCGCACGCGGCTGGCGCCGAACGCCGAGGAGCGCACGGGCGAGCAGTACGACCTGAGCCTCGGCGTCAACTGGATCGCCTCGCCGCGCGACCGGCTCGGCTTCGTCGCCGGCCATCGGCGCAAGTACGCCCGCGCCGTCGCGCAGGCCTACCGCCGCGAGAGCCTCGGCGGCGAGTACACGCGCCTTCTCGGCCGGGGGATGTTCTTCGTCGCCGGGCTCACGGGCCAGTTCGACCGCTACGACCGGCCGGACGTCTCGCTCAGCACGAAGGGCCGGATCGACGACGCGATCGTCGGACAAGCCCTGTACGGCGCGCCGCTGAGCCTGTTCTGGAAGCCGCTCGCCGGCTTCACCGGGACGCTCGGCGTCGAGCATTTCCATCAGTTCTCGAACCTCGTCAACTACGAGTACACGAACACCCGTCTGTCCGCGATGGTCACGTATAAGTGGGGGATCTGACATGATCAAAACTCTCGCCGCCGTCCTTCTGCTCTCTCCCGCCGCCCAGGCCGCGCCGCTGAACATCGGCGTCGCCTCCGCCGTGCGCGGCGCCGTGCGCGCCGCCGCGCCGGGCGCCGCCGGTCGCGTCGTCGAGACGGGCAAGCCCATGTACTCGCACGACAAGGTCACGACCGGCCCCGATGGCAAGCTGCAGATCCTGCTGCTCGACGAGACCAGCTTCACCGTCGGCGCCGACAGCGAGATGGAGCTCGACGAGTTCGTGTTCGACCCCGCGACGAACGCGGGCAAGGTCTCGGCCAAGATCGCGAAGGGGGCGTTCCGCTTCGTGACCGGCAAGGTCGCCCGCCGCGACCCCGCGAGCATGCAGGTCGCGACCCCGGTCGGCACGATCGGCATCCGCGGCACGATGACCGCCGGAACGGTCGGCGCCGACGAGGCGACGTTCGTCCTCCTCGGCCCCGGGCCGGGCAACAACGCCGACGAGAAGGCGGGCGGGATCACCGTCAAGAACGACAAGGGCTCCACCGACGTCGACAAGGACGGCTGGGGCGTGACGGTCAAGGCGGGCGAGGCCCCGAGCCCGGCGTTCGAGCTCAGCCCCGGACAGCTGGAGGGCATCCTCTCGGGGGTCGGCTCGTCGCCCAAGGGCGACTCCAAGGACGACGCCGCCGCCGGGGATTCCGGCGGCTCTTCCTCGGGCCAGGACACGGCGAAGGGCAAGGACAACGCGACCGACGCGTTCGCGGCGCTCGACGCCTCCCAGGGCGAGACGAGCCAGTTCGCCTCCCAGCAGTTCGCCGCGCCCAAGACCTCGAAATGGGCGGACGTCATCGCCATCCCGGGCGGCACGGGCAAGTACACCGGCAGCGGGTCCTATTACCTGTGCACGGGCGGCGTCTGCGGCGGCTCCGTCGCGGGCACGACCTCGTTCGCGCTGGACATCGACTTCGGCGCCAAGACCCTCGGCGGCGGCTCCTCGAACATCACCCTCACCGGGACCTACAACGCGACGTCGAACAACACCATCCAGTCGCTCAACTACTCGAGCCTGTCGGGCGACGCCGCCACCTCCCTGACCCTGAACGGCGGCGCCCAGCATGTCTGGTCCGGGACGACGCTGAAGCTGCTCGACACGGGCGGGGTGACGGCCGGCGCGGCCTCCATCGACGTCCGCGTCCAGAGCACGGTCGGCCCGCCCCAGTACGGCGGCGCCGTCACCGGCTCTTTGGTCACCCCTTAACGGCGGAGCTTCCGGCGCGCGAGCGCGAAGGCGGGGTCGAGGCGCAGGGCGGCGGCGTAGGCCTCGTCCGCCTCGCGGCGGCGGCCCAGGGCCGCCAGCGCGTTGCCGTGGTTGTAGAACGCGATCGGCCATGACGGGTTCAGCTCCGTCGCCCGCCGCAGCGCCGCCTCCGCCCTCCCGTGCTCCCCGGCGGCGTTCAGCGCGACGCCGAGGTTGTTGAGGATCTTGTAGTCGGAGAAATCGAGACGGGCCGCCTGCTCGAGGCGTTTGAGCGCCTCGCCGCGCCGGCCGAGCCCGTCGAGCGCGGAGGCGAGGTTGAGGTGGGCCGTCGCGAGCCCCGGGTCGGCGGCGATCGCGGCGCGCAGGAGCCTCTCGGCCTCGGCGTATTCCTTCCTGCCCAGGGCGTCGGCGCCCAGGTTGTTGAGCTGCGGGGCCAAGGTCGGGTCGAGCGCGACGGCGGCCTGCTCCTCGCGCAGCGCCCGGTCGACGAGGTTCGCCCGCCGGTAGTACGAGGCGAGGTTGACGCGGGCCATCGTCGACGCCGGATCGACGTCGAGGGCGCGCCGCCACAGGCGCTCGGTCGAGCTCCAATAGACGGAGGCGCGCGCGGCCATCCCCGCGCAGGCCAGGAGCGCGGCGGCCGCGGCCGCGGCCGCCGGGGCGCGCAGGTCCTTTCTCCGCCGCGCGGCCCAGAGGCCGGCGCCCGCGAGCGCCGCCAGCCCGAGGCCGGGGAGGTAGGAATAGCGTTCCGCGACGAGGTGGTGGCCGAACCTGACGACGCCCGCCATCGGCGCGAGCGCCAGCGCGTAGTGAAGGAGGGCGGTGGGGACGGCGGGGGAGCGCTTGCGCGCGGTCCAGGCGAGCCCGCCGACTACGAGCGCGGCGAGCGCCGCGGCCCCGACCACGGGGCTCCCGAGCCCGAAATCCGCGGGGAGGCGGTGATACGGAGAGAGCCCCGACGGCCAGGCCGTCCTCGCGGCGTACCACCACAGCGAGTGGATCCCCAGGGCGAGCCGCTCGCCCGCTCCGGCCTCCGCGCCCTTGAGCATCCCGGTGTCGAACTGCCCGGCGAGGCCGGTCACGCCCGCGGCCGCGGCGATCAGGAGGTAGGGGATCTTCTCGGCCCAGGCGCGGCGCCGCAGGGGCCAGCGGTCGAGGAGGAGCAAGGTCAACGGCAAGGTGATCGCGCTCGCCTTGGAGAGCACCGCGAGGCAGAAGGCGAACAGCGGCGGCAGGGGCTTCTCCGGGCCGCGGAGGTAGAGGCGGACCGCGAGCAGGTAGAAGAAGCCGGACAGGACGTCGCGGCGCTCGGTGAGCCAGACCACGGACTCGGCCCGCAGCGGGTGGACGGCCCAGAACAGCGCGGCGAACGCCGCGGCCACGGCGCGGTCGCGGGACCCGGTCGACGGCGAGGCCTTCCCGGCCAGATCCTCGACGATCAGGAAGAACAGGACGGCGGAGCCCGCGTGCAGCGCGTAGTTCGTCGCGCGCATCGCGGCCGGATCCGGCCCCCACACGGCGAAGTCGAGGGCGTAGGACAGCCACGACAGCGGCTGATAGGGTCCGCCGAACATGGTGGTGAGCATCCAGCGGACGTTGGCGAAAGTGAAGCCGCGCCAATGCGGGTTCTCGGCGAGGAGCGCGGCGTCGTCCCACTCGAGGAACGGGGCGTTCAGGGCCGGAAGGAAGGGGAGGACCGCCGCGAGCGCGAGAAGGGCGAGAAGGGCGTTCCGGGAGCGCGCGGTCACGGGTTCATCCTATCAATCCGGGTCCGGGGGCGCCGGACCAAAGGGCCTAGACAAACTATAGGTCTTTTGCTAAGCTCGCGCTAGACGCACTTTGGAGGGAACACCGAGATGAAAACGACCCGCCTGACCCTGACCCTCGCATTCGTCGCGAGCCTCGCCGCACCCGTCCTCGCCGAGACCGCCGCCGTGGATTTCGACAAAGGCATCGACGCGTCCGCGATCCTGAAGCAGGCGAAGGAGGCCGCGAAGGCCGACACGAAGGTCGTCGACGCGCAGTACATCGGCGGGCGGCGCACGGTCCAGGATTGCGTGACCGTCTCCTTCGGCGCGAACGATCCCGCCGTCTCTCCGACCTTCTCGCTGCGCAGCGTGGAGTACATCGAGGAGTGCTACCAGACCGGCGACCCCCGCAACGGCGGCGGACGCCAGTGCTACGAGCGTCCGGGCATGAGCTACCACGAGCTCGCCTCGGTCACCCTCCAGGACCGCCAGCCCCTGCTGCCCTGGGAGCGCGACACGTTCCGCGTCTGCCTCGACGGCCCTTGGCTGAGCATCTACGACATCGAGACCGCCTACGACTACCGCCTGATCTCCGGCGGCAATTACAACGGCCGCTACGTCCTCGCGCCGGGCCGGAAGGTCGCCCAGCGTCCCGACCCGGTCGGCGTCCTGGGCGAGCTCGATCCCGCGATGAGGCTCACGCTCAAGGACAAGTGGGCCAGCTACTACGCCGGCGAGAGCATCGAGATCAAGTACGCGCTCAAGAAGCACGTCGAGAACTGGTTCGACCCGGTCGTAGCGGAGGGCTCCGTCACCGTGCCCGTCGCCGAGTCCTACCTGGTGGACCTCTCGAAGAGCTCCGGGCTGCAGAACGGGAAGAGCTACTACGTCGAGTACTCCATCCGCCGCATCGGCAAGGTGTCCACGGACAAGTTCACCCGGACGCTCGAGACCAACAAGGCGTCGCGCGCCGCGCTGTCCCTGGCCTTCAACAGGTAATCTCCGCGGACGGAAGACGGGAGCCCCGCCGGGCATGCCCGGCGGGGCTCCTCATTTTTTGAGGAACGGGGCGATGGCGCCGAGGTTCGCGCGCGCCTCGATGGCGCGGGGGTCCGCCTTCAGCGCGGCGCGGTACAGCGCGGCGGCCTCGCGGAAGGAGCCGCGGCGGGCCAGCGCGTTGCCCAGGTTGACCTGGGAGCGGGTGAACGCCGGGTCGAGCCTCAGCGCCGCGCGGAAATGGCGCTCGGCCTCCCGCTCCCGCCCGGAGGCCAGGCGGACGACGCCCAGGTTGTGATGCGCCTCGACGCGGGACGCCGGATCGCGGAGCGCCGCGCGGTAATGGACCGCGGCCGAGTCCGTCTCGCCGGCGCGCGCGAGCAGGAGGCCGAGGTTGTTGTGCGCGCGGCCGAGGCCGGGCTCGAGGGCGAGGGCCGCGTCGTATTGGCGCCGCGCCTCGGCGCCCCTTCCGGCGCGGGCGAGCGCGTCGCCGAGGTCCACGCGCCATGACGCGCGCCGGGGCTCGGCGAGCAGGGCCGCTTCCAGGAGCCTGGTCGCGGTCCTGATGTCGTTCTCCGCCAACGACGTCCCTAGGAGGGCGCCGAGCTCGGCCGACGGCGCGGCGGCGAGGCCTCGGCGCCAGACGCGGCGGGCGTCGGCTTCCTGTCCCCTTTTCTTAAGCGCGGCTCCGAGATTGACGTAGACGGTCGACGGCGCGGAGGGGTCCTCGATCGCGGCGCGCAGAAGGATGACGCCTTCCGCGGGCTCGCCGGCGTCGAGCAAGGCGGCTCCGAGCTCGCCCCGCGCGAGGAGCCCCGGGGCCCGGTCGGAGGCCGCGGACCAGAGGGTCACGGAGTCGCGCCAGACCTCGCATTGCCGCCAGGAGACGATGCCGAGGGCCGCGAGCCACGCCGTCGCGAGGAGGACGCGCGCGCGGCCGCGGCCGAGCGCGGCGCCGAACAGGACCGCGAAGGGGAGGCAGGAGAGGTAGCTGTACCGGTCGCAGGCCGCGTGGAACTGGCCTTGGTGCATGAAGCCGGCGGTCGGCAAGGCCATGACGGCGTACGCGGCGAAGGCGGCGGCGACGGCGGGGCGGGAGCGCCGGGTCCGCCACAGCGCGGCGGAGGCCGCGACGAGGACGGCCAGGCAGGCGAACAGCTGCCAGGACCAGCCCGCGAACCACGCCGGCTCCGGATAGAAAGGCGACAGGCTCCCCGGCCACAGGGTCTTCGCCGGATAGAACAGCAGTCCGTAGAGGACGCGGCTCGCCCGGCGCGCGCCGCCGTAATTCTCCGGGCCGACGATGGTCCCGGAGGCCCGCCCGGCGAGGACCGCGAGCCCGAGCGCCGCCGCCGCGACGGCGAAGAACGGGGCGAGCGCGAGCGCGGCCCGCCGCGTCGGCCGCCGCCGCGTGGACCAGGCGTCGAGCACCGCCAGGAGCGGCGGCAAGGCGAGGGCGCTCGCCTTGGCCGCGAGGGACGCCGCGAAGGCCGCCAGCGCCGTCCGGCCGCGGCCGCTCAGATGCGCGAGGACGGCGGCCATGAACAGGAACCCGGACAAGAGGCCTTTGCGCTCGGACGCCCAGGCGACCGACTCGACGCGCAGGGGATGGACGGCGAAGAACAGCGCGGCGAGCGCCGCCGCCGTCCGGCGTCCGTCGAGCAGGCGCAGGCAGACGAGGTAGAACAGGACCGACGTGCCCGCGTGCAGGAGCAGGCTCGTCAGGTGGAACCCGGCGGCCTCGGACCCCCACAGGGCGCGGTCGACGGCGAGGCTCAGCCAGCTCAGGGGCTGCCAGAGGCCGCCCCTCGTCGCCGTCAGCATCGCGCGCAGGCTGTCCGGGCCGAGGCCGCGGATCAGCGGGTTGTCCAGGATGTAGAAGCGGTCCTCGTAGGAGACGAAGCCGTGGGAGAGCGCCGGCGCGAAGGCGGCGAGCGGGGCGGCGGCGACGAGCAGGACGGGCGCCCAGCGCGAGGCGCGCGTCAGCGGGTCGTCGGCTTTGGTGCGGCGCGCTTCGCCAGCGGGGATCGGCATGGTAGGCGCCGTGATTTTATGAAAATTAAGAGGCCCCGGTTCGATCCGCCTGAGCGGATCGCGCCGGGGCCTTGGTCCCTGGTGAGGGGAATCGGTCTACGGGAGGAAGATCTGCGAGCCGTACGCGACGACCATGACCTGGACCGGGCCCTTGCCCGCGTTGACGGTCACGAAGCCGTTGTAGGCCTCGACCTGCGAGCCGGTGGCGTCGGTCTTGACGGTGACCGAGAGGCCCTCGCCGGGGCGGATCTCGGTGATCTTGAGGTCGGGGTTGCGCGTCAGGCACTTGCCGTAGATCTTCACGAAGTCGTCGCCGCTGCGGACGTCGCGGACGACGGTGAGGAGCATGCAGCCGTCGATCGCCTTCTGCAGCGTGCTGATCGAGGCCGGGAGGACCTCGTCCTTCGTCAGGACCTTGACGAGGTGGCCGAGCAGGCGGCCGTCGCGGCGGCCGATCGAGGCGACGAGGTCGCGGTGGGCCTTCGAGCCGGGGACCATGTCGGTCTTGATGAGCAGGCCCGACTTGCCGGGCATCCCGGACTGCGGCGCCGAGAGGAAGCCCGCCTCGGTGACGGCCTTGGCCGCGTACTTCCGGGCGACGCCGTCGATGCAGGGCTTCACCAGGTCGGTGGCCTCGTCGAGGTTGAAGGGGCGGATGGTCTTGATGTCGAGCACGCCGCAGGCGCCGACGTCGGCGAACGCGTCCTCGAGGATGAAGGGGCGAAGAGAGTCGACGACCTGGGTTTCGAACGACTGCGCGCGGAGAGAGACGGCGGCGGCGAGAGCGGCGAGGACCAGGAAGGTTTTCTTCATGGCCTTATGATGCCCGAAAGGCCCATGTAACCTATAGGACTTTCGTCAATCCGCGCGGTTGATTCAGATCAACTGAGGAAAAGCGACGGCGGGACGATCAGAATTTGACGGCGGGGGCCTTGGCGGCCTCGGGCGCGGCGGAGAAGTACGGGCGCTCCTTGAAGCCGCCGAAGCCGGCGACGATCGAGCCGGGGAAGCGCTTGATCGCGGTGTTGTAGTCCTGGGCGGCGTGGTTGAAGTCCATGCGCGCGACGGCCACGCGGTTCTCGGTCCCCTCGAGCTGGACCTGCAGGTCGCGGAAGCCCTGGGTGCTCTTGAGCTCGGGGTACTTCTCGACGACGACCATCAGGCGGGACAGCGCGGAGGACAGGCCGGCCTGGGCGTCCTCGAACTTCTTGAACGCCGCGGGGTCCTGGAGGACCTCCTTGCCGACGGTCATCTGCCCGACCTTGGCGCGCGCCTCGACGACGGCGGTGAGCGTGTCCTTCTCGAACTTGGAGGAGCCCTTCACGACCTCGACGAGGTTCGGCACGAGGTCCGCGCGGCGCTGGTACTGGTTCTCGACCTGCGCCCAGGCGGTGCTCACGCCTTCGTTGCGTCCGACGATCCCGTTGTAGGCGCCGACCGCCCACAGGGCGACGGCGAGGACGGCGACGAGGGCGGCTCCGAGCACGGCTCCGATGATCTTCATGGTCGGATTATATATCACTTCCAGCCGGAGCAGCGCTTCGAGACCCATTGGTACAGCTCCGGCTTGTCGAGCTCCAGCTGGGCGCTCCCGAGGTCCGCTTTGTACTTCTGGTACGCCGGGATCACCACCTTGCGTATCTTGGCCTTGAGCGCGGCCTCGGCCGAGTCGCGGTCGTCGGTCGCCATGGGATTGCCTTTCCCCGGCAGCCATCTGGCCTCCGTCAGGGCCTGCTCGATCTCCTTCACGGCGGCGTCGAGGCGCTCGCGGTGCACGCGCTCGTGCTCGCGCTCGTGCTCGAGCACCGCGATGTACTCGCACGAGTCCTCGGCGTATTCCCGCGGCACGAAGATCTGGACCGAGGCGGGCGTGAGGTCGATGCGCACCTCGTCCAGCCAGACGCAGGCCCGGCCTCCCACCGCCTCCATGTTCATGAGGGTGTGGAAGGACAGCTGATTGTCGACCTCGGTCAGGCCCTGGGGCTTGCCCGTTCCGACCGAGCCGCCCGACTCCTTGGCGAGGGCGGCCAGGTCGAGGTCGCGGCGCAGGACGGGCGGGCGGGCGTCCGCGCGCACGCGGATCATGCGGGAGCGGTCGAAGCCCGGGTCGTGGGGGCAGATGGACCCGTCGCGCGGGCCCTCTCGGCCGCAGGCGCCGAGCAGGAGCAGGGCGGCGGCCGCGGCGGAGCGCATCGGGCCGGTCAGTACTTGACCCGGTGCAGCTCGAAGGTCTTGCCGCCGAGGTCGACCGAGCGCGAATACGCCCGCTTGATGCGCGCGGGCAGGCGCTTGGCGACGTCCCCGGTCACGAGGATCTCGTCCGCGGCGGCGAGGTCCTCGCCGATCTTCGCGGCGATGTTGACCTTGTCGCCGAAGATGCCGTCCGCGACGCGCAGGATCTTGCCCGAGTGGAAGCCCATGCACAGCTGGAACTGGTCGCGGTCCTTCTTGCCCTCGTTGAACTTGAGCAGCAGGCGCTGCATCTTGATCGCGGCGTCGACGCCCTTCACCGGGTCGTCGAAGGTGGCGAGGAGGTTGTCGGCCCCGCGCGAGATCACGTCCCCGCCGTGCTTCTTCACGATCGGCTCGACGAGGTCGTACACCTCGGTCATGACGGCGAGGAAATGGAGGATGCCGTACTCGTGCGTGCGGCGCGTGAAGCCGGACGAGTCGCACATCATGACCGTCGTCTCCTGCACGCACTCGTCCTCGATCTCGCGGTCCATCGTGTCCGCGTTGGCCTTCGTGCGCCCGCGCAGGCGCTCGAACAGCTGCTCGGCCGTCGGGCGGGGCTTTTTCGCCTTCTTTTTCATAGCGCGATTCTAGCACGCCTTCCGGTGCCAGGCCTACCGGTATTTGCGTAAGTGCCAGGCCTGCCGGTCCCGATAACGCAAACATCGGTAGGCCTGGCACCATACTCGTTTTGATACACTCTCGGCGGTGAAACAGGTCAAGAAGCGCAAGCTCCGGCGCGGTCTGCCGGTCAGCGTGTTCAAGCTGGACAACGGGCTGACGGTCGTGGTGCAGGAGGACCGCTCCGCGCCGCTGGCCGGCGTCTCGCTCACCTACAAGGTCGGCTCGCTCGACGAGGAGAAGGGCCGGGCCGGCTTCGCCCATCTCTTCGAGCACCTGATGTTCCAGGGCACGGCCAACCTGGCCCCCAACGAGGTGTCGCGCCTCGTCGAGTCGCACGGCGGCGTGGACAACGCCTACACGATGAAGACGAACACGACCTACCACGAGGTCGTGCCGTCGAACGCGCTCGAGTCCGTCCTGTGGGCCGAGGCCGACCGCATGCGCGGCCTGCTGATCTCCGAGCGCGAGCTCGCCGTCGAGAAGCAGGTCGTCCTCGAGGAGCTGCGCCAGACCTACCTGAACCAGCCCTACCGCCGCGCGACCGACGCGGTGATGAGCTCGCTCGCGTTCACCCGCTGGGAGACCGCTCACCCGACCATCGGCGACGCCGCCGACATCCGCGCCGCCTCGCTCGACGACGTGCGCAAGTTCTACGACCGCCACTACGCGCCGAACAACGCCGTGCTCGCCGTCGCCGGGGACGCGTCCGTCTCCGAGGTGCGCAAGCTGGTCAAGCGCCTGTTCGGACCGATCCCGCGCCGCCCGCGTCCGAAGGCGGCCCCGCTCGACGAGCCCCGCCTGAAAGGCGAGCGCGTCGAGACGGTCAAGGACCATCTCGCGAAGACCCCTTTGACCATCGTCGGCTGGCATACCCCCGAGCGCGGCTCGCGCGACTGGTGGGCGCTCACCGTGTTGATGACCATCCTCGGCGGCGGCGAGGACAGCCCGCTGCACGAGAAGCTGGTCAAGGACGACCGCCTCGCCGTCTCCGCGGGGGGCCACATCCCCTATTGGTCGAGCCACGTCGCCGCGCGGGGCCCGGACATGCTCGCGTTCTTCATCTCCGGCCGCCTCGGCGTGAGCCGCAAGGCCGTGACGGACAGCCTGGACAAGGTCCTCGAGAGGTTCTTCAAGACGGGCCCGAAGGACGACGAGCTCTCCCGCGCCAAGACGCAGATCGAGCGCTCCTGGCTCGAGGGCCAGCAGTCCCTGGCCGACCGCGCGCAGACCCTGAGCTCCTACGTGGCCCTCGTCGGCGACCCGGACGGCTTCTGGAAGGACCTCGACTCCCTCCTTAAGATAACGCGGGCGGACTGCGCGGCGGCCGCGCGCCGCTGGCTCCGTTCCCGCGGCCGCATCGTCCTCCAGGTCGAGCCCGGCGAGCCCGTCGAGCTCGCGCCCGAGCCCGCCGCGCCCGAGACCCCCGCCGAGGAGCCGCGCAAGCCCGGCCAGCATCCGCCGCCTCCGGGGCCGGCCCGCTTCGCGCGCCCGCCGGACATCGTGAAGACCCAGCTCAAGAACGGCCTGACCGTCTGGCTGGCCCGCGACAAGCGCCTGCCCCTCGTCGAGGCCCGCCTGGCGCTGAGGGCGGGCCGCATCCACGAGGTCTCCGGACAGGACGCGCTGGCCCAGGCCTCCGAGGAGCTTCTGCTCAAGGGCCGCGAGGGCGAGGACGCCGCCGCCGTCGCGCGCGCCTACACCTCGCTCGGCTGGTCGCTCGGCGCCTCGTGCGAGTCCGAGTGGCTCAAGCTGTCCGCCTCCGGGCTGTCGCGCAACCTGGACCCGTTCCTCGACCAGCTCGCCAAGACCCTCAACACGGCGGACTACCCCGAGGCCGAGGTCGAGCTGTGGCGGGAGAACGCGCTCGAGGACCTGATCTCCCGGCGCGCCCAGCCGCACTTCCTGTCCGAGGAGCGCCTGCGCGTGGAGCTGTTCCCCGGCCATCCCTACGGCCGCGGCGCCGCCGACGAGAAGAAGATCGCCGCCGTCGACTCGGCCCGCATGCGCGCCTTCCACGCCGCGTGCCTGCGCCCCAACGGCGGGCACCTCGTCCTCGTCGGGGACCTGGACCCGGACAAGACGGTGCGCGCTCTCGAGCGCGCGCTGTCGACCTGGACCGCCGGGCCCGCCGCGCCCCCGGCGCCGCCGCTGCCCGACGCGGGCGCGGCGCGCACGATCATCGTGGACCGCCCCGGCTCCGCCCAGGCGAGCCTCATCATCGCGCAGACCGCCGTCGCCGGGCCGAAGGACCCCGATTACATGTCGCTCGTCCTCGCCAACCACGTCCTGGGCGGCACCGCGAACTCGCGGCTGTTCGAGAACCTGCGCACGCGCCGCGGCTACACCTACGGCGCCTATTCCTCGATCGAGCTGTACGGCCGGGGCATCGTGTGGTCGGCGTCCGCCGACTGCCGCACCGAGGTCGCGCGCCCCGCGCTCGAGGAGATGCTGTCCGAGGTCCGCGAGCTCACCTCGAGGGAGATCTCCGCCGCGGCGCTCGACAACTCCCGCCGGCACCTGCGCGGCCTGTTCCTGATGCGGCTGTCGTCGCTCGACCGGATCACGGGCTATCTGTCGTCGGTCGCCGAGAGCGGGCGCGACCCGCGCGAGACCATCGCGCAGTACGAGCCGCGCCTGGCCGAGGCCACGCCCGCGTCGGCGCTGGCCGCCGTGAACTCCCGCCTGGACCTCCGGAAGCTCGTCACCGTCGTCGTGGGCGACGAGACCGCGCTCAAGCCCGCCCTCAAGGGCCTCTAGACCGTCAGGGCGCCTGGCACCAGAGCCCGTCCTCGAGCTTCCAGCTCTGCGTCGAGGTGCGGCCCTTGTCCTCCGCGCCGCTCTTCCAGCGCGCGGTGACCATCGCGACCCCGCCCTCGATCTTCGAGGAGAGGATCTTCGCGGAGGATTCCAGGCGGCCGCCGCCGGCCTCCTTCTTCTTGGCGGTCACGTAGTAGCCGCGGCGGCCGCGGTACGGCGCGGCCTCGCGGGCGTCCTTGCACAGGCAGGTGTCGTAGTGGTCGCCGAAGGCGCCCTGCGACAGGAGCTGGGCGCAGAAATCGAACTGCTCGTGGACCTGGACCAGGGCGAGCTGGTCTCCCTCGCCTCCTTCGGCGGGGGCGGCCTTGGCCGGCTGGTCCTCGATGCCGGGAGGGGGCGCGGGCTTGCCGGGCTCCGACAACGGAGCGGCGTCGAGCCCCGCGATCGCGGTGGGCGCGGGAGCGGCGTCCTCGAGGGGCGGCGCCGGAGCGCGCGACGGCGCGGAGGCGGCGCGGTCGCTGGCGCTGACCGGACGCTTGAGGCCGGGCAGGGAGAACTGGCCGGGCTTCGCGGCCGGACGCTGGCCGATCATCGGCGGAGCTTTCTCGGCGCCGGCTTCCCCCGCGGGCGCGGCCAGAGGCTCCGCCGCGGGTTCCGTCGAGGGCTGGGTCGCGTCGCTGAGCAAAGCCTCGAGCAGAGGGTCCTTCTCCGCGGCCTTCGCGGGCCGCGTCGCGGCGGACTTCGATTCGGACGCGCGGCTCTCGATGAAGGTGTCGCCGCCTCCCTGTTCCTCGGACGGCGGGGCCTCCGGGGCCGGTTCGGGCTTGGGCGCGCGCGCGGGACGGGGCTTGCGCGCGCGGCGCGGCTTGGCCGCCGCGGCCGGGGCGGCCGCCGCGGGCGGAGCGGAGCGCTTGGCGATCTTCTTGGGCTTCGCCGCCGACGGGGCCGGCATCGACGGCGACGCGGTCTGCGGCGGGGGGGAGTAGATGACCGGAGGCTCGGCCGGGGCCGGCTCCGGCGCGGGAGCGGAGGGCGTCAGCTCCGCCACGGGCTCGGCGGGCGGGACTCTCCGGTCGAGCATCATGTACGCGAGGCCGGCGGAGAGGACGGCGGCGCCGGCGAAGGCGGCCAGGACCGGCGGACGCTTCCAGACGGGGACGGGCGCGGCGGCCGCGGCGGGCTCGGGCGCGAGCGCCGGGGCCGGCGACGGAGACTCGGAGGCGATGGAGGGCGAAGGCGCGGAGGACTCGAGCTCGGCGAGCTGGCCCATCTTCCCGGGCTGGAGCGGCCGGCGCGGGGAGTCGACCGCGGGCGGAGGCACCGGCTCCTCCGGATAGGAGAGCAGCGGGTCCAGGTGCGCGAACGGGTCCTTCGGCGCGTCGAAGGGCGACGGCGCGGGCTCGGACGAAGGGGACGCGGGGAGGACGGGCGCGGGCGGCGCGGGCGTCGGGAGGATGGGCGCGGGCGCGGGCACCGAGGGGGGCGCGGAGATGTCCTCGGCGCGGCCGTCCATGCGCGCGCCGCAGGAGTTGCAGAAGCGGGCCTCCTCGAGGTTGTCGTGAGCGCAGCGCGGGCACGGCTTGGTCTTGACGGCCGGAGCCGGGGCGGGCGCGGCGGCGGCGGGCGCCGGAGGAAGCGCGGGCGTCGCGGGAAGAGCGGGAAGGGGCAGCGGGAACGGCGCCGGCACCGGGATCTGGCCGACCTTCGGAAGGTCGAGAGACGCGGATGGGGGCGGGGCGGCCGGAGGCGGGACCGGCGCGGGAGCCGGGGCCGCGAGGGGCGCCTCGAGCAGGGCTTTCTTGAACGGCGCGTAGGCCAGCGCCGGCTTCCAGTCCGACGAATCGTCCGAGCCCACCGGGCAGACGAGGGTGTCCCCGTCGAAGCCGGGAAGCTTCAACAGTTCCTCGATCCCCGCGGGACCGTGCGTGGATTTGCCGTCATGAGCGAAGAATCGCACCAAGGGAAATATAAAATATTGGTGTTACGGCCTCATTTCCTATTATAGGGGCCCACCTATGACCCCTCACCGCGTCGCTTTGGTCACCTGCGGCTCCCTGCGCGAGCTCAACGACGACGATCGGCCGTTGCTGACCGAGCTGTGGAGCCTGGGCCTCGAGGCGGAGCCCGCGGTCTGGGACGACCCCGCCGTGGACTGGAAACGCTACGACGCGGCCGTCATCCGCTCCGCCTGGGACTATCACCTCACCCCCGCCGCGTTCTTCGCCTGGCTGTCGCGCCTCGAGGCGCTGGGCGTCGCGGTCTGGAATCCGGCGCACGTGATCCGCGCGAACGCCGACAAATCCTACCTGAAGGAGCTCGAGGCCGCGGGGGTCCAGGTCGTGCCCACCGCGTGGATCGAGCGGGGCGCCGGGACGAGGCTCGACGCCGTCCTCGAGGCCCGGGGCTGGGGCGACGCCGTGGTCAAGCCGGCCGTCTCCGCCGGCGCCTTCCGCACCCGCCGCGTCCGCCGCGGGGACCCGGACGGCCAGGAGGCGCTCGACCACGCCCTCGCGCATTCCGCCGCGATGGTCCAGCCGTTCCTGCCGGAGATCGCCGAGGAGGGGGAGTGGTCCTTCGTCTTCATCGGCGGCCGGTACTCCCACGCGGTGCTCAAGACGCCGCGCGCCGGGGACTTCCGCGTGCAGGAGGAGCACGGAGGCCGGACCGTCCGGCGCGAGCCCCCGCCGGGGCTGCTCATCCAGGCGCGCGACGCGGCGATCGCGGGGCCGCGGCCCTGGCTCTACGCGCGCGTCGACGGCGTGCGGCGCGGGGGGGACCTCCTCGTCGTCGAGCTCGAGCTCATCGAGCCCTTCCTGTTCCTGTCGTACGCGCCCGGCGCCGCGCGGAAGCTCGCGGAGGCGGTCAAGGCGCGGGTTTCTTCTCCGAAACCTTCTCCCAAGCCGTGACGACCCAGCGCCTGCCGCGCTTGGTCAGGTAGTCCCGCTCCGTTCCGGCGAAATCCCCCTTGCCGTCCCGGGTCTCGACGCGGTAGGCGAGCAGGACGACCGCGTTCTCGTAGCCGAGGCGCTCGTACTCCACCTTCTCGACGCGGAAGCGCGCCGGTCCGTGCTTGGCGAAGAAGTCCTTGCCCCAGGCCGCGATCTGCTCGCGGGTCATCGGCTTGGCGATCGCGGCGTCGAAGAGCAGGGCCAGCGCGTCCGGGTTGCCGGCCGCGAAGGCCTGGGCGACCTCGTCGTAGTAGCCGCGCACGTCGTCGCGCAGGCGCAGCTCGTCGTCGGACACCGTGCGGCCGAAGCTCACGTAGCCGCAGGACGCCGCGAGCGCCGCCGCCGCCAGCAGGAGGAGCCTCATGGCGGTAGCGTAACCCATCCCATCGGACAGGTCAAGACATAGGTCTCTTGGCGCGGGGGCGCGGCCCCATAGGCCCAGGCCCCTCCTCGTCCGCACTGCTACTCTTCCTTTATGAACCGAACCCCCCGGCGTCTCCTCGTCGCGCTGTTGACGGTCGCCTTCGCGTCCCTGCACGCGCCGGCCCAGCAGGTCTCGGTTCCGCGCGTGACGCTCACGCCCTCCCTCGGCGGAGCCTCCGGCGCCGCGGGCCTCGTCCCCGGCTCCCTCGGCGGCCCCGCGACCCTGTCGCCGTCCTCGATGCTGTCGCTGACCCCGACGCTCTCCGTCCTGTCCGCTCCGGCCCTCACGGCGCCGGCCCCCGTCGCCCAGGCCGTCCCCGTCGCGCTCTCGCCCGTGGCCTCCCCCGCGGCCGTCGCCGCGAAGCACGAGACGGGGGCGCCGGCGGTCCGCGCCGCTCCCGCGCTCGAGGCCATCGAGGCCTCCGCCGCCTCCCGCGACGGCGGCCGCGACTCCGGACGCCGCGGCGGCGCGATGTTCGACGGCGCCCGCGAGCGCGCCGCCGCGCCCGCCTCGCCGTTCATCGTCAACGACGAGGGCGTGAAGATCAACGACCGCGCCGCGATCTACTACACCGAGGTCCGCCGCATGGTCGAGCTCTACAAGGGCAAGATCAACCTCGAGGAGAGCCTCGACGTGATGGACGACGCCTACTCCGACGTCGTCGCCAAGGTCTCGGCCGTCGAGGCCGTCGCCAAGGGCCGCGGCCTCAC
>Ga0255338_1003284_pt1 | contig 19883 bp, 27 predicted proteins | sample MeOH1_35cm_T4_19_FD_203715 | JGI IMG/M metagenome (GOLD analysis project Ga0255338, IMG submission 203715) | Sandy soil microbial communities from University of British Columbia, Vancouver, Canada - MeOH1_35cm_T4_195 | ecosystem: Engineered > Artificial ecosystem > Sand microcosm > Unclassified ...
GCGGCCGGCGGCGCCCCGCGCGACGCCCAAACGTCCGGCCGGCGAAGGCGAGCGGCGTGGCGCCCAGCGGCTGAACGAACCCTTTCGGGCCGATATCGATGGGCGTAAACATTGGAGCAAGAATAGCATCAAACGTTAAGCGAGTACTCGGTCGTTGCTGCAGGAATAAGAGGTGGCGGACTTCATTTTCGACTCCGAGGGTCGTGCCCAGGGGTTCCGCTTGGGCAGCTATCTCTACACGCTCGGTGGCAAGGCGGTGGGCCGGGTGATCGCCGAGCGCGCCTTCGATCTCGACGGCCGTTACGTCGGTGCCGTCTACCAAAATATGGTGGTGGACAAGCCCGGCTACGTCCCCCGCGACCTCGGGCCGGTCCCCTATCCCGGTGACGTCGTCCCCCCGCAACGGCCCGACTTCCGCCTTTCTCCCGGGCACGATTATCAGGACATGTTTCATCGCCTGGTTGCGCCGCTGAACGGCGCCGCGCGGAAGAATGGGGCTGCCTCCGCCCCCAAATTCGAGATCGAGGACGATCCCGACGACGATTTCTTCGGCTAGAGCCTGTTCAAATAGCTGCGGGTCGCTCGTTACGCCGCGCGCTGCCTGCTCCGCGCAATCACCCGCGGCAGCACATCCTCGATCATGCTGCGCATCGAACGCTGCACCTCGGCTTGCGGCATATAGCCGAAATTCTGCAAGGTCAGGACGTGGTCGAGCCCCAGGTCCGACAGCGCCGACAATTTGTCCGCGACGGTCGCGACGCTGCCGAACAGATGGATCCCGCTGCGCAGCACGTCGTCGTAGACCGCTCGTTTCGCGTACAGGCGCGTCTCGACATAGAGATCGAACGCGCTTTCCGCATTGCGCCGCGCATCCTCGTCGGACTCTGCGACATGGGTGTGCAGGCAGATCGCCGCGGCGCCGCTATGATCGGTCAGGCCGACTTCTTCGCGTCCCCGGCGGAATTCCGCGAGCAGCTCCGCGATCTCGTCGAAATGATCGACCGAGGCGTAAGGCACGAACAGCATCCGCCGCCCCTGCCGGCCGACATGATAGGCCGCCTCCTTGCGCAGGATCGCAAGATAGATCGGAACCTCTTTCTGGATCGGCGCGACGTTGATCTGGACCGCGTCGATGCTCGTGTAGATGCCGTCATGGGTTACGCGCTCGCCGGCCAGCAGCCGCTCGACCATGGCCAGATTCTCGTCGAAGCGGTCGCGCTTGGTCGCGCCCTCGATGCGGTAGCCGGCGAATTCATGCTGCAAATAGCCGGAGCCGACTCCGAGCACGAGCCGGCCTTCCGAGAGCACGTCCACCATCGCGTAATTTTCGGCGATCGTGAGCGGGTGATGGAAGGTCAGGATCGATATCGCGGTGCCGAGCTTGATGCGCTGCGTCCGCTGGGCGAGCGCGCTGAGGAACACGGCCGGGTTCGGTACCACCCCATATTCGTGGAAATGATGCTCGGCGACGAAGAAGGTGTCGTAGCCGATCTTATCCGCGAGCTCGCCCTGCGCCATCACTTGCCGGTACAGCTCCGGGACGCTGCGATCGCGCGAGGGATAATGGTCCTGCACCGAGAAGATCGACAGCTTCATGCCGCTGCCCCGATTTCGCTGTTGCCCACGCTCCTACGCCTCCCTTCCTCATTCACGTTTCAGGCGTTGAGCCCGAAACCGTCAAGGTTCGGCGTGAAGCTATCTCCCCTCGACCGCGCTTTCTACCCCAATCGGTGGTTCAGCGGGCGACGGCCGCGCGCGTGGATCGTGCAATCTCATCCGCCGGTTCCTTCTGCCTCCGCGCCAGCTCGGCCGCCACCTTCATCCGCTCGGTCTCGGCCCGATACTGCTCGATCGCGAGCTTCTGCGCGTCCATCTGTCGGTCTGCCGTCTTGTCCTGCGCCGCCGCCTGGGCCGCCACCAATTGCTGCTGGAGCTGCTGCACGACCGCCTCGAACGCCTGGTGCTGCGCTCCGCCTTGCGCTCCCTGCTGCGCCTGTTGGCTCTGTTGCTCGGCGCGCTGCCTCGCCGGGTTGAGCATGTCCATCTCGCGCCCCAGTTGCTCGGCGTCGGGCAGGTCGAGCAGCCGCGCCAGCCGGCCGGCGAGGAACACCGCGCTGTCCGGCACCGACCGCATGACTTCGGTCAGGATCGTGGTCACTTCCTCGCGCCGCGTCGTGTAGCTCGGCCCCGCCGCCACCGTGAGGTCGTATTTGCCGGCGCCGATGTCGTAGACATGGCCGATGATCGTGCCCGCCGCGTCGGTCCTCGGACGCACCGCGTCCCCCATGGGGGCGATCTGGACATTGTTCGGCTTGAGGTCCTCGCCGAGTACGCGGATCATCCGCTCGGTGGTGTAGACCTTGGGGATCAGGTCGAGCAGCACGCGCCCGCCGTGGCGGATCGCGCGCGACAGATTGTCGACGAAATGGAAGGTCGAGACGTCCCCTTCCCGTTGCCGCGCCAAGATCGCGCGGCCGCTCGTCTCGTTGCTCCGCGCCCCGAGCGAGGCGTCGTAGATGCCGATAATCGATTTCATGTCGTCGGCGGCGTTGAGCGCTTCCTGCAGCGCGCCGGGCGGAACTCCGGCGAACGGCTGGCGCTGCGGGATCTGCGCCCCGGTCGGCACCATCAGATAGGGATGCGACTGGTTGTTCGCGCTGTTCCAATTGGGATCGAGCTCGAACGCGCGCTCCTCGCCGATATAGGGCGCCTTGGGGGCGAGCGCGACCAGCTCGGTCGTCGTCGTCCGCCAGTAATTGAACATCTGCTGGGCCGATTTCGCGTCGCGGATCAGGCTGCGGAAATGCCTTTTCCCCTCCTCGTCGATCACCTCGTCGCCGTAGACTGGAATGATCGGGATATATTTGCCGGCCCAGTCGATCTCCTTGAGGATCTCCGCGCCGGAGATGATCCGCTGGGTGACCTTGATGCTGTCCACTTCGCGCGGCGTTCCGATCATCGCGATTCCCACGCGCGCCAGCTCGTCCGCCTTCGCCTCATAGGCGTCGAGCGCCATCACCGATCCGTCCGACAGCGCGACGATCGCGTGCCGCACCTTCTCGCGCGTCCAATATTCGGCGACCACCACGCTCTCGCCGTCGAGCCAGGCCTCCGCGCCGCGAAAGTCCGCTTCCCAATCCTTCTTCTCGGCCTCGGGATATTCGCGTTCGAACGCCTCTTTGCTCATCGTCGTCACCACGAAGGCGACGTTCCAGTCGGAGCTGTCGGCCGCTTGCGAGCGCGGGTCGCCATAGACGGTGAACGGGTTGGCGATCCGCTCGATGACGATGTCCTGGTCGAACGCATCGTCGGACGTGTAGCGGGTGTTGATCCGCCAGAAGCCGAACCCCTTGTCGACCGCGCTTTCGATCGCCGTGTCATAGGCGACGTCGGCGTCCGAGCTCGTCTCGATGTTGCGGATCAGCCCGTTGATGATCTCGGCGGTACGCGGATCGGCGCTGCTGTCCTGTGGGTGGACCTTGATCGCCGGCTTGTTCTGCCGCGCATCGTTGACGACCTGGCGGATGAACGCCGGCATCTTGTTGAACGTCAGGCACGGCCTTTGCTCGAGCTCGCGCTGCTGGCGGATCCGCTCGTCCCACTGCCGCCCGAGCCGCGCGAAGGCGAGATCCGCCTTGGCTTCGGCATGATTGTCGCTCCACCACTCGCGTGCCCGCTCGTAAGCGGCGCGGGCCTCGCGCAGGATCGTGTCGGCATCGCGGACCTCCGCGGCTTCTTCCGTCATGATTGTCTCCAATTGGGTTAATTTCGTCTACGGCAAATGGCGCGCAGGCTCGCAGATCTCTCAGGACATCAAGGGAGGGACGTTGAGCTGCGCTGCCGCGGGGGTGCGGCGGCAAATCATGGGATGCAGGCTCGGCCGATATTTACGAATTAAATATCGGGCAGCTTATTGCCTCTTCGTCGAGCAACCGTTCATGTAATATTCGTAGCCGCGCGTGATGGCATCAATATCCTCTGGTCTATCTTTCCAAGTTGGAAATCGCCGATTAAGTGAATCCTGGACGACCTGCGCATTTCTGCCCCATGCGAGTGCCCATTCCAGGCTCTTGCCGGTAGCCGCGGCGTTCGCGCCGAAAAGGAAGTTTCCAAATTCCGCCGAGCCACGAACATATGATGAGGAGTCCGGATCTTTCGTGTCGTTCCGGCTCCCAGGAATATGTTTTAACAGGACTTCCGCACCGGCATCGAGGGAAGTGCCAAATGGATCTATTTTATGGAAATCTGCTCGACTTTTCGTTTCGTTGACGCGCCGGTCGAGTTCGGTCTTACCGAGCCCCGGACTTGGAACAGGCGGGCAGTAGTTGGCGGTTTGCGGCGCGCTTGCATAATTCATCGGCGCTTTTGACACACCGGCCCGCGTCATCGACATTTGTTGCACGGCTGGCGCCGCCTGCGATTGCAGCCAGGCCCTGCCCGCGCCTGGCTGCGCTGTCTCCAAGTCCATCGCGATCCGCCCTGGAGCCACTCCTGCATTCAAGCGAGCGTCGATCATCCGAGCGAAGTCGGGCTGATCGAATATATCCTCCTCGCGACGGAAATAACCATTCATTGCGATCCTCCTTTGTTGATGATCGGGATACCGTGTGCACTAAGCGCGCAGTTCTGGCTCGGTGAGTGCCGGATACAATCACATGCCTCCGCGCGTTCAATGGTCTGAGAACGACGCAACGATTGTCCGGGCCTAGGGAACGATTTATACTGGCTCAATGTGGGAACAGGACGTCACCCCTCTTTTTATCTGGGCCGCGGCCACTGCAGCTGTTGTTGCCGCCGCGCTTGGCTTCCTGCCCAGATCGCGTCTCCGCTCAGCTTTGATTTGGGCTTGGGTGTCGGTCCCGGTTGGTCTGGTGCTGTTGGTGGGGTTTATGACTGATTTCACACCAGTCGAAGTCCCGGTCGAGCTTTTGATCGCAACACTAATTCCCTGGGCCGGGATCGTCGTGCTCAGCTACAATCTCGTCCGCCGCTTTCGCGAGATCCACCTCGGTATCCACTAGTCGCGTCCCCAGCGCTTGGCGTCGTCGCCTTCGAATAGCGCCGGGAACCCTATTTAAGAGCGGGATGCAGCGCGCTTCAACGCCGCTCCGGACGCCCCGGTTCGGGGTGCCGAACGGCGGCCGCTGTCCGTCGAAAAAATGCCGATTTTCCGCCCGCCCTGTTGCGCAATCGCTTTCGCTGAGGCAGTCGGCGATGTGGATTGTTCGAGGAGAGCCCGATGAAGTCGAAGTTCCTGCTTGCCGCGCTTGCCTGCACCGCCCTCGCCGCCTGCGGCGGTTCGAAGACGGCCAACGAGACGGCCGCTGCCAACACCGCCGCCCCTGCCGAAGTCGAGTTGGCGGATGGCGGCAATGCCTCCGGGGGCGCCGAGCCCGCGAACGCCCCCAATCCGGCCCCCAATCCGGCCGAAGCGATCAAGGCGCGTCAGGGCCATTACAAGGAAATCGGCAAGGCGATGAAAGGCATCGGCGACGAGCTCAAGAAGAGCGCGCCCGACGTCAAAATCATCCAGGCCAATGCCGCGACGATCGACCGGCTCGCTCCCCAGGTTCCGAGCTGGTTCCCCGCCGGCACCGGCCCCGAGGCTGGCGTCAAGACCGAAGCCCGCGCCGAAATCTGGACCAAGCCGCAAGAATTCAGCGCCGCGGCGGCCCATTTCGCGACTGCCGCCAAGCAGTTCAACGCCACCGCTCAGGCGGGTGACGTCGCGGCGATCGGCGCGGCGATGAAGCAGCTCGGCGGCGCGTGCAAGGGCTGCCACGACAAGTTCCGGACCGAAGAGAAGGATTGATGAAAGCGGGTCGGGGCCCGTCCGGCCGGGTCGCGATCTGGGACTGGCCGGTCCGCATCTGCCATTGGTCGTTCGTCCTGCTCATCCCGCTCGCCTGGTGGACGGCGGAGGAGCATATGTTCGACTGGCATCTGCGGATCGGCCTGGTCCTCCTGCTGCTGCTCGTGTTCCGGCTGATCTGGGGGCTGGTCGGGAGCTCCACCGCACGTTTCGCGACCTTCCTCCGCGGCCCGCGCGCGGCGCTGGCCTATCTCCGCGGCCAACCGACCGGCCGGATCGGCCATAATCCGCTCGGCGGGTGGAGCGTCGCGGCCTTGCTTGCGGTGATGCTGCTCCAGCTCGGGCTCGGCCTGTTCGCGACCGACGACGACGGTCTTGCATCGGGCCCGCTCAACCATCTCGTCGATTATGATACCGCCGATCGGATCACCGATCTCCACGCGGCGAACTTCAACATCCTGCTCGCCCTGATCGGGCTCCACCTTGCCGCGATCCTGTTCTACGCGCTCGTCAAGCGCGACGATCTCGTGCGGCCGATGCTGACCGGCCGCGGCAAGGCTCCGGCCGGAGCCGAGCCGATGCGCCCGGCTTCGATCATTCGCTTCTTCATCGCCGCCGCATGCGCTTTCGCCTTCACCTGGTGGATCTTCCTTGGCGCGCCGCTGTCGCTCTAGTGATTTCAAGTCAGGTGGCATCACCTGACGGCTCGGAAATCACGGAAAACAAAAAAATTAGACTCAATTCCGGTTCAACCAACCGGGATTGAGTCTGGCAGGATAAGCGATCCTTCGCCGGCTGCGGATCAGCCCATCCAGCCCCCCGATCCGCCTTGCCCTCCGGCGCGCGGCGCGCGCGGCTTGGGCTTTCGCACCGCATATCTTTTCATCATCATCGCATAGCGCGCCGCGGAGATGCGGTCGTCGCACAGCTTGACGATCAGCCCATCCTTCCTGTGGTACAGCCGGAACTCGGCCAGCCAGTCCTCGAGATGCGCGAACACCTTCCAGCGGCCGGTTTGCATCCGGTCGAGCATTTCGCTGACTCCGGCCTCGAGCCCATTGCCGCCGTCCTCGAAGCTCGCGCGGACCGGCAGCAGCGCCAGGCCCTGGCGGCGATATTGCTCGGCCAGCGCCTCGCCCGATCCCTTGTCGTGCTGCAGCCCGTCGTGCGGCCACGCCCAGGGCAGCCAATCGCCCCACGGCTTGAGCGCCGCTGCGTGGATCAGCGGCGTCGCCTCGCGGACGCCGTAGCTCGCGGTGACGTAGATCGTGTCGGTGTCCCTGTCCCACGCGAGCCGGCACGCGCCGGTCGGATGGTCCCAGCCGAAGTCGATCCCGCCGATCTGCGCCCAGCCTTCCGGGATGTCGAACGCCTTCACGGTGATCGCATCCTCGTCGACGGGGAACACCCTTCCGGATCCGAGCGAGGGTATCCCCTCCGCGCGGGCCTTGCGCTCGTGCGTCGGATAGCTGGCGATGATCGCCGCCCTTTGCTCGCGCGTATAATGTTCGGCGTCGTCGATCGTCATGCGCGTGACATGGCGGCTCATCTTCTGCTTCCCCACGACGATTGCCTATAGTGATTTCAAGTCAGGTGGAATCACCTGACGACTCGGAAATCACGGAAAACAAAGAAAATTAGACTCAATTCTGGTTCAATCAAACCGGGATTGAGTTTGACGATCTGCCGGTGACGTGCCGCCGCGGATACGCCGAGCTGTGCAGGAAGGGGGGCGACCAGGAAGAAAAGAGCAGCCGGCCATCTCGGGGATGAGAGAAATTCCGGCTCCTGCCAGGCCCACCACCCAGCAGGAGCCGGGGCTCTCATAGGGCCGAAGGGAGGCGGCCCGAGGCGCTGTCATCCTTTTCGCATCAACTTCTTATCATTGTCTTAATGGCGTCGGCTCCGTTCGCCGGCCTGGCCTCCGCTGCCCGGGCGATCCCCCACCTGGTTGGCTGCCTTCGCGTGGTCGCCGCTTTTTCGCGCTCGGTCATCGATATTGTCGAGAGCGGCACGGATCCTGGGGTCCGTCTGGTCGGGAACGCGAAAGGCGCTGCGCAATATCTGCTTGATGAACGAAAGCCGCCCTCGCCATCCTTCTTCCGGGGGTTGCAGCAATCTGGTCATGACGCTCTCCGGCCGGTACGGCGATCGAACCGGGATTGTGGTCATCCGAACGGCGACCGGCCAGCGGCCGATCGAACCTCAGCCGTCATTGCCGAGGGCGGCTGATCAGCTCGATCTTCTCGTCGTCGGTCTCCCCCTTTGCTCGTCGCGCGCCCAGTTTTTGGCCATGCGCACGCACGGCGGCGTCGAGCAGGCGGTCGGAGGTTTCGACCGCCGCCCGGGGAGTCAACGAAACGGCGACGCCGTCAGGTCCATCCACGATCACTTCGCCCTCTTCCGCCGACACGTGGCTGGCTTCGTCGTAGATCCTTTTGTTCACCACGGCCTCCATGGGGGATACAATTCGGCGGCACCGGCGATGGATGCAGCAATAGCCGTATCCCGTGGCTCAACGAGGATGAACCGCACCCGCTGCGGCCGAGACCTTCGTCAGCTTGACCGCCATCGCTCCATGGCCTGCCCGTAAGCCGCAGCCGCCCTGTCGCGCTTGATTTTGAGCTTTTCGAGTTCGGCGCCATGTGCCTTTTCCAGCCCAGCGCGTTCCTTCGCCAGCGCCGCCTCCTGCTCGCGCAGCCGTTTCAGCGCATGCTCCCTATTGTCGGCCGCTCGGGCGAGCGCTGCCTCGGCGCGCTCGAGCGCTGCGCGGCTCGGCCGCGGCGCCACCTTCCCTGCCGGTTTGGCCCGCTCGCCTTTCGGTCCGGGCCGCGCCTCCCTCCTGCGAGGCCCGACGATCGCCCCCCGCGCCTCCTTCGTCCGCGGTGCCGCAACCTTGTTGGGCGGCAGCGCCGCAAGCTGCTCGACGGCAGTGCCGCGCAGCCGCTTGACCACTTCTCCCGGTCTGGCGAGCGGCTCGGCGGTGAGCGTCGGATCGGTGACGAGCTCCGCCTCGCCGCGCGCGAACACGTCCCGGTCGCTGCCCCAGGCTTCGATCGCCGCCTTCTGGCTCGGCGCCGCGACATAGGCGTCGTGAAAGCCGATCGGGACCCGAAAGACCTTCAATCTGCTTGATCGCGCCACCATCGCTCCTGCCCCGTCGCTCCTCAGCGGTGATGCCAACGCGACCTTGGACGATCGGGTTCCGGCACGCTCCGGCGCGCGCAAGCGCGTCTCTCCCTTGCCTTCCGAAAAACAGGCCAACCCTTTAGAATCGCTGAACAACTCCGCCACGGTCCGTTCATCGCCATCTGTTAGTGACGTCTCGTCACGGGAGGGGCCGTGGCCTGTGTGCGTGGGTGAACGCTGCGGCTGGCGCGCCGTCAGCCGTGGCGCTCACTTCTTGCTCGGCCGGTCCCCGTTGCGAACCCGGCTGCCGGCCGTGCCCGCTTGCCGGTCCGCGGCCGGTGCGACGAGTTGCTCCACTTCCTTGATTTCGACTCCGGTTTCGGCGTTCAGCAACGTGATCTTTCGAAACCCGGCGTCGCGCAGCTCGGCCGCCTTCGTCAATGCCGCGTCGATCGTCAGGCGTTCCCGGAACTCGATCTGCCCGGCATTATTGCTCGCTCTGATGATATAGCGCGCCATTTTTCTCCCCAACGCAGAACGCCCGACCATATACCAATCGCGCGGGGCTGTTGACACTTTTGCGCGAAGCTGCGCGGGAGGAATGCTCCTGATCGGGAGAAGGCATCGATGCTTCGTTTTTTCTACAGTCCGGGCTCCTGCGCGCTCGCCAGCCACGTGGCGCTCGAGGAAGCCGGCCTTTCCTACACCGCCGTCGAGGTCAACCTTCACAAGGGCGACAACGACAGCGCCGAATATCGTGCGATCAACCCGCTCGGCCGCGTGCCGGCGCTCGACATCGACGGCCGACTCCTCACGGAGAATACGGCGATCCTCAACCACATTGCCGACTCTGTTCCCGACGCCGGCCTGCTCCCCGCCTGGGGATCGCCCGATCGCGTCCGCGCGCTCGAATGGATGGCCTTCCTCGCCAGCATCGTCCATCCCGGCTTCCGCGCGATCTTTCGGCCGGATCGCTTCGCGAGCGAACCCGAATCGACGGCGATCGACGAGATCCGCCGCCGCGGCCTGGTCAATGCCGCCGAGGCGATGCGCATCATCGAGCAAAGGCTTGACGGCGGGCCCTATGCGCTCGGCGATCGCTTCAGCCTGTGCGACGCCTATCTGCTCGTTTTTTTCATCTGGAGCCGCCGCGAGATCACCGCCCCGCAGATGCCCGCGACGCCGGTCCTCGATGCCCTTGGAGAGCGTCTCTGGCAGCGCCGCACCGTCCAGGCGGCGCTCGCGGGCGAAGGGCTGTCCGAGCTCGATCCGTGGCGCTCCACGGCCGCGTGATGGGAGCTTGGCCTCTGGACCCGCTCGGGCCGATGGCAGGGACCGGACAATGAGCCTAGAGGGATTTCAAGTCAGGTGGAATCGCCTGACGGCTCGGAAATCACGGAAAACAAAGAAAATTAGACTCAATTCTGGTTCAATCAAACCGGGATCGAGTCTGGCTCTCCTTCTCGTGATGGCGCTTGCGCCGGCGCCACCCGCAGGCGCCGCATCGGCGGCCGCGGCAGCGGCGCCGGCCGGCGTCGAGGAGCAGGAGATCGTCGTCACGGCCACCCGCAAGGGCGAATGCCGTATCCAGCGCGCCGATCAGACCTTGTCCGACCGGCAGTTCGACAAGAGCGCGGGCGAGTGGGCGAGCCTTGGAACGCCGGTTCGCGTCGTCACGCCGACGCGCGCCGATTACAAATGCCTGGCCAAGATCGTTTTCCGCCTCAACGATCGCGGCGTGCGCCTGATTCAATTCGTCGACCGCGCGGCGCCGCCCCCAAAGTGATCTCAAGTCAGGTGGAACAGCTGACGACTCGGAAATCACGGCAAACAAAAGAAAACTAGGCGCAAACCCGGTTCAATAAGACCGGATTGAGCCTGGCTCAGGCGACATGCGAGATCATCTTCGTGTCGTGATAAGCGTGCAGCCCCTCGATCCCGCCTTCGGAACCGACGCCGCTGTCGCGCACGCCGCCGAACGGTGTTTCAGGATGCGACACGGCGAACGTGTTCATCCCGACCATCCCCGCCTTGAGGCCTGACGAGATCGCCGCCGCATTGCTCGAGCTGTGGGTGAAGGCGTAGGACGCAAGCCCGTAGGGCAGGCTGTTGGCGCGATCGAGCACTTCGTCGAGGTCGCGGAACGGAACGATCGGCGCCATCGGCCCGAATGGCTCGCTGTTCATCACCATCGCCGAGGCATCGACGTCGGTGATCACGGTCGGCTCGAAGAAGAAGCCGCGATTGCCGCTCCTCTTGCCGCCGGTGCGGATCGTCGCGCCGCGCTCGCGCGCGTCGCTGACCAATGCCTCCATCGCCGCCAGCCGCCGCTCGTTGGCAAGCGGCCCCATCCGGCTGTCGGGATCGAGCCCGTCGCCGAGCTTGAGCCCTTCCGCTTGCGCGACGAAGCGGTCGGTGAAGCGGTCGATGATGCTTTCGTGGACATAGAAGCGGGTCGGCGAGATGCACACCTGGCCGGCGTTGCGATATTTGCCCGCCACCGCGGCGTCGGCGACCTTGTCGGGGTCGACGTCGCCGCAGACCAGCACGGGCGCGTGCCCGCCCAGCTCCAACGTCATCCGCTGCATATGGTCGGCCGCGAGCCGCGCGAGATGCTTGCCGACCGCGGTCGAGCCGGTGAACGAGACTTTGCGGATCAGCGGCGAGCCGAGCAGATGGGTCGAGACGTCGGACGGCACCCCGAACACCAGGTTGAGCACCCCGGCCGGCAGCCCGGCGTCGTGCAGCGCGCGGACCATCTCGACCGCCGTGCCCGGCGTTTCCTCGGCGGCCTTGAGGATCAATGTGCAGCCCGCCGCGAGCGCGCCGCCGATCTTGCGCGCCGGCGTCAGCGCCGGGAAATTCCACGGCGTGAACGAGGCGCATGGGCCGACCGGCTCCGGCACGACGATGTGCGACATGCCGGGGGTCCGGCTCGGGATCGTGCGGCCATAGGCGCGGCGGCCCTCCTCGGCGTACCAGTCGATCGTGTCGGCGGAATAGAGCAATTCGCCTTTCGCTTCGGCCAGCACCTTGCCCTGCTCGACGACCAGGATCCGCGCGATCGCATCGACCCGGTCGCGGATCAGCTGCGCCCCGCGCCGCAGGATGACGCCGCGATCGTAGGCCGAGGTGCGCGACCAGGCCGGGAACGCCCGCGCTGCCGCCGCCAGCGCCTCGTCGAGCTCGGCCGTGCCGGCGTGCGGCAGCTGCGCGATCGTCTCTCCCGTCGCGGGATTGATCACGTCGCTATGATTGCCGGCGTCGGTCCGGAACGATCCGTCGATGTACAGCGCGAGCGAGGAATAAGTCATGCCTGGTCTTCTCCGGTCGGTGATCGGTTGTCCCGCGGGTCGGACATCCCTTGCGCGGAGACTTACAGGCAAGGCAAGTCGGCGTCACCCTTTTGGTCGTGACAAGATCCTGTCCCGCCGCGGCCATGGCGGGACCGCTGTGCAAGTTACTCCTCGAACTCTGGGAATGTGATCGGCCAGGTCTCTCCCGGCGGCGGGCGGTAGATCGTTCCGTTCACCTGGATCGTCGTGAGTTTCCCTGCATTGAAGTCGCCCGTACACTTCAGGTCGTATGGTAGAATGGGAGGATCGAATACCTGGCCAAAATCGACGATGAAATTTCCACTGTCGACGAAGCGAAAGCTCGCCTCATGTGGTTTCTCCTCGGGAGAACCGGATTTCTCTTCATCTACTGCGTTTGGCGACGCCTCATATTGCTTGGACGTCGGCCGCAACTTCCCGTTCACGAGCTGCAAATATCCCTGGACAACCCCCGACTGCGACAGGCAACTGAGCTTGGCCTCTTCCCGCTGCACTTCGACGGGTGACATATTGCAGGAAATCAATGCCAGGGTGGTTGCGGCCACCGCACTTAGGATCGCCTTCTCCATACATCCTCCAGCAGATCGGATCGAAGATCTAAGGGTGCTTGAAAGGTCTGGCTTACTCCGAGCCATAACACGCAATCCGGAACATGTATAGAACAAACGCTCTGCGACAGTGTTGCTTCAGCCTTTACGACGACGAAGTTTGCCGCTTTTCTCTGCCTGCACCAACGCACTCCTGACCCGGTTCCCAAGTTTGTCCTTCGGAATGGTGCCGATCAGCCGATGGACCGCTCTCCATTGCGCTCCATCCAGATAAACTACGCCACCCTTCGTCTGCACCCCATCCTGAAACTCGGCTCCCTCGCCGATTGAGATATTGTCGATGATTTCGCGCGATATGAGATTGAGTTCCTCGGGTGAAAATGAATCCCCGATCACGGCTTTGATGGTGCGGTCGAAATTTGATCTTATCCTAGGATTTTCCTCGATAAATGAGGCTTTTTCTTCTCGTATTTTCCCCTCAAGCTCCCGCCCGATAATCGATAGTAAGCCTCGCTTTCCGGGCTTCTCGGGTGGGGGCCCCCAGAACTGATCGTCTGGTTTGTAGGCAAGCTCTCTATATGCCGGGCGATTTTGCTGAGAGCTTGCCCCCAACATGGACGAACCCGAGCGTCCTTCGCTCTGAAAGCCATCCGAATGGCCAGCGTTGTCGTCGTTCGGCACGCTCACAGCTGCGCTTTTAAACGGCGCCGGATTGATGCCAACCGACCGACCCGCGCCACCGTAAATTGCCTGCGGAGCATCACCGCCTGGGTCGGATCTAAAGGTCGGATGCACAGGCATTCCATTGCTTCGGGGAAACGCAGAGAAGCCGCCTGTAGGAGATTCGCCGTAATTCCGCTGCGCGAAGGGGGAGGCCGAAACTCGCTTCGTCGATCCGGCCGCTTGATTGATTTGACCCAACAAGGCGCGTCCGAGCCCCGGCTCCAGCTGCTCGAGATACATTGCGATCTTGCCTGGCGGATCACCCGCTTCGAGGCGTGCCTGGATTTGGGGCCCGATAGTCTCAGCCGAAAGCGACGCTGCTCGGCTTGGGCCGTTGCCCATCTCCGTCGACGGCACGGCATCGCTCCCGCTGTCTTCCTCATCAAAATCCCAAAGCGATCGCATCCCGTTTCGCATCTCTTCCTCCAATCTCGCGGCTCGTGCCGTTGCAGCTGTCACTTCAATCCGTTCAGCTCGCCCTCGCTGAGGTACATCCGCACCACCTCCGACAGCCCTTTGAGCGGCGTGAAAGTCAGCATCACGATGCCGCCGGTCGCGTTGGTGCGGGTCAGCCCTTCGGAATAGATGTCGAGCGGCGGCTCCTCGTCGAACCAGACGCCGTGCAAGGTGTCGCCCTGCCATTTCGCGCGGCCCTGCTCATAGGCCTTGAACAGCAAGGTCGAGGTGCCGCCCGAGCGATGGCGCACGGTCACGCTGTCGAGCCCGTTCGGCACGCCGGTCGCCCGCCGCACGTCCTTGAGCATCGCGCCGGGGATCGCACCGGTCCCCCATTCCTCTTCCTGCTCCGGCTCGCCGACCAGCAGTTTCTGCACCGTGTCGCGGGTCGAGACTCGTGTCTCGCCGGCCGCCCACAGCCGCACGGGAGCCGCGAAGCGCCGCCCTGTCCACCAGTCCGGATAGAGGCCGGTGAGGTGCATCGCCCATTCGAACGATCCGGCCAGCGTCTTGCCGAGCTGATTGCCGGCCATGAACAGCCGCTCGCGGTGCGCCGCGCCGGCGGCGTGGAAGTCGCGCTGCTTGCTATAGGGGCGGTATCGGCTGAGCCGGTTCCGCCGGTTCCGCCGCTCCAGTTCCTGCGCCAGGACCAGCGCCTGCTGCCGCAAGCTGCGCAAGCGCGGCTGCGAGCTGGCCGGCGAGCTGTTCGTCGCTGAGCTCGTCAAGCGCGTTCACCCTCACGTTGAGTTCCTTCGGAAACAGGCCGGTAACCAGCTTCAGATAATCGTGCGGCCGCTCCACCCGCGCGCTGGCGATCGCGGCCGCGCCATGCGCTTGCCAGTCGCTGAGCACATCCTTCAGGAACGCCTCGTTCAACCGGATGCCCATGTCCCGATCGTCCCTCGCAGGCTCCGACACCGGCGGGTGTCGCGGCTTTCGCGCGACGTCCCCTTTGGCCCTGGCGCCGTCCGCCATCATTCGTCCTCGTCCGGCTCGAAGCTCACCGCGCCGTCGCTGCTGACATGGAGGCTGCGCGGCCGGATGAAGTCGAGATAGATGTCCGAGGTCGCAAGCACCCTCACATGGTCCCTCTCGCCCGCCGCCGCTGCCATGATGCTCGCGCACAGCACCGCCACCATGCGCGCCGCTATGTCCTCGTCCATTGCCCAATCTCCGCCCGCATGTCGCGCGGCGTGCCGCGGGGGCAATAAGGGCAATTGGGAACGTTGCAGCCGAAGCCTTCCATGCCGCCCCTCCTCTCAGGCACTCGATCTTGATCCGGGTTGAAGCAGTGCGATGGTCATCGATTTCGGGCGACGTCGATCGTCGCTCGACGAGCCGGCAGGGGCATTCTTTTCTCGAAGGGGAGCTGGCAGCCTCGACATCGCGAAAGCGGACGTGCGGCCTTCGGGCTCGAACGCCTTATGGCCGAAAGATGATCGGCGGCTTCCACGCTGAAACCATCAAGTCTGGGCCGACGATCCTTCGTTCGGCCCGCACTTTTGAGAGCTTCCCAGCCTGGCCGCGCTTGCGTAAGCGTCTTCCCGATGAGCGGGCGGAGAGCGGCATTTCGGCAAACCTTTGCGTGGCGGTCGGTTCGGCGGTCGCTGCTGGTCGCTGTGATCGTCGGCACCGTTCTCAACACGATCAACCAGGGGCCCGAGATTCTCGGCGGAGAATGGCCCAATCTATGGAAGATGGGCCTCACATATCTTGTGCCGTTCCTGGTCGCGAGCTTCGGTGGTTATGCCGCCCTCCGCGATCGAAGCACGGACGCATAGCACAGTTCGCACGGCGTCTCGCCCGGGCAATAAGGGCAATTGGCGACGTTGCAGCCGACGCCCTCCATGCCGTCCCTCCTCTCAGGCACTTGATCTCAATCCGCTTGATCCCCGCCGATCCGCCTCACATGGTTAACCGTCATCGGTGTTCGAGTCGGTTCCAACGCGGCGTGCGATCGTCGCTCACGCCATCAAGGCAGGCCCAAAGCAGGCCCCGAAATGGAGGCCCGAAAAGAGGAACGTCGCATGCCAGTCTATCGCCTCTACTTTCTCGCCAATCCGAGCGGCAGCATCGAGCGTTTCGAGGAATTCGAGGCGGGCGACGACGATGAGGCGCTGGCGATGATCGATCAGCAGATCGGCGATCAGCCGCTCGAGCTGTGGAGCGATCGCCGCAAGATCGGCCAGTTCGATACGGCGCTGGCGCTGTCCGGGATCACTTCGGCCGGCCTGTGGGCGGAGCGCCTCCCGGAGATTCTCCCGCCGCGTCGCTTGTTCAATTTCTGATTTGTAATTTCCTGCTCGTCGGGCGCGCCGTCGACCAGAGACTGGCGCCTTGCGCTCCTGCGGTGCGACCGCGCCGTCAGAGCGGCCTGGCGGCGGCAGCCGCGATCGCTTCAGGCTCCGGCTCCAACGGCTGCGCGAAAATCGCGCCGAAGCGGTTGCCGAGTCCCCACCGGACTTCGGCGCGAACAATGCCGATCAGGGGCAGTTCGACGCAGATTTTCGTGCCGATCAGAACTGCCACGGCGCTGGAGGCGCCGAAGCCTCGTTTCGACAGGTTGACGATTTGGATCGGTTGCGCGGCTTCGCCGATAGACATCGTTGTCGCGATGCCGACACCGGTGCGGACCCCGCGCTCGAGCTGTCGGCGTTCCAGCGCCTCGTATCTCTTCATCCTCAGCACGGCGGGAGAACGGCTGCCATAGGCGCGTGCGAAGCCGGAACGGAGGGCAGGCATTCTGAAGCTCGTCACTTTGCTTTCCGCCTGATGAAGACCGAGCCGCTTTAGCGGACGCCGATTGCGAAGCGGCAAACGACTGCCTCCGTGAGATTGTAGTGTCCCATGCACATGAAACGTGCGCAGCCGTCATCGGATGATCTCGCAGCACCCGCCAGCACTTTATTTGCGCTCTGGCGTTATTCAGTTCTCCGAAGCTCGAACTCTTCGATAATGCTATCAACCCCGTCCTGAGTCATATGAAGCTTGTATTTGCCAAACCCGACTGAGCGCCACGGGGCGATCTTCCAGACAAGCTGCGCGACGGAATCGACCGCAACGTCGGGGGCACCTACCGCGCCCCAGTCCTGCTCATTGATCCGGTCACCCGCAGGACTTTCGATCCAAGTAGTCACTTGGACATTTCCCTGGGGCAGGCGGGCAACGATATAGAACGAAAGAGGCGTCACTATCTGTGCGATCTCCTTAGGAACTACTATTGCCTCCGTATAAACTCCTATTAGAATATGCTTGCCGTTGTCCTCTTGTCTTACATCATCACAGACAATAACATACCGAATTTTTATAGGTAGACTTTTATCCATTATGAACAGCACTTTCGAGTTCGCGCTGCTCTGTCCAGGATTCCGGCGTATCTAATTTTGTTTCCCTGATAAATAAAGACGAGCTCTCTCTCGTCCTCGCTTCATAGCTGTAGTTCGGCTTAGGTAGACCAGCCAAAGGCTCTAGCGATATCCTAAGCCGATGATTAGTAGCTCTAGCAATGTTGTGCAGGGTCCTAAGAGTTAGGTTACTCTTCTTTCCCGTAACCACTTTGTTAAACTGGCCGGGGTCCATACCAATGCGATCAGCCAGCAACTTCTGATCAACCCCGCATGCTTTTACGACCTTCCTCACGGCGTCCCAAACACTGATACGCAACGAAAACCAATGCTCATCAAGAGCCACTTCGTTGATCGGGGAAGGATTAAAATGTGCCGTCATGAATCTACTCCACAATCAGTGATACAGTTACTCAGCGGCCAACAACGAAATCGCCTGCGCCCGTTGAATATTCTGCCCCACTCGGACTGCACCCGAAGCATCGCTTCTTCGAAAGGACACTTTTCGCGGAGGCGGCTTGTAAATGCGATAAAACAATCCGGACCGGCGAAAGCCCCGAAAATGCGAGCGGAAGGCGCGAAAAGGATTTTGATTTCCCAGATATCGAGATCACTCGGTTCCAAACGCTTGAAGAATTGTTCATCATCCTCAATCTCGTCGCCCCTCACATAGGTTTTGAGTACGGCTCGAACGTTCGCAAAATAATCCTTTTGGTGTGTTGGATGGTGGTAGAGTCGGTCGTGAAGCTCCTTCGAGAGATACAATCGCCGCTTCTCACCTTCATCATCGTCAAATGCCGGCGCGAATCGCTGAAGATCGCCGAAGGCCTCAGCCTCGCCCAAAATCGTTGCGATTGACTTAAAAGTCAACCGGTCCGGCGCCGCTCTGCCGAGACCGTGCTATGTCAGCACGCCGCTTGGCGATCATTTTCGCAGCTCCGCCCTTCCCGCGTCGGCTCAGTGCGGCTACGGCATCGTCTACGATTTCGCCACCGGCAATGTTCGCTATCATCACTGCGCTTGCTCCGAGATCGGCCGCCCTGACGTCTTGCGCTCTTAGACATTGCTCGGTTCCTTACCGGTAAGCGTATGGAGACCGCAAGAATTGGCTGGCAAATTCAAGCTGAGCCACTACCTGCCGCTGCGCAGTCGCGCGAGCAGCATGTCGAACACGGCCGGATGGAGAGGGTTCGAAAACTCCAGTCCGGCCACCCAGTCGCGACTCCAGGCGACGCGAGCGGAAATGGAATCGAGGCCAGGCAGCTTGATCCAGACGGTCTCGCCGGGGAGCACGCGCTCGACCAGCTCGACCTTGCATCCGGAACGCGACAGATCCTGAAGATCCATCGTACTCTTGTGATAGCCTGCCTTGCGGAACTCCACCTCGACGTGGACCTCGACACGCTCACCCTCGCGTTTGCTGGGCGGCCCGTCGCCGGGAGGATCAGCACCGTTCATTCGCCGACCATGCCTGCGCGCGCACGAACATCGCAAGGGAGTTTTGCGTCCCCACCCCCACGCGCGTTAGATTCTTTGGATTGATTGGCTTTTCCGGACGGGCGCGGATGCGGAGCGGAGAGGCGATCAGGTCCCGCCGCCCACGCACAGATGCCGAACGCGTTCACCAGCATAGGGTCAAATTTCGCGACGGATGTGGGGGCGGCGGGTTCCCGCGCCTTGCGGCCCGGGAATTCTTCGAGCTGAAAAGAAAAAGGCCGCCGAGAACGGCAGCCTTGGCGGACCTCATCGGGTCGGAAAGGGGCTTCCCAGCCGCACTTCTGGAGAGTGATGTCGGCTTAGCACCACGCGTTACGAAAGTCAATCATTTTTTCGGATATGTCCGTCAAACTTTCGAGTGAGCTTTTTCATCGTGAGGGCGGTGCCGCCCGGTCGCGATAGAAGTCGATACCCAGCGACAGGCTTTCGGCGATGCGTGCCGCTTTGTCCTGCATCGCCGCCGCCGCGCCCGGATCGAGCAGCTCCTCGGTGGTCTCGCGCCAGATCGCCAGCCAGCGTTCGAACGAGGCGGGCGAGATCGCATCGGCATGCCTGACATGCGCCGGCATCGGCTGTCCCTTGTAGCGACCGGTCGTCAGCATCACCGACGACCAGAACGCCTGGAGCTTCTCGAGATGCGCCGGCCAATCCTCGATCGCGCCGTTGAACACGGGACCGATCAGCGGGTCCTCGCGCACCTTGCCGTAAAATGTCTCGACCAGCTTCTGCAAACTGTCTTCGGTGATCGACTCGTCGCTCATGCTGTCCCGCCGGTTGCCCAGACCCATTCCCCCAGACCCCTTCCAATGTCCCGTTCGATATGGTGTCGCCGCACGCTGTTAAGCGCGGTTCGCTCCTTTCTTCCGAGCTTGATTTAGGGTAAGAAAAGCCAAGGGGGATGGAGAGAGTCGCCTGCTCGGGCAGACTTTCGGCGAGGCGTCTCGGACGAGTCCGGGGCGCTTCGTTTTTTCCGGGAACCAATCCGCCGGGCGGCCGTTTGATGATTACCCCACCCGGTGGTCAGCTCCCCCCCCCCCGC
>Ga0255338_1003285_pt1 | contig 19879 bp, 15 predicted proteins | sample MeOH1_35cm_T4_19_FD_203715 | JGI IMG/M metagenome (GOLD analysis project Ga0255338, IMG submission 203715) | Sandy soil microbial communities from University of British Columbia, Vancouver, Canada - MeOH1_35cm_T4_195 | ecosystem: Engineered > Artificial ecosystem > Sand microcosm > Unclassified ...
CTCGCCGAGACGCAAGCCGCGCGGCCGACGGCGGACTTCGACGCGCGGTGGGGCCGGTCGGTGATCAGCGGCGAGCTGTTCACCGCCCTCGTCTACCGCGGCGTCTGAGGTCGTCGCACGGTCGAAGCGACTCCCGAAACCGTGGTGACCAATGCGCCTCGAGACCATCCAGGACCACGCCCGTGCGTGCCGTGCGTCACCCGTGCCGGCTTGGCACGGCCTGCTCGCCGACGCGCTCGCGCCCGCCGCCGAGGACGACGGGCCGGCACGGACCTGCCTGGGTCAGACGCCCTGGCCTGCGGGCTCTACGACCAGGCCCACCGGACCCGCCTGTTTCGCAAGCGCCACAGCCAGGCGCCTGGCGCCGCGCTCAGCTGGCCGCGAGACATCCCCCGCCGGCCGGGGCCCGACGCCCCGCATCATATGGAACGAAGCCATGAAGATCGTGCTCATCACCGGTGGAAGCCGCGGGCTCGGCCGCAGCGCCGCCCTCCAATGCGCGGCCCGCGGCATCGGGGTGATCGTCACCTACAACAGCCACCCCGCGGGCGCCGAAGGCGTCGTCCACGAGATCCGGGCGTCCGGCGGCACGGCCGTGTCGCTCGCGCTCGATGTCGGACAGACCTCGACCTTCCCGGCGTTCCGCGAAGCGATCGTCGAGGCGCTGCGCCTGACCTGGAACCGCGACGACTTCGACTACCTGGTGAACAACGCCGGCTACGGACTCTTCGAACCCATCAAGACGGTCACCGAAGCGCAGTTCGACGGCCTGTTCGGCGGCCACCTGAAGGGGCCGTTCTTCCTCACCCAGACGCTCCTGCCGCTGATGGCCGACGGCGGCGCCATCGTCAACCAGACCAGCGCCACGACCCGCGTCGCCACCGCCGGCGTGGCTCCCTATGCCGCCTTCAAGGGCGGCCTGGAGGTCCTCACCCGCCATATGGCCAAGGAGTTCGGCGACCGGCGCATCCGGGCCAACGCCGTCTCGCCGGGCCCGATCCGCACCGACCTCGGCGGCGGCCTGACCGCGGACTTCGAGAGGCTGCTCGCCGACCAGACGGCGCTCGGCCGCGTCGGCGAGCCGGACGACGTCGGCCGGGTCGTGGCCTTCCTGCTGTCGGAGGACGGCTCCTGGATCAACGGCCAGTCGATCGAAGTCGCCGGCGGCTACGTCGTCTGACAGGAGACATCGATGACCGAGGACACCGCGCCCGGCGCCGAGGGGCGCCCGACGATCGCCAGCCGCGAGGCGATGGAGGTCACCATGTTCCGGCTGGCGCGTGGCCTGGAGATCGCCGACTTCATAGCCGCCAACGCCGACGTCGACGCCTGGCTGCTGCGGCAGCCGGGCTTCATCTCGCGCCGGATCGCCCGCGGTTCCGACGGCACGGTCGTCGACATGCTGATCTGGTCCAGCGCCAGGGCGGGCGAGGACGCCGCCCGGCGCCTGCTCACGGAACTGCCGACCTCACCCGTCCACGACGCCATCGACCAGTCGACGGTTTCCTGGAGCGTGTCGCCGGTATTCCACCGACTGGGCCGCGAGTAGCGCAGCCGCTCGGAAATGCGCGCGCCGTTCCGAGGTTGGCCCCCGAGGTTCCGTTGTCGTCGAGGTGGAGCTTGCGCCTGCCGACGAAGGCCTGGCTGCAGGGAAACGAAATGGCCGGCTCGGCGGTTGTCCCGCCGGACGATCGGACCGGCAGGGAGGCAGGATGGCTCCGCGCGCCTTCTGGAAGGGCTACCTGAAGCTCTCGCTGGTGACTTGCCCGGTGGCTCTGACGCCAGCGGTGAGCGAGGTCGACAAGGTGCGCCTCCACACCCTCGATCGCCGCACCGGCAACCGGGTGGAAAGTCGCTCTCTCGACGCCGTGACCGGGCACGTCGTCGACGAGGACGACGCGGTCAAGGGCTATCAGGCCGGCGAGGACCGCTACGTTATCCTGGAGGACGAAGAGATCGACGCCGTCGCCCTGGAGACGACGCGCACCATCGATATCGAGACCTTCGTGCCGGCGACGGCGATCGGCTGGATCTGGTACGATCGGCCGCACTTCCTGGTCCCGGACGATGCGGTCGGGGAGGAAGCCTTCGCCGTCATCCGCACGGCGATGGAAGCGACCGGGATGGTCGGCATCGCCCGCCTCGTCCTCTATCGTCGCGAGCGCGCCGTACTGATCGAGCCCCGCGATCGCGGCATCGTCCTGTGGACGCTGCGCTTCGGCGACGAGGTGCGCGACGCAGGGCCCTACTTCGCCGGCATCGCGGCGCGGAAGGTGCCGGCCGACCTGATGGCTCTGGTCAAGCGGCTGATCGACGAGCGGACGCGGGCGTGGGACCCGTCCCTTGTCGCCGACCCCGTGCAGGAGAGCCTTCTCGAGATCATTGCGGCGAAGCGCCGGGGCAAGCGCCGCAAGGCGCCGAAGGCGGTAGCGGCCGAGCGGCCGGGCAACGTCGTCAGCATCCTGGACGCCCTGCGCAGCAGTATCGCCGCGGAGCGCCCAAAGCGTCGGTAAGTTCTCAGCACCACCGCGGAAGTCGTTGGAGTAGCGTAAGGAACGCCTCACGCTGCTGACGGCTCTCATAGGCCTCGGACGGAGCCTGCTACCGCTCGCGCCGGGACGTTCCGGCCGGCTTCGCCGCCGCAGCCGAGGGGAGCGGCACCGCCGCGGCGCGGAATCCCGCCCAGGGGTCCGCCGGCAAGTTGTCGAGCCGCGACGGCGCATTGGCAACCGTGAAATGGGCGGGCCCGACCTCCGGGGACAGCTCGCCCCAGCCGAGCGGCATCGACACCGGAGCGCCGGGCCGCGCCCGGGTGGAGTAGGGCGCCACGGCCGTCGCGCCGCGCCCGTTGCGCAGATAGTCGATCAGGATCCTGTCGCGCCGCTTCGCCTTCGCGACCACCGAGACGTAGCGGTCCGGGTGGTCGGCGGACATCGCCTCGGCGATGGCCTTGGCGAAGGCCTTGACCGCATCCCAGCCGGCCTGCGGCTCGAGCGGCGCGACGACATGCAGGCCCTTGCCGCCGGAAGTCTTGACGAAAGCGGCGAGGCCTGCCGCCGCGAGCCGCTCGCGCACCTCGACGGCGGCGGCGATGACGCGCTCCCAGGCGACCCCCTCGCCCGGATCGAGGTCCATGGTGATGAGATCGGGCTCCTCCAGTGCCGCCAGCGTGGCACCCCACGGATGCACCTCGAGGACGCCGGCCTGGACGAGCCCGATGAGGCCGTCGAGGTCGTCGATGGCGAGGAGCGGCTCGCCGCCGGGGTCCTGCGGATCGGGGACCTGCCGGATGCCGCGGGCGAGGCCACGCCAGGCGTGCTTCTGGAAGAAGCACTGGCCGGAGATGCCACCGGGGCAGCGCACGAGGGACAGGGGCCGACCGACGACGAAGGGCGCCATCCGCTTCCAGACCTGCGCGTAGTAGTCGGCGAGCCCCTCCTTGGTGACGCCGCTCTCCGGCCAGTAGAGTCGGTCCGGATGGGTCAGCCGCACCCCGACCCGCGGCGCCGGCGGCGGGTCGGCGGTGTCCTCGCGCACCACCTCGGCCGCCGGCTTGTCCTCGCGCAGGCCGCGGAAGGAGGCCTGGCGGAGATTGCGGTCGGTGGTCCAGCCACGGAACTCTACCTCCGCTACGAGCTCTGGGCGGACGTAGCGCACCTGCCGCGCCTGCTCGGCCGTCAGCGGCTCGGCGAAGGGGCTCGACTCCGTCCGGATCGCCTCAAGCCGCCCGTAGAGGTCTCTTGCCACGGCCGCGGTATAACCGGTGCCGACGCGGCCGGCGGCGACGAGCTCGCCGCCGGCGTGGTAGCCGAGCACCAGCGAGCCGATCGCCTTTGCAGTCGTGGTCGACGGCACGTATCCGCCGATGACGAACTCCTGCCGCTCGGTGCATTTCGACTTCACCCAGCCCTTGCCGCGGCCGGAGCGGTAGGGGCCGTCGCGCAGCTTCGAGACGATGCCCTCGAGGCTCAGGCGGCAGGCGTGGCGCTGCACCAGCTCGCCGTCCGCCTCGATGTGGGCGCTGTAGCGCAGGGTCGGCGGCATTCCGGCGAGCAGGCGCTCGAGCCGCGCCTTGCGCTCGACGAGCCGCACGGAGCCGAGGTCGATGCCGTCTAGGTGGATAAGGTCGAAGGCGTAGAAGACGAAGCGGTCGCTGTGGCCCTCGCCGAGGTCCGTCTGCAGGGCGGCGAAGTCGGAGGCGCCGTTTTCGTTCTCGACGACGAGCTCGCCGTCGATGAGGGCAGTCTCGCAGGGTAGCGCGGCGAGGGCGTCGACGAGGGAGCCGCCGAACCGCTCGGTCCAGTCGAGGCCGCCGCGGGTGATCAGCCGGACCTCGCCGTGGTCGATGCGCGCCTGCAGCCGGTAGCCGTCGAACTTGATCTCGTGGATCCACCGCGAGCCGGACGGCGGCTTGCGGGCGAGGGTGGCGAGCTGCGGCTCGACGAAGGCGGGCAGGGGAGCCCTCTTGGCGCCCTCCGGCGGCGGCACCGTCGGCGGCGCGGCGGCCGCAGACGAGGTGGCCGCCTTCGGGCCGGCGCTCGCCGCGGCCTTCCGGGCGGAGGTCGCGAGGCGGCCCCTCGTGGACGACCAGCCGGGCGCCTCGCCGGCGACATCCTCGATGTGCCGGCCGGTGAGCACGGATTCCGGCCGCTCCGACAGGATGTCCGGGGAGGACGCCGTCCGGGCGGCCTCGTCCTCGCCCTTGATCAGCAGCCAGTTCTCCCGCGTCTCCCGTGGCTTGCCGCGCATCCTGACGAGGTGCCAGCGGCCGTTGAGCTTCTCGCCGTGAAGGTCGAAGTCGAGGCGGCCCGCGGCGTAGCCGGCGTGCGGATCGCCGATCGGCGTCCAGGTGCCGCGGTCCCAGACGATCACCGTCCCGCCGCCATACTCGCCCTTCGGGATGGTGCCCTCGAAGCCTCCATAGTCGAGCGGATGGTCCTCGACGTGGACGGCGAGGCGCTTCTCTCCCGGCACCAGGCTCGGCCCCCTGGTCACCGCCCAGCTCTTCAGCACCCCGTCCATCTCCAGACGGAAGTCGTAGTGCAGCCGCCGCGCCGCGTGCTTCTGTACGACGAAGCCGGCGCCGCCGACGGCGGCGGCGGCCTCGCGGCCGCTCGGCTCGTTGGTGCGGGCGAAGTTGCGCTTCCGTCGATATGTGGCGAGCGACATTGGTCAACCCGCCTTGTGACGCCGCGGGACTGCGGCCTTCGGCCCGGCGCGCCGCTTGGCCGGTGTTGCCGCCGCATCGCCGGCTGGCGCCTCGCGGCCCCGCGTCCGCTTCTTGGCGGCGCTGTTGCCGCCGCTCTTCCCCTCGCTCTTGCCGGCCGCCGCTCCGGCGCTGCGCCGCAGCGCCTCCATGAGGTCGACCACCTTCGCGCCCGCCGGGGCGCGGCGCGGCTTCACCGGCCGGCCCTCGATCTTTGCCCGGACGAGGGCGGCGAGGGCGGCCTCGTAGCGGTCGTCGTAGCGGGCGGGATCGAAGTCGCCGCGCTTCGTTTCGATGATGTGCCGGGCGAGGTCGAGCATCTCGCCGTCGATCTTGAACGCCTTCACGCCGGCGAAGGCCTCGGCGGCGGACTGCACCTCGTAGTCGAAGTTCAGCGTCGTCGCGATCATGCCGTCGTCGTGCACCCTGAGCAGCAGTGTCCGGACGCGACGGAAGAGCACCGTGCGCGCCAACGCGGCCACCTCGCTCGCCCGCATACCCTCGCGCAGCACGGCGAAGGCCTCGCCGGCGCCCTTGTCGGCCGGGGCGAGGTAGTAGGACCGGTCGAGGTAGAGGTCGTCAATGTCGGCGCAGCGGATGAAGTCCTCGACGTGGAGGGTCTTGTCGCTCTGCGGCAGGACGGCGGCGATCTCGTCCGGCTCCAGCACCACGTAGTCGCCGTCACCGGTCTCGTATCCCTTGACCTGGTCCTCGGCCATCACGGGCGCGCCGGTCTCGGCGTCGACGAACTGGCGGCGGACGCGGTTGCCGGCGTTGCGATGGAGGGTGTGGAAGGCGATGCGCTCGGACGTCGACGCCGCGGCGAAGAGCCCCACCGGGCAGGACAGGGCGGCAACCTTGAGGAAACCCTTCCACAGTCGGCGTGGCGCCATCGGTTACGCTCCTGCCCGCGGCGCGGGCGCCGGCCGCCGCGAGCGCGCCGGGCTGCCGCGCCGGCATGCCGTGACCATCTCTCCGTGGATCTCCGCCGCTCCGGCCGTTCGCATCGTTCCTTGCCCCGACGGCTCCGCAATCCGAAAGACACAATGGCAGAGCAATCTGCATCACAACGGCGATTGACGCAGGCCGTTCCGGTGGTGGTCCCGGGTCGGCGGCTCGAGCCGCAGCGAATTTATGTCGGGGGGCGGAACGCACGCCGCCTCTCAGTCGTAGTCTTCGTCGAAGAAAGTTGAGGTAGGAGGGCGCCATGGAACACACGCATCACGACGACCGGAACGGCGAGGATCGCATCCGCGCCAAGGCCTATGAGCTGTGGATCGCCGAGGGCTGCCCGGAGGGGCGCGCCGACGACCACTGGCTGATGGCTATGGCGATCATCGCCGACGAGGACGGCAGCGCCGGCGCGGCCTCGCCGACGGACCAAGAGCCGGTCAAGCCGTCGGCCGCGGCTTAGAGCCTCTAACAAGACCTGGCGCGGTCGTGACGCGAGCAATTCGGTCGATCCGACAGGAGGGGCCGTCGTCCAATGCCGAGTGGCATTGGACGATGGTGCCGACGCAGCGGGCGGCCGAATTCCTCGCGCCGAAGGTGGCGCTTCGGCGGCCGGCTGCCACGTCGGATCGGCTCGACGATGCATCGGCATCGCCTGCGCCGCTCCTCCTTGCATCCGACGCGCCGAAGCGCCATCACGACCGTGCCAGGTTTTGTTAGAGGCTCTTAGTGCGCTGAAGAGCGGGCAGCCGGTCGGGAGCGTCCCGCCCAAGCTTAGCGGCGCTCCCGCTCCTGCATCGACTGTACGGCGACCGTCGTCGGGCGGCGGCCAGGGCATCGTCGTCAGGTGCAGGCTCCCCCTCGACGCAGATGGGGTGTGCCGCGATCCGAGGCCGGGCCTCATGCGGCATGACCCGGATTTCCCGCTTCGTGCACCACCCGTGCGAGTTCCTGTTGCGAGAACGGCTTGCCAAGCCGGCGCAGATCGACGCCGTGCGGCAGCTCGGCATAGCCGGTGGCGAGCACGACCGGCAGGGCCGGCCACTCGCGCCGGATCGCCTCGGCCAGCTGCAAGCCGGTCATGTGCGGCATCGCCTGGTCGGTGATCACCACGTCGACGGCGAGCCCGCGGCGCAGGATGTCGAGGGCCTGCTCGCCGGACGTCGCCTCGAGCGCCCGGTGGCCGAGATCCTCGAGCATTGCCGCGGTGTTCATCAGGACGAGGCCGTCGTCGTCCACGGCGAGGACGACGAGCGGCCGCGTGCCGACCGGCGGAGACGGCTCGGCCGCGTCTTCGACGGCCTTCGCCCGCTCCGGCGCCGCGCCGGCCGCCACCGGCAACCAGATCTCTGCGGTGGTGCCTTCGCCCTTGCGGCTGCGCAGCACCAGCCGACCGCCGGACTGCTCGGCCAGCCCGTGCACCATGGACAGGCCGAGACCGGTACCCTTGCCGACGCCCTTGGTGGTGAAGAACGGGTCGGTCGCGCGGGGCAGCGTCGCCTCGTCCATGCCCTCGCCGGCATCCGTCACGGAAAGGCGGATGTACTTGCCGGGCGAAAGCTGGACCGCGTTGTCGGGTGACAGGCTCTCCTCCCGCGCGCCGATGATGAGCGGGCCGCCCGACGGCATCGCATCGCGGGCGTTGACGGCGAGATTGAGCAGGGCGAGCTCGAGCTGGTTGGCGTCGACCAGCGCCATGTCGAGTGCGATCGGGAAGCGTGTCTCGACCAGCACGGACGGCCCGAGCGAGCGCTGCAGCAGGCCGGCCATGCCGCGCACCAGCGATGGGATGTCGACCGGCTCGGGGGTCAGCTCCTGGCGGCGGGCGAAGGCGAGCATCCGCCGCGTCAGCGACGAGCCGCGCTCGGCCGCCCGCATGGCGTTGTCGATGTGGGGCGTCACACGCGGGTCCTCCGCGAGCCGCTTGCGGACGAGCTGCAGGCTGCCGAGGATCGCCATCAGCAGGTTGTTGAAGTCGTGGGCGACGCCGCCGGTCAGCTGCCCGATGGCCTCCATCTTCTGCGCCTGGAAGAGGGCCTCGCGGGCCTGCTCCAGCGCCTGCTGCGCCTCGCGGGCCTCGGTGACGTCGCGCGTCACCTTGGCGAAGCCGAGCACCGCGCCGGTGTCGTCGCGGATCGGCTGGATGACGACGTTCGCCCGGAAGCGGCTGCCGTCCTTGCGGACGCGCCAGCCCTCCTTCTCGAAGCGCCCCTCGCCGACGGCGGTCGCGAGGGCCTTCTCCGGCTCGCCGTTCAGTCGGTCCTCCTCGGCGTAGAAGCGGGAGAAGTGCGCGCCGATGATCTCCTCCGGCCGGTAGCCCTTGATCCGTTCCGCGCCGACGTTCCAGTTGGAGACATGGCCGTCCGGGTCGAGCATGAAGATCGCGTAGTCCGACACGGCCTGCACCAGCAGCCTGAAGCGCTCCTCGCTCTGCTTCAACGCCTGCTCGGCGATCTTGCGCTCGGTGAGATCGCGGGTGACCTTGGCGAAGCCGACCAGCTCGCCGCAGGGCAGGCGGACCGGATCGATGACCACGTGGGCCCAGAAGCGGCTGCCGTCCTTTCGGACGCGCCAGCCCTCGCTCTCGAACCTGCCGGCGGTGGCCGCGGTGGCGAGCGCCCGTTCCGGCAGTCCGGCGCGTCGATCCTCCTCGGTGTAGAAGCGGGAAAAGTGCAGGCCGACGATCTCCGCCGCCTCGTAGCCTTTGCAGCGCTGCGCGCCAGCGTTCCAGCTGCGCACCATGCCGTCCCGATCGAGCATGTAGATGGCATAGTCGACGACGGCCTGGACGAGGAGGTGATCTCTCCCGTCCTCGGTCAACGAGGTCGTGAGCAGCTCATCGGCCATGTCGGCTCCCCCATGCACGCCCGTCGCCGCGCGAGGCGCGCACATAACGAAGCAACTATAACGATGATAGGGGGGCGGCGGTTCCAAGAGCAGCCTCGAGAGCTGCTCCCAATCGGCCGCATCGAATTCTTTTCATTGCCGTCGCCCGGCCAGAGCGGCGCGCGGGGCGCGCCGGCCATCAGGCTCGTCGCTGCGGATCGCCCGCGGCGGCTTCGCCGGCGGGCGGCCGGATCTCCGCCGGGATCGGGCCACACTCGCGCCGCATTCCCGGCCGATCTCGTCAAGGGGATCGGTCCAATCGCGATCGGATCGTTAAGCGCGGCGTAACGTCGTCCGCCCGAAGTTCTGGCGCCGCCACCTCGCGTGGTTGCACGGCAGGGACGGGTGGAGCAATCTGGCGGTGCGTCGAAAGGCGGGCGGTGGCCCAACGGGTCGCGCGGGGGCGAACAGGCGAGGCTGCATGAGCGAATCGGCCGGCGGAACGACCGACCGGGAGCCCACGGCTCCGATCACCGAGTCGCCCGCCACAGCGGCGACGGCTTGGCATCGCGCGAGATCCCTTTTCCTTCCTGGCATCGTCCTTGCCGGTTGTCTGGCGACGGCGGCCTGCACCACCGACGAGCAGGCGCAGATCGATCCGAAGCTCGGCGTCGCGCCGAGCCCACGGGTCGTCGGATCGACCGATCCGGTGCCGCCCGGCGGCGGCCGTTACATGACCGGCAAGCCGTACCGGGTCGGTGGTCGCTTGTTCGAGCCGATGGACAACCCGAAGACCGACTACGAGGTCATCGGCATCGCCTCCTGGTACGGCTCGAATTTCCACGGCCGGCGCACCGCCAACGGCGAGGTGTTCGATTCGAAGTCGCTGTCGGCCGCCCATCCGACGCTGCCGCTGCCGTCCTACATCCGGGTGACGAACCTCGCCAACGGTCGCTCGATCGTCTTGCGCGTCAACGACCGCGGCCCCTTCCACGGCCGCCGCGTCATCGACGTGTCCGGCCTCGCCGCCGACAAGCTCGACTTCAAGCGCAAGGGCATGGCGCGCGTCCGCGTGCAATATGTCGGCCCGGCGCAGCTCGACGGCCTCGACCACGAGAAGCTGCTGGCGAGCTACCGCGAGCCCGGCCAGCCGCTCGGCCCAGCACCCGGCACGCCGGTGCCGGAGGCCCGCAACGTCCTGATCGCTTCGGCGGAGACCCGCACCGAGGAGCGGCGCGTCGCTGCGCCGGTCAAGCAGAACCGCGGCATGGAAATCATGCTCGCCCGCGGGCGCCGCGATTCCTCTCCCGTCGCCGTCCTGCAGAGTTCGCGCAAGGCCGCGCGACCGGCTGCAGCCGCCCCGGCGTCGCAGCCGGTCGAGGCGGCGCGCTCCTTCGAGCTCGCCGCCGCGCCCGCGCCGCAGGCGGCACCCGCCGGGCAGGCGGTCCCGACCGGCACGGCCGGGCCGCTGCCGGGCGTCGAGACCGCGCTCGCGACGGCTGTCGACCCGGCGACCGCAGACCCCGGCCTCGCCGCGACGATGGATCTCGCCATGGCGAGCACGGCCGGCTTCGTCCTGCCGCGACCGCGTCCGGGCGACGCGACGGCCGCGCCGACGATTGCGAGCGAGATCGCCGCCGCGCCAGCTGCGGTGCCCGCCACCGGTTATGCGACCGCGCCATCGGTCGCCGACGCGGCGCCGGAGATGCAGGTCGCGGCCGTTTCCTTCGCCGCACCGATGCCGAGCCGCAAGCCGTCCCTGCCGACGGCTGCGGCCTACCCGCCGGGGGTACCCGCCGCCGAACCGACACTGCCCGTGGTGGTACCCGTCGCCGCCCCGACGCCTGCGGCGCGACCGAGTTCGATCGACGACCTGCTGGCCCCGCCGAGTGGCGCGCCGGCCGCGACCTTCGCGCCGATGACGCTGTCGCCGGCGCCGTCCTATGCGCCCGCCGCGCCGGCGAGCGGACTGGAGGCGGCTCTCGCCCGGTACGTCGCCGGGACGGGCGACGCCGGACGGCAGTGAGCGGCTCCGGCGCGTCGGACGGTCAGCGCGGACGCTTCCTCACGTTCGAGGGCGGGGAGGGGGCGGGCAAGTCGACCCAGGTCGCCGCGCTCGAGGACGCGCTGAAACGCGTCGGCGTCGACGTACTGGTGACGCGGGAGCCTGGCGGAACGCCCGGCGCCGACTTGGTCCGCCACGCCGTGCTCTCCGGCGCCGCCGCGAGCTTCGGCCCCGAGGTGGAGACGCTGCTGTTCGCAGCGGCGCGCGCCGAGCACGTCGACCGGGTGATTCGGCCGGCCCTGGCTGCCGGCCGGTGGGTCGTCTGCGACCGCTTCCTCGATTCGACCCGCGTCTACCAGGGCGGCCACGGCGTCGGCGCGCCGCTGTTGCGGGCGCTGGAGACGGTCGCCGTCGGCGACGTCGTGCCGGACCTGACCATCATCCTCGACCTGCCCGCCGAGACCGGGCTCGCGCGGGCGGCAGAGCGGCGGGGGGAGGGCGGCGCGGCCGACCGCTTCGAGGCCGAGACGATCGCCGTCCACGAGGCGCGCCGGCGACGCTTCCTGGAGATCGCCGCGGCGGAGCCCGACCGCTGCGCCGTCGTCGACGCGGCGCCGCGTCCCTCCATCGTCGCCGCCGCGGTGCGGCGCGTCGTGTCGCAGCGTCTCGGCGTGCCGCTCGCCGAGCGCCTCGGAGCCTGAGGCATGGCGCGGGCAGGCGAGGCCGAGGCGGACCTGCCGCAGCCGGCGGCGCAGACCGACCTCGTCGGTCACACGGCGGCCGCCGCGACGCTCGCCGAGGCCGCCGACGGCGGCCGCCTGCACCACGCTTGGCTAATCGGCGGGCCGCGCGGCATCGGCAAGGCGACGCTCGCCTACCGCGTCGCGCGCTATGTGCTGGCGGCGGGCGAGCGACGGGGGCAGGGGGGCGGCGCGCCGCTCGCGCTGCCGCCGGACAGCCCGACGGCGCGGCTCGTCGCCGCCGGCTCGCATCCCGACCTCGTCGTCGTCGAACGGGCGCTCGACGACAGCGGCAAGCGCCGCAAAGCCGAGATCGGCGTCGCCGAGGTGCGCCGGCTGATCCCGTTCTTCGGCTCGACCGCCTCGCGCGGCGGCGCCCGCGTCTGCATCGTCGACGCGGCCGACGACCTCAACGCCAGTGCCGCCAACGCGCTCCTCAAGATGCTCGAGGAGCCGCCGGCCGGCGGGCTGTTCCTGATCGTCTCGCACGCCCCGGGCCGGCTGCTGCCGACCATCCGATCGCGCTGCCGGCGGCTCGACCTCGCCCGGCTCGCCGACGCCGATGTGCGCGACGGCCTTGTCCGGCTCGGCCTCGGCGGCGGCCTCGCCGCGGCCGAGCTCGACGCCGTGGTCGGCGCCTCGGAAGGCTCGCTCGGCCGGGCCGTGACGCTGCTCGATCCGGCCCGCGTCGCCATGCTCGGGCGCGTCGACGCGCTGTTCCGTGCCCTGCCGATCCCCGACCGGCGCGCCGTGCTGGCGCTCGGCGACGAGGCGTCGCTGCGCGGCGCCGACGACATCTTCGAGCTCGTCGTCGACCGCGTGCGCCAGGGCATCAGCGCCGCCATGCGCGCCGGCGCGGCTGCCGGCCGGCCCGCCCCTGCGCTTGCCGCCTGGGCCGAGGTATGGGAAAAGGTCGACCGTGCCGTCGGCCGCGCCGAGGCGCTCAATCTCGACCGCAAGCAGGTCGTGCTCGCCATCTTCAAGGACCTCGCCGAGGCCGCGCGTAGCGCGGCCGCGAGTGCCTGACGGCCCGATCCGGCCGGCGCGGGCGCGGCGGCATCGGCCGACCCTCGACGACCGGAGCCCCTTGAGCCGATGAGCGACGCGCCGAAGTTCTACGTCACGACCGCCATCTCCTACCCGAACGGCGCGCCGCACATCGGCCACGCCTACGAGGTGATGGCGACCGATGCGATCGCCCGCTTCAAGCGGCTCGACGGCTACGACGTCTTCTTCCTCACCGGCACCGACGAGCACGGCATCAAGATGGTGCAGACGGCGGCGCGGGAGGGCCTGACGCCGCGCGAACTCGCCGACCGCAACGTGCCGCTGTTCCAGAAGATGGCGACGGCGCTCGGCTGCTCGAACAACGACTTCATCCGCACCACCGAGTCGCGCCACTACGCGGCGAGCCGGGCGATCTGGGAGCGCATGCAGGCGGCCGGCGACATCTTCCTCGACACCTACGCCGGCTGGTACTCGGTGCGCGACGAGGCGTTCTACGGCGAGGGCGAGACCGTCGTCGGCGACGACGGCGTGCGCCGCGGCCCGCAGGGCACGCCGGTCGAGTGGGTCGAGGAGGAGAGCTATTTCTTCCGCCTCTCCGCCTATCAGGACCGCCTCCTCGCCCACTATGCGGCGCATCCGGACTTCATCGGGCCGGAGGAGCGGAAGAACGAGGTGGTGAGCTTCGTCAAGGGCGGGCTCAGGGACCTGTCGATCTCCCGCACCACCTTCGACTGGGGCGTGCCGGTGCCCGGCGACGAGCGCCACGTCATGTACGTCTGGGTCGACGCGCTGACGAACTACGTCACCGCGGTCGGCTTTCCCGACGACGCGGCCTCGTTCGGCAAGTGGTGGCCGGCGGACCTGCACGTCATCGGCAAGGACATCGTCCGCTTCCACACGGTCTACTGGCCGGCCTTCCTCATGTCGGCCGGCCTGCCGCTGCCCAAGCGCGTCTTCGGCCACGGCTTCCTGTTCAACCGCGGCGAGAAGATGTCGAAGTCGGTCGGCAACGTCATCGACCCGTTCACCATCGTCGAGCACTACGGCGTCGACGAGGTGCGCTACTTCTTCCTGCGCGAGGTGCCGTTCGGCCAGGACGGCAACTACAGCCACGACGCCATCGTCCAGCGCATCAATGCCGACCTCGCCAACGACCTCGGCAACCTGGCGCAGCGCTCGCTGTCGATGATCGCCAAGAACTGCGAGGGCAGGGTGCCCGCGTCGGGCCCCTTGACCGAGACCGACGCGGCGATCCTCGTCCGCGCCGACGGGTTGCTCGCACCCTGCCGGGCGGCCATGGACCGGCAGGAGATCCACGTCGCGCTCGGCCTGATCTGGGCCGTCGTCGCCGAGGCGAACCGCTACTTCGCCGCCGAGGAGCCGTGGGTGAAGCGCAAGACCGATCCGGCGCGCATGGCGACGGTGCTCGCGGTGACCGCCGAGGTGATCCGCCAAGTGGCGATCCTGGCGCAGCCGGTGATGCCGACCGCGTCGGGCAGGCTCCTCGATCTCCTGGCGGTGCCCGAGGAGGCGCGGACGTTCGCGGCGCTGGGGGAGGGCGGCCGGCTCGCCGCCGGCGTCGCCCTGCCCGCGCCTAGCGGCGTGTTCCCGCGCTATGTCGAGGCGGAGGCGCCGACCGCGTGATGCTCGTCGACAGCCACTGCCATCTCGACTTTCCGGATTTCGCCGCCGAGCGCGACGCCGTCGTCGCGCGCGCGGTGGCGGCGGGCGTCGCCCACATGGTGACGATCTCGACGCGGGTGCGCCGCTTCGACGAGATCCGCGCCATCGCCGAGACCTATCCCGAAGTCACCTGCTCGGTCGGCACGCATCCGCACAACGCCGCCGAGGAGGCGGACGTCGACCTCGACACCCTCGTCCGCCACGCCGAGCACCCACGGGTCGTGGCGATCGGCGAGGCCGGCCTCGACTACCACTACGACACGGCGCCGCGCGAGGCGCAGATGGCCGGCTTCCGTCGCCACATCGCCGCGGCGCGCGCCACCGGGCTGCCGCTCGTCATCCACGCCCGCGCCGCCGATGAGGACGTCGCCCGGGTGCTCGAGGAGGAGATGGGGAGGGGGCCCTTCAAGGCGGTGCTGCACTGCTTCTCGTCCGGCGCCGGCCTCGCCGCCGCCGGGCTGAAGCTCGGCCTCTATGTGTCGTTCTCCGGCATCCTGACCTTCAAGGGCTCGACGGCGCTGCGCGACATCGCCGCGACGGTGCCGCTCGACCGGCTGCTCGTCGAGACCGACGCGCCCTATCTGGCGCCGGTGCCGAAGCGCGGCGGCCGCAACGAACCGGCCTTCGTCGCCCACACCGCCGCCGTGCTGGCCGAGACGCTGCAACTGCCGCCGTCGGCCGTGGCCGCCGCGACCACCGACAATTTCTTCCGCCTGTTCAGCAAGGTGCCGCGACCCCCAGCATGAGCGAGCTCGAATTCACCATCCTCGGCTGTGGCTCGTCGGGCGGCGTGCCACGCTGTGACGGCGAGTGGGGCGCCTGCGACCCGGCCGACCCCCGCAACCGCCGCCGCCGGTGTGCGCTGCTCGTCCGCCGCCACGGCTCGCTCGGCACCACGACGGTCATCGTCGACACCGGCCCGGACCTGCGTGAGCAGCTTCTGTCGGCCGATGTCCGCCACCTCGACGCGGTGCTCTACACGCACGCCCACGCCGATCATCTGCACGGCATCGACGATCTGCGCGGGCTCGTGCTGCGCAACCGCCGGCGGATTCCGGTCTACATGGACGAGGCGACGGCGCTGCGCGCCCGCGATGGCTTCGGCTACTGCTTCGCCGCGCCGCCGGGCTCGAGCTATCCACCGATCCTCGAGGATCGGCGCATCCGCGCCGGCGAGCCGGTCGTCGTCGACGGCGCCGGCGGGCCTATCGCCGCGCTGCCGTTCCGCCAGCATCACGGCGACATCGACGCCCTCGGGTTTCGCTTCGGCGGCTTGGCATATTCCAGCGATATCAATGGTCTGCCGCCGGAAAGTGTGCCGCTGCTCGAGGAGCTCGACGTATGGATCGTCGACGCGCTGCGCGATTCCCCACACGGCTCGCATTTCTCCGTCGCCGACGCGCTCGGCTGGATCGAGCGGCTGAAGCCGCGCCGGGCGGTGCTCACCAACCTCCATTTCGATCTTGACTACCAGGCGCTCGCCGCGCGGCTGCCGCCCGGCGTCGATCCGGCCCATGACGGCCTCGTGCTGCACGGCGCCGTCGCCGCCAGCGCGCCGGCCGAGGCCGGCTGACGAGGCCGGCAGCGCGCCGCAGGCCTCCTCCGACGGGGCCGGGGCTGCCACCCAAGGGGGCTCCACGCCGACGCGCCGGCCGGTCATCGAGATGGCCGCGTGCCGATGACCGATGCGGAACTTCGGCGTTCGTCATCCGCGCCGACGATGAGCCGGGCGTGCCGCTGGAACGTCACGTAGCTCCAGATCCACGACAGCGCCACGGCCAAGCGGTTCCGCGCCCCGACGAGGAAATAGATGTGCACGAGGCTCCAGAACAACCAGCCGGCGAATCCCTTCAACTCCAGGCGGGCGAGCTTCACGACGGCCACCTTCCGTCCGATCGTCGCCAGGTCGCCTTGGTGGCGATAGACGAACGGCCCGGCTGAGGGCTTCCCGGCGATCCTGCGGGAGATTTCCGCGGCGACGTATTCGCCCATCTGCTTCGCCGCCGGCGCTATCCCGGGCACCGGGATGCCGTCCCGGCTGACCGCTGCCGTGTCGCCGATGGCGAACACCGCACTTTCGCCCGGCACGGTCAGGTCTGGCCCGACTTCTATTCGCCCGGCCCGGTCCTTCGGGGCCGACAGCCACTCGGCCGCCGGGGAGGCCCTGACGCCGGCGGCCCAGATGATCGTCGCCGCCTCGGTCGCCCGTCCGTCGACCTGCACGCCCGACGGCCCGCAGTCCGTCACCGGGCTCGCGACCCGCACGTCGACCCCCATGCGCGCCAGCGCCTGCCGGGCATACTCGGCGAGGTGGACCGGGAAGGACGGCAATATGCGCGGGCCGGCCTCGAGCAGGAGGATCCTCGAGCGCCGCGGATCGATCCGGTGGAAGTCGAGGGGCAGGGCGTGTCGCGCCACCTCGGCGATCGCGCCGGCCATCTCGACCCCGGTCGGGCCGCCGCCGACGATGACGAACGTCATCTGACGTTCGCGCTCGGCCGCGTCCTCCGTCAGTTCGGCGCGCTCGAATGCGACCAGCACGCGGCGGCGGATCTCGGTGGCATCCACGATGCGCTTGAGGCCGGGAGCGTGCGCCGCCCAGTCGTCGTGACCGAAATAGGAATGCGTCGCCCCAGTGGCGAGCACGAGATAGTCATAGGGAATGCCGGTGGCCCCGATGCGGACGGCCTTGTTCACGGCATCGACGCCGGTCACCTCCGCCATGAGCACCGTGACGTTGTGCCTGGCACCGACGATGCTGCGGATCGGCCACGCCACGTCGGCCGGAGAAAGCGCCGCCGTCGCCACCTGGTAGAGCAGCGGCTGGAAGCAGTGGTGGTTCTGCCGGTCGACGAGCGTCACGCTCACCGGCGCGCGTGAGAGGTGTTTTGCGGCCTCGAGGCCGCCGAATCCGCCGCCGACGATGACGACGTGCGGACGGGAATCGCTGCGCTCGCTCATGACGGGTCTCCGATCAGGAGGCGCGGGAGGGTACTCGGGGTGGCGCCGGTCAACAAACGCCGATTTCATCGCGAGCGCCGCGCACAGTGGGTGCGGTCGGCAATCTCCCTCCGCGCGACACGTCATTTAGGTTCCATAATCCATCTTATGCGACTAATGCATGTGCCATTAATGCATGTGCCATCGACGGATCGGCTGGGACCGGATGCCTCGGCCGGGCGCCCGCCATCTTCGCCCGCCAGATCGCGGCGGCTCTTCGATGCGCCCTCGCCCGTGCCGCAAGGCGCGCCATGCCGGCGGTGCGGTGATGTTCGGCAGTCGGCAGGATGCGACCGTCGCCCGTTGGCGCGGACCCGAGGCCTTGCCGGCGGAACGCCGGCCCGCTGACGCGACTCTAGCCGTTTTCGCCGGCGCGCCGCTTGCCGCGTCGCTCTGCCTGGCGCGCGGCGCGCCGGGCGGCCTTCTCCGCGGCGCGGCCCGATCCGCGCGTGCCCGAGGCGCCGGACGTGCCGTCGGTCACGCGCGGCGCCGCCTTCACCGCGGCGGCGAGCGACGGCGGCATCGGCGGGGCGACGTGGCGCATGCCGGTGACCATCGACAGGATCAGGTTCTCGCCGCGCACGGCGCTCTGCACGACGACCCATGCGAGGTGCAGCGCCGCGAGCCATAGCGTCAGGGTCGAAAATAGGCCGTGCACGCCGCGCAACGCGCCGCCCGAGCGGATGTCTGGATGTTCGCCGACGGTCGGGTGAGACGGCACCCGGTCGGTGCGGCTGACGATGGTCGTGCCGCCGATCTCGGGGTCGGTCGGCGGGATGTCGACGCGCACCTGCGCTTCGTTCCGCGGCGCCACATAGAGACCACCGAGGATCGGGGCGAGCGGCCCCTGCCCTTCGCGGACCGCCAGCAAGGCGATGCCGCTCAGGCCGGCGAACGCCAGCGACGCCAGCGTGGCGGTGACGATCAACGCGCCGACGGGTCCGAGACCCTGCGGTCGCTCGACCTTGCGGGCGATGGTGGCGCGCAGGTCGGCGAGCACCGCCGCCGGTCCGCCGATCTCCAGCCAGAAGCGAGCGCGCGGCGGGCCGAGCACGCCCCACACCACGCGGCCGACCACGTAGGCGAGGATCAGGTATCCCGTCTGCGAATGCAGGTCGAGCGGTCGTCCGGCCGTCAGCACGGCGACGAGAACGGCGAGCGCGAGAGCCCAGTGACCGATCCGCACCAGCGGACCCCACACCAGGGCCTTGTTCGACGACATCCGGTCTCCTTCGAGCGGCCGCCCGTCCGGTGCGGCAGCGACGCGAATGCCTCGCATCGTTTCGCGCGGCCTGTCAAGGCTGGCGGCGACCTTCGGCGGAACCCTCCGGCGGGCAGGGAATTGTCAACCATGCGCAAGAAATGACTAGCAAAATCAGGGGGCCGATGCGACGGTCCCGGCAACGCCGGATGCGCGAGGACACGGGCAGAAAGGACGCCAGCGATCGCCACCGCTTTCCGAACGGCCGCGTGTCTTCCGGCCGCGACAGAAGCCTTGGGCGCCGGGCCGTCTTGGCCGCCGGGCAGGCGCGTGGGGCGGCTCGCGCCGACCCTTCGACGCGTCCATGCGTCGGCGGGCCTGCTCGCCGGAACCAGTCTCGTCGTGCTGGCCCTCGTCGGTGGGCCCGCCGCGGCCGGGCCAATGCCCGTTGCAGCCGCCGCCAAGCCCGCTGCCGCGGCGGCGCCGCCGCCCACCCCGGAGCGGCGCGTCGAGCTGACGTTCACCGTCACCGGGGGAACGCCCGAGCTCGATGAGGCCCTCAAGAGCGCCTCGCCGCTGATGCCGCTCAGCCAGGCGGCGACCACCGATCCCGGCCGCATCCTGCGCGCCGCCCTCGCCGAGCAGCGCGGCCTCACCGCGGTGCTGTTCAACGCCGGCCGCTATCAGGGCATCGTCACGGTGACCGTCGCCGGCACCGATCTCCAGTCGCGCGAGGCACGCCAGGCGATCGCCGACGCCTTCGCCAAAGGCGCCGTTCCCGCGACCGTCACGGTCGAGGCCGGTCCCGAGTTCCACTTCGGCGACCTCACTGTGACGAACGAGGGCGGCGGTCCGCCGGTCGTCTCCGTCGCCGATACCGGTCTCGTCAAGGGAGCCCTCGCCCGCGCGGGCGAGGTGCGGCTCGCGGATGGCCGGCTCGTCGAGGCGATGCGCGTCCGGGGCTATCCGCTGGCGCGCATCGTGCGGCGGAGCGCCACCGCCGACCACGCCGCCGACGAGCTCGACGTCGCCTTCGTCGTCGATCCGGGGCGCCAGGCGGCGTTCGGCCGGGTCGAGGTGCGCGGCGCCCGCGACATGGACCCGCAGTTCATCGCCGGCCGCGCCCCGTTCAAGCAAGGCAACCAGTTCCGGCCGCAGCCGCTGGAGGACTACGCCCGGGACCTGCGCGAGCTCGGCGCCTTCGACGGCGTGCGGGTCGTGCCGGGCGACACCGTCGACGCCGACGGCACCATCCCGAT
>Ga0255338_1003286_pt1 | contig 19870 bp, 19 predicted proteins | sample MeOH1_35cm_T4_19_FD_203715 | JGI IMG/M metagenome (GOLD analysis project Ga0255338, IMG submission 203715) | Sandy soil microbial communities from University of British Columbia, Vancouver, Canada - MeOH1_35cm_T4_195 | ecosystem: Engineered > Artificial ecosystem > Sand microcosm > Unclassified ...
TTATTGCACCGCCCTGATCAAACATGTCTGAATTGTTCAGGCAATAAATTTGAGAGTTATGAAAGTATTCGGAATAATTTTGATTGCAGTTGGAATTATCATGATGGTAATCACCGGTATTAATGTGGTAACTGAAGAGAAGGTCGTGGACCTGGGAACAGTTGAAATCACAAAAGAAGAAAACAACCCGATTTCCTGGTCACCGATTATCGGTGGAGTGCTTCTGGTTGCAGGTGTGGTGGTTGTTCTGACCGACCGCAAAAAATCTGCGTAGTCGAGAAAGGGACTTTTCAATTGAAATTCGTTGCAATTGAGTCATTATATGTATATACATATATTATGTATCTTTGTACCGTAAAACGTCGGTTAAACTACTATTGCTGCGCTAAGGAGCAGAGGGACTTTGAGCCATGACACTTTCGGAACTAAAAAAATTCTCAGACGAACTTCCCGCAAACGAAAAACAACCCGCTTTGTTTCTCGGCCATGGAAGCCCGATGAATGCAATCGAAGACAATGTCTTTACGCGTTCACTGGTTTCTCTCGGGTTGAGTCTGCCGAAACCGAAAGCAATTCTCGTGGTATCGGCACATTGGCTGACACGGGGCACGTTCGTTTCTACTGCAGTACGTCCGGAAACGATCTATGACTTCGGTGGATTTCCCCCTGAATTGTCGCAAGTGAAATATCCCGCACCCGGTGCTCCGGAAGAAGCACGTATGGTGGCGAACACGATTCATTCTGCACACATTGAAGAAGATCCTTCCATGGGTCTTGATCACGGGGCGTGGAGTGTAATCAAACACATGTGGCCGGAAGCGGATGTTCCGGTTTTCCAGCTGAGCATAGATTTTTTCAAATCGCCGCAATGGCATTATGACCTTGCGCAGGAGTTGCGTGTACTTCGCCGCAAGGGAATAATGATCATCGCCAGCGGAAATATTACACACAATCTCCGCCAGGTAATTTTCAACAACCGCGAAGCGACGCCGGTTGACTGGGCTGTTGATTTTGATGAGGCGGTGAAAAAATCCATAGAGAATCACAATCACAGTTCGATCATCCATTACCAAACGCTTGCGGCTTCCTCCTCGATAGCTGTACCCAGTAACGATCACTACCTTCCTTTGCTTTACACATTAGGTGTCATGGAGAAAGGTGAAACGCACAAGTGGACGTATGAAGGATTTCAGTACGGAACGATTTCTATGCGGGGAGTGATGTTCCGGTGATATCCGGCTCCGCGTGCTAAAGCACACGTCGATCTTTCTCGTCAACATATTTAAGAGTATTCACGGGCTTGATCCTCAAGAATATTTTAGTTTCAACCCCGAGCATATTCTCCTGAAAATACGCGGATGATCGCCGGACGCCTTAGCGCGCGGAGCCGGGATCATTTCAGGAACCGGAGCAGGGAACTCACTATCTTCGCTACGTGAACCGCACCATCGCCATAACAGGCGCCACCGGATTTTTAGGAAGCGCCCTTGTCCATCACTTTCTTTCGAAAGGAGACAAAGTAGTTGCATTGGTGCGTGCAGTTCCCCGGGAAAAAATAGCAGGCGTTCAGTATGTGCTGTTCGACCTCACGAGCGGAAAATGTTCAGCACAGCACATTGAATCAGATGTATTGATACACACCGCGTACGTTGCTGTTACGGGCAGTAATTCTCCGCTGGAAGATAACCTCAACGGGACGAAGGCGCTGCTGAAATTATTTCCCGCAGGAACCAGAAAGATTTTCATTTCCAGCGTTTCGGCAGATCACAATTCGCCGGCGGTTTACGGCAGACAGAAAGCCGCAGTAGAAAAATTATTTCTCGATGAATCCGGAGTTGCAATTCGTCCGGGCCTGATTATCGGCAATGGCGGAATGTTCGCTGATATGCGTGATTACCTGAAGAAGAAAAGAAATATTCCGCTGTTCAATCGCGGGACACAGCCTTTGCAGACCGTTTTCGTGAATGACCTGGTGCTGGCAATTGACAAACTGATCAGCAGTGAAATGAAAGGTGTATTCACTTTCTGCGAACATGAACCGGTGCATTATAAAGAATTCTATACCGAACTCTGTCGTCAACTGAATGTTCAGCCGCGATTCATCAGCATTCCGTTCTGGATTGCAGGATGCGCGGTCAGTTGCGCCAATGCAATCGGAATTACGTTGCCGATCAACCGCGATAATCTTCAGGGACTGAAACAAATGAAAGCACATGCTTCCCGGCACGATGCGGAACTGATCGGTGTGAAGCCGGGGAATTACAAGGAGAATCTCGCGAGAGCAATGCAGATGGAAGTCGGGAAATCGGATACGGGTGTGTAGTTGGAGCGCGGGTTTATCTCATAAAATCTGTCAAACGCCTCGCCTGGTTTACCGGACTGATCCAATCAAAGAATAACAAGTAGCGGGCAAAAAAAATCACTGTCTGCCGACAGCAGGCGCGTTCCCGTCAAAACTTAGCCAACTCTTCCGGAGTAAGATTCCTCCACTCGCCTGAATTCAATCCCTCAATCGTAAGGTGCATAATTCTCGTTCTCACAAGTCGATGAACTGAGAATCCAAGATTGTAACTCATCCTTCTGATCTGCCGGTTCATTCCCTGCTTCAGGATAATACGGAACGCATGATCGTTTTTTTCATCCGGAAAAACTTCACAGGGATCAGTAAACGTGTTTAATATTTTCACACCACTTCGCATGTTATCTACGAACTCCGGTGTAATCGGTTTGTGTACTTCCACGTAGTATTCTTTCTCCTTTTTATTGTCGGCATGCGCTACTTCGTGATAGAGTTTTCCATCGTTGATCATCAAAAGCAATCCCTCTGATTCTTTGTCGAGACGTCCCACCGGGTACAGACGGATATGATGCCTGAAAACCGTAAGCAGGTTATCCGGAAGTTCTTCATTCATCGTGCACTCAATTCCACGGGGTTTGTAGAAAAGGACGTATGTTAATTCGATTTTATTCGAAATGACATTTCCGTCGAGTGTCACAACATCCTGGTCGCTCACGATCCGCTGAGTGGTTGCAATTTCACCATTCACTTTCACGCGTTGTTCACGGATGTAATTCACGGCTTCATTTACCGGAATCTTACATTCCTGTGCAACGAGAACACGTAAGCGACGTACTGCCATCGGAAAATATTTGCGCATTCAAATATCCTGATTTTTATCGTTGGGAATGCCTACCTTGAACACACCACCTACCTCAATTCAATCGTTTCTTCCATGACCAGGCTTTTCGTCCTAATTTCATTCGTGCTATTTTCATTTGCATCCCGCGCACAACATCCTGACAGCGCGATGTTCAACCATCATCTGCAGGAGTATAAAGTCCAGTTCGGCACGTTGATGGTAACACGTGGAATGGGCATTAATAACTGGCAGTATTTCTATGGCAGTGTAAACAGCGAACTGCTGCAGATGGCCGTTGATCGCAATGCGGGAATTAATCTGACTGATTATGATCAAAATCGGTTTTACTTCAACTACAAACGAATGAATCCCCAGCCGGCTGTTTCCTATGAGTATGGCTTGCTTTTCTATATTTTCTCAAGAGATACACTGTTTACTTACCTGATGCGTCCGGCATCTCACCTGGTCACCGTCTCCATTCCTCTCAAAGCGGATTCTCTTCTTGCTTACGAGCGTCAATTGAAAGGATCTGTTTCCGTTGCCTACGAAAAAAGTTCTATGGCGATACGTGGAATTGCGGCAGATCCCTCCGCTGAAAATGCAGAACACAAAAAAGCTTCAGCTAAATTGTGCCGTATCCTGTTTCCGGAAATCATCCTGGATAGCCTGAAGGGTGTTCATTACCTGGAAGTACTTCCTGCACTCAATATTGCATCGATACCGTTTTATGTACTTCAACCATTCGGCAATAATGCGTTCCTCGTTGACAGCATGTGTGTTGTAATGGGATCTGACCCTTCCGCCTATATCCGTCTTTCACAGATGATGACCACATCCATGAACACCTCGGGAGTCAATCAAAAATCAGTCTTCACACCTGTCAATCCGTTGGTCATCGGCAATCCCGCATTCGGTAACTGCGCAAAAGAATTCAGTTCATTGCCGGGTGCCGAACAGGAATCCGATTCAGTTGCCGCAATTCTGAAAACAACTGCGCTTCAGGGCCCGCATGCTTATAAAGACACTGTGCGCTTACTGATGAAATCAAGCGACTTCCTCTACTTTGCCACTCACGCGTATGCAAGTCCCGACAATACAATGGACGATAGTTTCGTTCTGCTCGCAGATCACAACGGTGAATGCGGAAAATGGACGCCACGTGAAATCCAATTCGACAGTGTAAGGTCCGGATCCATTGTAATACTCAGCGCTTGTGAATCAGGAATGGGCCGGTCTCTGAGCGCCGGAGTGATGTCGGTTGCACGTGCATTTATTAAAGCAGGGGCACAAAACGTTGTTTACAGTTATTGGCCTGTGTCAGACGCATCCACCAGTAAATTCATGGTCGGATTTATTCGCCAGCTAAAAATTCCCGGAAGATTTTTTCCCGCTGAAAATCTCAGAATGGCCATTCTGGATTACAAGAAAAAGGATCCCGATGTTTCTGCATGGGGTGCATTCACGCTGATGGGAGTTCCATATCCAATGTGTACAACAATGGGTCTCAAAGTCGAATAATTCCTGGCCCGGATTACAATGGTATCTCCCGGATTTTTTCCGGTTGCGGTTTCCACGCAAATCATCTGCCCCTGCGCAATCATCACGAATTTTCCATCGTAAATATCAGCCCGTCGATAATCAACATCGGGATCTCCTTCGTCAAACACCCCGCTCCTTCTGCTTTGCCGGGATCGGAACAGAAAGATGTAAGGATGAACTAATTGTTTCTCACGTCACACAATATTTCAAAGTTTGCATCACTCAATAACTGCGTTGCGACAGCGTTATTCGCGTGCGCGAGAGTCCATCCATATAGTCACGGGCCCATCATTCACCAATGCCACTTTCATGTCTGCGCCAAATACTCCGGTTCCGACTGATCTTCCTGATTCCAGTTCGAGCGCCTTTACAAATGATTCGTATAAGGGAATCGCAACTTCCGGTTTCGCTGCCCTGATGTACGAAGGACGGTTTCCTTTTTTCGTTGCGGCGTGTAAAGTAAACTGGCTTACAGCAATAATTTCTCCGCCACAATCTTTTACAGAAATGTTCATCACTCCTTCTGCATCATTGAATATACGCAGATTGCAGATTTTCTGCGCCAGCCAGGATACGTCCTCAGTGTTGTCTGCATCTTCAATACCAACGAACACCAGCAGGCCGTTTCCGATTGCGGAATGAACCTTCCCGTCAATGCTCACGGAAGCCGATGAAACACGCTGTATTAATACCCTCATGGTGTTATTTTCTTATCGACGATTCCGGCTGCTCTATCGGTCAGCACCATCAACTGTTTCAAAAACCCTCTTGTCTGTTTATGGTCATCCCACTTAAAAGTGCGGACCAATTCGCCGTTCCGGTACATACGCAAAAGATAATCTGCGCCGTCCAATAACCAACCGGCAATCGGTTCCAGCATCTGGCCTTCCTGCTCCTTCAGCAATCGATCGAAGAATTCCGGAAAATACGCCCGTTCAGCTTCCGTCAGATCAAACACCGCAGTTGCGATATGCGGAACAAAACTGCTGCCGGCTTTCCACCGCTGGTATTCATCCGACCATGGCCAGCAGACTGCTTCGCAGGTTAATTTCTCCGGCGTATATGAAAAACCGATTGAATAGTGAAAACGCACCGATTCCTTCTGAACCAGGTGAATACAAAGTTCACCGGCGGGCAGGTTGTGCAATAATTTATTGCTGACGTTTTGCACAATCCCGTTCCAGCTACTATGCCCAACGGATTCCATCCTAGTCATATTCCTTCTGTAATTCTTCACCATTCAGAATCTGCAGGTAGCATTCGTACCGTGTAAGTGCAATCCTGTTGTTCTCAACGGCAGCGATCACCGCACATCCCGGTTCCCTGTCGTGCAGGCAACCTTTATATTTACACTTGTTCAGTAATTCACGCATCTCCGGGAAGAAATGCGACAACTCTTCACGTTCAATATGAATGATGCCGAGTTCTTTGATTCCCGGTGTATCGATGATCCACCCGCCTTTATCCAGCGGAAACATTTCTGCAAAAGTGGTGGTATGCATTCCTTTGCTGTGCGCTTTCGAGATAATTCCGGTCTTCAGCTTCAGATCAGGCTGTATCGCATTGATGAATGTACTTTTTCCTACGCCGGAATGTCCGGCAATAAGATTCACCTTTCCGTCGAATTCCGGTTTCAGTTTCGCAATGTCGTCCGGGTTCTCGGCATTGATGAGCCAGCAGGTATAGCCGAGATGACGGTAGAGATCCATCAGTGCATTTACATATTCCGTTTCTTCTTCGTCGAGCAGATCCCGCTTATTGAAGATCACCGATGCCGGGATAGAATACGCCTCCGCTGTTACGAGAAAGCGATCGATGAACCCGGTCGATGTACGCGGCTGCGCCAACGTTGCCATCACCCATGCCCGATCCAGATTCGCGGCGAGAATGTGCGTTTGCTTCGAGAGCTTCGTGCTTCGCCGGATGATGTAGTTTTTTCTTTCGTGAAGAAATGAAATAACAACATCTCCGTTTATGTCGGTCTCCGTGTCCACGCGATCACCCACTGCAATCGGATTCGTGTTGCGCAGATTCGCTCCTTTCATGCGGAACGTTCCTTTCAGTCTGCACTCCGCCCGGGTACCATCGTCGAATGCAATGGTATACCAGCTTCCGGTAGAGCGAATAACGAGGCCTGTTCTCATTGCCGTAAAAGTAGGTAGTTGGGAAGTCGGACAGTAGGCTTCTAGGTAAAAAAGTTAACGGTTCAGAGCGTTAATCAGTTCTTATGAAAAACAAAATCGTGAATTCTTCTGCTTTTCCTGTGTGCTCTCCGTCCATACTTTCCATCACTGCAGATCACAAATCGGGCGTGCTCTCCGTTTTTCCCGCGCATCTGACTTTTCCGATCGCGCCGCGCCATCATGTTAAGCGGCTCGGGCATGGGAAGGTTTAACAAGTTTTGAGTAATTTCGTAACGATCAATCCGTTTCACATCTGTGTCCATCAACGTCGATTTTATCAGCAAAACCTACGGGGAGCAAAAAGCCCTCGACAACGTTTCTTTCGAAGTAAAAGAAGGTGAAATCGTTGGATTTCTTGGACCGAACGGGGCCGGAAAATCTACGATGATGAAGATCCTCACGTGCTTTATTCCGCCTACAGCCGGAAAAGCTACAGTGAACGGATTTGATGTGATGGAACAATCTCTCGATGTTCGCAGGAGTGTGGGTTACCTGCCCGAACACAATCCCCTGTATCTCGACATGTACGTGAAAGAATACCTTGAGTTTATCGGTGGATTGCACAAGATCGGCAACATCAAAAAACGCGTTGGTGAGATGATCGAAATCACAGGACTGGGCATTGAGCAGCATAAACAGATCGGCCAGCTTTCAAAAGGATATCGACAGCGTGTAGGATTGGCACAAGCACTCATTCATGATCCGAAAGTTCTGATTCTCGATGAGCCGACAACAGGTCTCGATCCTAACCAGCTGGCGGAGATCCGTGAACTGATCAGGCGCATCGGGAAATCGAAAACAGTGATGCTCTCGACGCACATCATGCAGGAAGTTGAAATCCTCTGCGATCGTGTAATCATTATTGACCACGGGCGAATTGTTACGGACGAAAATACCCAGGTGCTTCAGAAGGGTGATCAGAGCAGAATTGTGATCATCGTTGAGTTTGACAAAGACGTGAACAGGAATAAGGTGAAATCAATTCCGTTTGTGGAAGAAGCCGAGAAAATGGAAGGCAACAACTGGCAGATCGTTACGAAACCGGATGTGGATGCACGTCCGGAAATTTTCAGATTCGCGGTGGAAAATAAACTCTCTGTTCTCGGAATGCAGCGTGAAGAGCGAAGGCTCGAAGATGTGTTTAAGGAGCTGACGAAGAAAAAATAATTCAAAGATTCAATAATTCAAAATCCGAAGTGATTATATGCTAACACACTACGGATTTTTTAATTTACAATTCTTGAATCTTTGAATTCTTACCGAAGAACATTCACATGCCGGATCTCCTTGTGAATATTCATATCCCCGCACTCGGTACGGTAGGTGATCTTCACAACATAAGTATCCTGCTGAACTTTATTGCCCATGAATGTTCCGTCCCAACCGTCCGTCATGCTGGTTGATTCAAACAGGAGCATTCCCCAGCGATCATAGATCTGCATTTTGAATTCAACGATGCCCGTCCCGTAAACATAGAACACGTCGTTGCGGTTATTTCCGTTCGGGGTGAATGTATTCGGAACATACATGGTTCCGCCTCCGAGTTCACCGGTTATGTCAATGGTGTCAGTTAATGCACATTGTGATGAGTTAATTACATCTACGTAGTAGGTTCCTGCTTCCGTAATTGTAATCATCTGGGAAGTTTCTCCTGTATTCCACATGTATTGCGATCCCGGATTTCCTGCATCCAATGTTATGCCCTGATCAACATTACAAAGGGATTGTTCACTTCCCAGCTCAACCGTAGCGAGGTATGTTACGTTAACTGTATCCGAAAGCGCACAGTTGCCGATCGAAGAAGTTACCCAGTAAGTTCCGGCGCTGTCTGCAGTAAATGTCTGACCAACACTTCCGTCCTGCCAGGTAATTGTTGCATTCGGATCGTTCACGCTGAAGATGATCTGTCCCCCCGGACAAACTGCAGTATCCAGACCAAGATCCGGTTGCTGAACAGACAATACCTGTATGTCAATCGAATCGCGGAATGAACAACTTCCTGAGGTAACATCTACCCAGTAAATTCCGGTAGAGTTCACAGTAATTGTTTGTGAGGTTGAGCCGGTACTCCACAAATATGTTGACCCCGGATTTCCTGCATCGAGCAGTAATGTTGTTCCGGTACAAACAATCGTATCGCTTCCAATATCCGGAAGAGCAAAGGCCAGAATATTGATTGTATCCGTTCCTATACACGAGCCGTTATCGCAGGTTACCCAATAGGTTCCCGGAGTAGTAACTGTAATCGTAGGAGTTACGGCGCCGGTACTCCACAGATAAGTACAGGAAGGTTGTGTAGCATCGAGCAATAGATTTAACGGGCCGCAAACAGTGGTGTCATTTCCAATGAAAGGTTCCGGATCTGCAATTACATGTACGGGCAGATACATTGTGTCAGCAACGTTACAGGAGTTTGAATCCACAGCAACAAGCATAACCACAAACATTCCTGTATCCGGATACATGTGTCCGGGCGACATGCTTGTATCAATAGGAGATCCATCGCCGAAATCCCAATAATACTGCACTCCGTTACTGGTGTTCTGGAACCAGACGGTCATGGAATCGCAAATAGTATTGGTAGATGCAGAGGCTACAGCATTCACACCGGCCATCTGGAAATCTACTTTCACCACATACATATCCCAACCTGGTGCGTTCACATTGTCTTTCCATGCCCACGCCGGCGTTGGCGCCCCACCTCCACCAATACAAATGCCCTGATAGATTGCTCCCTGCGGATCGAAACGACTTGTTCCGCCATCTACGTGCCACCCGTAATAAAATGATCCGAAAGAAAGTCCAAGTGCATCTTTACTGAGCACAATGAAATACGCGCTGCCTCCACCACAGGATGCCTGCGTTGGATATAATGCTGTTGCTGCGGTAACAGGGTAAGTTGACTGAGAGTTGAAACCCGAGCAATAAATATTCTCGCAGCTGTCGATCATGAACGCTTCCGGTTCGAGATAACTCGCAGGACCGCTTCCGAATACGGTGGAGAACGTAATCGAGAAAAGATAAGGATCGAATTTCGTGACGAAGTTGCTCGCATTTGCATTGCTGTAAACACCCGGAGTAACCGGCATGTTGCCTGTACTCACACCATAGACGTAAGGATTTCCACCGCCGTCGGTATCCATGAAGTAACAGATTTCATTGCCGCTGGTTCCGAAATAAGTTGCTGCAACCAATGTGCTTCCGGCTGCATCGAATCGTGCGATGAATCCATCTGAGGTTCCGCCGTTGAATGTTCCATCGTAGGTTCCAACTGTTGCCGGGAAATCGTTGCTGCACGTAACACCCGTACAGAATGCTTCACCACCCGGAGTAACCCGAAGCGCGTAAGCTCCATCAGCCCCGCTTCCTCCGATATACGTACTCCATCCCAATGCTGAACAGGTCGTATTCAAACGGAAAACAACGCCGTCCCAGGTTCCACCCAATGTGTTATCGTACGTTCCGGCCGAAGTCGGGAAATTTGCAGACTCCGAGAAACTCGCCACCCAGGCATTTCCTGCTCCGTCAACAACGATCTCACCACGCATTCCGTCGTGACCATTCATGTTCCATGGCATTCCCCATCCGCCACCATCTTCAGCACTGCCACCAACATAAGTTGAACCTCCCAATGTCGCTCCTCCGGCCAATACGTGAGTCACAACAATGTCATTGTCGGCACCGGAACTGCTGCCGTTGTATGAAGCATCGTAGCATCCGGCAGATGTCGGGTAGTTGATGGAATTCGAAGCACCCAGTACGTACAGATCCCCGTTAGCGGTTGCAAAAAGACTGTTCGGAATCTCGCGGCTTGATCCGCCCAGGTAGGTTGACCACAGAAGGTTTGATCCGTTCGGATTCAGACAGGCAACTGCAATGTCAACGTTACCGCCGAAAGTTGTCTGGAACGATCCGGCCTGTGTAGGATAGCCCGGATTGAAACATTCTCCACCGGTATAAATATTCCCTGACGGATCATACGTTGCACAGTGTCCGTAAGTGGTACATGATGCCGGCGCACCGGAGTACGTTGCAGCAACCAGTACAGGATCGATCGTAAGCGGGTAATTCTGATTGTATCCGTTCGGGAATCTGAACGATACGGTTCTTCCGTCAGGAGCAATTACATACTCACAGTCTACAGGGTATTTTACATGATTGATTTCCTGGTACGAGTAAGGAATCTGCTCGACCATGTCCCCGGTAGAAAGGTGAATGATGAGTGTGTTGTTCTGGATTTCAATTCCGTCGGTTGCGGTGAATTCCATTTTGATCTGTGAAGGATCTGCTCCCGGAGCGACAATGAAATCATACTTGAACTCTTCGTTCACACTGTATGCAGAAAGATTTATTCCGCTGTAAAGACCCGTGTAAAATACCTCCTCGTACGAGGCTACGTGGGAAGACCACTTTGCCGGGTTGTTCCCGATAAAATAGTTCGTGTAATACGGGCGTGGATTCATCGCCGAAACAATCGCCGACGGATTCGCCCCGATGAATGTCATGCGGAAAGAATGAAGATTGACGATTCCTTCTTTTCGTGTATCGTGATTTTCCCCCTGGTGAGAGTTATCGTGAATTGCTTCGAGTTGCGCGGGATCGTACTTCAAATAGGTGAAACGGTTCTCCTCCATGAACAGAGTAGTTCCTCCTCCGATGCCCACTTTGTATTTTACCTGCGCGGGATACTGCGTATGGTTCTCTTCAAAATCGATTTTCCCCCGTACGGCCGCGGCATCCTGGCGCATCTGCGCGTACGAAACAGCAGGTGCTAAGCACATTGTGAAGATCAAAGACAGTAAAATGTTCTTCATGCGCGACTGAACTGTGAATGTATTACCATCATACCAATCTTTGCCGGATCGTATCATAGTCTTGATACTCATAAATTTAGGATAAATTTCGACTATTACAATGAAGCGCACAAAATAATACAGGATCCTTCTTTCCTGTTCAAGCTGGCTGGAAAACGGGGAATGCGGGACGGGGAAAGGGTACTGTGACACCGGGTTTATGCACGAATCCGTACAATTATCAGCCAAAAGCCGCGACTTTACCTTTTGCAACTTAATATGTTGTTGCTCGTCCCGCTTAACATGTCCACTTTCCGCATCCCCTGTCTACCTATTCCTCATTCCCCGTTCCCCCAAAATCCTTATTTTAGCGCCCGCTCCGTAATAAAACGGGTTTTTTAATTCAAAATCTATCATACATGCCATACCTCTTCACTTCCGAATCTGTTTCTGAAGGTCACCCGGACAAAGTAGCTGACCAGATTTCTGACGCACTCATCGACCACTTCCTGGCGTATGATGCTTCTTCAAAAGTTGCGTGCGAAACACTGGTAACCACAGGACAGGTTGTACTGGCGGGCGAAGTGAAATCAAAAGCTTATCTCGACGTGCAGGAAATTGCGCGGGAAGTAATCCGCAAGATCGGTTACACCAAGGCGGAATATATGTTCGAAGCGAATTCATGCGGAGTATTCTCTGCAATTCACGAGCAGTCTTCGGATATCAACCAGGGTGTTGAGCGCAAAAAACCGGAAGAGCAAGGTGCCGGCGACCAGGGAATGATGTTCGGTTATGCCAACCGCGATACCGACAATTACATGCCGTTGCCGCTGGAACTTTCTCACCTGTTGTTACAGGAACTGGCAGAAATCCGCCGCGAAGGAAAACAGATGAAGTACCTCCGCCCTGATTCGAAGAGCCAGGTAACGATCGAATACAACGATCATCACAAACCGATTGCGATAGACACGATCGTAATTTCTACGCAGCATGATGATTTTGCACCGGAGAAAAAAATGCAGGAGCAGATCACCAGGGATGTGAAGAATATTCTGATTCCGCGCATCATGAAAAAATTACCGAAACGTGTTCAGACACTGTTCGGAAAAGACATTAAGTTTCACGTAAATCCTACAGGGAAATTCGTGATCGGTGGTCCGCACGGAGATACCGGTTTGACGGGACGTAAGATCATTGTTGACACGTATGGCGGAAAAGGCGCACACGGTGGCGGAGCATTCTCCGGAAAAGATCCTTCCAAGGTGGATCGTTCTGCAGCGTATGCAACACGTCATATTGCGAAACACCTCGTTGCATCAGGTGTCTGCGACGAAGCACTTGTGCAGGTTGCATATGCGATCGGAGTTGCACAGCCGGTTGGATTGTATGTGAACACATACGGTACTGCGAAAGTGGACATGAGCGACGGGCAGATTGCAGAAGTAATTGCAACAATTCCTGCATTCGATATGCGTCCGTATTTCATTGAGAAACGTTTCAAACTGCGCACACCGATTTACAGCGAAACTGCCGCGTATGGTCACATGGGCCGGCAGAGCAAAGTAGTTGAAAAGATCTTCAACAAAGGAAGACAGAACGAGAAGAAGGTGAAAGTAAGATTGTTCCCATGGGAAGACCTGAATGCGGTGAAGGACGTGAAGAAGGCGTTCGGAGTTTAGTTCTAAGTTCTATGTTCACGGTTCAAAGTTCTGAACGTGAGAAATAATATCAGCACCTGTCAGAAATGGCGGGTGCTTTTGTTTGTTATTGATTGCTAACTTAGAACATAGAACTTAGAACATGGAACGTGATAACATTTGATGATTTCGCCAAACTCGACATCCGCGCCGGAACAATAATTTCCGTTGAGGATTTTCCGGAAGCGCGAAAGCCTGCGTACAAACTCACGATTGATTTTGGTGAAGCGGGAATCAAAAAATCTTCTGCACAGATCACGAATCTTTATTCGATCGAAGATTTGCTGAACAAGCAGATTGTTGCAGTTGTGAATTTTCCGCCGAAACAGATCGGTCCGTTTATTTCTGAATGCCTGGTGTTAGGCGTTTACAATGAGCAAGGTGTTGTGTTGCTGCAGCCGGATAAGGTTGTTTCCAATGGGGAGAAGGTTGGATGACGGGATGATAAGATGATGAAATGATGAAATGATTTGATTCAAGTATGACCGACGAACCAACACAACCCACAATCGACGACGGCTTCCCGCCCAAACCGGAATTGCAGCAGAATGAATCCATGCTGCCAAAACTGATATTCAGTCTTCTGCTTTTCGTTCTCGCGTATTACGTGTTCTTTGACAAGGACATCAAAAAGATGGCGATACTCGTTGTTGTATTGCTGATTCACGAACTGGGACATTTTCTCGCGATGAAGTTTTTCCGGTACACCGATGTCAAAATGTTTTTTATTCCCTTCCTCGGAGCGTTGGTTACCGGTGAAAAAGAGGAAGTCTCACAGAAGCAGCGTGCAATCATTCTGCTGGCGGGACCGGTACCGGGAATTCTGATCGGTGCTGTCCTCTATTACGCCGGAGTCCAAACGGGTAACAGAGATTTTCTTTCGACCGCATCCATTTTCATTTTTCTGAATGCCGCGAATCTTCTGCCACTCACTCCATTGGATGGAGGAAGGTTAATCCAAACTTTGTTCTTCAGCAGACAGGCATTGCTAAGCAATACTTTCTCTGTAATTTCCGCTGTGATTATGACGGTGCTTGCGATTCGCTATAAATTGTATTCCCTGTTAATCATTCCTTTTTTTATGATTACGCGCGCAAGACAATTATCGGCGGTAAAAACACTGAAGGCGAATCTTGCTATGCGCGGCATTGAATACAACAAGCCGTATGATGCACTCTCCAATCGTGAATACTGGCTCATACGCGAACAACTGGTATCCGATATCCCCGGATTCACAAATGTCGATGGACATATTTATCAACCTTCTTCCCGGGAGCGACAGATCATTCAGCATGTGCGCGGACTGGCGGAACGTCACCCGATACAAGATCTTGGCCCTGGTGGCATCATACTATTTACATTGATCTGGTTCCTGTTTTTAGGAATTCCTTCTGCCGGATTAGCAGTCGTAATATACAACCGGATGTAAACATTCTGCCCCGATCCTCACCTGGAATAAATACAAACTCATGATGACCAACGAATCCCGGGAATCAAAATCCCCACCTCCATTATCCTTCAGCATTACACCGAAAATGATTCCCTACGGAAAAACTGTCTCTTCACTGCAGGTTATTATCACTAACACTACTGATTCCGTCATTGTGTGTTCTCAATTCGTCATTGATCTGAAGATTGGAAGTTCATCGGTTTGTATTTCCGAAGATGCATCAGCAATAACCATGAAATCCGTAACCGGAAGTGATTGGATAATAAACCGGAATTCAGAAGGACAATTTGCAGCATCTGTTCCAACCAATTCACAGGTGAAATTAAATCCGCGTTGTGCACTTTCATTCATCATCCGCGGAATCACAACAAACAGCATACCCGGATTAACAACAATATCCGTTTGTGGATCCGGCAGCGTTAATGGTGTTGGATTTACCGCTCCCGGTGAAATCAGCTTGGCAAAAGTGCCAGCCGGAACTAACATTACCGGATTCACAGCGAACCCTGTGACCGTTCCGCCAGATACACCTGTAAATCTGGAATGGGTTACCATCGGTGCGATCATGTGCACCCTGAGCAGTCCGGACGGAAAAAGAGCGGTTGCGCCAAACGGAATGTTTACTGTACTTCCGGCGAAGACAACCTCCTACACGCTCACCGCTACTGATAGAGGCCACTCAGTTCACGAAGAGATAACCGTCGTGGTGGAATAGCCTCTTGTTGATCGGATGATGTCCCTGTATCGATTGGATCCTATTCATTAACTTTCGCATCAGCATTCATCTGTCATGGCAAAAACAAAACCAACCACCATCGCGGAATATATCGCTTCGAAACCCAAAGAAGCGCAGAAACATTTGCGCGAACTGCATTCCATACTGAAAGCGGTAGCCCCAAAAGCGAAACAGGCGATTAAGTGGGGCAATCCCGTTTATGAAGAGAACCGCATTCTGTTTGCATTCTCGGCATTCAGGTCGCATGTGAATTTTTATCCGGCTTATGCATCCCTGGCTCCTTTTGAGAAAGAACTGGAGAAGTACAAAACCGGAAAAAACAGTCTGCAGCTGCCATATGATAAACCCATTCCGAAAGCTTTGGTCAAAAAGATTGCAATCCACCGCGCGAAAGATGTACGGGAGAATGATGCACATTGGATGTAATGATCCGATGACACAATGATCCGATGATATAATCAGATTAACGATAAATTTAACTGCTGCCTTTTATGAAATCTGCCGCCATCACTGCAATTGTTTTCTCCCTGGTTTTGTTCTCCTGTTTTCCTGATGATATGGGAAAACAAATGGGTGAAGCGATTGCGAAGAGCAATATTATGATGAGTGATATGCAGTTCAAAAGTGCACTCAACAATATCGAATTGTATAAGTTGCGAACCGGCAGCTATCCCGACTCACTTGGAGAAATTACTTTTGTATCTGACATGGATCGGGGCAACTTCCGGATGGTAGAATACACAAGGCTGGAAGATAAATACGAATTGAACCTGAAAGTTGTGGCCAAAGGCGTTGAATATTATCCCGATGAATTCTGGACCGGACTGGGTTGCATCCGGTCGAACATGATGAAACCCGGAACAGCAGCCGGAACTCCGTTGCCGGACAGCACTCAACCTGCAGATTCTCTCAGCGTCAGGTAATACGCGAATGATAGCGGATTCGTTGACAAGGCGTTCAAACCGAAGAACAACTTCCATAACAACGAGTTTCAGGAAACACACGGAACGATGTCCGATCAAGCGGCAGGATAATTTTCAATCGCTTTCCACCAGCTTCTCTTTCCTTTTTTCCCGCGGAACAACACGTACGGATAAATAGAGTTGTATCGACGCAGGTTTCATCTTTCGGCTTACAACAGCGGTATTCCCGGAGGCATCGGTATAAATTGCATCTTCCCGCACCGGAGAATTTCCTCCCTGTGCAATGCGCACCCCGATATGCGATTGTCCTTTGTGTCCGAATGACCAATCGATCGCCATTACCGCCGAAGCCTGGAAAGAATTCATTTTGTACCGGATCGTCAGCGAATCATTCCCGTAATAATACGTGTCGTTGAAATTCTTTTCGCCCATCTCCACTTCACGTCTGAACGGCAGAAAAAGATTGATACCCACCAGCAACCGGCATTTTTTTCCTGCAGACAAACACGCACAGATATCTGAAGAGATTCCCCGCTGTACATGTTCAATAAATATTTTTTCATCAAAGTAGTGCCGGTATGCATCCGATTCTATTCCCGCCGTAACCTGCAAGCCGATTCTTGCCTCCGGAACCGGAACGTACGCCATACTGACTGCGTAGTTCCTTCCATAGAAGGAAGTTCCGGAAGAAGCTATTCCGGAAAAAGATATTCCCCCGCGGGGTACTATATACAGGTGCCCCGGAATTTTTCCGGATACATCTGAAGCGGCCAGCATCACGACAGATACAATTAAAGTGCGGAGTGAAATCATGATCTGAGTAATGACGGGAAATTGTTGGCGGGTTGCCTGGCCGGGAACACTACTTTCCGGGATAGCGTTCACATGGCTTTACCTGCCTGGGCCAACGCTCTCTGAGTGAATCAATAATTTTTCTCGTCGCTTCGGAACACGCATCAACACCGGTCATCCATGCAAAACGTTGGGTTGCGAAAAAATAATTGTTCATCTTCATTTTGCTTTCCGGCATTGTCCAGCTTGCACGCGCAATCTTTCCTCTCTTACCCTGTGACGGCAACAACCAACCTTCGCTGAAATAGCTGTTCATCAGCAACAGGTAATCCAGGTCCTGAATTATTTTCGCCTGCATTCCCGGAACTGCGTGATGCCAGCTCCTGATCATGTTTTCATTGCACAGTACGAAAGTCCGGTAGTATTCACTCTGTACATAGCGACGTGGACCTGCATACGTCCTGCTGTTCTTCCCGGAGAAGAATACGGCAGCAATATGACGTTTTCGTTCGAGTGCTTTGTTCAGGGGAATTACATTTCCGCCCAGGTCATAAACAGCCCACCTGTTACCTTTTCTCTCATCCGGCGAAAATGCAACGATAAGCGAACTGTCCATCAGCACAACTTTCACAAGCTGATCCTGCTCCCGGGGCTGGTCCGATTCTGTAAGTGTTGACCAATAAGAGGGCCATGCAGTATGAATACGCTGACGCTCCCCGCTGAACAGGTGGTTTGCCATCTCCTGGCTTTCCAGCGTATTCTCTTCAATACATTGTAAGTATAAATCCGCTAAAGGATCTTCAGGAGAATTGGTACGAAGCAATCGCTGCTGACCGATAACGGAATCAAGCTCCTGCATTGAAGTCCAGAAATAAAAAGTGCTGACTGCAGGTTTGCAGTTGTTTACAATCTGCGGAGAAAGCCATAGACGGAGAATTGAATCGGTTGAGGACGGCAACTCTTCCCCGGACGCCACGGTTACCGCCCGTTCTGATTGGCGGGCACGATGAATATCGATGAATCTGATACAGGTATGATTGTCAGACCGGGCTGCGCCGGGGATTGCCAAGAGAGAAAAGATGAACAGAAAGAAACAACTGTTCTTCATCGGTGTCTATTTTTTCCGGAACACAATCGCAATCGGAACACCTGTAAAATTGAAATGTTCGCGGATCTGATTCTCGAGAAAACGCTTGTACGATTCTTTGATGTACTGCGGATGATTCACGAAGAATGCAAACACCGGAGTTTTCGTAGGAAGCTGTGTGACATATTTGATCTTGATGTAGGATGCTTTCACCGACGGGTGCGGCTGACGCTCAATGATCGGTAACAAAATATCGTTCAGTTTCGAAGTCGGGATTTTCTGCTGACGGGCTTTGTAAACTTCCACCGCCGTTTCAATTCCTTTCAGTACGCGCTGTTTCGTGGTTGCCGAAGTGAAGACTATCGGAACATCGTTGAACGGCTTCATTTTTTCGCGGATATCTTCCTCAAAAGCCTTCACCGTCTTTGTCGTCTTCTCGATGAGATCCCACTTGTTCACGAGCAATACTATTCCTTTATTGTTCTTCTGCGCGAGGCCCACAATGTTCATGTCCTGCCCTTCGAATCCGGAAGTGGCGTCAACAACCAGCACCACCACATCGCACTCTTCAATTGCTTTGATCGTACGCATCACCGAATAGAACTCCAGGTCTTCGTGCACTTTGGCTTTCTTGCGGAGCCCGGCAGTGTCGACCAGCATTACGTCGAGGCCAAATCCTGTAAAGTGTGTATTGATGGCATCACGCGTAGTTCCGGCGATGTCGGTAACGATATGCTTTTCTTCTCCGATGAGTGCATTCACAATCGAAGATTTCCCGGCATTTGGTTTTCCCACAATGGCAAGGCGCGGAATTTCTACTTCCTGCACTTCTTCGTCGGGACCGAGATGTTTCACAACTTCATCGAGCAACTCCCCTGTTCCGCTCCCGTTGATACTGGAAATGCCGATCGGATCACCAAGACCCAATGAGTAAAACTCTCCGATGTAATCGCGGCGTGCGGTATTATCGACTTTATTAACTACGAGAATAATTTTCTTCTTGCTTCGGCGCACGAGGTCAGCCACTTCTTCGTCCAATGGTGTAATTCCCTCAACTGCATCCACCACGAAAATCAACATGCTGGCTTCAGAAAGTGCGATTTTCACCTGGCGGCGAATCTCTTCTTCGAAAACATCTTCAGAGCCCTCCACGTATCCGCCGGTGTCGACCACAGAAAATTTTCTGCCGTTCCACTCGCATTGACCATAATGACGGTCACGCGTAACGCCTGCTATTTCGTCCACAATCGCATCCCTTCCGTCAGTAAAACGGTTAAAAAGCGTGGATTTTCCAACATTGGGGCGACCGACAATAGCAACGAGATTTGGCATAAGGGCGCAAAGGTACGGTTTTCGGGCGTTAAAGAATACCCGGGCACCCACTGAGGGACCCTCCATTGACCGTTATATTATTCCCCCCGGCCGCCGTGTATTGATTTTTTGTTTTAATCATTTGTTTAAATCAATCGGATAATCCTACTTTTGCGGTATGGCAAAGAGAAAGAGTCCGCCCGTGAAGAAGCCTGCAGC
>Ga0255338_1003287_pt1 | contig 19868 bp, 18 predicted proteins | sample MeOH1_35cm_T4_19_FD_203715 | JGI IMG/M metagenome (GOLD analysis project Ga0255338, IMG submission 203715) | Sandy soil microbial communities from University of British Columbia, Vancouver, Canada - MeOH1_35cm_T4_195 | ecosystem: Engineered > Artificial ecosystem > Sand microcosm > Unclassified ...
GTTCCTCTACGCCATGGTCAACGGCTACGGCGATGCCGCCGCCACCCTCCACGACTGGCTCTACACCACCGGCCAACTGCCGCGCCGGGCGGCCGACCGGCTGTTCCGCCTGGCGCTGATCGATTCCGGCGTTGCCCCCTGGCGGGCCTGGATCATGTGGGCCGGCGTCCGGCTCGGCGGGCGAGGGCGCTACTGCGCGAAGTCGTGAGCCATCCGCAACCCGCTCAGGCGGGTCTTTTTTTGCCTGAAACCCGGCCCCGTGCCGGCATGGATCTATATTCATGAAGATTGCCATTTCCGGCTTCCGTGGTGAGCTACCCATCGTCGATGCGCGTCTACTGCCAGAAGCAAATGCCCAAGTCGCTCGAAATGTGTACCTGCGGCACGGAACGCTCAAGCCGGAACGTACCCCCGGAGCAGTGCAGGGGATTCCTAGTGTCATTTCCCCTTCGTCGATCTACCGCTATCCCCATGGCAACAACGGCGCCGGTTATTGGCTGGCATGGGGGAATGGAAAGCAGGTCAATGTCGTGAAGTCCCTGCTTGCCGATGACGCCTGGAGTCGAGTCTATTGGACGGGTGATGGCCCGCCGAAGATGGGAGGTATTGCGGATGTCACCAAAGGAACCGGCCCCTATCCCAGTAGCAGCTTTCGCCTTGGGATTCCGGCGCCGAGTGATGCGCCTGTCGCCTCTACGCCGTCGGACCGGGTGGCCGCGGCCGATCAGCCCATCACTGCAGTGCAGGCAAGCTACGTCGTGACCCTCGTCAGCCGATTCGGAGAGGAGGGAGCACCCAGTCTGGCAAGCTCTCCGGTTATTCGCTGGGACATGGTTGATGGAGCTCCGGCAGGAGGAGGCGTTGAGCTGAGCCTGCCCTCCATTCCAAGCGGGGCCTATCAAATCATCACCAAGCGGATATATAGGGCCGAGTCTGCTGGTGTCTTCCAGTTCGTGGCAGACGTTCCGGCGGCGCAGGGCGTGTTCACCGACAGCGTGCTCAGCGAGAGTCTAGGAATTTCCCTGCCATCTCTGGAGTGGGACATGCCGGATGATCGCCTGATCGGGCTGACAGAAATGCCAGGCGGGTTTCTGGCCGGGTTCTTCGGCAATACGCTTTGCTTCAGCGAGGCTTGGTACCCGCATGCCTGGCCAGTCTCCAACCAGTTGGCATTCAGTGATGACATCGTGGGAATCGCCGCTGTTGCCAATGGACTGGTGGTGGCCACCAAGGGGAGGCCACACCTGATAACCGGCTCGACGCCGGCAGCCATGGCCGACATGCTCATCGACGCAGATCAGCCATGCGTATCCAGGCGCTCTCTGGTCGATATGGGAGACTATGCGATCTACGCCTCGCCAGATGGGCTGATTGCCATTGGCGGGAATGAAGCGCAATTGCTGACCCAGGCAATGATCTCCAAAGACCAGTGGCAGTCCCTTCTGCCTGAAACCATCCACGCCTACCGGTACGATGGTCGGTATCTGGCGTTCTATCAAGGTGGCTGCTTTTCCTTCACCCCTGACGATGGATTTGAGTTCTATGATGTGGTGGCAGCTTCCGGTTATTACGACCGGGATTCCGACACGCTCTATCTGATCCAGGGGAATGGTATTACGGGCTGGCGGCAGGGTAGCCCGATGACGCTGCGCTGGCGGTCGAAGATCCACGAGACTCCGCCTGGCGGGTCTGGCTTCACATGCGCCAAGGTCATTGCGCGGGGGTATCCTGTCACATTCAGGCTGATTGCCGATGGCGTGACCATGCTCGACGTGGCGGTTCCAGGCAGAGGCCTGTTCCGCTTGCCGGCCGGTTATGCTGGCTGTCACGACTGGGAGATCGAGGTGGAGGGTACCCATGAAATCCAGTCGATCCAGATCGCTTCATCTCCTAGCGAGCTGATCTGACACCAATGAAACGCTTGCCGTGAGGCACCGATGACTTCGACTCGCAAGACACTGCCGCCGGTTCCGGTTAAGGCACCTACAGAGCTACGCCCTCTGTTCGCCGCTATGGCGGAGATTATTGAAACTGGGGAGGGCGTACGCGGCGACCCGCTGGATCGCAAGCTAACCCTGCGTGACCTACTGGATGGGGGCATCGCTAATCTGCGTACCCCCGGTAATGCCAATGGAGGCCTGACCCCTGCCAAGACAGCAATAGACCGATCGGCGCCGCCGCCCCCGTCCGGCTTTTCGGCGGATGGCAGCTTCTTTGGCATGGTCAACTTGACGTGGGATGCGCCGAAATATAGCAACCACGCCTACACGAATATCTACCGATCCGAGACAGACAACTTCGCCAATGCCCAGATTGTTGGTCGCGAAGTGGGCATGTTCTACAGCGACAAGATCCGTGACGATGCAATCGCCATCCAGGATCCAACGCTGCTCAAGGGGTATTACTACTGGATCACCTTTGTCTCCACTTCTGACGTGGAGGGGCCGCCGAACTCCGCCAAAGGTACATTTGCCCAGCCGATACCGGATGCAGCCTATTTGCTGAGCCAGCTCTCCGGGAAGGTCAATAGCAGCACGTTAAGCCAGGATCTGAATACGCAGATCAACCAGATCGGCAGCAACACATCAGCAATCAGCGCGCAGCAGAAAACCATCAATGGCTTGAGCGCCGAATACTCGCTGCGGCTGGATGTTAACGGCTATGTCATGGGCTTCGGCGCCTATAACAACGGCTCCACTGCCGATTTCGCCGTGCTGGCCGACCGGTTCTGGATTGCTCGGCCTGGCGTGAAGGGTTCCGCGGTCAACCCGTTCATGGTGATCGATGGCAAGGTCTACATCGACAGCGCCTTTATTCGTGACGCCTCAATCCAAGAGGGAAAGCTAGGCCCTATCACGTTCGGCAAGATCTTCGATACGGCGGGTAATCCGGTCACGACCGTGGGCGGAAAACTGAAGGCTAACTACATCGAGGTTGACCAGCTGACCGCGCTCCTGGCGCAGCTGCAGTACGCCTACATCGATACCGCCAATATCAAGGACATGGCGGTATCCAGTGCCAAGATCGGAAATGCTGCGGTAGACACCCTAAAAATCGCGGGAAATGCCGTAACCGTTCCCTTGGGAATGACAGGCTACGGATCCATCCCAACGGTCTACCTGACCCTAAATGAGCCCGGGCTGGTCTTTGTCATGGTCATGGCAAACTGTTTGGCCCCAGGGGATACCGGCGTTGCAAGCTTCTTCGTGCGGGCTACTGCGGGCGGTCAGGATGGTCCAGAAGTAGGCGTTTCGATTCCCAAGGATTTCTCCTCCTCGGCCGTGGCTTTCGCCACATTCTGGCTGCCGGCTGGCACGCATGCCTGCAGCGGGGCGACCCGCTTTGACCTGAGCACTCGGGTGGTTACAACCACTGGCATTTTCGTGATGGGAATCAAGCGATGAGCAAGACACACCAGGTGGTTGTCTACGACCGTCAGACGGGTTATGTGCTGTCCAGCGGAACAACCTGCGTGCCAGAGCGGCTGGAAACCTCTAGCCAGAGAGTGCTGGCGGATGCCGGGGCGCGCCCCGGGCTGGACTACGTGCAAGGCGGGAGGATCCTGTCTCGGCCGATGCTTCCGGCCCGGCTTGCTGGTAGGGTTCTACGGGGTGTTCCAGCGGGCGCAGAAATCCATATCGAGGACAAGGTCTACGTGGCGGATGGCTCGGATATCGAGCTAGCTTTCAGCCTACCAGGGCGCTACCTGATCACGATCAAATGCCGCCCCCATCTTGACTGGAGCGCAACTTATGAAGCTTGAGCATAATGGCGACTACGGCAAGCGCAGGGCTTCGGATTATCCGGCCATTGCCGATCAGCTTGATGCCCTCTGGCATTCCATGGACCGCGGCGATCTGCCCAAGGCGGAGCCTTTCTACTCATCCATCAAGGCAATCAAGGATAGATACCCGAAGCCCCCTGCCTGATATCATCCTCTACACGATCATTGTCGGGAGACAACGATGCCACAGCCCACTGAGCGGGCCTTTCTTCAGCGAGTGCTGAAGGGGCAAGCCGCGCCTATTCATTTCTGCGAATCTCTATTTCGCGTATCGCAAACCCTCGACGATCTCGTTGATCGCGATAAGCCGGTTACCGACGACGCAATCTATCTCGCCTTCTGGGAGGCGCTGATCGAGCTGCCGGCCAATCCCTTCTACCGTCAGCACGAGCCATTCCTACGCCCACTGATGGCTGCCGCCCTTCAGGACTGGCGCGATAGCGTGACACTGGAGCGTGATGGTGAGCATCATGGCCGCACCCTTGCCTTCGTCCTTCGCGACCAGCTCACCAGCCTGGTGGTGCAGTGCGCCGGTATTGTAGGCGGCTTCGATTGGATGCAGGAGGTTGGAGCGGAGGTGCGCCGCTACTTCCACGATGAATACCTGGCGAGCTACCTAGACAGCTTTGCAATCGGGAGGGCTACGCAATGAGCGGAAGCGGAAGCCCGACGATCAAGGATACCCCGGAGCAGCGTTACGCCGCGCAGGTCGCAGCGGACAAGTGGAACTATTCCCAGGCCAATCTGGCTCCGCTCGAGGACCGGTACATGGCCAATGTCAACGACATGGATTCCGCCAGTCGCATGAGCTTCATCCGTGGGGCTACTAATCAAGCATCCCAGAACCAGCTCAGCCAAGGCCTGCAGCAGATCGGCATGCAGCTCGGGCAGGCCGGTATCAACCCGAATAGCGGCCGCTGGGCAGGCACCCAGGCCGACTATGCCGAGCAGAATGCCCAACAGGGTGGCGATACTATGGGGCGCGCCCAGTTCCAGCAGAGCACCGAGAAGGTCAAAGGCTTGCAGAACATTGTCGCCATTGGGTCTGGGCAGTCAGCTCAGGCGCAGGTAGGGCTCAGTGATATCGCCTCGCAATCAGCTGCCAATGCCCAAAGCCAAGCCATGAACAATTTCAATCGGCGCAGTGCCAACCTCCAGCTGCTTGGCACTCTTGGTGGAGGAGCTGCTCGCCTCGGCCTGTATGGCGCGGACAAAGGCTGGTTCGGCTCTGGCTCGTCTCCATCCTCTAGCGGATCAGGTGGTTGAGCATGGCAATCTATCTCAATCCAGATGATGCCTTTAAGGGGAAGCAGGGCGCGTCGAATGTCCTAGGCCAGCTCTACCGCGCCCAGTGGGATGACTGGAAGACCCGGTTTAGCCCCTATATGGATCAGCTTTCCGCGCTCGCGCAGGATCCGAACTATGCCGCTCAGCAGGGAGACACTGCTGCTTCTGCAGTGAACGCCAGCTATGCCAACACTGCCCAGGGCTTGCAAATGCAGCGACAGGGAATGGGTATCAACCTGACGCCGACGCAACAGGCTGTTGAGCAACGGAAGCTGTCGCTTGGTCAGGCCGCTGACTCGGCCAACGCCTACAACCAGGCGAAGATTTCTGCCCGCGATCTGCAGGACCAGATATTGGCTGGCAGTGGCGGGCTATCAAATCTACCGTCCACCGGACAGCAGGGGTAAGCCATGGGATACGGACTGATCGGCATCAACCAGCAAATGCAGGGAGATGCACTGCAAGGGTTGCAGCAGCTTTCTCAGCAGCAGCAACAGAGCAAGATGCTGAATGACCAGATGAAGCAGCAGCAGAAAGCACAGCGCATGTCATCAATAGTCGGCCTTGGAACCTCCGGGGCGATGCTGGGCAGCGCTCTCAGCGCCGGTGGCGGGGCGGCTGCGGCAGGTGCTGCGGGTGCTGCGGGCGGAGCGGCTGCCGCAGGCGGAGCCGCTGCGGCTGCTGGCGGTGCTGCTGCAGCAGGAGGAGCAGCGGCTGCGGGCGGGGCAGCTGCTGGTGCTGCAGGCGGGGCGGCGGCGGGCGCAACAGCCGGATCGATAGTTCCTGGCATTGGAACCGTCATTGGGGCTGGTATCGGCATGCTGCTGGGATCGCTTTTCTAAATACCGGCTATTTGGCCGAAGCATATTGCCGGGAGGCAACATGGCAGGAATGGACACGCGCGGCGTGATGGATGGTTTCGCCCAGGGTTTCGGGCTCGTAGATAGCTACCTCAACAACAAGGCGGCCGACGAGCGCTCCAGCCGACAGCAGGCTATGTACGAGCGCGGCCTGCAAATGCGCGAGCAGGAGTTTTCCGCACAGCAAGCGGATCAGCAGCGGCAGCAGGATCAGCAGCTGATCGGTCAATTCTATTCTGGCTGGTCAAATGGCATCGAGGCTCCGATGACGGAGGAGCTCGACCAGGCTTTTAAGCGCAACCCGATGGCCGACCCGCGCCATTTGTTCAATTCCAAGACCGAGGCCGCTGTCCAGTACGCCGACAAGCTGGCGAGCGGCGAGGGGAATCTGTTCAGCAAAGAAACTGCTGACCATATGCATAACTTCTTTCAGCCTCGCGTTGATCGCATGCCCGGCCGAAGCACCCGGCTGGCGGGCCTCTATCCCGGCCAGCTGGAGGGCACCCTTGCATTCGAGGTCGGGGTTACTCCGAAAGGCGGCCTCGACGGCGTTGACCAGAAGGAATACTTCGCTCCTGTGACCGTCAATCGCGGGGTTGCCGGCCAAGACGACGAAGTCGCCCAGTACGGCATCGACCAGGTGATTGCTCCAGTGATGGGCGCCAAGCAGATTTATCAGGCCCTGAGCCAGAACAGGGACAAGATGCTTGGTTATCTGCAGGGCGTCGGTTATCTGCCGAAGGGTGAGCAGTGGCAACGGGTAGCTGGGCCAGACGGGGCTATCTTCCTGCGAAATCAGCATGGCGATGAGAAGCTGTTATTGGGGCGCGAACCTCATCTCGGTCTGGCCGGGTATGGTGCCTATGCGCCAAGCAGCGACGTGAAGACCCTGCAATGGCTAATGGGCCCGGAGGGTGGAAACCTTGACGCGCAGGCTGCGCGCAACGAATTGGTGCGCATGAAGCGTGGCGGGGCAGATGGCGGAATCAGCACCGGTGATCGCTATCGCGTCAGCTACCTGACTGACCAAATCAAGGAAATAGACTCCCAGCTGCAGACCGCAACAGATGCAGGGATCGAGGCCGACCTGAAGCGGCAGCGGCAGCAACTGATCGGCGCTCGCAATGATCTGGCCAGCCAGCTTGGATTGACCGGAGCCCCAGGGCAGGCCTCTCAACAGAAGCCGCCGCCAGCCGCCATCCCGCCAGCCGGCCACGTTGAGGACGGCTATGAGTTCCTTGGCGGAGATCCTGCCAACCCCGAAAGCTGGAGGAAGAAGTAATGGCAGGCCCGTGGGAGAAGTACCAACAGGCCGCCATCAGGCAGTCAGCCGAGCAGGCTGGTCCTTGGGTGAAATATCAGAGCGCCGATCCGGAAGATTCCGATCTGAGCAGCGTGTCATCCGATGGTGCCAGGGCCAGCGATTTCGCCAAGGAGGTTGGGGCTGGTGCGCTCACCGGTGCCGGGGCTACGGTAAGCGGCACTGCCGACCTGATCCGGCCAAGCCCACAGGAGCGCCAGCCGATCAATACCCCGAATGGCGAGTTCATGCCGCTGGGCGATCTGATCGGCAAGCACATCATCGACCCGGTGCGCACCGCCATCTCCAGCGCCATTGATGAGCCGGTACGGGCTGCCGGCCAGTGGCTGAACGACAAAGGAAAAGCCCTGGCTGCGTCTGAAAGCATGGCAGCCCAGCGCGCAAAGCAGGCCAGCACGCCGACCGGTGACCTCACCAAGCCATCGACTTGGAGCATGGGCGAGGATCCAAGCCTGGCGGGCCTTGGCCTGCATGTAGCCAATTTGGCTGGGCAGTTCGCGCCCCAGGCGGGAGCCATGCTCGCCACCCGTGGGCGGGCAGTGCAGACCCCGGCCATGATGGGGCTTGGCGGCCTACAGGCCGGCGGTGCGGCAGCAGACGAGGCAGAGCAACGGATTGCGCAAGTGCCGGATGCGGCTCTACAGGAGACATCCTCTGTCTATCGAGACTTGCGGAAGAGCCTCGACGAGCCGCAAGCCAAGCAGGCCCTGATCACCACCGCTCGCAGTGCAGCCTTTGAGGGGGCGGCGCCCGTCGGCGCTCTCGGTGGGCTGGCGACTCAAGTCGCTCTTGGCCCGATGCAGAAGGCTATCGGTGGCGGCCTGACCCGCAAACTTGGCATCAGCGTTCCTCTTGAGGCGGGCGCAGAAGGGCTACAGGAGGTTGGCGAGACCATTGGAGCTCGCCGCGCCACAAACCAGGCTCTTGGTGAGCAGCGCGACCTTACCGCCGATACCTTCGGCGATTTCGCCCTGGGCGCCCTGGGCGGCGCAGGGCATGCCGGTCTCGGCACCGCGCTTGAGCGCGAGCCCGCGCGGGAGCATGGCCAGGCTGGTGCTCCGGATAGACCTGCAGAGGCTGCCTCTGGCCTGGCTCTTCCTGCCCTGGAGCGTCTGGCTCTGCCGGCTCCTGAGCAAACCTTCTACGCCGACAGTCAGGGCAACGTGCAGGACGTCGGCCCGGTACGTAACGTCGATGGGGACATGCAGCCTGATCTGCAGGGCCGCGAATGGATCAACCCCCGTAACCGCGCTGACCGGATCGTCGGCGGCGAAGGTATGGAAGCTCAGGTTGACCGCGGTGAGCCTGCCCCGCTGGTTGGCCAGATCGAGCGAGCCGGGCGACAGGGACAGGCCGCCGCTGCGCGCGAGCCGGTGACTATCGATGCTGCCCCGGAACGTGCTGCGCTGCCTGCGCCCGACTCCATCGTCGTGGATAGACAGGGCAACGCACAGCGCGGCCCGACAGCGCCGTGGGTGAGGTACAACGACCAAGGCGGCCGCGGCATGGACCAGCAGGCGCCTACTGCACAGCGACTTCCGCAGGATCGGTTCGAGTACCTGGCCAAGCCGGACGGTAATCCTTTCCAGGCCCCCGGCGCAGCCAAGGCCAGCAAAGCCTACCGAGAGGCAATGAAGGCAGGGCGCGGGCCGGAGGTGATCCAGAAAGCCGGCGGCTATGTGGTGCGCGTACCAGTTGAGCCTGCCCGCTATGAAATGCGCCCACTGGATGCTGCTGCTCATGAGGCGGCCACCTCGCCGAACAACGACTTGCCCGCACCAACCCAGGCCCAGATCGAAGCTGGCAACTACAAGAAGGGGAAGATTCGCCTTCACGGCCTGGATATTTCCATCGAAAGCCCGCAGGGCTCCGAGCGCACCGGGACCAGCCCGGACGGTACCGAGTGGCGCCATACCATGAGCGACCATTATGGCTACATCAAGCGCACCACTGGCGCTGATGGCGAGCAGGTGGATGTGTATGTGGGGCCTCAGCACGATAGCAATAAGGCATTCGTCATCGACCAGTTGAACCAGCAGGACGGCAGCTTCGATGAGCACAAGGTCATGCTCGGCTATCCGGATGAAGCATCGGCTGTGGCTGCCTACCGCTCCAACTTCGGCAAGGGCTGGAAGGTAGGTCCGGTCTCAGCCATGTCGGTGGATGAGTTCAAGCAGTGGCTGAAGGACGGCAATCAAACGAAGCCGGCAGCCACCGGAAAGGCCGCGGACGAGCTACTCGGCCAGCCGGAGCCGGCCGGCACCGAGAGCCCCGTCGAGGCGTTGCGACGTCAGGAGGCCGAAGCACGTCAGGCGGCGCAGTCCGCCCGCCTCAAGGGCGACAATGCCGAGGGGCGCCATCAGCGCAGCCTAGAGTTGCAGGCCCGTGCCCAGCGACAGGGTCTGGAAGGCCTACCTATCACCGAGCGCCAGCAGCAACGGCTTGATGCGGTCACTGCCCGGGTGCAGGAGGATCAGCAGAGAAGGGCTGCCAATCCAACGACCGATCAAGCCCCCGTCAAAGAAGCAGCCACCGCCATTGCTGGTGCGCAAGCCGAAACCTCAGCTTCCGATGCCAAGCCCCGCTACCGCCTTGATGAGCCGGCCCAGGGCCCCGGCGCGCCGCTTGCTGTCGACGTGTCTGCTGCCATTGCTGCCTCTCCGGAACTGGCCAGGGTTAAGGTCGTGCAGTCCTTCGACGATCTACCGCTCTCGGCCAAGATCCAGGCGCGCCGCGATGGGCTTAGGCCGGACGAGGTTCGCGGCGTGTACAACGGAGGCCACGCCTATATCGTCGCCGACAATCATGCCGACGTCGCCGATGCCGTTTATACCGCCGTGCACGAGGAGGTCGGACACCGGGGCATTCGTGGTCTGCTTGGCGACGAATTGAACCCCACCATGGAGCGCATCTATGCCAGTGAGGCTGCTCGCGCTAAGGGGCGTATGCGGATCGCCCAAACCCGCGAGCACTACGCCAAGGTCCTCGAGGGGTTGGGCCCGGAAAAGCAGCGCCTGCTCATCGCAGAGGAGCTGGTCGCTACCCTAATCGAGAGCGGCGATCGGTCGACCGCTCTGCAGCGGGCGCTGTCGAAAATCCGCGAATTGCTGCGCAAGCTATTCCCGCAGGTTCCTTGGACCTATACCGATGTTCTGGCCCTGGGTGAGCAGTCTCGCCGTTGGCTGCAGCGTGAGCAACGCGTTCGGGCCGGGGCGGGAGACCTCTATTCGCTTTCTGCCATGAAGAGCGTAGAGGCGAATATTCGGCGCGGGCGCGCCGCATTAGCGCGGGCCATAACCGAAAAAACGAGCGTACATCGCGCCATGTTTCGTGCCGGCCTTGGCTGGGTCGATTTCGTGTGGGGAAGCGAAGGTCGCGTCAAACCATCGGGTAAGACGGCCGGCGCCATGGGCCTATCTCATATTCTTGAGGCACGCCAGCGCAAGGATGGAGCGAACGCTGAGGAAGCCTTGCGCTTGCTGGATGGCGTAGTTGAGGCAGTAGCAAGAGGGGAAGAGTTCAGTCGAAATGAGATAGGCGCTTCCACCCGCATTGGCGTCGAGCACGGTGACACGATCGTCTGGCTGGCCAAGCAGCGTGGGGGAAATGCTTGGGTCGTAACCGGATATGAGAAGAGACCCGATGGACAAGCGGCAGGGAGAGCTACCGACAGGCCTACGCACGCCGCCGCTTCGCGTACCCGCGACGACGTGGGAGCGGGTGTTTCTAATAATGACACGGATACTGACCGAGTCAATAAATCGTCGGAGCCCGACGATGCCACGCTTTACTCCCTGCGGCCCAATCGTCCACATACCTCGGATGCCTTCACTGATCTCAGCGACGACCAGAAATCAGCGCTGAACAAGATCGCTCCTCGCTCTACTCCGGAGCGTGCAATCGACTGGTTCAAGCGCCTGTCCGATCGCGCCATGCTGAAGATCCGCCAGGGGCTGGTCGACCGCTATGCCGCGCTGCGTGATCTGGATGAAGCTGCCCGCGGTGAGGATATTCTGAGCAGCTCGATCACCGACAGCTCATGGGTCCTTGCCCGCATGTCGTCGGCTGCCGGCGGCGCCTTGCATGCCATGCTGAACAACGGCCGGATCTACCTGGACGCCAAGGAAAAGGTCATCGACATGCGCGGCGACGGCAGCCTGGGGCTTGGTGCTGCCCTGGCCCGCCTGGGCTCAGCGGCAGAGATCGAGCGCTTCATGGGGTGGATCGCTGGCAATCGCTCGGCGAAGCTGGCAGCCGAGGGCAGGGAAAACCTCTTCACGCCCAAGGAGATCGCCGCGCTGCAGACCCTCAATCACGGCACCACAGAGCAGGGGGCAGATCGTTCTGCGCTGTATCAGGAGGTGTTCAAGGAGTTCCAGCAGTATCGCGACGATGTGCTGGCCATTGCCGAGCAGGCCGGCGTCATCAGCGCCGAGAGCCGCGCTCTGTGGCGAGATGAGTTCTATGTGCCGTTCTACCGGGTCGTCGATGAGGATGGCTTCGCCGGCCAGAAGGGTTCGAAGGGGCTGACCCGCCAGGAGGCTTACAAGAAGCTGAAGGGCGGCGATCAGAACCTCAACGACCTGCTGCAAAACACCCTGATGAACTTCCATCACCTGCTGCAGGCGAGCCTGAAGAACCAGGCCGCCACCCAGGCGATCCGTAATGCCGAGCAGTTGGGCATTGCGGATCCGGTGAAGGAGACCGAGCGAGATATCAAGACCAGTACCTTTATCCTCAAGGATGGGCAGAAGCAGTGGTACGAGATCAGCGACCCACTGGTCTATGAGGCACTGACCTCGCTGGCCGATCCCGGCCTGAACAATGCGGCCGTGCGGATGATGTCCGCATTCAAGCGGGTGTTCACCAACATGACCACGGTGACGCCTCAGTTCATCATTGCCAACCTGCTGCGCGACTCAATGTCAGCGACGGCTACCTCTGAGGTGGGCAAGAATTTCCTGAAGAACATTGCTGTCGGCGCAAAGGACTGGGCGGATGCCAAGAAGCGAGCTCGCCTACTTGCCAGTGGAGGCGCTTTCAGCTTCGGCCACATCTACAGCAATGACCCGGATGAGGTGAAGGCGAACCTGACCAGGGATCTGCGTGGAGCAAAACTGGTTTCCAGTCCAAGACTGGTACCGGAGATGCTGAAGGCCGGCTGGGATAGGTGGGGTGCGCTCGCCAATACGGCCGAGAACGCTAACCGCGCTGCCATTTTCGAGCAGAACCAGGCCCGCGGCAAACTGGCGGCGGCCTTCGAGGCGCGCGACCTGATGGATTTCAGCGTACACGGCGCTTGGCCGGCAGTACGCTTCCTGATCCGCGTCGTGCCGTTCCTCAATGCGCGCCTGCAGGGCTTGGACAAGCTGTACCGCTCCGGCGTGAAGCCGTCGCTGCTGGTTGCCTTCGGCAAGGGTAATGCCTCGGACAAGGAGGCAGCTGCCCGCTTTGCTACGGTTGTCGGCGCCCTGTCGCTGGCCAGCATGGCCTTGCTGCTGGCGAACAACGACGACGAGGAATACCGCAAGCTAGAAGAGTGGGAGAAAGATACCTACTGGCATCTATTCATTGGCGGGGCTCACTGGCAGATTCCTAAGCCGTTCGAGGTGGGTGCCATCGCTACCCTGGCCGAGCGGCTGCTACAGCAGGCCATCGACGACAAGGCCACCGGCAAGCTGTTCGCCGAGCGCCTTGGCTTCGCGCTGACCCAGACCTTCTCCTTTTCGCCAGTTCCTCAGATGGCTCAGCCGGTACTTGACGTCTACTCGAACAAGGATTCCTTCACCGGGCGCCAGATCGAGTCGGCCGGCATGGAGCGGCTCAGCCTTGGGCTACGGGCAAAGGCCACTACCACCGCGCCGGCCAAAGCAGTGTCGTGGGCCAGTCGGAGGCTTGGGGACAATTTCCCGTTGGCCGTATCACCGATCCAGGCCGACCATCTGATCCAGGGATACCTGGGCCAGGTCGGCGCCTGGGGCGCGGGAATCATGGACACCCTCTGGCGCTCGGCCAATGGCGAGACGGAGCCGGCGAAGCACTGGCATGAATACCAGCCGATCCGCCGCTTCTACCGTGACCTCGACACGCCGGCGGCCTATACCCGCTACAGCACGCTCTTCTATGAAGGGCTGAAGGAAGCAGGGCGGGTCTATGCCGACGTCAAGGAGCTGCGAGATCTTGGGCGCCTGGATGAGGCGCGCCAGGTCCTGCAGGAGAAGCGCGATATGCTCGCTCTGCGCCAGCAGTTGAACCAGGTTCAGCGCCGGCTCACCAAGATCAATGTGCGCATGGATGCGGTGCGGCTTGGAGGGCTGGATGCGGATGCCAAGCGGCGAGAGCTCGACCGCCTGCAGGTGATCAAGAACCGCCTGACCGAAATGGCCGGAAAGAGAGTGGAGGCCGTGCGGGCCAAGCGCTGATCAACGGCGGCGACGGCGCGGCGGCTGGCCGGCGAAGAAGCCGGTCAGCACCAGTCCGCCGAACAGCAGGGCGGGCACGTTGATTATCAGCCCAACGAACAGGATAAACAGTGGAATGCCGACCAGGCTGATGAATAGCCAGCCTCCAGTCGTCTGCCAGTGGCGGGGCATCTGTGTCATGAATATGGCGCCGAAGAAAAGAAAGCTGGCGACGCCCGGGATGATCAGGCTGGCATCTTCCACTCAGTAGCACCCGTATTGGTTGCAGGTGGAACGGTAGTAGTTGCCATTAGAGTCGGTGCCGCTGTTGTACGTGGTGCCTCCGATCCTTTGGGTGGTGCCATTCCATGAGCCGCCATCGGCAGAGGTTCCTCTGTGATAGGTGGTATTGCCGATTGTCTGGCTGCTCTGGTTCCAGCTCGAACCCGTGCCGGCGTTATACCCCTGCACGTTGGTGGTATTACCGTAATGCTGGACGTTGTAGTGGTTGCCGCTTGAGTCGGTGCAAGACTTGAACGATCCACTGCCGAAGCACTGGGCAAAGGCGGCAGGGGTGGCGAGGGTAAGGGCGAGGGCGGCTAGCAGCTTTTTCATTGGTCACTTCCTTGCGAGATGGATTTGCAGAGGATAGCGCCGGATAAAGGCGAAGTGCCAGGGCCTGGTTTTCTGAGGTAATGTCGGACGCCACTCTCGTTGGGCTTCTATTGTCATCACATACTTGATAGCCGTATTCCTGTATGATTAATATCCTTAACTCGAATAAAGCCAAGCTCGTTAGCGGATACGCCATCGAGAACCACAGAAACTCTAGTCCATGCTCCGGCTCTGAGTGACTCGCTAAATCTAACCTCCTTAGATTTTGCCTGATCATTAATCGGGCTTCCGGATTCGTCTACCTTTCCCCAATCAATGGTGGCTTTTAGTCCGTCGATTATGGCAAACAAAGTATTGCCGATCTGCAGGGTTACTTTAGTGCCATTGGCATATGGTTTTACGTCGACAAGGCTTACGGTCAGAACTCCTAGGTCCGTTTGTACCGCAGCGTATCCGTCTGATCCCGGCGTAAGATATGCAATTCGATTTACATTGCTAACGAGCTTATCCCACTTATAACTTTCTCTGTCTGATTCAGTGGCGGCCTTTATTTGGCTCAGTTCGCTTTCGAGTTGCAAGATCTTTTCTTGATGCTGCTTTAGCTCTGTATCTATTTTCGAAACTCTAGGGTCTTCATTACAGCCAGATAGCATCGCTGCAACAGCCAGAGTTATCGATATTGCTTGTGCACGGGCTTCTTTACTGCATAGCATGGCTGCGGACTCTCCCTTGGGAATACTAATTCCTAGAATAGAAATTGGGCGACTGTTGGCTATTTGTCTTTCCCGGATCTAGATTCTTCGTATCTCTGTTCCAGCATTGCCGCCTGCTGCATCTTCTGCATCCTAAGAGCCTCGACTTTTCCGATCTCACCGGAAAGCTCATCAGCCTGGTTTATTAGGCGAAGTCTTTCTTCATTCGTTTGTGCGTGATTAATCTGTTTCTGAACGAAGTTTAACTCGTATGCCAGGTGGTAGCTCTTGATGCTTAAGTCGGCCAGTTCTCGCTCCAGTTGGGCGGGTCTGGCGGCCTCAATATCATCCAGGGTGCGCGGGGCGAAACTTTCATCCAGGCGTGCGACGATCTCCGCGTTCAGGGAGCGGCGATTCGCCTTTGCGGCACTATCGAGCTGCTCACGAAGCTCTTGCGGCATGCGCAGGGAGTACGGGGGAAGGGCGTGCCTGTCAGACATGGCTATTCCACGATTCAATTGTATGAAACTAAGTGTATTTGCCTTCAATGTGAATCAACAAGAATCCACTTGACGTCCACGCTCTGTGGAATCATTATGCATTCCACTGCAACCAAGGAGGCAGCATGAAAGACATGCACAAAGTCGCCCCGTACAGCCTACGGATAGACGATCAACTGAAGGAAAGGGCAAGGGGGGAGGCGAGTAAGCATCGTCGAAGCCTTAACTCCGAATTGAGCCTACTGATCGAGGAGGGGTTTAAGTGGCGGGAAATACAGCGGCAGAAGCAGGCTTTAGCCTGAAAAGACGAAGCCCCGGCGGCCAGGCCAGGGCTTCGAGAGCGTGAACATTTCTGAGGACATTCACATGAGCAAGAATATCACAGCGGCAGCCCAAGTCATCCCGTTCCGCAAGGCAGAACTTCTGCTGGTTGACTATGCGGGTGAACCCGTCGTGCCAATGCGGCCAGTGGTTCAGGGCATGGGGCTGGATTGGAAAACTCAGTACCGCAAGCTCCAAGGCGGTCGCTTCAACACCTGCATGGTCGAAATGACCACGCAGCTACCCGGCGACACCCAGGCACGCGCAGTTTCCTGCCTTCTCCTCCGTAAACTCCCAGGCTGGCTGATGTCGATCCACCCGAACAAGGTTAGGCCCGAACTGCGCGAAGGCATCATCGCTTACCAGAACGAATGCGATGACGTGCTGTGGTCCTACTGGAACAAGGGGCACGCCGAGCGCAGCGATGATCGAACCATTGAAACCGTCCTAAGCTCTACCATCGGCACCGACGGATTCCACTGTCTGGCCGCGGTGCTCGATGGCAAGGTTCGGTACCTGCCAGCCCCTATCCGAAAGCGCGCCAAGCAACACGTCTGGAGCCAAGTTCACAAAGCGTTCAGCGTTGTGAGCGCCGAGGACATTCCGGCCGCCAAGCTTGATGCCGCCCGCAATTTCATCGCCGCCTACGTCATCGATGGCGAGTGGCTAGGCAGGGAAGAGAAGTCGGCTTTCGCTATCACAGAACCGCAGCTCGCTCAGATCGGCAGCCTGCTTCATTCCGTCGCCTGGGTATGGCACCGTTGGAACCAGGGCATTTCCCAAGGCGTGGCCGCTCTGAACCCAGGTCTCTATGCCATGACCAGGGGGCACGTCGAGGAGATGGCTCGCTTGGGCAGGGTTTTGGATAGGGACTTGGCGAGCTTGCTGGCGAGTAGCGAGCTGTATTTCCGGCTTGGGGGAATGAGGCCGCTGGAGGGGAAAGTCGCTTTCTAGTCTTGTAGGCAAGGAGCACCGAACGAAACCCGGCTACGCACCGGGTTTTTTGTTGCTTTCAAAATGATGCCGACACCGTAGCCGCCATGTTCAAGCAGTTCTTGAAGACTCTTTAAGGTGGTCGCAGCCTGTGCACTGAAACTGACCGCGCTCCAGGGATGGGTGCGAGAGATTACGAAGGGGGATTGAGATTGCCCGGACGGGCGAGGAGGCCAGCCGAATGGCTGTACCAATTCCGTACCACTTTTCTACGGAATTCTGCGGGAGAGCGGTGCGGCTAGGTGGATGGAGTCCGCGTGTTTCCTGCGCTTACGCCACCATGCCACCGCACTAGGCATTGCATGGTGATGTTGGCGGTAGAAATCACGATCTGGTCCCGGTAGCCACGTCTTGGCGCAAAAGGTGCCGATTGTAGCGAGTCGAGGGCGCCAAGGGCAGCGGAACCGACGAAGTCCGTCGGGTATCAGGGCTCGCCCTCGAGCGAGGCCAGCCCGGCAGCGGGGCCGCTGCGTCGGTGCAGGGTCAGCGTCAGGGCCAGTGCGCCGCAGGCGGCGACGGTACAGAGGAGGAAGACCGAGCGGAAGCCCAGGTCCGCGATGATCAGCCCCATCAGCGGTCCGCAGATGCCCAGCGCCAGGTCCAGGAACAGCGAATAGGCACCGATGGTCGATCCGCGGCTGGCGGCCGGGGCCAGCTTCACTGCTTCGACGCCCAGGGCCGGGAAGACCAGGGAGAAGCCGAAACCGGTCAGGGACGCCCCGGCCATGGTCGCCAGGCGGTCCGGCGCGGCCCAGAGCAAGGCCAGGCCGATAGCCTCCACCAGCAGGCTGACCATCGCCACCGGCGAGCCGCCGAAACGGTCGATCGCCCTGGCGAACAGCAGGCGGGCGGCGATGAAGCTGAAGCCGAAGGCGGTCAGGCAGTATTCCGCATGCGCCCAGCCATGGCTGCCGTAATAGAGCGTGATGAAGGCGGCGATGGTGCCATAGCCTAGCGTGCCCAGGGCCAGCGCCAGGCCATGGGGGGTGACCAGGCCGAGCACCTTCATGAACCCCAGGCGCTCGCCGCTCTGTGGCGGTACGCCGGTTTTCGCGCCGGCGAGGACGAGCCCGGCCAGGGCCGCCAGCAGCACGCTGAGTCCCATGCTGGAAAGGCCGTATCGACCGGTCAGCCAGGTCCCCAGGGGGGCGCCGAAGGCGATGCCGGCATAGCAGGCGATCCCGTTCCAGGAAATCACCCGGCCGGTGCCGCTGCCGCCCAACTGGCCGATTCCCCAGGTGATGGAAGCCGAGGCGATCAGGCTGAGGGCGACGCCCAGCGCCACCCGGCTGAGCAGCAGCAAGCCCAGGCTGAGGGGCGGCCGGTCCAGCCACAGGGCGGCGAGCGCCATCAGCATGCCGCTGCAGGCGCAGCCGGCCAGACCATGGATGATCGCCCGCTTCGGCCCGGCGCTGTCGATCAGACGGCCGGCCAGGGGACGCACGCCCAACGTCACCAGGTATTGCAAGCTGATGACCAGACCGGCGAGCAGCGCGCTGTAGCCCAGCCGCTCGTGGACCAGCCCCGGTATCACTGCGAGGGTGATGCCGACGCCGAGATAGCCGATGAAGGAAAAGCAGACGATCGAGACGATCTGAAGCGTGGCGCTGCGGGAAGAGAGGGCACTGGTCATTATTGTTGTTCCAGTTCGGGTGGGCGTTCCGTGCACCACCCCATGATGCGCAGCCGGCCGTCCCGATGGAAGTCCCGCCATGCGGACGGGTCGCCCCTCTGTGCGCTGATCGCACAGGCCAGGAATCGCTCAGTCGCGGTAGAACGTCTGTACCAGGTGATAGCCGAACTGGGTCTTGACCGGGCCGTGGATGTCGCGCAGGGGCTTGCGGAAGATCACCTGGTCGATCGCCCGCACCATCTGCCCGGGGCGGACCTCGCCCAGGTCGCCGCCGCGCTTGGCCGAAGGGCAGATCGAATGCTTGCGCGCCAGGCTGGCGAAGTCCTCGCCCTTGGCCAGGCGCTGCTTCAATTGCGCCGCCTCGGCTTCGGTTTTGACCAGAATGTGCCGCGCCATCGCTTTGGCCATGAAGGAGTCCTCATCTTGGAAATCTCCTCATTGTGCCAGACGAGGGCCGCTCTTAGAGTCGCCAGGGTCCCGGCCCGCCATTCGGCGCGGCCCCATCACCCCGCTTTTCGCCTCGCAGACTGAGCACATGGATATCCAATCGATGCTGAAAATCCTGGCCACCCAGGATGGTTCGGACCTCTACCTCTCCACCGGCGCACCGCCCTGCGCCAAGTTCAACGGGGTGCTCAAGGCGCTCAGTCAGGAACCGCTGAAGCCCGGCGAGGTCGCCGCGATCGCCGAGGGTCTGATGGACGCCGAGCAGCGTGCCGAGTTCGACCGCGAGCTGGAGATGAACTTGGCCATCTCCCTGCAGAACATCGGCCGCTTCCGCGTCAACATCTTCAAGCAGCGCAACGAGGTATCCATCGTCGCCCGCAACATCAAGCTGGACATCCCCCGCTTCGAGGACCTCAAGCTGCCCAAGGTACTGCTCGACGTGGTGATGGAGAAGCGCGGGCTGGTGCTCTTCGTCGGCGGCACCGGCTCCGGCAAGTCCACCTCCCTGGCGGCGCTGATCGACTACCGCAACCGCAACAGCGGCGGACACATCATCACCATCGAGGATCCGGTGGAATACGTGCACCGGCACAAGAAGTCGATCATCAACCAGCGCGAGGTCGGCGTGGACACCCGCAGCTTCCACGCGGCGCTGAAGAACACCCTGCGCCAGGCGCCGGACGTGATCCTGATCGGCGAGATCCGCGACCGGGAGACCATGGAGCACGCCCTGGCCTTCGCCGACACCGGCCACCTGGCGATCTCCACGCTGCACGCCAACAACGCCAACCAGGCGCTGGACCGCATCATCAACTTCTTCCCGGAGGAGCGCCGCCCGCAGCTGCTCAACGACCTGGGCAACAACCTCAAGGCCTTCATCTCCCAGCGGCTGGTCAAGACCCAGGACGGCAAGCGTCGGGCCGCGGTCGAGGTGCTGCTGGGCACGCCGACGGTGCGCGACCTGATCAAGCGCAGCGAGCTGGGCGAGATCAAGGAGATCATGGAGAAGTCGCG
>Ga0255338_1003288_pt1 | contig 19865 bp, 17 predicted proteins | sample MeOH1_35cm_T4_19_FD_203715 | JGI IMG/M metagenome (GOLD analysis project Ga0255338, IMG submission 203715) | Sandy soil microbial communities from University of British Columbia, Vancouver, Canada - MeOH1_35cm_T4_195 | ecosystem: Engineered > Artificial ecosystem > Sand microcosm > Unclassified ...
TGGGCGCGCGTGACGCGGTGACCGTGTCCGACAATGATTCCGGACAGGATCGGGACCATGGGCAGCACGCACGGCGTAAAAGCGAGCAGCAGGCCGAAGCCGAAGAACGTGAGCACGGCAAGCCAGGCCGTGCCGTCGAAGATGCGGGCAATGCGCAGATCATCGTTCGCGGCGGCGCCGCGGGCAAACAAGGCCGCAGCGGGGTCCGCCGGCCCCCATTCGGTCGTCCCGCCGCCAGCACCCACGAGACGCAGCACGGCCTTCTGTTCCTGCGGCACATAGCACACGCCGACATCCGCGCAGCCTTGCGAGACAGCGCTCAGCGTGAGCTGCCCGGCGCCCCGCGGATTGTCGTACGGAATGCGGATCTGCAGGTCGCCCCGATAGGTTTCCACCTCGCCGAAGAACTCATCGTGCTTGCGCTTGCCCGGCGGCAACCCGGGCTCGCCGAGCTGGACGGCGCCCTGCTCGACAGTGAATTTGAACTTGTCGCGATAAAGATAGTAGCCGGGCGCAATGCGGTAGCGCACTTCGATGGCGTCCGGGCCCGCGACACGGGCTTCGAAGTGGAACGCTTCGGCAGGCTCCAGTAAATCGGGCTGGGCCGCGTGCGCGATCGGCACGGTCGCGAGCATCAGTGCGGCGAGCGCAGAACGGAGCACTACGTTTATGGCCGAAAACATCAATCGTCACCTGCGGCGGTTGTTTCGGCGACCCACGACAGATAATCCGGTAGACCGCGCCCCGCTGGGACCGCGATGATCTCGGGAAGTTCGTAGGGGTGCAAGGACCGGATCAGCCTTTCGACCTCCGGATAGCGTCTTTCGGTCGTCTTGATGAAGAGCGGGACTTCATCTGCCGTCTCGATCTTGCCCCGCCATCGGTAAACGGAAATGCACGCGCTCATCACGTTGACACAGGCCGCGGCCCGCGCTTCGACGAGGGCACGGGCAATCGCCTGCGCCGTCTCGCGGTCGGGCACGTTGGTCATCACTATCCACACGGCCGTGTCGGGTTGGGTCACGTTTCAGCGCTCCGCAGGCCCACCGCGCCGCGTGCGGCGGCTATGCCCTGCTGCACAGTAGGGTATCGCAGCCGGTAACGCAGCTCGTGCTTGATGCGGCGGTTCGACAGGCGCCGCGATTCGCGCATGAAGGTGAGCAGATTTGCGGGTATGTGCTCCGCCGCCTCTGCCCCTGCAATGCGCGGCGGCCGCGGCAGACCGTACGTATCCGCGACGAGATCGAAGTAATCCCCCATCTTCTGTGGCGCATCGTCGACGGCGTTGTACGAACGGTTCGGTGTCGCGCGATGCAACGCTGCGACCACCATGCGCGCGAGGTCGTCGGCGTGGATGTGGTTGACGTAGGCGTCGTCGGCTTCGCACAACGCGGGCGTGCCTCGCTCGATCCGCGCGAGCGGCAGGCGGTCCGCCGCGTAGATGCCGGGCGCGCGCAGAATAGACACGCGAACGCCGGTGCGGCCGCCCCATTGTCGCAGCTGCCGTTCGGCGTCGGCGCGACGCTCGGCACGGGCCGTGTGCGGACGCAGCGGCCGGGTCTCGTCGATGAGCGCACCGGAGCAATCCCCATACACGCCGCTCGTGCTTATGTAGACGACCTGCTGTGGTAGACTTTCGCCCTTTGCCAGCGCCGCGATCAGACGCGCCGTGCGCATGTCGCGCGTGCCGCTCTGCGGTGGCGGCGCGCTATGCACGACATCGGTCGCGAGACCGGCAAGCGGCGCGAGGCTTGCAGCGCGATCCAGGTCGCCCGGGATCGGCGTGACGCCGAGCGCACGCAGTTGCGCATAGCGCTCCGGGCTGTGCGACAGCGCATAAATGCGATAGCGGCCCCGCACGAGCGGCAGCATGCGCAACGCCACGTCGCCGCAACCGATGATGAGTAACCGCCGCATAAGCGTGAGTGGAGCCCGAATGTTCGAGGAGCGGGAGTTGCGATGACCCGCTCAGCCTGTCGGAAAAATTCGCCGCGCCCGAAGCCGGCGAAAACGTTGATTCTAGCCCAACCCGCTGCCTAGCCGAACCGCAACGCATGTCCAGCCATATCACCATCAAACCGAGCAATCATGCCTTCATGGCGAGCGACGGGGAAACCATACTCGAAGCCGCACTGCGCGAAGGATTCGTCATCCCGTACGGCTGCCGCAACGGCGCGTGCGGCACGTGCAAGGGCAAGGTCCTGGCGGGCGAGATCGATTACGGCAAGTACCAGGAATCGGCGCTGCCCGAGGCGGACAAGCAGCAGGGCTATGCGCTCTTCTGCCAGGCGCATCCGCTCACCGACGTCGTGATCGAATGCCGCGAGATCGGCGCGGTGAAGGACATACAGATCAGGACGCTGCCCTGCCGCGTGCAGCAGATGGAGCGCGTGGCGCCCGACGTGATGGTGCTGCACCTCAAGCTGCCCGCCAGCGAGCGCCTGCAGTTTCTGGCCGGCCAGTACATCGACATTCTCATGAAGGGCGGACAGCGGCGCAGCTTCTCGATGGCGAATCCGCCGCACGACGACGCATACCTGCAATTGCACGTGCGCAACTACGGCGGTCCCTTCAGCGAGTACGTGTTCCAGCGCATGAAGGAAAAAGAGATCCTGCGCTTCGAGGGTCCGCTCGGCACGTTCTTCCTGCGCGAGGACAGCGACAAGCCCGCGCTGCTGCTCGCGAGCGGCACCGGATTCGCGCCCATCAAGGCAATCATCGAGCACGCGATCAACGCCGGCCTCAAGCGGCCGATGACGCTGTACTGGGGTGGGCGCCGTCCGGCCGACCTCTACATGAATGCGCTGGCCGAGAGCTGGGAGCGCGAGCACGGCATACGGTACGTGCCGGTGGTGTCGGAAGCGCTGCCGGAGAATCAGTGGGCGGGCCGCGAGGGCTTCGTGCACCGCGCGGCGATGGAAGATATCCCGGACTTGTCGGGTTATCAGGTCTACGCCTGCGGCGCGCCGCCCATGGTGGAAGCCGCGCACCGCGACTTCACCACGCAGTGCGGCCTGCCGGAAGACGAGTTCTATTCCGACGCGTTCACGCCCGCAAGTCCGCGCGCGTGATCGGCGCGTGTCACATCAGAGGCGTGGCCTGCGTGGAAGCCCGGAGACTGTAGAGCCGGCGTCGCGCCTCTTCGGTATCACGGATGCGTGCGACCGCGAGCGCCAGGCTTTCACGGTAGTGCCGGTTCGCCGCGTCGATATTCCCCGCGCGCTCATGCAAGCGCGCCGCCTCGAGATGCGCGGCATAGGTCGCCTCCACGGCTATGCTCGCCTCGACATAGCTTTGCGCTTTCCCCCACAGGCCCTGGCGCGCGCACAAGCGCGCGAGCGTCAGCAATAACGCGGCGTCGTGCGGCTGCCGGCCGAGCCAGGCCTCGGCGCGCTGTATCTGCCGCACCGCGTCGCCCTCGCACTCGCCGTACAGAGAAACCAGCCCCGCATCCCAGTTGCGATCCAGGCTCGCCTCGATGATGCGCTGCGCAGCCAGCGGGTCTCCCGCGCTCATATAAGCGCGAGCAGCCGCTGCGGCGACCTGCGGATCGGTGCGCTGCCCATCGGACATGCTCTTCCACAAATCGGCGAGCTCGCGCGCGTCCTTGCGGCGAAAGCTCTCCGCGCGCGCACGACGACGCAGCCGCTCGGCATGCGCTTCGTCGTACACGCCCCGCTTTGTGAGCTGACTGATAAGCGGCACTACCGCGTCCCAGTTGCGCAACACTTGTTGCGCCTGCATCTCCAGCCGCAGGGCCGCGGTATGCCGACGCTGCCCCAGTCCTTGGAGCGTCTCCAGCGCTTCGCGCGGGTGTTGCTGCTCGAGCAGGAACTCGGCTTCGGCGACGACGCGCGCGGTGTCGTCCTCGTCCGGCAACGCGCGGGCGCGCGCGAGATGCGCATCGCGCCGATCGAAAGCGCGCAGCGCGTGCGCGGCCTTTGCTGCGATCACGGCGGCCAGGCTCGCGTATTCCGGCAGCGTCACCGATTCGGCCGCCTTCTCGGCGCGCGCGTAACGGCCCGCGAGAGACTCGCGCAACGCCTCGAGCAGCGCCGCCTGCTGCCGCGCGCGATGGCGATCGCGGCGGTAACGGCGCACGCGCGAGGGCAGTCCCAGGGTCACCGCGATGACGCGAATCAGCACGTAAGCGAGCAATGCGCTGCCGACGACGAGCAGCGCGAGCAGGTTGAGCGACAGCTCGATGCGATAGGGTGGAAAGACGAGCAGCGCGTAGCCCGTGTTGTAGCGGGCCGCGACCACGAGCCCGGCAGCGAGCGCGAATATCGCGAGGACCCAGAACAGCACTCGCATGAAGCGGCCTCAGCGCACGCCGCGCTCGCGCGACTGCCGGTAGTTGCGCAGCGCGTCGAGCGTGGCGGAAAGATCGGGCAGCTCTATGCTGATGGGGCTGTCGTACAGCGTACGCAACGTCGCTGCGCTGCTCGCCACCGCCTTGTTGCCCGCGTCGTAGTAGCGCGAGAGCCATGCCCGCGCCGCATTGAGATCGGCCTTGTAGCTCGCCTGGTCGTGCGTGAGCAGCGCAAGCCGCGCACCGATCAACCGCAGCTTCAGATTCTCCCGCAGGAAAAACGCCTGCGCCGGCGCGAGCAGCGGCACGTCCGGCTGCTCCATGTGCTCCACGCGCACGAGTTGTTTCGCGTCGGCCCACGCCTCACGCCAGAAGCGCACCCAGGCGTTGCCTTCGAGATTGCGTTCTTTCTGCGCGGCTGTCTGCTGCACGGGCCGCACATCCATCGAGAGCGGCAGGCCGTCCACGGCGGAGATGAGCGCGTCCAGGCGCGCGCTGATGCCGATCACGTCGACGTGCGGCACGGCCTTGAGCCGCTCCATGTCGTGGCTGATCGCCTTGCGCAGCGGCGTGAGTTGCGGCCGGTCCATGCGCTGGAGGCGCGCATCGGCATTCTGCAAGGCGATGAGCGCGGCCCTCACGTTGCCTGCGAGCTGCAGCTGCTCACTCGCGATGAGCAGCGACTGCTCGATCTCCGCGTACGCCCATTCGTCGCGATTGCGCGAGAGCTCCTGATACAGCGATTCGAGCGCAATCTGCTGACTCTGGGACTCCGCGAGCTTGGATTCGAGCACGCCGATCTTGACCTGCGCTTCCTTCGTCGCCTCCCTCACCTGCTCCGAGACGAGCCGGCTTTCCTTGTTCTGGAGATCGGTCTCCGCGATTTTCCTGGCGAGCTCCTGCCGCAGCGTTTCGAGCTGCGCACGCTGGTCGAACCATTGCCACGCCATGCCGGCGACGGCCGCAAGCGCGAGCAACAGCGCAATGGCCGCCATGCCGAGTCCGAAGCTGCCGGCGGCCTGGGATCGTTCGGGAGTCGGAGTCGCGGGCTCCGGCGCGGATGCACTATTCATGGAGGGGAAGAACTACGGGAACGAGCGATAGTATGCGGGGAACGCCGCAGCGCCGCAACAAGGCTCAGGACGCGGTGTAGTAACGAGCGAGCGCTGCGACCAGGCCCTCGTCGCCCGCCGGCGCGACTATGACGTCATCAAGACCGAGGGCATGCGCCGCGCCCGCTATCCGCTCGTGGGTGACGAAGAGCGGCGTGGCCCGCAGATGCCGCCGCCCTACGTCGCCCAGCATCGTCCACAGGTTGCGCAGCCCCTCGCTGCTCGTCATCGTGACGGCATGCAACGCATGCCGCGCCCACGCGTCGATCAGCGGCTCGCCGGTCGTTGCCGGCCGCGCCCGCTCATAGCATTCTGCATACTCGACCTGAGCGCCGCGCGCCGCGAGCGTCTGCCCGAGCAGCTCGCGGCCGCCCACGCCGCGGACGATGAGTATTCTCCTCCCGCCAACGTCGGTGAGCTGGGGCAGCTCCAGCATGCCCTCGCTGTCGTAGTGCTCGTTGGGCATCAGAACGCGCGACACGCCGCGCGCCTGCAGCGCAGCCGCAGTACCCTTCCCCACCGCGGCGACGCTCAAGTTTGCGGGCAGCGCGGCGTCATCGGCGAGCAGCGCAAATCCATGCTCGACGGCATTCGCGCTGACGAAGACGAGCACGTCATACGACGCAAGATGCTCGAGCCGCGCTCGCGCCGCTGCCGCATCGGCGACCGGGCGTATCTCGATGACAGGAAAGACGATGACGGTGGCGCCTGCGGCTTGCAGGAGGTGGGTGAGGCGGCCGGCCTGCTCCGCCGGGCGGGTGACGACGATGCCGCGCCCGCGCAGGGGCGCGACGCCGGACCGGGGCGCGCTACCGGATCCCATCGAGTGCGGCGAGTATCGCCGCCGCGCCTCGCTGCTTCATGTCCGCGGCGAGCTGACGGCCAAGGCTTTCGGCTTGTCCCGGCGGACCGGACACTTCTCCGCGCACGACTTGCGTGCCGTCGGGGGCGCCGACATAGCCGCGCAGACGCAGCCGTCCGTCCGCGATATCGGCATACCCCGCAAGCGGCACCGTGCAGCTGCCGGTCAATGCGCGTGACAGCGCGCGCTCGGCGGTCACGCAATGCGCGGTGCTCGTATCGTTGAGCGGCGCCAGCAGCGCTGCGATGTCGTTGCGGTTGCTGCGGCACTCGATGCCGAGAGCGCCTTGTCCGACGGCGGGCAAGCTCTCCTCCGGCGTGAGCAGACTCGTGATGCGTTCTGCGAGACCCAGCCGCTTCAACCCGGCCGCCGCCAGTATGATGGCCTCGTACTGCCCCTCCTCCAGCTTGCGCACCCGGCTCGGGACATTGCCGCGCAGCGGCTCGACGACGAGATGCGGATAACGCGCGCGCAGCTGGCTTTCACGCCGCAGGCTCGACGTGCCGACGCGTGCGCCGGCCGGAAGCTCCGATAGCTGCTTATAGCGCACCGATACGAAGGCGTCGCGCGGGTCGGCACGCTCGGTGATCGCCGCGAGCACGTAGCCTTCGGGCAGATTCATCGGCACGTCCTTCAGCGAATGCACGGCGAGATCCGCGGTGCCGCGCGCGAGTGCTTCCTCGAGCTCCTTGATGAAGAGCCCCTTGCCGCCTATGGTCGCGAGGGACACGCCGAGCCGGCGATCGCCTTCGGTGGTCATGCCGTTAATCGCCACTTCGGTGCCGGGATATAATTCCTTCAGGCGCGCCTGTATGTGCTGCGCCTGCCACATCGCCAGGGCCGACTCGCGGCTGGCGATGACGATGCGCCGCGGAGACGCGACTGCCGCCGGATGATCTTGCGCCATGATGGGAAAGCGCCGCTTGATGACACGCTGTTGGATGCTGCTGATTCTAGCATGCACCGCTCTCGCGGGCCCTGCGTACGCGCTGCCCGCGTTGCCCATGACGGATGATCTCGCAGCCGTCCTGCGCGAGGCTCGAGGTCGGCGCGTGCCCGTGCTGCTCGCCTTCATGCAGAAGACCTGTCCTTATTGTGCGAAGGCGCGGCGTCACCTCGAGCCGTTGCAGGCGAGCGCCGAATGGGGCGGCAAAGCGCTGATGAGGGAAATCGACGTCGACGGCACCACCGAGATGCGCGACTTCGAAGGCCGGCTCACGACGCCGCGTGATTTCGCGCGCGCGCAAGGCATACGCATGGTGCCGACAGTCATGGTGTTCGACGATCACGGACACCGGGCGGGCGAGCCCATCGTCGGCCTGCCCACGGAAGATTTCTACGGTTTCTATGTCGTGCGGGCGCTCGAGGCCGGTTATGCGCAGGCGGCGGGCGTCCTGCACTAAAGCGCACCTCAGGCGCCGTCGCGACCGACTTCCCGGATGATGTGCTGCTGCCGGCGGCTCACCGGTATGCGCTCGTCGCTGCCTTTCAGCACCACCCACCACCGGCTTTCCCCTTCTCCGGCGTCGCGCTCGAAGGCGCGGATCGCCGCACGCGCCACGAGGCAGCTGCGATGCACGCGCACGTAGCGCTCGGCGTATTCCTGCTCCAGCCGGGCGAGCGACTCCTCCAGCAGATAATCGCGCTCGGCCGTGTGCGCGGTGACGTACTTGAGCTCGGCCCTGAAGTAGACGATGTCGTCGATCGCGATCAGGCTCACTTTGCCGCGCTCCTGCGCAGAGAGAAATGCGCGCGGACGGCCGCGTGCCGCATCGAGCGCTCCCTGCGGGATCGCACGTGCATTGCGTGCACGCGCCAGTGCCTCCTGCAGGCGCGCCCCGCGTATCGGCTTCAGCAGATAATCCACCGCATGCACGTCGAAGGCACGGACCGCGTATTCGTCGTACGCCGTGGTGAAGACGATGGCGGGCGCCGGCTCGAGCCGGCGCAGGTGCTGCGCGAGCTCGATGCCGTCCATCTCGGGCATGCGGATGTCGAGCAGCACGACGTCCGCCGGCTCGAGGGCGAGCAGATCCAGCGCCGCGCGCCCCGTCGCCGCCTCGCCGACGACCGCGATGTCGAGCGCCGCCGCACAATCCGCGAGCAGGTCGCGCATCCGGCGGCGCGCGGGCGCCTCGTCATCCACGATGATCACGCGCAAGGGGGCGCTCTTCATGCCCGCTCCCGGACGTACGGCATGGCGATGTGCACTTCGTAGCTCTGCTCGCGCACCCGCGTATCGAGGCTCGCCTCGGCATCGAAGTGCAGCGCGAGCCGCTCGCGGATGTTGGCGAGCGCCATCTTGTTGCCGCCGTGATGACTGCCGCTCAACTGGTATGGGTTGCGCAGCCGGATGTGCAGCTCGCCGCGCCGGGTATAGATGTCCACGGTGATCGCGCCGGGCTCGACGCGCGGCTCGATGCCGTGATAGACCGCGTTTTCCAGCAGCGGCTGGAGCACGAGCGGCGGCACCAGCGCATCGTGCGGCATCTTGTCGATGTGCCACGCGACTTGCAGGCGATCGCCCAGGCGCAGCTGCTCGATGTTGAGGTACTGCCGGCAGAGCTCCACTTCGTGCGCGAGCGTCGTGAGCTCCCGGTTGTCGGCCATCAGCACGCGAAACAGCCCGGCGAGATCTTCGAGCGCGGTCTCGGCGCGCCGCGGCTCCTCACGCATGAGCGAGAGCACGGCATTGATGCTGTTGTACAGGAAATGGGGCCGGATGCGCGCCTGCAGCGCCTGCAGCCGCGCCTCGCTCAACGCCGGCGACAACGCCCGGCCGCGCAGATCGAAATAGAAGAGCACCGCAACGGTCGCCATGAACACCAGTGCGACCGAGCGCGGCAGCGGCGCGAGCTCGAGGCCGAAGAGCGGCCACGCCGCGGCGTGGAGCGCCGCCGTGAGCACGAGCTCGAGCGCAATGACGGTGAGCATGCCGAGCGTGTACGGCAAACCCTTGAGAATTCCGTTCAGCGCGAACAGCGCCAGCACGGTGAGTATCAATAGCGGCTGCACCAGCGCGGCGGTCTCCGGCACTTCCGCCCAGAACTCGCGCCAGCTCGCGACCTTGACGAGCGCCGCCGCAATGGCGAAGAGATTCGTGATGACGAGTATGCGCAGCACGATGCCGAGGTTGCGGAAGTTCGGCAAGGCGCTGCTGTAAGCGTTTTGATTTATACTTGCCATGCGCACCTTACAACACACGCGCCGCTCGATCGACAGTCTCTCTCGATTTCCGTTCCGGGCGCGCACCTCATTCTAGCAGGGCATATGTCTTCAGGTGAGAAGTCCGGCGGCAAAGCCAAGCCGTGGTCGGGGCGGTTCAAGGAACCGGTCACCGATCTCGTGAAACGTTTCACAGCTTCCGTGCAATTCGACCAGCGGCTCGCGGAGTTCGACATCGACGGCTCGATCGCCCACGCGCGCATGCTGCAGGCGGTAGGCATACTCAACAAGGCCGATCTCGCGGCCATCGAGCAGGGGCTTGCGCAGATCCGTGAAGAAATCCGCAGCGGTGCGTTTCCATGGTCGCTCGAGTACGAGGACGTGCACCTCAACATCGAGCACCGCCTCACCGATCTGATCGGCGACGCCGGGAAGCGCCTGCACACCGCCCGCTCGCGCAACGACCAGGTGGCTACCGACGTGCGCCTCTACGTGCGCGCGGCCATCGACCATGTCGTCGCTCTCATCAAGGATTTGCAGCGCACCTTGCTCGACATCGCGGAGAAGAACACCGAGACCGTGATGCCGGGTTTCACGCATCTGCAGGTGGCGCAGCCGATTTCGTTCGGCCACCACGTGCTCGCGTATTTCGAGATGTTCACGCGCGATGCGCAGCGCTTCACCGATTGCCGCAAGCGCGTGAATCGTCTGCCGCTGGGCGCGGCCGCCCTGGCGGGCACCTCCTTCCCGATCGACCGGCAGATGGTCGCCAAAGAGCTCGGCTTCGACGGCGTGTGCGAGAACTCGCTCGATGCCGTGTCCGATCGCGACTTCGCCATCGAGTTCACCGGCTGTGCAGCGCTGCTGATGACGCATCTGTCGCGCTTCTGCGAGGAACTCGTGCTGTGGATGAACCCGCGCTTCGGCTTCATCGATCTCGCGGACCGCTTCTGCACCGGCTCATCCATCATGCCGCAGAAGAAAAATCCCGACGTGGCTGAATTGATCCGCGGCAAGACCGGCCGCGTGAACGGCCATCTGGTGGCGCTGCTCACGCTCATGAAGGGTCAGCCGCTCGCGTACAACAAGGACAATCAGGAGGACAAGGAGCCGCTGCTCGACACCGTCGACACGATCATGATGAGCCTCGCGGTGTTTACCGAGATGCTCGGCGGCCTCGAAGTGAAGCCGGAAGCCATGCGCGCGGCGGCGCTGCAGGGCCACGCCACAGCCACCGATCTCGCGGATTACCTCGTGAAGAAAGGCGTGCCGTTCCGCGAAGCGCACGAAATCGTCGCGCAAACGGTGCGCTACGCCGAATCGCGCGAGCGCGCGCTCGCCGACCTGAAGCTCTCCGAGCTGCAGCAATTCTCGTCGCTGATCGGCGAGGACGTGTTCGATGCGCTCACGCTCGAAGGATCGCTCGCGGCGCGCAGCCACATCGGCGGCACCGCGCCCGCCCGGGTCAAAGCCGCCATCGTCAAAGCCCGCAAGGGCCTCTCCTAGCGGGCGACGGCTCGCCTCGCCGGCGTGTGGAGCGACATCGCACGCGGCATCGAAGCCGCGACCGGCAGGCATTACGCGATCAGTGAGCGCGTGCCCGTCGCCGGCGGCTGCATCAACCGCGCCTGCCGCGTGACCGACGGCGAACGGATGTACTTCGTCAAGACGAACGCCGCAGCGGCGCTCGACATGTATGCCGCCGAAGCCGCCGGGCTGGCGGCGATCGGCGCCACCCGCACCGTGCGCGTTCCGCAGCCGATATGCACGGGCAGCAATGCGGACGCCGCCTGGCTGGTGCTGGAATACGTCGCGCTCGGTCCGCTGTCCGAGGTCGCTGCCGCACCGCTCGGAGAACGGCTGGCCCGGCTGCACGCTCACTCGGCGGACCGGTACGGCTGGCATCGGGACAACACGATAGGCCGCACGCCGCAGCACAACGCGTGGTGCGCCGACTGGCCGACGTTCTGGCGCGAACGACGTCTCGAGCCTCAGCTCGCTCTCGCGCAACGGAACGGATATGGCGGCCGATTGCAACGCGACGGCGCGCGGCTGTGCGAGCACCTGCCTGCGTTTTTCGGGGACTACCGGCCGGCACCCGCACTGCTGCACGGCGACTTGTGGGGCGGCAATGCGGGTAGCGACGATACAGGCGCGCCCGTCGTATTCGACCCGGCGACCTATTACGGCGACCGCGAGGCGGATCTCGCCATGACGGAATTGTTCGACGGTTACCCGCCGGCGTTTTACGCCGCGTACGAGGCCGCGTCACCGCTGGACGCGGGATATCGCGTGCGCAAGACGCTCTACAACCTGTATCACGTGTTGAACCATCTCAATCTGTTCGGCACCAGCTATATCGCGCAGGCCAAGCGGATGATGGCGCGCCTGCTCGCCGAAATCCATTGAGCTTTCGACCCGTCTTCGAAGCTCCGATTCACTTCCTTTCCTACGGCTTGCGCGCCCGCTTCGGCGGCGCGGTGCTATCGCGCACGACGAGCTCGAAGGGAAGCTCGCGCCGCAGCGGCACGCTTTTCCCCGCGAGACGTGCGAGGAGATGCTGAGCGGCAAGACTGCCCAGCTCGCTCGTGGGAAAGCGCACCGTGGTGAGGCTGGGCGTGATGAGCGCGGCGATTTCCATGTCGTCGAAGCCCGTGATCGACAAGTCCTCCGGAACGCGCAATCCCCGCGCGTGACATTCGGCGATGGCGCCGATCGCCAGCACGTCGTTGCCGCAGATCACCGCCGTCGGTTGAGGCTCGCGGCCATCGAGCAGCTCGGCGAGTCCTTCGCGGCCCGCACCCAGCGTGAACGGCTTTTCGACGAGCCGCGATGCCGCGAGCATGATCCCGCGCACGGCGAGCGCCTCCCGCACCGCGTCGCGGCGTTCCAGCGCGCGCTCGTTGTTCGCGGTGATCCCGGAGATCATCGCAAAGCGCCGATGGCCCAGCTCGAGCAGGTATTTCACGAGCCGCCTTGCGGCGGCGCGATTGTCGAAGCCGACACATGGATGCCGGCCCGCCTTGTCGAGCGCCCAGGAGAGCACGTACGGCACACCGTGCGCCTCAATCATGCGGAACAGATCGGGGTGATGCGTCGTGCCGACCAGCACCAGGCCATCCACGCCCCGCGCGATGAGCGCGCGCGTCACGCGCAACTCCACCGCGGGATCGAACTCGTTGCACGCGAGCAGCAGCGTATAACCCGCTTCGTCGAGCGCTTTCTGCAGCGTGTGTGTGGTATTCGCGAATATCGCGTTGTCGAGCGTCGGTATGACGGCGCCCACCGTATGCGTGCGCCGTGTCGCCAGCGCCCGCGCTGCGCCATGAGCAACGTAACCGAGCGTCTGCACCGCCTGCTGGATGCGCTCCAGGGTTCCCGGCCGCACCTTGTGCGGCAGCGTCAGCGCGCGCGACACCGTGGCGGTGGAGACCTGCGCAAGCCGCGCGACGTCGGACAGCTTCGCGGTCTTCAGTGGCTGGCGCTCTTTCATGTCGTCCGCGATCGTTTTTCCGAAAGTTTTCAATGCACGTAAAAAAAGCCAGCCCGCAGGCCGGCTTATGTTAACGCATGCGGCCGTCCCCGCTTTACCGGTATTCCTTCGCGCTGAACTTCTTGTATTTCGCGAGCAGGCGGCGCGGCTGGCGGAAGGCGTCACGGCGGAACGGGTCGCCCAGCTCCTGCGTGAGCATGAGATTGATGACCGTCGGCTTGTTCGATTTCGTCGCGCCGCGCAGCGCGTCGCCGATCTCGTCGACGTGATCGACCGTGATGCCGCTCGCGCCCATCGCCTCCGCGACTTCCGCGAAGTTGGGATTCTTCAGGTTCGTGCCGAGGAAGCGGTTCTCGAAATAATCGACCTGGTTCTTCTTCTCGGCGCCCCACTGGCCGTTGTTGAAGACGACTGCGACCACCGGGATGTTCTCGCGCACGCAAGTCATCACTTCGTTGAGACTCATGCCCCACGCGCCGTCGCCGACGTACGCGATCGCGGGACGATCGGGGCGGCCCACTTTCGCGCCCATGGCCGCGGGGTAGGCATAGCCGCAGTTGCCGAAGCTCATCGCGGCGAGGAACGAAGGCGCGGCTTCGAAATGCAGATAGCTGTTCGATACCGAGCACACGTTGCCGATGTCGGTGGACACCATGGCGTTCTTCGGCATCGCCTTGGCGAGCGCCGCAAGCGCCTGACGCGGGCCGATGCGGTTTTTCTCGTTCGGCGAGGCCCACTTCGCGAGCTCGTCGCGCCACGCGTTCTTCTCCTTCTGGATCTCGGCGAGGCGCGCCTTGTCGGGCGCGAGCTTCACTTGCGCCTTGAGGCGATTCAAGAGCTCGACGGCCGCCAGCCGCGCGTCGCCGCAGATGCCTATGCTCACTTTCTTCACGAGGCCCAACATGCGCGGATCGGCGTCGATCTGGATGATCTTGGCGCTCTTGGGCCAGTAGTCGAGTCCGTGCTGCGGCAGCGTGCCGAACGGTCCCAGTCGCGAGCCCAGCGCGAGCACGACGTCGGCCTTGGAGATCAGCTTCATCGCGGCTTTCGCGCCCTGGTAGCCGAGCGGCCCGCACGCGAGCGGATGGCTCGCCGGGAAAGAGTCGTTGTGCAGGTACGAGTTCACCACCGGCGCAGTGAGATATTCGGCGAGAGCGGCGCATTCCTTGATGCCGTCGGCCATGACCACGCCGCCGCCGGACAGAATGACGGGAAATTTCGCTTTCGCGAGGAGCTTCGCCGCCGCGTCGAGCGACGCAGGACCGCCGGGGCCGCGCTCCAGCACCTGCGGGCGCGGGATTTCGTACTCGCCTTCACCGTAGAAATAGTCGCGCGGGATGTTCACCTGCACGGGACCGCGCTCCGCCATCGCGATGTCGAAGGCCCGCCCGGTGAGCTCGGCGATGCGCAGCGGCGAGTTGACGTGCACCTGCCACTTGGTGATTTTCGAGAAGATGGGCATCTGCTCCGTCTCCTGGAAGCCGCCCAGGCCCATCGTGAGGCTGCCCGACTCCGGCGTGATCGCGATGACCGGCGAATGCGCCCAGTACGCCGCTGCGATGCCCGTGACGAAATTCGTGATGCCCGGGCCGTTCTGCGCGATGCAGACCCCGTGCTTGCCCGTCACGCGGGAATACCCGTCCGCCATGTGCGCCGCGTTCTGCTCGTGTGCGACCGAGACGAAGCGTATGCCGGCGAGCGGAAACAGATCGTGCGCGTCCATATAAGCCGAGCCGACGATGCCGAACGTGTCCTTCACGCCTTGCGCGACCAGCGTCTCGACGAACGCTTCGCTCGGCGTCATGCGGACCTTGCCGCCCGCCTGCTGCTGCCTGGATAGATTCTTGGTGTCTGTCATGATGTTCATCGAGAGCTCCTCTAGGTGGCGCGCGGACAACGAAAACATACGAGCCGAGACGGCCCGGGACGGCATATGGGAGGCGCTCATTATACGCGGGCAGAGCGTCGCTGCAAGCGCTTGCACCATGCGCGAAACATGGCCCCGGCGCAGTTACAATAGGAGGCGCCGCACGGAAGCGGCGCTACACGCACGCCGCATGCCCGATTCCCTACAAACGCCGGCCCGCCGGCGAACGCTCTCCACGACCGCGACATCCGCGCTCGCCGATGCGCTTGCACAGCGCACCACGTGCGAGATCCATTTCGACGCCGCGCATCGCGCGGCCTACGCGGCCGACGCGTCCAATTACCGGCAGCTACCGATAGGCGTCGTCGTTCCCCGGACGGTCGATGACGTCGTCACCGCGATGGCGATCTGCCGCGAGCACGACGTGCCGGTGCTCGCCCGCGGCGGCGGGACGTCGCAGTGCGGGCAATGCGTGAATGTCGCGGTCGTGATGGACACGTCGAAATATCTGAACCGCGTGCTGGCAATCGACGCGACGGCGATGACGGCGCGCGTCGAGCCGGGTCTCGTGTGCGACGCGCTGCGCGACGCGGCCGAGCAGCACGGGCTCACGTTCGGCCCCGACCCCGCGACGCACAGCCGCTGCACGCTGGGCGGCATGATAGGCAACAACTCCTGCGGCGCGCACTCGGTGATGGCGGGGAAGACCGTCGAGAACGTGGAGGCGCTGGAGATTCTCACCTACGACGGCACGCGGATGTGGGTGGGTGCGACGTCGGAAGCGGAGATCGACGATATCGTACGCGCGGGCGGACGGCGCGGCGAGATCTACGCCCGCCTGCGCGCGCTGCGTGATCGCTACGCCGAGTCGATCCGCGCGCAGTTTCCGCGCATCAAGCGCCGCGTGTCGGGCTACAACCTCGATCAGCTGCTGCCGGAGAACGGCTTTCACGTGGCGCGCGCGCTCGTCGGCTCGGAAGGCACCTGCGCCTGCACGCTGCAGGCCGTCACGCGTCTCGTGCGCAGCCCCCCGCATCGCGGGCTGCTGATCCTGGGCTTTGCAGACATTTACGCGGCCGGCGATGCCGTCCCGCAGATTCTGCCGTTCGCGCCCATCGCGACCGAAGGCCTCGACGAGCGGCTGATCGGGGGCTTGCGCGAGCGCGGGTTGCGGCTTGCCGACATTGCGCTGCTGCCGGCGGGCCGCGCCTGGCTGATGATCGAATTCGGCGGCGACACGCCGGACATCGCTGCAGCCCAGGCAACGGCGCTGATCGCTGCGTACGACGGCAGGGCCGATGCGCCGAGCGCATGGCTCATCGACGATGCCGCGCTGTGCGAACGCATGTGGACGATACGCGAGACGGCGGCGTCGGCGACTGCCCTCACGCGCAAGCCCGGCGCACCGGACCCTGTGATCGGCTGGGAAGATGCGGCCGTCGATCCATTGCGATTGGGCAGCTATCTGCGCGAGTTCCAGGCGCTCGTCGACCGCTACGGCTACGAGACCTCGCTCTACGGCCATTTCGGCGACGGCTGCATACACGCGCGCATCACGTTCGACCTGCGGACGGACAACGGCGTCGCGACGTGGAAGTCATTCCTGCGGGAGGCCGCACAGCTCGTCGTTGCGTACGGCGGCTCGCTCTCGGGCGAGCACGGTGACGGCCAGGCGCGCGCCGAATTTCTGCCGCTCATGTACAGCGCCGAGCTCATGGAGGCGTTTCGCGAGTTCAAGGCGATCTGGGATCCCGGCCACCGCATGAATCCGGGCAAGCTGATCGATGCCTATCGCGTCGACGAGAACCTGAGACTCGGCCCCGATTACCGGCCCGCGCGGCCGGTGACGCATTTCAGCTTTCGCACGCCCGAGGGCAGCGGGTTCACGCGCGCCGTCGAGCGCTGCGTCGGCATGGGCAGGTGCCGGTCGCAGTCGGGCGGTGTCATGTGTCCCAGCTATCGTGCAACCGGCGACGAGCGGCATTCGACGCGAGGGCGCGCGCGGCTGCTCTCCGAAATGCTGCGCGGTGAAGTGATCGCCGACGGATGGCGCAGCGAGGCGGTGCGCGAAGCGCTCGAGCTGTGCTTTGCGTGCAAGGGCTGCAAGAGCGACTGCCCGACACACTGCGACATGGCGACGTACAAAGCGGAGTTCATGTCGCATCACTATGAAGGCCGCCTGCGTCCCATACAGGCGTACAGCATGGGACTCATCCATCGCTGGGCACGCATCGCGGCATGGGCACCCGGCGTCGTCAATTTCTTTACGCAAACGCCGGGGCTTGCGCGAATCGCAAAGGCGCTGGGCGGCATCGCGCAAGCACGCAGCATCCCGCCCTTCGCGCGCCGCACGTTCCGGCAGGAGCACGTTGCGAGGCGCGCCTCATCGCAGGCGACAACGGGGCAACGCGTCATCCTGTGGGCCGATACGTTCAACAATCATTTCCATCCCGAGTCCGCGATCGCAGCGATGGATGTGCTGGAAGCGCTGGGTTGCACCGTCGTCGTGCCCGGGCAGAAGCTCTGCTGCGGGCGGCCGCTGTACGACTTCGGCATGCTGGATCTCGCGCGGCGCCAGTTGATCGCGATACTCGACGCGCTCGAGCCCGAAATACGCGCGGGCACGCCGCTCGTCGGACTCGAGCCCGCGTGCCTCGCCGTGTTCCGCGATGAAATGCTGAACCTCTTTCCCGAGGACGAGCGCGCGCGCAAGCTCGCTGCGCTCGCGGTGCCGTTCAGCGATTTCGTGCGTCATCATCCACGATGGAACGTTGCGGGCCGTCTCGAAGGCAAGGCGCTCGTGCACGGTCATTGCCATCAGAAGGCGTTGTTCGGGATGGAAGGCGACCTTGCCTTGCTGCGCTCCACGGGCTTGCAGGCTGCGCTCATTCCATCGAGCTGCTGCGGCATGGCGGGGTCGTTCGGCTTTCACCCCGAGCACTACGCAGTGTCGATGAAAGCGGGAGAAGCCGCGCTGCTCCCCGCCGTGCGCAACGCGCCGGCCAACACGTTGATCGTGGCGAGCGGCTACAGCTGCCGCGAGCAGATAGAGCAGAGCACCGGGCGGCGGGCCCTGCATATCGCCGAGGTCGCCGCGCGCGCGCTCGGCGTTGCCACCGCACACGAGTAATCCGGAACGAATGCTTTCCGCCCAGCCCGCTCATCCTCATCCCTTTTCCCGGAAGGCGATTGAAACGTGCCGGGCTTCGAAGGACCGACCCTCACCACGCTGATCTGGCTGAAGGGAGCGCTGCTCGTTAGGGCAGGGCTGCTGGTTGTGCAGCAAGCGTGGGATCGGGGCTGACGACCCCGTCCGCCGACGACTGCAGCGAGTGCCACATCGCATCGAACAATCGCTCGTCCAGACCCGCCTGCAGCATCGCCGCACGCGCTGCCCCTTCCTGGGCCGGGTGCTCGCGAGCAAGCGCGGCGTAGGTCGCAACGCGCTCGCCGTACCACAAGGCGCGGCCCAACGTGCTCATGTCGTGACCTCCGATTCCGGTCTGCTCGACCATCGCCTGTTGGAACGGCCGCGAGAGCCGCCAATGTTCCGCGATGCGCACGGTCATCAGGCGGCTGCTCTCCTGCACCAACGCATGGAGAGCCGCGGCGGACGGCGGCCGCCCGCCGCGCCGGCGGCAGGTGTCGCGTGCATAGCGGTACAACATCAGCGGCCCCAGTGCGCTCAACAATCCGAGCAGATGCGCACGATAGCGGTCGCACGAGTCGGTTTCCGCCGCATGGACGGATGCGGCAGTCGCAGTATCGAGAGCGCGCGCCCACACCACGGACGAGTAATAGTCCCCACCCGCCTCGGCCGAACGTATCACCGGATGCAGCACGCATCGTGCAACAACTTTCTTGAGACCGTCGATGCCGAGGAGCATCAACGCCCGGTCTATGGTCTCCACCGGCACCGGCGTCGACCGGTAGCAGTAGCTGTTCGCGACGTTCAGCACGTCGCCTGCGAGCACCGGGTCCTGCAGGATGATGCAGGCGAGTGACCGCGGCGTTTTCGAGTCGTCGTTCACGGCGCGCATGAGCTGCGGCATCAGCAGCGGGCGTCGCGGAAAGTACTGGCGCTGCTCGATGGCGCTCATGGCCGACAGCCGGCACGCATCGAGCAGAGTTCTGTCTGCGGCCGTCAGCGCCGGCATTTCGTTCTCCATGCCGAGCGCGGCGCAGTAGAAGCGCCGCTCCGCTTCGTCATGCGGACCGGGTCCGCCGGGCAGCACAACCTTGACCGACGCCGGTTGAACGACGAGCGGAGCGCGCAAATGCGCAGCGGCCGTGGCGTTCTTGCCGCCCGATTCCGGGTTCCTGCGGCTACGCAAGCCCCACAGGACCCAGAGTATCGCTATGCATGCTGCGATAGTAAGCACGACCGCGTTTCCCGAAGACCGCCTCACCGGCTCCTACGGCCGTTCTCCCGATGACTTGAGGGGCCCGGGATGCGCGCACGTGAAAAAGGCCGCTCGCAGCGGCCTTTTCATCCAGTCTCCGGGAGACTCAGGGCTTCAGTACCTGCTGCAGCTCGCCGCTTTTATACATTTCCATCATGATGTCCGAGCCGCCGACGAACTCGCCGTTCACATAGAGTTGCGGGATGGTCGGCCAGTTGGCGTATTCCTTGATCCCCTGGCGGATGTCCGCATCTTCCAGAACATTGACGGTATAGAGCTCCTCGACCCCGCACGCGCGCAGAATGTTCACCGCGTTGGCGGAAAAGCCGCATTGGGGGAAGTCCGGCGAGCCCTTCATATACAGCACCACCCGGTTTTTCGTGACTTGGTCTTTGATCGTGTCTTGCGCACTCATAAGCTGTCCACACTCGAAAGGTTGAGTAAGTTTGTCAAGATTAAGTGTAGCGTTTCGGGGTGAGTTGCGTCAACCGATCAAGCACGTCTTCCGCCGGTCACCCGCTCTATGCCGGCGAGATCGCGATGGCTCACGATGTCCTGAAAACCCGCCGTTGCAAGCAAGGCGCGACACGTCGAGGCTTGGTCGTGCCCATGCTCGAGCCACAGTGAACCCCCGCTGACCAGATGTTCCGG
>Ga0255338_1003289_pt1 | contig 19856 bp, 10 predicted proteins | sample MeOH1_35cm_T4_19_FD_203715 | JGI IMG/M metagenome (GOLD analysis project Ga0255338, IMG submission 203715) | Sandy soil microbial communities from University of British Columbia, Vancouver, Canada - MeOH1_35cm_T4_195 | ecosystem: Engineered > Artificial ecosystem > Sand microcosm > Unclassified ...
TTTCCTATAAGTATGTTGATAAAATGAATCCGGCTAGACCTGGCGTCTGCAGGCATCTACGTCGAAATCAATTTCTTCAAAACTTAAGCAAATTCAATACCATAATGACAAAACAGGCATAAGCTTATGATTTCATGGAATTTTTTTTACAATTAAAGAATAAAGCGCTGCGCAGTAATTCCTCATGTAAAAAAAATCGACATGACCAGGATTCCCCGCCCAAAAAAAATCCCCGCACATGTGCGGGGATTTTCTTTTCTGGCGGAGAGGGTGGCCGCCAAACCCCAGTGCAGTGCAGTCCAAACAAGATTAATTACTCTCTTTAAATTCAAGTAGTTGCATAAGTTTTCTATCCAAATTAATCTTACGACCTCCAATGCCTTCCAGCATTTGCTGATGGGCCAAATGATGGGCTGAAGATAATGCTAACGGATAAACAAGCAAGGGCACTCAAGCCAGGGGACAAACCTGTCTTCGATGGAAAAGTCACTGGATTACTTTTAACACCAACCAAATCGGGTTGCAAGTGGACGCTGCGCTTTACCAGTCCACTTACCGGGAAACGGCGAGATGCTGGCCTGGGTAGTTATCCTGAAACATCGATTGCAGAGGCGCGAGAAAAGGCTTTCGCCATGCGTAAAATCATTGACAGCGGCGAAGACCCGATAGACCTCCGCAACCTGGAACGCAAAAAGTCTGCTGCAGCAGCGGCTGCTCTCACGTTCGAGAAAGCGGCGCGCCAAGTCCACGAAGAACTTAAACCAGGCTGGAAAAACGAAAAGCATACGGCACAATGGATTAGCACACTGGAAACCTATGCTTTTCCAAAGATAGGCGACAAGAGGCTCGACGCTATCACGCCCGCTGATTGCGCAGACGTGCTGCGACCAATCTGGCTGAGCAAATCAGAAACCGCCAGCCGAACCAGGCAGAGAATGCATGCAGTCATGCAATGGGCATGGGCGCACGGCCATATAAGCGCGAACCCGATTTCCGTCGTTGATCACATTTTACCTAAGCAGTCTAGCAAGCCCGAGCACCAACCTGCGATGCCATGGGGCCAAGTACCCAAATTCGTTGCATCGAATTTAGCGGACCATGATGCGTTTGACAGCACGCGTGCCGCCTTGCTTTTTTTAATTCTGACCGCCACCCGCAGCGGCGAAGTGCGCGGCGCTACTTGGGATGAGTTTGATCTGGACGCACGTGTCTGGAGCATCCCAGACACACGCATGAAGACAAAAGAACCGCATCGGGTGCCACTCTCGGAACATGCTCTTTCGCTAATTAAGAAGCTCAAGCAGAATCAATTACACGACAACCTTGTCTTTCCATCGCCCAGAGAAAAAGTTCTGAGCGATATGACGCTGACAGCATTTCTTCGCCGTCTCAAAGCAGAGAGCGATACACCAGGCAGATTCGCCACTGCCCACGGCTTTCGATCGAGTTTTCGTGACTGGGCCAGCGAACATGGCTATGCGCGCGACCTTGCAGAACGAGCTCTGGCCCACACTGTTGCCAATAAAGTCGAAGCAGCGTACCACCGCACGGACCTACTTGAGCAAAGACGACCACTAATGGAGGCATGGGCCGTCCACGTGTTCTCCGGGTGAAATAAAACGAGGATAAAACGTTATTAATTTTGCGATATTTTCAGACTCACTCGTCACGCTAGTGGTGATAAACCGTACTCGACCTGCCAACTACTGTCCGAATTCATCGTGCCCTGAAGTTAACCCAACTTCCAAATTCGGCCTATTCCGTTGAAAAATCGAAGAGCAACATTCGACTTATGCTTCGACTATCAAAGAATACAGCCAGACATTGAATTTCGGGAAAGTTTGCCGTTATTGATTCGATAATTAAATCAATGCGACATGACCTTTCAGGGGTGAATCATTGAGCGTATTAATGAGGCGTGAAGATGGTAAATTGAATTTTGTCAGCAGATTTTTCAACAAAATAGGCCAAGAGCCGCCTATTGCCATTTTGAAAAAAAGTCTCTTTCAGATTAATCCTTTGTGGTGATCGGTTCGAACGGGCATCATTTCTCCAAGCCGAAAGGCTTAGGATGGGGCGCTTGCGAAATACCTGTTTCGCCGTCATGCAAGCCAATTGCGTGTGTAATCCTAAATTGCAAGCAGGAGTCGTATTCCTCGCGGATCCATCCTGTCTCTGAAGGATAGTGCTGTACTACACCAGCACGGCGAAAAATTCGAAGGTCAATCGGGTTCCGTGCATACGGGTTGTGAAATATGTGTAGGCCATCGCTTATCGTTTCACTTGGAATCCCGATTTTTCTATATCGTGAAACTGATTTACCGCTTGCTGTAGTTCCCCACGAGGTAGCTACGAGCCCGTGGCGTGCTCGCGTTGACATAGCAACAGTCTTTCCCCAAGTAGCCACGCAAGAAAACATAACCGCGCTGACCTCAGACCAACCGTCATTTTCGAAAATACCTAGATCGAACGAAGAACCATTATCTTTTTCGATTGTTCCGAGCCTCACGCTTGGCGGACCGTCGAGGAAGCGTTCTGGATCGCGGAAGTACGCGTCTTCGTCTACATAGTCATCGTAGAGTAGTGCACGCATGGGGCGGTCGTATTGGTACTGAAAATCAGGCTGCTCAAAAGGTGCAACAGCCAAGACAAATGGTTTACCCGGCACGTGGGCCAATGTTCGGTAGCTCTTGTCGTACTTCTTCAGTTTACCCAGCAAAGCGTTAGAAAGCCGGATTATTGCTTCGCGGTTCAAGGGCCAAAATTTCTTTTCTCTGACATTCTCAGTCATAAAAGCTAATTTTTCCCATTCAGGTGTCGCGCCTGATGCCGCGTTTGCCGTTACGGCTTCAACAATGACCTCGCCGCGCGGTGTGCGCAACCAAAAATCTGGACTCGCGTGGGTCCAATCAAATTCAAACGAATAGGATTTAAATAGTCCATAAAGATAGATTTCCCAGAAAGATGAATTAAACGTTGTCTGAAATTCATGGACGAACTTGTTGTCCCGGTCTGGAAAACCTTCAGCCCATTCAGCCACGACCTCCCTTTCTCCAATCCGTTCAGGAACCGAGATTCTGCGAAAATTTGGGTGAAGTTGACCTGGTGAGGCGATAGGCGTGAATAGATCCATTGAAAAGTCCATTTTGCTGCGCAAAGTACCGACCGTTTTTATTTGTTTCTAAGAATAATCCAGCCAGCAGTTATTTTCCATCACACCGATCAGCCCCGATGCACTCCTAGATCACCGTTTGCATAATAACTCGGCCGGATTAGCCCATCGTTGAAGAGCTGCCATGAAACCGCTTTAATGCCCTCACTTCGATCTTAGCAACTGAAAAAATTTATACTAAAGCAACTAAAGTATCTTAAAATTCACCCTATGAGCTAGTAAAGTCAAAGATGCGGGTTGCAGATTACAGAGATGTATTCACTTCAACGCGGATGGTTAAATCCATGCTTGACCTTGTCAAAGAAGAGACCAAGCTCGTGAAATTTGTAGTCGCTCAGACTTGACCTGACATCGACTGTCAGATGAACTTGAATCATCCGAGGTCTTCAACCTGCCAGTAGACGACATTGGCCTGGGAGCATGGAATGTTTGCCCTAGACTGAAGGTGGCCATCGGGGCATTCAAAGCACCTCCCCGGGCATGAGGAATATTAATGAGGGGGACGAACCGATGATAAATCAGATCGACATTGCAAACTTCGGAAGTTTTAGCGGCTTGACCTGGAAGAAGAGCGTTAAGGATGGTGGCAATACGGTTAAGAACTTCAAACGCCTGAACATCCTATATGGACGCAACTACTCTGGGAAAACCACGCTGTCGCGGATCTTCCGAGCCTTGGAGACAAAGCGTATCCCGCTCAACTACGCCGCCTCCTCTTTCACCGTCTACGGCGAGAAGGGTGACGTTACGCACACCAGTATCGATGCTCACGGTTACGACGTTCGGGTCTACAACCGAGACTTTGTGAGTGACAACCTCAGTTTCCTTGTCAACCAGATCAGCGGAGAAATCAAGACCTTTGCCATCGTTGGCGAGAAGAACAAGGAGATTGAAGATGCAATCGCCGCCATCGAGGCAGAACTTGGAAGTGTAGAAACGAAAGCTGGACTTCGCTTTGGTCTAGAAGGAAAGAAGAAAGAGCGTGACCGAGCCAAGAGTAATCATAAGACTGCTTCAGATTCGATTGAAGAGAAGCTGCGAACCCATGCCAACGACAAGATCAAGAAAAATCGCGAGTACGGAAATTCTGTCTACAACATAGAAAGCATAAAGCGGGACATCGCAGCCACCAAGAAGGCTGAATTTAAGCCCCTAAGCGTAGAAGAACAGGCAGTCAAGCTTTCGCTGCTAAAACAAGAGGCCCTTTCTGACATCACAAGTTCGGTAAAAATCAGCCTAAAAATTGAAAGCATCAAGAAGACTGCCGAAGATCTTCTCACTAAAAGTATTACCCCTACCCAGCCTATTCAAGAACTGTTGAATGACAGCGTTCTTCAGTTATGGGCTAAACAAGGTATTCCGCTTCACAAGGGAAAGAGGGATACATGTGCCTTCTGCCGCCAAAATCTGCCACATGATATTTGGCAAGTATTGGACTCCCATTTCAGCAAAGAATCATCTGATCTGGAATCATCCATTAACAGTTGTCTGACGTCGATCACCACTGCAATTGACGCGATCCCCGAATTCGTCACTTTGACGGGCGACAGGTTCTACTCCGAAGAGAAAGCCGCATTTGAATTGAGTAAGAAGGCCCTTGACGATGAATTGGCCGCCTACAAACGAGACCTAGAAGCCTTGCAAGCCGCACTGGAGGCGAGGAAGAAAAGTCCCTTTCAAACCGTCGAAATTCCCTGCACCAGTCATGCTCCCGATGCGATCCAAAAGCATGCCGACGCTATCAACGACCTGATCACCAAAAACAATGGTCGGACAAAGACATTGGAAAAGGATAAAAGTGCTGCACGGGACGCTCTGCGGCTCACTAATGTAGACTCCTTCATCAGCACAATCAACTATGACACCGAGCAAACTCGCATAGCTGGCCTCAAGACGGACGATGAAACAGCCAATACCGCCTTCAGCGAAGCCGAGAAAGAGATCACCGATCGCGAAGCAAATGTCTCGCAGCTTCGCGGGCAACAGAAGGATGAGCGTAAAGGCGCGGAAAGGGTCAACTCGCTGCTCAATCACTTCTTCGGCCATGACGGCATCAAGCTAGAAGCCAAGGACAACGCAGAGAAGACCGCGGTGAAGTTTGAAGTCACGCGAGATGGGAAGTCGGCCTACAACCTAAGTGAAGGTGAATGCAGCCTAATCGCGTTCTGCTATTTCATCGCAAAACTGGAAGAGCCAGACAGCAAGGGCAAGGAATTGATCATCTACATTGACGATCCAATTTCCAGCTTGGACGGCAATCACATATTCTTCATGTTCAGCCTTATTGAGAGCCTGATCGCCAAGCCAGTCAAGAACGCTGATGGCTCCAATGGTTATCGCTATAAGCAACTCTTCATTTCCACCCACAACCTGGACTTCTTGAAGTATTTGAAGCGGCTGTCCATTCCGAGAAAGAAGATCGCAACAGGCGGAGACAAGACCAAGAGCGTCGAGGACATCGAGCACTTCATGGTGGAGCGTCATGGTGCTTCCAGCAACATCATGCTCATGCCGGCCTATCTGAAAGACTACATCACCGAGTTCAACTACTTGTTTCATCAGATCTACAAGTGTCGAAATCAGGATGTAGCAAAGGAGACTCACGAGCCATTCTACGGCTTTGGGAACAACCTTCGTAAGTTCCTAGAGGCATTCCTGTTCTTCAAGTATCCCTATCATGACGACAAGAACGATGCACTAGAGAGAATCAAGAAATTCTTCGGAGAAGAGGACGCCGCTGCGATGGCACTGGTAAATCGCCTCAACAACGAGTTCTCACACCTTGAATCCATTCCAGATCGAGGATTCAAACCAGTGGAAATCCCCGAAATTTCCAAGGTGGCCAACTTCGTTTTGGACAAGATCTATACAACTGATCGCGCCCAGTACAACGCTTTATTGAAAAGCATTGGTGAGCCAGAGAGGGGCTAATAAGAAAGGGGCATGCCCCTTTCCCAGTTTCACATGAAGTTGAGCACTAGACGCATTATGGAATTAGTCATGTCACGAGCAATGATGGCAAGCCACCTCTGTAAGTAGGTCGCGGTAGGAGGGCAGTCGGTGGCTTGAGACAGTCTAATACGTGGGTGTGCTGCAACTTACGTTTAATTTCAAAAGCGAAATTTCGCTTCACTATCGATCTTAAGACGTCGCACGGGTTACCATGTACGAACTACACCGCTTGGGATGGAACAGTTTTCAGCAGTTATGCCAGACGATATGCCGCGAGATCCTAGGGCAGACCATCGAGTCGTTCCTCGATTCAAATGACGCGGGCCAAGATGGCGCTTTTACCGGCCTTTGGGCGCCAGCTCCAGGTGAACTCTACGAAGGTCGTTTCGTGATTCAGTGCAAGTTCACAGCGGATGCCAGACACAATCTTAAGCCATCAGACATCAAGGACGAAATCGAGAAAGTTCATAAACTCGTAACCGAGGGTCAGTGCGACGTGTACGTACTGATGACGAATGCCGGAGTTTCCGGGGCACAGACGAACAAAGTCAAGGCCCTACTGGCGCAGGCCGGTGTCAAGCATGTACTGGTCTTTGGCTCTACTTGGATCAACCAACAGATTAAGGAAAAGAAAAACCTGCGCATGCATGTGCCACGCATGTATGGACTCGGAGACTTGAGTCAGATACTGGATGAGCGTTCCTATGCACAAGCGCGTGCAGTGCTGGAGTCGATGCGCGAAGACCTCGCGAAGGTTGTCATCACAACCTCCTACGGCAAAGCGGTGGAAGCCTTGAACAAGCATGGTTTCGTGATGCTGATTGGCGAGCCCGCAGCCGGCAAGACAACCATCGCCTCCATGCTTGCCATGGCCGCTGCGGACAAATGGGGGGCTTCAGTTTTGAAGCTGAGTGATCCTGCCAAGATTGAGGAGCGTTGGAATCCGGAGGAGCCATCTCAATTTTTTTGGGTCGATGACGCTTTCGGCATCATGCAGTACGAATCGTCTCTGGCTCACTCCTGGAACCATATCCTGTCGCAGGTGCGGGCGATGCTGCGTCAAGGGGCGAAGATCGTGATGACTTCCCGGGACTATATTTACAGACGTGCCCGGCGTGACCTAAAAGAGGGGATCTTCCCGATGTTCAAAGAAAGTCAAGTTGTAATCGACGTTCACGACCTTTCAAACCAAGAGAGGCAGCAGATCCTATACAACCATCTGAAGCTCGGCAATCAGCCCCTTTCGTTCAGGACGGAGATCAAACCTCACCTTCTAACAGTGGCTGCACACCCACGCTTCATTCCCGAGATCGCCAGACGGCTTGCAGACCCCACTTTCACTAAGCAGCTCTATTTGACGGAGTACCACCTTGTGCAGTTTGTGCAAAAGCGCGAACAACTGCTGCAGGAAGTGCTTGACGGACTGGACAATGACAGCATGGCGGCATTGGCACTGATCTACATGAAGAAGGACTATCTGGAAAGTCCGATCTCATTGCAGAAAACCGAAGATGATGCGCTGGACAGGTTGGGCAGCAGTCTAGGAAAATGCATTATGGCTCTGGAGTCTCTTAATGGCAGCTTGGTCGTGCATCAGCAGGTGGATGGTGTATCAGCATGGCGCTTTAAGCATCCAACTATCGGTGACGCATTTGCATCAGCCCTGGCCCGAAGCCCAGAGCTTTTGGGTATCTTCCTTTTGGGGAGCGCTACTGAAAATTTAATTGAACAAGTAACCTGCGGCGATGTTGGCATAGAGATGGCTGTAAAGGTGCCAAAGCCGCTTTATTCTCAGATGATTGAACGGCTTGCGGAGTTCACGGAGAGTGAAAAATACAAGTCCCAGCATCTGGCAGCGTGGGGGGCAAAGCGGTCGCTACATTCGTTTCTCTCCCGCCGGTGCTCGAAAGAATTTTTAGCCCTCTATATCGAGACCAACCCCGATTTGGTCAACAAGGCCTGTCGTCCCAGCCTGCAATTAAACTGGTCAACAGAGGTTGATCTTACCGTTCGCTTGCACAAAGTCGGGCTTTTGCCTGAAGAGAATAGAAGAACCTTTGTCGAAGTCGTAAGTGCATACGCCGTCAGTGGTGAAGACGTGCTCGCCATTCACGATGAAGATATTCGCAACGTATTCACAGATGTCGAATTTGAAATGCTTTTCGTCAGGGTCCGCGCAGAGCTGTTGCCAAGACTAAGCGAGGTGCGCGAAAAGAAACAAGATGGCTATTGCAAAGACGAGCCTGCCGACGAGTATATGGCGCACCTGATCGAAAACTTTAAAACGTTGAAAGACAAATTCAGCGGTGAACACGAGGCAGTGAAGATAATCAAACGCGAGATTGATAAGGCGAATGACTGGATTAGCGACAACGACAATGAACTTCCAGAACCAGCACCCCGATCGCTCGACGCAGCGGAGACCATTGTTAAAACGCATGGGTCCCGATGTATTTTTGACGACATTGATGTCTAAGTTTCCTGGCACTCATTAAACGAGCCTCTGCCGTTGAAATTGCAATGACAGCTAAGGTTGAACCCGGCTCCGCCTGAATCACACCCTGGATGAGCTCCGAGAGTAAATCTGGAGCGGACTAACTAACACTAGGATGTAGACGTAGGATGTAGCAAACCAGGGAAGACACTGCGAGGGGGAGCAATGTCCGCTTCGGGTCAAACTCGGAAGTTTGCAATACGGCACATCCTGTCGGATCAAATCACAACTTATAAACGTTAGTGGAATTGCTAATCACGTTTGAATGAAATACCCATCCGCCATTACTTCACCAATTCCATCAGCTTTCCAAAGCTGTCCACAACGTCGTACTTTACGTTCTCAGCAGTGTACTTCCTATTAATTTCCTCGAAAAATTTTCTAGCACAATCAATTTTCGTTTTTTCGATCGGCGTGAGATTCATGGATGACATTGACCCCTTCGTTTCCGCGACGAAGTACACGTGCTTCACCGCTCCCTCTTTGAAAGAAATAGCCCAGTCCGGGTTATAGTCCCCCACAGGAGTCGGTATCAGGAAGCCCCGAGGCAGTTTGGCGTAAACAACCACTTCGGTGTGCGTATCCAGTTCTTTCACGAAGTCGCGTTCGATGTTGGAGTCGGTCAGCACATAGTCATAAATGTGGCGCTGTAGCTTGTCCCCAGCCTTGCTAAAGTCCTGCTTGGTCTGCCCTGCGGTGAAGATGTCAAGATCAAACTTCTCTTCTACGGGATCGTAGGCGAGATGCTCGATAATCACCGTCGCCTTTTGCTCATTGATCAGGCGGACGGCTTCGGCAATGAAATTTTCCGGGTTGGTCTTAAACTGGGCAAATACCGCCAGGTTCGTCCCACGCAAAATGTCAGCCACAGCCCGCCGCGTCAGTTGCGTTCCCGCAGCCAGCTTTCCAATCAAGTCGTACTTCACGGCAGAATGGATTGAATGCACGTTGTGCTCAGTCTCCGTTTCCTTCAGCTTGAAGGAATCACCACTCTTGATCTCGTCATACGTCACGTACTCCGATTGCTCGCCGCGTTGAATGGTGTACTGCAGCGGTGTCACGCGAAGATGCTCATCAAGCGCTTTGACTGACTTGGCCACGAGTTCCCCTGAGTCGAACTGAACGCTATACGCTGCCTTGCGGTTGATACGAGCCCATAGCTCCTTGAACGCCTGCTTCTCGAAGTTAGCGTTGGGCTCAAGCTTCTTGGCTTTGCGCCCGTCCTCCGGTTGCATGATCTGGCCTTCACTGAAGACGCTGTCGATCAGCTGAATAACCTGCTCTGCAAGCGGCAACAGCTCATCCGGCAACGCGGCCAGCGCGCCCTCCTTCTTGGCCTGATGGTACTTTTCGGTGATGTTGCGCTTCTTATCGACGTAACCGTTCTGAATCAGATAGAACTCGATGTCCGTGGCCTGGTCTTCGGATACGGTGATCGTGCCATCCGCTGTATTGAGCACCTTGCCAGTGAAATAAGCCTTGTCCGCCAGACGTGGGCGGGCAGAAAGCGAATCGCTGATATCCTTTTGCAACGCCGCGACAAATTCCTTGTAGCTCTCGCTCGCCACTACGGTCAGCACGTTAATGTCGTGGACAATGCTCGGATGATCCATTCGATCGCCGTGCTGGTTCACCGACAAGCGCAAGCCGCGTCCTACTTCCTGACGGCGTGAAATCGTGTTGTCGCTGTGCTTCAACGCGCAGATGACAAACACGTTCGGATTGTCCCAGCCTTCACGAAGTGCCGAATGGGAGAAAATGAAACGCACTGGCTCACTCAGGGACAGCAGGCGCTCCTTGTCCCTCAAAATCAGGTCATAGGCGTCCACATCGTCGGCCTCGGTGGCCTTCTTGCCCATTTCGGGGTCAACCAGCTTCTTGGTCTTTTTGTCGATCGAGAAGTAACCACTGTGGGTCTTCTCGACGGCTATACTTTTGAGGTGCTTGATGTAGGGCGTTTCGTCCAGGTCCAGCACTTCATTCAGATAAAGCCGATACTCTTCCTCAAAGACACGAGCGTACTCGCCCTTTTCATCGGTCGCGCTGTAGTCGCGGTACTTGGCTACCTCGTCGATGAAAAACAGGGTCAACACCTTGATACCCTGCTGGAACATGGCCTCTTCCTTGTCGAAGTGGGCTTTGATCGCTTCCCGAATCTGAATGCGACGCAGGGCGGCTTCGTTTACGTCGCCATCAGCCACCCCCACCAAAAGCTCAACACCGTTGGTGAAGCTCAGCGTGTCGGTTATGGCATTGATATCTAACGCCACATATCCCCGGTACTGATCCAGCTCATTCGACAATACAAACAGGTTGTCGCCCTTGGACAGCTTGCGAACCACGCGCTTGATTTGGCCGCTGGCGAGCTTCTGCTCAAATTCGACACGAGCCTCCGGCGGCTTCTTGGTGGATATTTCAATGCCTTGCAGGTAAAGGAAAGCATTGGTGCCTGCCAATCCTTTGACCGAGATACCGCGCACGGCGATCTTCTTGACCAGCTTCTGGTTGTAGGCATCCAGGGCGTCCAGCCGGTGAATCTTGTTATGGGTGGTTTTGTGCGTGGCTGAATAACGCAACACCATCAATGGCTTAAAATTCACCAACGAATCCAGCGTCTTGCCGCCTTCCATTTTTTGCGGCTCATCCAGAATAAGAATAGGCCGATTAGCGCTGATCACGTCAATCGGTTTGCGGGACTGGAAATCATCCAGCTCTTCGTAGATGCGGCGGGCATCCTTGCCGGTCGCATTGAAAGCCTGGACATTAATGACCATGACGTTGACGCCAGCATCGGAAGAAAAACTTTCCAGATGATGCAGCGCCTTGGAATTATAGATAAAGAACCGTGCCTTCTTCTGGTACGTCTCCAGGAAGTGATCCGCCGTAATCTCCAGCGACTTGGCGACGCCTTCACGGATGGCGATACTGGGCACGACGATAATGAACTTGCTCCAGCCGAACTGTTTGTTCAGCTCGAAGATCGTTTTGATGTAGCAATATGTCTTCCCAGTGCCTGTTTCCATCTCGACGTCAAGATTGATTTTGCTGACCTTGGTCTTAATCAGCTCCGAAGACACAGGCAGGTTTTGCAAACGCTGCACTTGCTGGATGTTGTCAAGCACCGCGATTTCCGACAAGCTGACGTCCGCATTACGGAATGCAGCCTCCTGGTCTGCGTCTGACTCGCTCACCTCCTGGAGGTCAAAAGAGCCTTGAGGACCTGTGGCAACAGCTTTTTTGACACCCGGATCAAGACGATACCGAACACCGCCGTGCTGTGCGATTTGTCCTTTGAAGCAATCCACCACCGACTGAACGGCAGCTGTTTGGTAGGCCTGGGTCTTGAATTTGAGCTTCATGGTTTTCTCTGCAATTTACTTCTTTTTCTCTGCAATTTTCTCTGCAAGAGTCCAACGAGGTATCCGGTCGCTACCTTGATTATCAATCAATCCAGCACGCCGCCACTTTGTCAGTAAGTTATTGATTTTTTTGATTTTCTGAGCATCGGTCAGGGCATCACTAAGTTTCCCTAGTAACAAGTTATTGATCTCAGCTCGACTCGCTTCGCCGAATTTTCCCAGGTAATCGGTCAGCAACTTTGCATAGAACTCATCGTCCTGTGCACGGGTGCGGATATAGTCCGCCTTGCTGGCCGTTACCTTGGCCACACTGGCGGATACGTGGAAATGGGGTTTCCTCCCTTCGATCAAGCCTGCCCGCCTCAATCGAGTCACAGCTTCCTCGGGAATGGGCAATTTTTTCTGGACCCGGTCCAATGCCAAGACATCCGCGAGGGGTAAATCCGTCTTCTGGATTAAAAGTCGGCTATATGCCGGATCTACAACGCCACCGTAAATGGTCAGTTTCACCGCACCGGGCTCTTTCAAGTCATAGTCTGGCATCGGGAAATAGCGCCGCGCCTGGCGCGCATGCATATCGTGAATTCCATAGCCCATGGTGTCGATCATGTTCAGCTCAGCCATTGCTTGCGCAAGGAAAGGATTGCGATACCTACGGGGAATTTTATTGCCCTCCAGGTAGTCGCTCGGCTGCCCTTCAAAGAACCCGCCCTCATTCTCGAAAACTAGCTGGTCCGGGCGTTCCGTCACCACCACGCGGCCATTGCGGGTGTAATCTTGGTGCGCGATGCAATTATGCAAAGCTTCCAGAACGATTTTCTGATCGTACTTGGAAATTTCAACGGGCAACAGTTCATCCTGCGGCAACAGGCGCAGCTGGATATTGCGAATACGTTGATACAGCTGAGTGCTATTCAACAGGAACGGCGGGCCGAAATGTTCATAAGCCCGTTCCGGACCTTCCAGTTTCCAGGTTAGTTGCGCCGGATTGGGAGACAAGCGCCATGCAGCTTCTACCTTACCTAACAGCAATAAAGCGGTACGAGTAATTTGGCCATTTTGCGTGACACGCGCACGATCAAGGAAGGTTGCCAGAGGCCACGTCAACACTTCATCGGCATTAAAACGATTGGCGTATTTCTTGGCAAAGGATTCCCGTGCCTTGTTCAGTGCAGCTTCATCCAAGTCTGCCAGCGTCGCCCCTGGAACAACTTGCGCGCTCCAGTCAACTTGGAGGGTTTGTTGGCGAATTTCATCCTGTTTATCTAATCCCAGCGATGTGCGGCTTTCCCCAGCGCGGGCGAAATAATGCCCCTTCCACGCAATGGGAATGCCACGCGGCGCGGGTGGAATTTCAAACAATACCACGCGTCCAGACGGGTGGCTTAAAACATGGATGTCACGAAATGTGATGCTTGGCTCAGTGCTTTGGGCAATCTGGTTCTTCAACCCGTGCAAACGCTCTGGTTCAGGCCGGTAGTCGGAGCCCACCACTGCGCGAGACTTGTTGCTGACGCCAAACACCAGCCAAGCCCGGTCCATCCCCCGTAGATTCGCCTCATTACTTAGCGCGGAAAAATACTCGCCGATTTTGTCAGTGTCGTAATCACTATCCGCTTGCTTAAACTCCACCACCTCGTTTTCCCAGGTGGCGATCAGATCGTCGAGTAATGTAGTCAGGGCCGCCTGATCCATGCTGGCCTCCTTAAATGCATTTCACTTCAGTGGAGGGAGAAAGCGACTTGAAAATCTGCTCGACGTTGATCTTGACTGCACTATCCTTGAAGCCAGCGTCACGGAAAACCACGCGCAGCGGCTGGTGCTTCGCCAGTTCCTTGACGAAGGCTTCGTCAATGCTGCCATTTGCGTCGAAGCAGGCGGCAAGCGCATTGCCATCTACAAAGAACACGTCTTTGCCCTGAATAGCTTGCTTGGTGACTGGCAGGGCGAGATCGACGCCCCAGTCCAACATAACTTGGAACAGCAGGTCCTCTGGAATTCGATCAGGCTTGATATTGTCGACAAATAAATCTAAATCATCTCTTTCAAATGAATCGGGTGTGTAGTAAACGTCCGCAAAGTTAGATGCATCAATCTTAAGCACCCGAAAACCAAAGTCCGCATCGTCATTCAAGAGCGCATTATTGCTCTTGCACTGATTTCCTGAAAGCATCATACGCTGGCGCGTAATATTGGAAATTGTTTTAAAGCCAGCCTTAAACGCCTCACTCTTAGGCTCACAATCTTGTGGTATTTGCACTAGTACAAATCGACGATTTCCTTGATCCTCGGCATTGAGTGAATAAACGGCTTGCGCAGTCGTACCTGACCCCGCAAAGAAATCCATAACTATCTCTCCGCGATCACTGTGAGTTGCAAGCTTCAGAATTTGCTTAATTAGTCGAGATGGCTTGGGAGCTTGGAAGTCAATGTTTTTACCGAGTAAGTTCTTTAACTCTTTGGTCCCTTCATCAGTGTGACCAACTTCATCATGTAGCCAAACTGTATTAGGTTTCCTGCCCTGCTGCACCTCCGTTAAAAATCTCTTTAATCTTGGAAATGCGTCACCTTTTTTCCCGAAGAAAATTCGGTTATCGGAAAGTAATCTTTGCATGGTTTCACTTGAGTAAAGCCAATGCTTCCCTTCTGGAGAGTCAAAAGATTTTCCGGAAGGTGATTTGATCTCAAAATGACCTGCGCTTCGCTCGCCAGCGGCAGTCAGGTCGTTGGATAGCCATGGACCGCGTGGGTCATTATCTGGATTGGAGTATCTAGCATTCATTTCATCAGTGCGCGGCAATAATCGCACCTCTACTGCGGCTACATTCTTTGCATAGCAAAGAATGTACTCGTGAAATTTTCCAAAGTGAGATGCATCCGCTTTCCCACTATAAATTTTCTTCCAGACGATTTGCGCAAGAAAGTTTTCTTCACCAAAAATCTCATCGCAAATCTTCCGCAGAGAAGCGGCTTCACAATCATCAATAGAAATGAAAATAAGGCCATTATCTTGAAGTAAATTTCTCGCAAGTTTGACCCTGGGATAAATCATTGACAGCCAGTCGGAGTGAAATCGACCGTTTGATTCGTTGTTGGCTATCAATCGATTTCCCGAAAGATCTTTCTGCTTTGAATTAAGCAAGAATTCTTCAAAATCCTGAACGAAATTGTCGTGATAAATGAAATCATTCCCAGTGTTGTAGGGTGGATCGATGTATATCACCTTGACCTTGCCTAGAAACGTCTCCTGCAGCAGCTTCAACGCATCAAGGTTGTCTCCCTCGATGAACAGATTTTTAGTGGTCTCAAAGTCAACGCTTTCTTCGCGGCAGGGGCGAAGCGTTTTGGCAATCGGCGCATTGGCTGTCAACAGCGCCTCGCGCTTTCCTGGCCAGTTGAGCTGATAGCGTTCCAGCGGGCCTTCGGCGATCGATTCAGAAAGTTCCTGGCGCAGCTGGTCAAAGTCCACAGCGAGCTTCATCTTCCCATCTTCTCCGTTGGCTTCGGTCACGCATCCCGGAAATATTTCTCGCATGCGGGCAATGTTGTCTTGCGTCAGATTGGGAGAGTGCATTTTCAGTTTGTCCATATTCTTTTCCTCAGCCACCAGCTTTAGTGGCTCAGTTCCTCAAGTTCGTTGTTCAGTAGGCGCAAAATGGCGTTGATCTCCACTTTGCGGTTGAATTGCTTTTCTTTTGCCAGCTTGGCGCGGACGTTCTTGATTTCGCGCTGCTTTGCCCTCACGCCTTTTAGGCGCTCGACCAATGCAGCGAAGCTTTCGTCAGCACGCGGGGCCAGCGGAATCAGCCGCTGTAACAAAGTTTCATAGAGCCCGTTCAGATCCAGTACCACGGGCATGTCGCCGCGCCTGCTGATGACTGGCATCCATGCGGTAGAAAAATAGTCGCCGACGACCCACTTGCTGGAGTCTGCTTCGCTGGGGCGCTTGTGGGTAGCGATAACCTTGATTTTTCCTTCATGCTCCAGCTCGAATATGATGGGAAACTGCACGGCTCCGTCAATACACTTCAGAACATCGACGGAAAGCTCTGCCGTCTTAAGCGCGATCCGAAAAACCTGAATTTCTGGCACGCCCGGCTTCGCGGGCAGATTGATGGTTTCAGGCGCAAGCTTATACTGCCAAACGATCTGCTCGACCTGCTCCACAAATAGGTCTTTCAAACGTGTATTGGCGCCACTGTTCTCATAAATCTTATTCTTGGGCAGTGTTCGCCCAAAGATAGCCTGCCTGGGATAGTTTATCAGGGCCATATGCCTGGGCGACGTGGCAAGTTCTGTCATCCAGCCTCCTGAATCACAAGGAAGCTAATGAGCTCAAAGTCATCCAGGCCGTTGATAGTGTTGGTGAGTGCCGTGGTCTTTCCTCCGCTGAAGAGGCTGTCCAGATCTTTTTCTTCCTTCACGTCGATCATGGATCGAATGGTTTTACTCAGCAGCTCGGAGTAAAGCTGCATGTTGCGTCCATCAGCCGTTTCCTTATTAAAGGATTGACAGGCCATAGCGATGGGCTCGGAGTGCCCCTTGCAGCCGCTGCGAACAATATCCAGCAGGCGCTTGACTTCAGTATGATCGTTGACAATCTCCGCATTTCGGCCAATGTAAACGAGGTAGTAAGGGTGAAGCCGGTTGTGCTGATTGACGTTGACTTCCGGGCTTCGATTACGCAAGGCAAAGATCACGCCTGGCTGCAGGCCCAGTTCTGGATTGGCAGACACAACAGCATGCATCCCGTTAGGCACATGACTGGGCTCGCCATGCGCCTTCACGTAGTTGAGCAAATCCATGCGAAAGTCGTTCAGCCCCAGGTCGGTAATCGACACGCCAGTCTTCAAGTCTTCCAGCTCGATCACTTCGTCCTGCAAACGCCGTAACTGTTCCTTTCGGTAGCTGACATCGTTGGCTTGCGCTGAAAGCACGTTATCGTCGCCAGTGGCCGTCACGTCCGCAATCATCATCCGGCTTTCGACGCGTTCCTTCAGATTGATATACTCGTCCAGGGAAATGTCGGGCCAGTAGTTGACCAACTGGATACTGGCGTTGGGTGAGCCGATCCGGTCCACACGCCCGAAACGCTGGATGATGCGCACCGGGTTCCAGTGGATATCATAATTGATCAGGTAGTCACAGTCCTGAAGGTTTTGGCCTTCAGAAATACAATCGGTGCCGATCAGCAGATCGATCTCGGCGGGCTCTTGGGGCAGTACCTGTGCCTTCGACTTAGAGCGCGGCGAGAACAGGGTTAGCAGCTCCTGGAAGTCGTAGCTCTTTTTGAGCGTGGATTTGGGCGACCCTGTGCCCGTGACCTTGGCACTGTGAAGCTGCTGTTGTGCCAGCAATTCCGGCGCAAGGTTGGCGTAGAGGTAGTCGGCGGTATCGGCGAAGGCCGTGAAGATGATAATCTTCTTATTGCCCGGATTGATCGGGTTGGCGATTTTCGCCAGAACATGCGCCTTGAGGTGCTGCAGCTTGGCGTCGTCTTCTGGGGTAATCTTGTTCATCGACGCCAGCAATCCATCGATGATCTCCAGATCAGCGCTCAGGTCGTGCTCCCACGAGGGCAAGTCCATGTCGGCCAAACTAATCTTGACCTTGCCGCCGATCTCGCCGCCGTTCAGCATCGGCAGATCGTCGTCCTCCGCGTCCAAGTTTTCCAGCACGTCGGAAAGATCGGCAATATCAGCGACGCCTCCGCCTTCGTTAAAGCGGCTGATGAGCGCCAGGGTGTTGGCGTGATTGCCGCGCAGGGCCTGCAAGGTGAGCCGGAAAGATTCGATGGAGCTTTCCAGGCGCTTGAGCAGGTTCGTGGTCATCAGCGCTTGCAAGCCCTTCTCACGTCCGTAAAGGCTGAGATTTTCTTTCTTGTCGCCCGATTGCGCGTTGTAGAGGTCAATATACTTCTTGACGCGGCTCTGAAGGATGTAGGCTACCGGTGTGTAGACGCACAGCTTCAACAGGGAAAGCTGCTCGAAAATTTCATTGAAGCCCAGCACGTCCGAGCGCTGGGTTAACTGGCAATGGAAGGAGAGCGGCTTGCGGCGCTCCGGGAATTGGCCGATGTCTTTCGTGTCGTAGAAAGTCTGTATGTGCTTGCGCGAGCGTGCAATGGTCACGCTGTCCAGAAGTTCGAAGAAGTCGAAGTCGAGGGAATCCAGAATGGCGCGGGCGGTGCGCTCATCAGGCGGCAACTTAGACCACACGGTGAAAGCAGCCTGTGCAGCACGAAAGATTTCTTCCACGCTCTTGCTGGTTTTGAGCTTCTTGCTGAGATTTTCCGAATCGCCCTCGTAGGCCAGAGCCAGCTGATTACGCAAGTCATTGAAGCGGTTATTGACTGGCGTGGCAGAAAGCATCAAAACCTTGGTCTTCACTCCTTCCTTGATGACCTTGTTCATCAGCTTCTGATAGCGCGTTTCCTTATCTTTGTAAGCATCGTTGTTGCGGAAGTTGTGCGACTCATCGATGACCACGAGGTCGTAATTTCCCCAGTTGATACGGTTGAGCGGTGTGCCAAAGGACTCACCGCTGGTGCGGCTGAGATCGGTATGGCACAGCACGTCATAGCTGAACCGATCCTTGGCAAAAATGTTAGTCTTTAGATTACGGTTATAGTTAAGCCAGTTGTCAGCCAGCTTTTTGGGGCAAAGCACCAGCACCGAACGATTGCGCAGCTCGTAGTACTTTATCACTGCCAGCGCCGTGAAGGTCTTGCCCAAACCAACGCTGTCGGCCAGGATACAACCGCTGTAGGTTTCCAGCTTGTTGATGATGCCAGTGGCCGCATCCTTCTGGTAATTGAAAAGCTTCTGCCAGATCAGGGTGTCTTGGTAGCCAGTGCGATCGTTAGGCAAAACGTCTTCATCGATGTCATCAAGGAATTCGCTGAAGATGTTGTAGAGCATCAGAAAGTAGATGCTCTCGGGTGAGTTTTCCTGATAAACAGAGGCAATTTGCTCACAAATCTGGGCAGTGACATCTTCAAGCTTTTCAGGGTCATTCCAGATCTGGTCGAACAAGCTGAGATAGGTAGCCGCAAAGGTCGGCTCGTTCATCTTGTTGACGAGATTCGACACGGCGTTACCCTGCTGGTAACCCAAGTCAACCGCCGTGAAGCCATGGAGTGGCATATAAGCAGTATTGCCGCTATTCGACTGCACGCAGGCGAACTGCTGCATGGGAGCCTTGGTCCGGTTGCTCTTGAAGCGGGCCTTGCGCCGCATCCAGTCGGCGCACTCTTTGGCAATCGCACGCTGCGTCAGCTTGTTGCGCAGCTGGATTTCGAATTCACTGCCATACAGGCTACGCTCACGATCAACCTTTGGAATGTGGAACTCGCGGCGCTCCTTGCGGATTTTGTCGGTGACTTCATTGGCAACGAACGTCGGGGAGGTGAAGATGAAATCCAGTTCCTCGATCTTTTCCAGTTCTGCCTTGAGCGCTTCAAAGGCATACATCGAAAAGCACGAAGCCGCCACCTTCAGTCGCGCCCCCGGATTGAGTGTCATTTTCAGGTCATCGCCAAGCAGACGACTGATGTTGTCAATGAGTTCCATCACTACCCTTTTCTTTTGGCGCGCCTTCCAACGGTTGTGCGACAACCGTCAGTCCATGTTGCCCGGCATAGCTAAGGATTAAGACTTCCATCATCGACGCAATGGATCGGCGTTCGCGCTCAGCCGCCAACCGCAGCAATTGCTTGATGTCTGCCGAAGTACGGATGGACAGCGTTTCATCCTTGGGGCGCTTCATGATGGACTCCTCACTTTTGTGCTGCAAATGTACTGCGTTTCTTGTTTTTTTTCCACTACGAAATACTTTATTCGGGCAATTGTAAGCGCGAGAAGACTCATCAACCCTCTCT